>Ga0247611_10000117_pt1 | contig 159681 bp, 129 predicted proteins | sample 177DNAGHGhighgp2_FD_192422 | JGI IMG/M metagenome (GOLD analysis project Ga0247611, IMG submission 192422) | Sheep rumen microbial communities from Palmerston North, Manawatu-Wanganui, New Zealand - 1770 DNA GHGhigh gp2 | ecosystem: Host-associated > Mammals > Digestive system > Stomach >...
TCAATACTATATCCTGCCTCTAGCATTTTGATGTACTTGATGCGATCCTCAATGCTGTGCTTCTTGTACCGTTTTGACATAACAAAACCCCGAAAGTTTTTTGTCTAACTTTCGGGGTTCATGTCACATCCAAGACTGCCGGGGTTTGTATTCTGCCGAAGAGTAGCTTCCAGGGTCTATTTCAATCCCTCCGTCTGCTTCTTCAGCGACCGTTCGGCCAGGCGCATGGCAAGGATGGAAACGGGGATGGTCAGGACCAGGACGACGATGAGCACGGGGATGTTGTCGATGACCGGAATCATCAGCTGGTCGTAGCCGGCGCGCATTTCCTCGACGGCCGCGGCCAGGGAGCCCTCCGTGTCTGTCCACCAGTGGGCGGTGTAGGCAAAGAAGGAGAAGGCGAAGGGGATGAAGCTCCAGCGCACGCCCTTCAGCGTATCATACTTGCAGAAGTAACGGATGATTTCGGCCAACGCCGTCAGGATGGCGAAGCCGATGGCGAGCGTCGGGTCCGCCTCGCCCGCAATCAACAGCATGACGAAGACAAATCCGTTCAGGACCGTTGCCGCGCCGAACCCGCGGATAGTCGCGCAGGTCAAAAGATAGATGAACGCGGTCAGCAGGGGCAGAATCGCCCCGACATACGCGTAACACGCCGGGTGGATGAGACCGGTACAAGAGCCCAAAACGTACGTGAGGAGATAGGCTGCCGCCAGCAGGATGAGCTTGAGAATGGGTTTCATAGTATTACAGTCTTGCGTTTCACGACTGCAAAATTACGGAGCATTCCTGTTGCGCGAAATCCCTATTTATGGCGATTTATCACTGAAAAACCGTATCTTTGCGCCCCAAATCTGGTTAAGGATCATGAAAAGGAAGCTGGATATCGGCAAAAAAAGGCTCATCGGCCTTTTCGCGGGCATCATCGCCGGCGTTTCGTACGGGACCAACCCGCTGTTCGGGAAGGCCTTGATGGAGAGCGGCGTTCCCATCCTGGTGATGCTTTTCTTCCGCTATGGAATCGCGGCCGCCATCCTGGCTGTCTGGATGCTGCTGCGGAAAGAGACCTTCCGGGCAGGCCGGCGCGAAATCGGCCTACTGGTCCTGCTGGGACTCTTTTTTGCGGGCAGCAGCCTCACGCTTTTCTTTTCCTACGATTACATCCCGTCCGGGCTGGCCACGACACTGGTGTACCTGTATCCGGTATTCGTCGCCTTGATCATGGTCTTTCTCCGGATCCATCCCAGCTGGCAGACCTGGCTCTCGATCCTGGCCACCTTCGGCGGCATCCTCCTGCTTTCCGCCCCCTCCGGCAACGCCCAGATCCGCCTCCCCGGCATCCTGCTGGCCGTCGGGTCGGCCCTGTGCTATTCCTTCTATCTGGTGGTCGTGAACCGGAGCAAACGCATCCGGAACACGTCCGAGCATACGATCACGCTCTATTCGCTGGTCACCGGCGCCCTGCTGTTCGCCCTCATCCGCACCACGCAGGGCGGGGGTATGTTGGAAGGGATCGACACCCCCGCCGATTGGGGGAATCTCCTGAGCCTGGCCCTTGTTCCCACGATGGTTTCCCTGCTCACGCTGGCGATTTCGTCCCGCTACATCGGCCCGACCAAGACCGCCGTCCTGGGCGTGTTCGAACCCTTGACGGCCATCCTCATCGGCACCCTGCTGTTCGGAGAACCCTTGACCTTCCGGATGGCGATCGGTATCGCCATCTGCGTAGCCGCCGTCATCTTCATGATCCTGAAGCCCGGCAAAGCGGGTGGCAAGACGCCTTCCCAGGGATGAGCGTATTTGGCGATCTCCCCAAAAACGATTATTTTTGGGAAGATTAATTGCTTATGACTCTGAAGGATTACCTCAACACGGGCGACCGTTTCGCGGCGGGCAGCGGAGCCCGGCTCATAGAAATCGCTCCCGGTTCGGCCGTCGCCGAATTAAAAGTGACCTCGGCACACCTCAACGCCGGCGGAGTCTGCCAGGGCGGAGCTATTTTCACCCTGGCCGACCTGGTATTCGCGGCGCTGGTCAATCAGGGCGAAAACCTCACTTTCGCCATCAATTCGACCATCTACTATCATGTATCGGCGCGGGAAGAAGACACGCTCCGGGCGGAAGGGCATATTTCCTGCGCCCACCATCGCTTGCCCACCGCCGAAGTGGAGGTCACGAACCAGGACGGTGTCCGGATCGCCACCTTCACCGGCCAGGCCTACACAGGCCGCAGCCCCCTCCCCGTCGACGCGCTCCAGTAGGCGGCGTCTTATCCGTTGCAGAGGATAGGCCTACTCTTTCCGCCAACGCTTCAGCTGCGGGAAGTACATCTTCATCTGGGCGATGTACTCCTCCCTGGTGATGGGCTGCGGCAGGTTCTTGTTGACCTCGTCCACGAACTGGGCGCAAAATGCGATCATTTCGTCCATCGTGCAGTCCTGCAGGAACTTGCCGTCCTTGTAGCAGTAGATGCAGTAATCTTCATTCTTGCTTCCGTCGGCATTCGTGCCGAGGATTTCATCGGTAAGCGGCATTCCGCAGCTCTGGCAAAACTTCTGTTCCATGACGGCTTTCACATTATTTGATTTCTAATCGCAGCACCCGCATCGGACTGTCGGAGCCGGCCAGGGATTCATCCACACAGGTTTCGCCGGTCGGGACGAATCCACATTTCTCCATCACCCGACCGCTGGCCGGGTTGTCGATGAAGTGACTGCCGATCAGGGATTTAATCTCCGTGGTTTTCCGGATGTGGTCCAGCATCAGTTGCAAAGCTTCCGTGCAGATGCCTCTGTTCCAATAGGGCTTGCCGACCCAATAACCCACCAGCGGCTCCCCTTTCCGGGATGGCAGAAGATTGCCATCGGAAGACATATACCCCATCGCTCCGAGCGGTTCCCCTGTCTCCTTTAGGACGATCGCCCAGGTCGTGTCGCTATGGAAAACCGTCCGGATGATCTTCAGGCTTTCCCCGATGGATTGGTGGGGCGGCCAGCCGGCGCGGGGTCCGACCTCCGGGTCGGAAGCATATTTATACAGCGCCTCCGCATCGTTCTCTCGCCAGGGGCGGAGAATAATCCGGCCGGATTCCAGGAAAACACCGTCGTACCCCAGCTGCCCCGGCAGGCGGAGCTTTTCTTTTTGGGGGAAAGTGGCGTCGTATGCCTCAAAAGTTTCCGGATCCTCATCGGCCACGAAATATCCCTTGGGCGGACAATAGGTAGCCTCCCCTATTCCCTGGGCGGCCAGCCAGCCGGGAATGAGTTCCTGGGCCAGGAAGAACGGGACTTCCTCCTCCTTGGGAAAGTCGTGGTAATGGATATGGAATTGGCTTGCCAGGACAAAGCCGGCGTGCTTGTAAAAGTCGATGTTTCCTTCCATGCAGAGGAAACCGACCCCCATTTTGCGGGCCTCCACCAGCGCATAGCGGAGCAGTTGCAGGCCATAGCCCTTCCGTTTATAGTCCGGATGGATGCTGATGGGGCCGAATGTCCAGGAGGGCTTCTTCGAGCCGTCATTCAAGACCAATTCGGCCTTGGAGAACATCACATGGCCGATAAGACGGCCCTCCTCCTCCATCACGAAGTCCAGCTCCGGGATGAAATCCGGATTGTTCCGGTATTGATGCAGGACAAAATGTTCCGTGCAGCCGGGGCGGTACACATTCCAAAAGGCCTCTCGCGTGAGATTTTCCACCGCGCGGTATTCTTCGGGTTTCTCCAGTCTGATAATCATAAAGAGAGTGAATCGATGCCGTTCATCTGTTTTCTCATTTCTCCCGGACCTGCTTACCTGTCATGTGCTCGATTTCAAAGACCAGGATCGCGGCCCGCGGGCCGTTCTTCATGAGGTCAGTATCGATGTCGTATCCCTCCGGGAAATACTTGGCGCCCAACTGACGCAGGCGGGCCAGCCGTTCGGCATCCTCAGAAACGACCCGGATCCGCCCGAAGCAGATGACGCTCCGGACATGGTACCACCAGTCGTTCTCCTCCTTCACGGGTTCGTCAATGACGGTAAAACAGGCCTTGTCGCTCCTTTTGACGGCGTCCATCTTGTGCCCATCCAGCGCGCAATGGAACCAGAGATGACCGTCGGCATACAGGAAATTGATCGGCAACGCATAGGGATAGCCGCCGTCTCCGAGGACGGAAAGCGTGCCCCTGTAGGCCCGGGTCAATAATTCCCGGCACTCCTGCTCGGGAAGTTCCTGCTTGAACCGCCGCATCGGGCGGAATGTGGAATGATCATCCATCTGTCTGGTTCTTTCTCCAAAAATAAGCATTTTTTCCGAGAAGCGTTTCTTGTACTGGCATACCGGTTCTTGCCCGGGTGGTAAAAAATTGCTAACTTAGCCTCTATCAAAACTGTAGATATGGACCGGAGAGATTTCATCGAGAAATCGGCCTTGGCCGCCGGCGGCGCTTTGCTGGCGGGCACGGGCGTGGAAGCATTGGCTAACGACAAAAAGGGAAAAACCATGAAAGTACTGATGATCAACGGCAGCCCGCATCAGAAGGGCAACACGGCCGTAGCCTTGGACGAAATCGCCAAACAACTGAAAATCAACGGCATCGACAGCGAGATTGTCTGGATCGGCAACAAGGCCGTCCGAGGATGCATCGCCTGCGGGGGCTGCTCCCGGAATCCCGGGAAATGCGTCTTTGACGATGATATCTGCAACCGCATCAGCGAGAAGTTTGCCGAGGCCGATGCCCTGATCGTGGGCTCTCCCGTTTATTATGGACAGCCGAACGGTGCCGTGCTCAGCGTCATCCAGCGGGCCTTTTACTCCAATGGGGCGAGCATTTCCGGCAAGCCGGCGGCCGCGGTTGCGGTATGCCGCCGGGGCGGCGCCACCGCCTCTTTCGAGACCCTGAACATGCCCTTCCAGATGATGAACATGCCCGTGGTGGGCTCCCAGTATTGGAATATCCTCTATGGTGCGGCCCCGGGTCAGGCATCCATGGACACGGAAGGCCTCCAGACGATGCGCGCCCTGGCTAACAACATGGCCTGGCTGCTCAAGGCCACCGGTGGCAAACCCGCTCCGGGACGGGCCGACGAGCCGTGGAAAGGGATGAATTTCATCCGTTAATGCCCAGTTCCTTGCGTCTTGCTTCGTAATAGGCGTGGCGCTTCGGATTCTCCGGGAACCAGCCGCGCAAAACCCGCTTTTCCTGGAGGAACATCTCGTGGATGCCCCACAGGCAGCAGAAGGCAAAGCCGCCGATGATGATGGACAGGATATCGTTTTGAACGAGCAGAGAGAGGGTGCAAAATGCCAGGCCCGCCACCAGCCAGACCCACCAGCTCTGCTTCCCCCACTGGTACTCCATCTTGATGACCAGGGGATGACAGATGCCGATGCTCAGGAATACGGCTGCGCCGACGAGGATGCCATTGTAATTCATACCGATCTTTTGAGGTTGCAAATATCGGCAAAACGGACGGGACTTTTTTAGGTCAGAACGAGTCTGGATTAGGATTATTCCCGCATCCTGTCCATTTGTCAAATAATTGCTATCTTTGGATTCGTTTACCAAACGATCGCGCCCGATGATTCCGGCATTTGACGACATACTCCGCAAGCAGGACTTGAGCCTGGAGGAAATCAAGGTTCTCCTCGCCGCAGAAGGCGACGAAAAGGAGCGCCTCCTCCGGCGCGGGCTGGCGGTCAAATTACAGCACCTGGACAATTATGTCCATCTGCGGGGGCTCATCGAGTTCGGCAATGTCTGCGAGAAGAACTGCTTCTACTGCGGATTGCGGAGCGGGAACGACCGGGTGGAACGCTACTGCCTCAGCGACGAGGAAGTCCTCGATTGCGCCCGCCTGGCCCACGAGCTGGGCTACGGTTCCGTGGCCTTGCAAAGCGGTGAGCGCAGCGATGCGGCCTTCATCGAGCGGATCGAGCGCCTGGTCCGGGAAATCAAGAAAATCGACAACGGAAGCCTCGGCATCACGCTCTCGCTCGGAGAGCAAACGGAGGAAACCTACCGGCGCTGGTTCGAAGCCGGGGCACACCGGTATCTGCTGCGCATCGAATCGTCCAACGAGGAATTATACTACAAGATCCACCCGAAAAACAGCCTGCACGACTTCCACCACCGGGTCGAATGCCTGGAGATCCTGAAACGGACCGGGTATCAGACGGGAACCGGCGTGATGGTGGGCCTCCCCTTCCAGACGCTGGACCATCTGGCCGCGGACCTGCTTTTCTTCAAACAGATGGATGTGGCGATGGTCGGGCTCGGGCCGTACATCCCCCACCCCGACACGCCCTTGTACAAGTTCAAGGGCCTCATCCCTTCCGCCGCCGAGCGCATGGACCTGACCCTCAAGATGATCGCCATCCTCCGCATCCTGATGCCCGAAATCAACATGGTCGCGGCGACGGCGAACCAGACGGTCGATCCCCAGGGACGGGAAAAGGCCATCTCCGCCGGGGCCAACGTCATCATGCCGAACCTCACGCCCGGGGAATACCGGGAGAGCTATTTCATCTACCCGGACAAGGCGTGTGTCCACGACACGCCCGACCAGTGCCAGTCCTGCCTGGACATCCGGCTGGCGGCCATCGGCCACAAGATCCTGTATAACGCCTGGGGTGATTCGCTGGCTTTCACCAGAAAAGCCGGGATTTGACAGCCTGATCTACAGCGCATCATACTGCCCGTCCGTCACCGGCTCCAGCCATTCGTTGGAAGCGCCTTCCTGCACGTCCTTGTGGTAAGTCAGGTGCTGGAACCAAGAATCCTTGGCGGCACCGTGCCAATGCTTGACTTCCGCCGGGATGGCGATGATTGTGCCGGGGGTCATGGGCACCGCCGGCTTTCCCCATTCCTGATACCAGCCGCGGCCGGCCACGCAGATAAGCACCTGCACCTGCTTGTGGTGGATGTGCCAATTGTTGCGGCAGCGGGGCTCGAAAGTGACATTGGCGAAGCCGCCTTCCATCGGCGCGAGATAGCTGTTTCCTGTGAAATACTGGGCATAGGCCGAGTTCGGCTCGCCCTGGGGCCAGACGGAAAAATCGACCGTCTGCACGGGCGTATGGGTGCCGCCGAGGACGGAAGTCAGCGCGCCGCGAAGCCGCTCGGCCTCCGCAAAGCCCACTTTCTCCTCCAGGAACGCCGGGAGGGCGCGGAGCTCGTCATCGGACACGCCCATGTTCCGGGCGCCGGAGACGTGGGCCACCAGCTGCGGCTCGCAGCCGGGCAGGGCGGAAATGGCGCTGACCGTGACGATTTCGCGCTCGGCGAAAGTCAGGTTGTTCCGGGCGAAGATGTCGCCGAACAGATGGGCCTTCAGATAGAAGTCCGTCTGCGGGGCGAAGGCATAGGTGAACGGCTGGCCGCCCACGAGTTGCGTCTGCACCTCGGTGCCCTGCCGGAGTGCATCGTAGTCCTTCGGCAGCGGGTCGGCCTCGCGGCCTTCCTCCACGCGAAGACCTGCCTCCGCGCGCTCTTTAATTACCTGCTGCAGGACGCCCAGCGCGTTCAGCGAGCGAGGAAAGCCTGTGTAAGCATAAAGATGCGATAGGGCCTCCTTCGCTTCGCTCACGGTCAAACCCTGTTCAAGTCCTTCGTTCAGGGCCGCCTTCAGCCCGTCGATATTTCCCTTTGCCTCGTTGGCCGCGAGGGCCGCGAGCGCCTGCTGTTTCTTCGTCAGTGCCATATTGTTCTGTGCAAAAAGTGAAACGGATGCGGTCAGCAACAGGACCAGCATGCCTATTCTTGTCTTCATCATCGGTTGTCTTGTTATTGCGCCTTCTTCACGAACTCCGCCATCACCAGCGGGATGGTGTCGATCAGTTTGAGGGACTGGACCATATCGGCCGTGCCCTCCTTGTATTTGCGGAAATGGGCGGTCTGGATATGGGCCTGATAGGCCTGCTGGTCGGCATAGACCTCCAGGATGTACACCTTGTTGGGATCGGCCTTGTCCTGCATGGAGAAGAGGGCGATGACGCCCGGTTCCGTTGCCATGGACACGCGGCCTACCTCCGCGGCGTACTTCAGATATTCATCGAGTTTCCCCGGGACGACCTCGATCTCCGCCAGCCGGACCAGCTTTTCGCCATACTCCCGCACGGGGATGTCGGCCCCGAAGAGCCGGCGGGCGTTGTCCGCCAGGACCGCCTGCGGGTCCAGGCCCAGGGCCGAGAGCCGCTGCTGCAAGGAGCCCTTCGCGGCGACCAGCGCCGGGGCTGCGACATAGGGATAGTCGGAGCCATAGAGCAGATGGTCGGCGGTCGTGATGGTCAGGAGGGAGCGGATGGCATCGTCCGTCGCGGCGCCGGCGAGGTCGAAGTACAGGCGGGCGACGTTGGCGTCCACATCCACCGGCTTCATATACCCCTGCTTGATCATGACGGGCAGGAGACCCTTGAAACGCGGAAGGGCGTTCGGCAGGAACGAGCCGCAGTGCGGGACCACGACCTTGAGGTCGGGATACCGGACCAGGACATCGTGCGCGACCATATTGAGGATGGTCCGGGTGGTTTCCGCCAGATACTCGTACGAGGCCAGCGGCACTTCGGCAATCAGCTTGTCATTGACGGCGGAAGGCTTGTGCGGATGCGTGATAATCACGGCCTTGTGCGCGTTCAGCACCTCCATCAGCGGCTCCAGCTCCGGATCGCCCAGGTATTGGCCGTAACTGTTGGTGGCCAGCTTTACGCCGTCCGCATGCAGGACATCCAGCGCATAGACGGCTTCCTCCACCGCCCGCTTCACGTCAGGCAGCGGAAGGGCGGCGCAGAAAAGGAAGCGCCCGGGGTACCGGGCCTTGAGCGCGGCGCACTCCTCGTTGTACTTGCGGAAGAAAGCCGCCGATTCAGCGCCGTCCCCGAACCAGGGCTGCGGCGCCGGCATCGTCAGGACGGCCGTCTTGATACCCGCCTGGTCCATGAACGCGAGGTGATCCTCCACGTTCCAGCCCGGAATCGGGAATCCTTCGTCCATCTCGGCCCCATGGGCCTTGACGAAATCCATATACGAGGCCGTGATGGCATGGCTGTGGACGTCGATCTGCGCCCACAGTCCGATTGTGGTCATGGACATCATCATCAGTGCAAGGAACCGTTTCGTTTTCATCGTTGAAGTCTATAAGGACAAAGTTACGGATATTTTTCCTTGTCCGGCCTTCAGGAAGGTCTTTAATTCATCCAACGTCCCATATTCCATCTTGCCGATCCGGGTATAGCTCCAGGAATTGCTTCCGTAGAACAGCACGATCTGGTTGCCGCTGTACAGGATCACGTCGCCGGGCTGCGTGGTGATCTGCGAATTGCTGGTCGGGAGTGACCGGCCCAGGGCGCCCACCTTCTCGAAGCCTCCGTAGTCGTCGGCCTCATAGGTGATGGACGACTCGCGAAGGGCCGCGACAAGGGCCTTCGTGGCCGCATTGTCCTCGATTTTCACCGGGAGCGACTTCCCGGAAACGGTCAATTGTATGTGGTCGGGCATTTCCATATTGTCATTTCCATTACTGCCGCCGTTCCCATCCGGCTTCTCCTGGGGCGGGTCTGGGATAGTCACAACCGGATCCGGATCCTTGGTGCACGACAGCAGCGCCAGGAGGCAGATAAGGATCGGACGGAACATACTACTTCAAGTTCTCGTTGAAGAAAGCTTCCATCTTGTCGTAGGGAATCACGCCGGCAACGTCGTCATAAAGGTCCACGTGAGAGGCGCCGGGGATGATCATGAGTTCCTTGTTGCTGCCGGTCAGGAGGCTGTAGGCATACTCGCTGAAATAGCGGCTGTGGGCCTTCTCACCGTGGATGAGGAGGACGGGGTTCTCAATCTCGCCGGCCCAGGCCAGCAGGGGCTGGTTCAGGAAGCTCTGGCAGCCGATGACGTTCCAGCCGTCGTTGGAGTTGCCGCTGCGCTTGTGATAGCCGCGCGGGGTCTTATAGTAAGCGTGATAGTCCTTGACGAACCAAGGAGCGTCCTCCGGGAGCGGGTCGATGACGCCGCCGGCGCGCTCATAGGTGCCGGAGGCATAGTCCTTCGTGCGCTGGGCAGCCAGGGCCTTGCGCTTTTCCATCCGCTGGGCGGGCGTGTCCTCACTGGCGAAATAGCCTTCGACATTGACCTTGCTCATGTCGTACATGGTCGATGCCACCGTCGCCTTGATGCGCGGGTCGAGGGCCGCCGCGTTGACGGCCATGCCGCCGAAGCCGCAGATGCCGATGATGCCGATGCGCTCGGGATCGACCAGGTCGCAGTTGGAGAGGAAGTCCACGGCGGCGAGGAAGTCCTCCGTGTTGATGTCCGGGGAGGCCATCCGACGGGGCTCGCCACCGGATTCACCGGTGAAGGAAGGGTCGAAGGCGACGGTCACGAAGCCTCTTTCCGCCATATGCTGCGCATACAAGCCGGAAGACTGCTCCTTCACAGCGCCGAAAGGGCCGCTCACCGCAATCGCGGGAAGTTTGCCATCGGCGTCCTTCGGGACATACATGTCGGCCGCCAGCTCGATGCCGTAGCGGTTGTGGAAAGTGACTTTGCAGTGGTTGACCAGTTCGGATTTCGGGAAGGTCTTGTCCCATTCTTGGGTAAGGGTAAGCGTGCTCATGGTATTTTCAGTATTCGATTTGCAGGCAATCAGCAGCAGGGCTGCCAGAGAAAAGGAGAGAAACTGTTTCATCTTCATTTCGTTTGTTTTTGCAAAGGTACGGAGCCGGCGGGAGAGTCTGCTACCGATTTTGGTCAGATTTCTACCAATATCGCAGATAATTGGATATAATAAAGGAATTTTCTACCTTTACGATCGTTATGAAGAAGATTCTGTCAGTTTCCGATCCCAATGTATACGCCCGCTTCCTGGGTGCTCCCGTCCTGCATCCGCTGGTGAATGTCATCCACTATGACGAGGTGTCGCCCATCCACTCCAGCCTGAACCGCTACGGGGTCTACGGGCTCTTCATCCAGCGGAACTTTCCGAAGAACCTGACCTACGGGATGAAGATGTTCGACGTGCCTGACGGCTCGATCATCGCCGTCGAGCCCGGCCAGATCGGCGGAAGGGAAGACGACGGCGAAACGATCCACATCAGCGGCTGGGTGCTGATGTTCTCGCCGGAGCTCCTGCACGGGACGGACCTGGAACCCCGGATGAAGGAGTATCCCTTCTTCTCCTATTTCGCCACGGAAACCCTGAAGATGGAGCCTTCGGAATGGGGCCGGATCACGCAGCTGCTCACGCAGTTGCGTCACGAACTGCAGGAAAACGCCGACTCCCCCGCCCTCCGGGCCGTCATCCTGGGCTACATCCGGATCATCCTGGATTATTGCCAGCGGATCTACCTGCGGCAACTGTCGAAAGAAGACAAATCCTCCTCAGACCTGCTCAAGCGCTTCCATCAGCTGCTTCGGGACTATTATCTGGACGGCCGGCAGCTGGACCTGGGCGTCCCCTCCGTCCGGTTCTGCGCCGATGAGCTGGCCTATTCGGCCAGCTACCTGGGGGATGTGATGCACAAGGCTACCGGCGGCACCGCCATCGGCTACATCCATTCCTTCGTGGTCGAACAGGGCAAGAACCTGCTGATGAACGGGCACAACATCAACGAAACCGCGCACCTGCTCGGCTTCGAATTCCCACAGCATTTCACCCGTCTGTTCAAGCGAACGACGGGGATGACGCCCTCGGAGTTTCTGGGAAAGAAATGATCAGTCGGCGACCTGCTCCAGCAGCTGGTCGCAGATGCTCTTCATGCCGGCGATGGACGGGTGACCGTTCTGCTTGTCGATGTCGTGCAGTTCGACGAGCTGCACGCCGCAGTGCCTGCACACCTCCCGCATGGATTCGTTGACCTCCTCCTGCAGCTCGGAGTTCAGGATGGAAACGACCTTCGCCTTCGGATAGAGCTGCTTCAGGGTTTCCAGCAGATAAGCCAGCGCCGGACGGAAAGTCATGCAGTCGGCCTTCGTCAAGCCTTCATACTTGTACTCACCGAGCGGGACGCGCTGCCAGGCATCGTTCGTGCCGCCGAACACGAAGATAATGTCGGGGTCGCCGAGCATGAACACGCGGCTCAGGAAACACGACGGAGTCACGTCCCTGCCGAAGAAGCCGGCGCCGCAGATGGTGGTGGCGCCCCAGGAGTTGTTCTTCTCCAACTCATAGCCCTTGGCCTGGATATACAGGCTCCACCAGGTCTGCTCCACTTCCTTCACGTCGTTGTTGGCGTCCGGATAGAACGGCCTGTAGTTGTCGGGATTATACCCCTGGAACGTGGAATAGGAGTCTCCCAGCACGGAGACTTTCTTGGGCTGGGCCGATGCCGCCACTGCGGCAAGGATCAGCAGGGAAACGATGCACAGTCTTTTCATTATCCAGATGGTCCGGTCTTTTCCGGTTTCCGGAACAAACTTACGAAATCCCGAGGATTGTTTCAAGGTTTTTTTCAGTTTTAGGAGGCTTTTTCCTACTTTTGTGACAGACGAAAAGAATCCCGCCATGAAACGACTGCTCACTTTCTTCCTGGTCGCCCTGCCGCTCTTGCTCGCGTGAGACAAACCCGCCCAGAAAATCGTCATCCCGATTCCCGGCAAACCCGCAGGCCAGCAAGGGAACGGCAACGGGAACAACGGCAACAACGGCGGAACGACCCCGACGCCTCCCACCCCGTCAGAAGACCAGAGTGCCATTCTCGTGACGAATGAGTATGTCCAGAAATACCTCTAGGAAGTAACCTATAAAGGCATCGAAAACGAAGAAACGAAGATCCTGGGCTATCCCGGCGGCGGCCCCGGCGAGGCGGACATTCCGCCTACGCACACCATCTCCTGGACCGCCGACGCCACAGTCGGGAGCCTGAATCTGCACGTCCAGGAAGGCGACTGGAGCCGGGATTACAGCCTCCCCGCCGGAGCATCCGGACAGGGCATTTCCAACCTGGTCCCCGGCCGGGAATACCAATGGACCGTGACCTCCACCGCGGGCGGCCAAGTCGTTGCCAGGGGAAATACCAGCATATCATCAGCACCTACAGTTTCCAATCCATCTACAAGACCATTTTCAGCGAAACCGACAGCGGCACTTATCAGGAGCGGATCGTGAAATACCTCCTGAAAATCGGCGTACCCCAGAAGGACATCGACGACCTGCGGCGCATCATGCTGGAGTAGGCGCTTACGGTTTCTAACCGGAAATTGGGAAAACCAAGATAATTCGTTATCTTTGTCAAATTGAAACTAACACACATTTACGAAATGGCTAAAACCAAATTCCGGGTCGAAAGCGACCTCCTCGGTGAACTTCAGGTCCCGGCCGACGCCTACTACGGCGTTCAGACCCAGCGGGCCCTCAACAATTACAAGATCTCCACGACGCAGATGCTCCATTACCCGGAGTACATCATCGCGATCGCTTATGTGAAGATGGCCGCCGCGGAGGCCAACGCCGAACTGGGCGTGCTGGACCGCACCATCGCGGACGCCATCGTGAAGGCCTGCCAGGAAATCGTGGACGGCAAGTTCCACGACCAGTTCCCCGTGGACATGATGCAGGGCGGCGCCGGCACCTCCGTCAATATGAACGCCAACGAGGTGATTGCCAACCGCGCCCTCGAAATCATGGGCCATAACAAAGGTGAGTACCAGTACTGCTCCCCGAACGACCACGTGAACTGCGCCCAGTCCACCAACGACGCTTTCCCGAGCGCTTTCCGTTACACCTTCGTGCGGATGAACCGCCACGTCGAGAAGGCCCTCACCGACCTGATCGCCTCCTTCCGCGCCAAGGGCCAGGAATTCAAGGACATCATCAAGATGGGCCGCACGCAGCTGCAGGATGCCGTCCCGATGACTTCCGGCCAGGAATTCAACGCCTTCGCGAACAACCTGGAAGAGGAAATCGCGAACCTCGAGCGCAATGCCGTCCTCCTGAAGGAGGTCAACATGGGCGGAACCGCCATCGGCACCGGCCTCAACGCCGTCCCGGGTTTCGCGGAGCTGTGCACCATCCGCCTCTCCGAGTTCACCGGCGACAAGTTCGAGAAGGCTCCGGACCTGGTGGAAGCCACCCCGGACACGGGCGCCTACGTGAGCTATTCCGCCGCGCTGAAGCGTCTGGCCATCAAGCTCTCCAAGATCTGCAACGACCTGCGCCTGATGGCCTCCGGTCCGCGCTGCGGCCTGCATGAGATCAATCTGCCGCCCATGGCGCCGGGTTCCTCCATCATGCCGGGCAAGGTGAACCCCGTCATCCCCGAGGTCACGAACCAGGTTTGTTTCAAGGTCATCGGCAACGACACCGCCGTCGCCTTCGCCGCCGAGGCCGGCCAGTTGCAGCTGAACGTGATGGAGCCCGTCATCGTCCAGTGCATCCTCGAGAGCCAGACCTGGCTCGTCAACGTGATGAACACCCTCCGCACCAAGTGCATCGACGGCATCACCGTCAATGTGGAGCACTGCTACGAGATGGTGAAGAACTCCATCGGCATCGTCACGGCCCTGAACCCGTACATCGGCTACAAGGCCTCCACCAAGGTCGCGAAGGAAGCCCTCGAAACCGGCCGCAGCGTCTACGACCTCGTGCTCGAGCACGGCCTGATGACCCAGGAGAAGCTGGACGAGGCCCTCGACCCGAAGGCCATGACCTCCGCGCACGCTTTCATCAAGTAGCAACCTGATTTACAAATAATTGCTATCTTTGTATCCGGTGGATGCCGCCCGAACGGGAAAAGGCGTCCGCCGGTTTTCATCATGAGAAGAATCCTGAACCTGGTCCTGTTCGGACTCCTGCTCATGGCCGCACCGGCCATGGCGCATCACAAGAATTTCACCGTGTCCGTCTATGTCCGCGCCTACGAAGTGGACAAGATGAAGGACACCCAGTGGCTGGAATCCACCTGGGAGACCATCTCCAGCCAGCTGGATGTGGACAAGATCTACCTGGAGACCCACCGCGACATGCTGCTGGTGGACGACGCCACGCTCGAGAAAGCCAAGAAGTTCTTCGAGAAGCAGGGCATCGAGGTCGCGGGCGGCATCACCTACACCATCAGTGAACCGAACGATTTCGAAACCTTCAGCTACTCGGACCCGAAGGACCGGGAATGGGTGAAGAAAGTGGCCGAAACGACGGCACGGCATTTCGACGAGTTCCTCCTGGACGACTTCTTCTTCACCAGCAGCAAGAAGGACGTGGAAATCGCCGCCAAGGGGGACAGGAGCTGGACCGAATACCGTCTGGAACGGATGAACGAGGCCGGCCGCAACCTGGTCGTCGGCCCTGCGAAGGCCGTCAACCCGAAGGTCAAGGTCATCATCAAGTACCCGAACTGGTATGATGACTTCCAGGGCCTCGGCTTCAACCTCGAATGGGGGCCGCAGATCTTCGACGGTGTCTGGACCGGCACGGAGACCCGCGACCCAGCAGGCAACCAACATCTGCAGAACTACCTCAGCTACAACATTATGCGGTATTTCGAGAATATCTCGGGCGGCCGCAACGGTGGAGGCTGGGTGGATTCCGGCGGCATCACCATGAGCATGGACCGCTATGCGGAGCAGCTCTTCCTCACGGCCATCGCGAAGGGCCGGGACGTGATGCTGTTCGCCTACAACCAGCTCCTGGACGTCAAGCTGAACCCGATGTTCCGTGCCCCCTGGCAGGACCAGGGCACGAGCTGGAGCTATGACGAGATGACGGCCCCGTTCAAGAAAGGCAAGGAGACCGTGACGCCGACCACGATGGCCCGGATCGCGGATATCGTCCTGCGCAAGACCGACGAACTGGTGGGCAAGCTGGGCAATCCCGTCGGCATCCATTCCTACAAGATCTACCACCAGCCGGGCGAGGAGTTCCTGCAGAACTATCTGGGCATGATCGGCCTGCCGATGGACATGTATCCGACCTTCTCCGAAGGCCGCAAGACCGTCCTGCTGACCGCGCAGGCGGCGGCCGACCCCGCCCTGACCGAGAAGATCGACCGCCAGCTGAAAGCCGGCGGCGACGTCGTCATCACGACCGGCCTGCTGAAGGCGGTCCCCGAGAAGATCGCGCCCATCTGCGAGCTCCGCTGCGACGACCTGAAGGCCATCGTCAACGACTTCGGCCGCTACGGCAAGAGCGGGCGGGACATCATCATCCCGCAGGTCCGTTACTGGACCAACGACAGCTGGGAGGTGGTGAGCGCCGGCCGGCCGCTCAGCGGCGGTGTTTCGGGCTGGCCCATCCTGCACCGGGCCACCTACTCCCAGGGTACGCTCTATGTCCTGACCATCCCGGACGACTTCGGTAACCTGTACGACTATCCGGAAGCCGCGCTGAACGAGATCCGCCGGCGGATGAGCCGCGACATGGACCTGTACCTGGAGGGTCCTGCCAAGGTCAGCCTCTTCCTGTATGACAACAAAACGGTCATCGTCGAGAACTTCAACGACGAGCCGGTCGATGTCAAGCTGGTGGGAACGGCCGGACTGAAGCAGCTGACCGACCTGGAGACCGGCGAGACCGTCGAGGCGACGGTGGAGCAGATGCCCGCCTTCTTCCGCCGGATGGGAACGCCTTCCCCCAAGGCGGCCATGACCGTCAAGCCGCACTCCTACCGGGCTTTCCGGTACGAATAGTTATCGGATGTCTTTCAGGGGGATGGCCTGGAAGGTCATGTGCGCCTGGGAACTCTCGTAGAGGATGCCCACGGTCTTCTTGTCGATCATCGTGAGGCAGGAATAGCCCCATCCCTCACCTTCGTCCAGGAGGCATTTCCGCGTCCAGGTCTTTCCGCCGTCCAGGCTCAACCGGACGGTGATGTTCTTGCGGTCGTCCGCGTCCGCCGGATTGGAGAACAGGAGGATGTCCTGCTTCAGGACGTTCTCGGAGGCGCGGACCTTCAGGAGGCTGGCCATGCAGATAGGCTCCACGAGCTGTCCGTCGGACTCGTGCGGGGTCCAGGTACGGCCCATATCCTTCGTCACATACACGGCACGGCCGGTCTTGCGGTTGTCCCGCATGTTGAGCATCAGTTCGCCGGGCGCGATTTCGGCCACCTGGGACTCCGTGGTGTTGATCTTGGCATATTCGTGGACGTGCCAGGTGAGTCCGCGGTCCGTGGAGTACATGATGCCGGCGGCCGGCGTGCGCTCCGGCTCCGGTTCTTGGTGCTGGAACGGGACAACGAGGGTGCCGTCGTCCATCGTGATGCCGCGACCAGGACCTTGGAAAGTGAAATTCCAGGCCTCCTGCTTGACTTGCCGCGTCAGGTTCACGGGCTCGGACCAGGTAAGCCCGTCATCCGTGGAGCGGACCATCATCAGCTGCGGAGTCGTGTCGGGCTCGAAGCCGCTGCCGGCCGTCCACCAGGCCGCCTTCCCCGCCTCGCCGCCATGTGTCCAGGCCGCGAAAACGAGCAGGTCCCCGGTCACCTCGTCGACCAGGATGCAGGGATCGCCGACCCCGTTGACATTCTGCGGCAGGCCGCCCCATTCGCCCATGTCCATGGCGACGGTCATCGGCCCCCAGGTGCGGCCGCCGTCCGTAGAGCGGCTCACACCCACGTCCACGTGCCCCTGCAGGTCGCGGGAATTCTCGTACCGGATGTCATATACGCCCACGAGCGTCCCTTTTTTCGTCGTCACCAGGCCAGGGATCCGGTAGGCGGCCACGCCGTCGTCACCGGCGGTGCGAACCTTGCGGGCGAGCCGGTGCTTCCGGGCGCCGTCTTCCTGGACGGAAAAGCCTTTCGCCCTGATTTTCAAGGAGAAAGGCTTTCGGATATCTTTCACGCGAGCCGCATCCAGGTTCACATACAAGACCCCGTCCCGGACTTCCCAGGAGCGGAGAACCTTGCGGCGCAATCCGCGGAGAGAGACTTTGAAAACAGGTTCCGCCCCTTCCGGAATGGTCACGGTCGCTACCGGGACATCCTTGTCCTGGATGACGGGGACCTGGCAGTGGTGGATCTGGATGGTGGCTGCGGCAATGAGCGCGACGAGATGGGTCAATAGCATAGTGTCCGTGTAAGTTCCGTAAAAGTACGGAAAAACACGGACACTTCCAATCAGGCGTGCAGGTATTCTGTCGAAACGACTCCCATGGCGAACAGGACACCCACGACCACCAGGACGACGAGCCAGAGGACGAAGATGACCAGGCCCGGACGCCATTTCGGCGGCTTGAAGCCGAAGATCAGCTGGATGCCTCCGTAAATCAGGCCGATCAGGGGCAGGACGACGGCCAGAACCACGAGAATCAGGATCCAAGGGGTATTGAGCATCTCATAGAAGGCCGGCGCATGCAGGGAGATGTCATCCAGGAAACTGTCGATGGGCGCGCTGAACAGCGTCGGCCCCTTCAGGCCGATGACGGACACCGACGCCAGTCCGGACACGCCTCCGAGCAGGAGGATGATGCCGATGACCAGGAGCAGGATCTTCCCCAGCTCGTTGCCGTGTCCGCGGACCGTGTCGCGCACTTCATTCATCCCCCGTCGGGCCGCATCCCCCATTTCCTCAACGCCGCTGCGGATGTTGCGCTGGATGTCGTCCAGCGTGCCCGCGTCGCCCTTCATCGCCCAGCGCTCCTGCGCCGTGCGGGCTGCCGGCATCGCCAGCCACAGGATGGCATACGCGGCAAATCCGGACAGCGACCAGACTCCTTCCTCCACCCCGGTGAAGAACAACGCCAGGGTGATGACGCAGAAGATGATCCGCATGGCCACCACATCGAAATTGAAATAGTTCCCCAGACCGGCGCAGACGCCGGCAATCTTCTTGTTCTCCAGGTCTCGGTAGAGTCTCTTCTGGGTCTTGGGCTGGGCCTGCTCCGGTTCGGGGTCATCGGCCTCGATCCGCTCGGGGCGGCCGAGGATGCCGATCAGGCTCTGGATGTCTGCCATCGTGGCGACACGGCCCCCGCCGCACCGCTCCAGCAGGAGCTCGGCCATCCTTTCCTCGATGCCTTCCATGATCTCCTTGCCGCCCGGCTTGCCCAGATAATGGGCCTCCAGGTTCTTCAGATACTGCCCCACCTCCTCGGCGGCGGCTTTCTCGAGCGTGAAGGCATAGCCTCCGATGCTCACTTTCTCAATTTCGGTCATTTCTTCAGTGCGTCAATACTTTCCACCATTTCCTGCCAGGCGGCGTCCATCTCCGCGAGCTGGGCGCGGCCTTTCTCGGTAATCCCATAGTACTTCCGGGGCGGGCCCTGCGTGGACTCCTCCCAGCGGTAGGTCAGCAGACCCTGGTTCTTCTGCCGGATGAGCAGGGGGTACAGGGTTCCCTCCACCACGATCATGTTCGCGGCCTTGAGGGAGTCGATGATGCTGGAAGCGTAGGCTTCCTGCTTGCTGAGAATACACAGGATGCAGTATTCCAGCACGCCCTTCCGCATCTGCGAACGGACATTGTCGGTCGTGCTCTCCATAGGGCTATCGGTTTTCAGTGTCCTGCGCGTGGTTCTTGCAACGCGCCATGTTCTCCGCGGTGGCCGGGATGCCCCGCATCTCGCACTGCTGGGCCGGGGTCACAGCCTTGGGGACGGCGATCCACAGCACCAAATAGATCCAGAATCCCGACGTGCCGGCGATCAGGGCCACCAGCATGATGATCCGGATGATGGTCACGTCGATGTTGAAGTACCAGGCCAGGCCGGAGCAGACGCCGGCCACGCCCTTGTTGTCCATATCCCGGTACAGTTTCCGGGGAGCCTTGTCCTCGGCAAAGGCCTGGGAATAGGCGTAGCCCGTCTCGGGTGAACCGTCGGGCATGCCCAGGGTCGATACGACCTTCTCCACCATCTCCAAGGTCACCACGCGGGAGGTCTCCCCCACTTCCTGGAAGAACAGGTCGGAGATCCGGCTCTCGATATCGTCCATCACTTCCGCCTTCTGGGCCTCGGGGACGGTCAGTTTGGCCTTGAAGTTCCGCAGATAGGCGTCCAGACGGTTGTAAGCATCGTCGTTGAGCGTGAAATTGCGCCCGCCGACGCAGGCATTGGTCACTCGTTTCATAGCACACAAAATATTTGTTGATGCAAAGATATAAATTCTTTTTGATACTTTGCAATACAAAGTACTAAATTTTTCGAAAAAATAAAAAATCGGGCGAAAATGACTATATTTGTATGATAACAGAACCAAATCACTCCCATTATGGCAACTTTCAAATACGCCCCGATGTTCCAGTTGGGCGAAGACACCACTCAGTACTACAAGATTCCCGGTTCCGAGAAACTGGTGAAGACCACCAAGCTGGCTGACGGAAAGACTCTTCTCGAGGTTTCCCCCGAGGCGCTCACGCTGGTGGCCCAGCAGAGTTTCCACGACTGCCAGTTCATGCTCCGCAGGGCGCATAACGAGCAGGTGGCGGCGATCCTGAACGATCCGGAAGCCTCCGAAAATGACAAATATGTGGCGCTTCAGTTCCTCCGCAACGCCGAGACGTCCGTGAAAGGAGTCCTCCCCTTCTGCCAGGATACCGGCACCGCGATCATCCACGGTGAGAAAGGCCAGGGAGTCTGGACCGATTTCGAGGACGAGGAGGCCTTGAGCCTCGGTGTATTCAACACCTACACGCAGGAGAATCTCCGATACAGCCAGAACGCTCCCCTCAACATGTATGACGAGGTCAACACCAAGTGCAACCTTCCCGCCCAGATCGACATCGAGGCCGTCAGGGGCGCCGAGTACCGTTTCATCATGGTGGCCAAGGGCGGCGGATCGGCCAACAAGACCTATTTCTATCCGATGACGAAGGCGACGATCCAGAATGAAGGGACGCTCCTGCCTTTCCTCGTCGAGAAAATGCGTTCTCTCGGTACGGCGGCCTGCCCGCCTTACCACATCGCATTCGTGATCGGCGGCACTTCCGCCGAGAAGAACCTGCTGACCGTCAAGCTGGCCAGCATCAAGTATTACGATGCGCTTCCTACGACCGGTGACGAAACCGGCCGTGCATTCCGCGACATCGACCTCGAGCAGAAACTCCTCGTCGAGGCGCAGAAAATCGGCCTGGGAGCCCAGTTCGGCGGCAAATATCTGGCCCACGACATCCGGGTCATCCGCCTTCCCCGGCATGGAGCGAGCTGCCCGATCGGCATGGGCGTCAGCTGCTCGGCCGACCGCAACATCAAGAGCAAGATCAATGCGGACGGCGTCTGGATCGAGCAGATGGACACGAACCCTTCCGAACTGATTCCGGAGGAATACCGCCGTCCCGGAGAGGGTCCCAAGGGGATTGTCATCGACCTGGACAAGGGAATCGACTCCGTGCGCGCCGAACTGACCAAGTATCCCGTGGGTACCCGGGTCAACCTGAACGGCACGATCATCGTGGCCCGCGACATCGCGCACGCCAAACTGAAGGCCCGGCTGGACGCCGGCCAGGAGATGCCCGCCTACTTCAAGGACCATCCCATCCTCTACGCTGGCCCGGCCAAGACCCCGGAAGGCTATCCTTGCGGCAGCATGGGCCCCACCACGGCCAACCGCATGGATCCCTACGTGGATGAGTTCCAGGACCACGGCGCCTCCCTCGTCATGATCGCCAAGGGCAACCGCACGAAGGTCGTCACCGACGCCTGCCTCAAGCACGGCGGTTTCTACCTCGGCACCATCGGCGGCGTGGCCGCTGTCCTCTCCCAGAGCAGCATCCGGAGCATCGAGTGCGTGGAGTATCCCGAGCTGGGCATGGAGGCCATCTGGAAGATCCGCGTCGAAGACTTCCCGGCCTTCATCCTCGTCGATGACAAGGGCAACGATTTCTTCAAGAAACTCGGCCTGTAAAGCCTGGGCGCAAAACAAAAGCCGGCCTTTCGGGGCCGGCTTTTGTTGTTCTATGGAAAAAAGGTTACGGGAGCACCACTTCCTTGAGGACCTGGCTGGAGGTCACTTTCCCCTTCTTGTCGTAATTGTCCATGCGCACGGCGCCGATGCCGCGGGCATACCACGTCTTCATGCTACCCTTCGTCTTCATTCCCAATACTTTGGCCGTAAACTGGCGTTCCACCACATAGCACTCGTAGGTTCCGGCGGGGACGGTCAGGGTCTCCTTGGCCACCACCTGGTGGGATGTGATATCCTGCTTGGACTTGATGCCGAGCATCTCGACGGTCACTTCCCCGGTCGGGAGTTCCATCCCCACTTCGAGGTTCTTGGGAAGAACGAATCCGCCGCCTTCGGCCGCGATGGCGATTCCACCGAAATCAAAGAGGACATCACCGTCTTTCACGGTGGTGACCGTCTCGATGGGCTTGGTCAGCGCTGCGCCGCCGATGTACAGCTGAGCCTTCTGGGTAATGGTGAAGTCGTCACCCTTGCCAGCAACCTTGACGATTTCCATGTCGGTCTGGCTGCTCTCATTGCCTTTGGCATCCGTGGTCACATAGACGAGTTTGGCTCCTTCGGTCGTGCAGATGAAAGGGCTCTGCGCGAAGGCGGCCAGGGCAAGGCCGAGGCCGGCGAGGACGAGAAATGCTTTTTTCATTGTCTATAAACAGTAAAGGTTAAACTTAGCAGGACGAATCACCTCCAAAACCCGTGCTAGAAAGTGTCGATTCTTCCGATTTTTTTAATCCAGGTCGTCGTCCACGTCGGTGACGGCGGCGCCGTTGCCCATCAGGAAGGTCTTCATGAATTCATTCAGGTCGCCGTCCAGGACGCCTTGGGTGTCGGCGGTGCTGTAACCCGTGCGGAGGTCCTTCACGAGTTTATAGGGATGGAGGACGTAATTGCGGATCTGGGAGCCCCATTCGATACGCTTCTTCTGCCCCTCGAGTTCAGCCTGCTTCTCCTGACGCTTCTTGAGTTCGATGTCATAGAGACGGGACTTGAGGATGAGGAGGGCGCGCTGGCGGTTGTCCTGCTGGGAACGCGTCTCGGTGTTCTCCACCATGATGCCCGACGGGATATGGCGGACACGGACGCCCGTTTCCACCTTGTTCACGTTCTGGCCGCCGTGGCCGCCGCTGCGGAAGGTGTCCCATTCCAGGTCGCCGGGGTTGATCTCGATGTGGATGGAATCGTCGACGAGGGGATAGACGAAGACCGAGGAGAAGGTGGTCTGGCGCTTGCCCTGGGCGTTGAACGGGGAGATGCGAACGAGCCGGTGGACGCCGTTTTCGGCCTTCAGGTAGCCGTAGGCGTAATCCCCCTCGACCTCGATGGTGGCGGATTTGATGCCGGCTTCTTCGCCTTCCAGGAGGGAGGTGACCGTCATCTTGTAGCCATTGCGCTCGCCCCAGCGGAGATACATGCGCATGAGCATCGACGACCAGTCGTTCGCCTCCGTGCCGCCGGCGCCGGAGTTGATGGTGAGGACCGCGCCGAGGTTGTCTCCCTCATTGCCCAGCATATTCTTGAGTTCAAGGGCCTCCACAGCCTCCACGGCCTGGGCGAAGGTGGCGTCCAGCTCGCGGGTCTCATCGGTCTCGACGGCTTCGTCCTCGCTGCCGCTGACGCTGTCCTTGGCAAAGTCGTACAACACGTCCAGGTCGTCCACGAGGGAGGCGGCCTTCTGGAAGTCGGTCACCCAGGCCTTCACGCCGGAGAGCTTCTTGAGGAAGCCTTCGGCGGCCTTGGGATCGTTCCAGAAATCGGGGGCCAGGCTCTCCTGCGTCTTCTGCTCCACATCTTTCCGTTTGCCGGCGATGTCCAGGCACTTTTCGAGGGTGTCCAGGCGCTCGCGCAGGTCCTTGATTTGTTCGAGGGTCGTCATGCTGCTTTCCGTATAATTGTACAAAAATACGAATAATTTCCCGTATATTTGTCAGCGTATGGCAACCATCGGCATATTCGATTCGGGCTCGGGCGGCCTGTCGGTGTACCGGGAGATCGTGAAACTGCTCCCGTACGAGCGCTATGTCTATTATGCGGACAACGCCCATTGCCCGTACGGAGACAAAACGGCTGCATTCATCCAGGACCGCGCCCGCTCCATCACGGACCTTCTCCTGGGCAGAGGGGCCGACATCATCGTCGTCGCCTGCAACACTGCCACGGCGGCCGCCATCGCCACTCTCCGCGAAGAGTATCCGGATGTCCCCTTCGTGGGGATGGAACCGGCCGTGAAGCCTGCCGCCCTGGGCACGGAAACCGGCGTAATCGGCGTCCTTGCCACGGCCGGGACGCTCAAAGGTTCCAAGTACCTGAAGACGAAAGGCCGATTCGAGGACGATGTCCGCATCGTCGAACACGTGGGGGATGGATTCGTGGAACTCGTGGAGAACGGCATCCTGGACGGCCCGGTGGCCCATGCCACCGTGAAAGCCTCGCTGCAGCCCCTGCTGGATGCGGGCGCGGACCGCATCGTCCTGGGCTGCACGCACTATCCGTTCCTGCGCCCGGTCATCGAAGCCCTTGCCGGCCCCGGGATCCAGGTCATCGACCCGGCCCCCGCCGTCGCCCGCCAGACCGTCCGCCTGCTGGAAAAGGACTGCGTACCGCTCGACGAAGGACCGTTCAGCATCGACCTCCTTTCCTCCGGCGCACCGGATTCCCTGCGGAGGATCTTCGCGCAGGTATGACCTGACTTCCAGACACGAAAAAGCCGGCCCCGAAAGGCCGGCTTCGTTCGTGTTACGGGAAGGTTACCGGTAGATGCTGTACTGGTTGTACAGCGAGCCGTACATCTGACCCAGGACCTCGAGATAAGGCTGTCCGTCGAACAGGGTGGTCCGGTAAACCGTGTTGTCCACCATGTAGTACTCGATGCCGTTCAGCACGATGGTCTCGTAGTCATCCGGGAGGGAGCTCACCAGGGCTCCGGCCGGCGGGACGATGGTGGTGTAATTGCCGGAGGCGCTCACACTGTAGAACACACCGTCCTGGTAGAAGTAGTCGGAGTTGGCGTAGGCGTAGCTCTGCACGAGGCCGAGCTTGTTGGCCAGCTCGTAGGCGGAGAGGGCGCGGCCGCTGTTCAGGGCGTAACTCGCGTTCTGGGCGGCGATCCGGGCGTTGTTCTGCGCGATGATCAGGTTCTGCTGGGCAATCACGTTGTAATTGTCGAAGACCGTGTTATAGGTCCGGTACGTGTTGCAGTAGTAGGAGAACTTGACCAGGTTGAACAGAGCCCTGTCGATCGCTCTCTCGAGCGGAGTGCCGAAAGGCGGACGGCAGACGATGTACACACCTCCGAACGGACGGTAGTAGATCCCTTCGTAGAAGTAGTAATCGATGCCCCAGTGGGTGATCCGGCGGTAGTGCGGAGGCAGTACGTGGATCCGGTAGCCGAAGTAGTGCGGACGGTTGTCCCAGAAGTAGCCCGGACGGTCCCAAGCCATGAAGTCACGCTCGCGCGGAGGTACCCGGTGCAGGTTGTGGCCGTTATCCAGACGGAAGTCGTCGTTGTAGCGGTAATTGCCTGCGTGGTCGCGCATGGGCTCGGTGTTCTTCACGGAAGCGGAAGCGTTCGCTTCGTTCGCCGCGTTGTAGCCGAGGCCGTTGCGGGTGACGTTGCTGCTGGAGCGGACGGCCGTGCCGTTGTTGCGGTCGGTCGCGTTCGCGGAGCGGCTGGTGGAAGTACCGGAGGTGCTGCGGCTGGTCCGGGTGTTCTGGTCGACAGAACCCGTGGAACGGCTGGTAGCGGAACCGGTGCTGCGGCTGGTCGTAGAGCCCGTGGACCGGTTGGTCCGGTCGGTCTGGACCGCAGTGCCCGTGGAACGGCTCGTCGTGGAACCGGTGCTGCGGCTGGTCGTGCTGCCCGTGGACCGGTTGGTCCGGTCAGTCTGGGCCGCCGTGCCGGTGGAGCGGCTGGTCGTCGAGCCCGTGCTGCGGGTCGTCGTGCTGCCGGTGGAACGGTTCGTCCGATCGTTCTGAGGAGCCACGGAGCGGCTGGTGGTGGCACCAGTGCTGCGGCTGGTCGTCGCGGCGGAAGAACTGCCGGTGCTCCGGCTGGTCTGCGCGGAAGAAGTGCTTCCGCTGGAGCGGGTCGTGCCGCTCTGGCCGCTGGAGCTGGAGGAGCCGCGGCTGGTCCGGGTGTTCTGGGCCATGGAACTGGCGGAACGAGACGCGGAAGCGCCGCTGGACCGGCTGGGGCTGGTGGAGATATGGGCGGAGCGGTTGGCGGAGGAACCGCCGGACCGGCTCATGGAAGAGGAACCGCGCGAGGTAGTCTGCGAAGAGGACGACCGGGTCGCGGTGGAAGAACCGCCGGAAGAACGGCGGGACTGGGCAAGCGCCTCAGGGGCCGCAATCATCGCTATCGTGATGAAGAGGGCGGCTACGGTGTTGATCATCCTTCTCATGGCTTTGTCGTTTAAAAGTTAACGATATAAGTAATAATTTTGGGAGAGTTCCTTGAAAGCGTCCGTATCCTGCATCCATCTGGACTGGATATCTTCGACTTTCAGTCGCTTTCCGAATTCCCTTCTCACATAATCCGTGCCACAAACGATATCGAGCATCCGGGTTTTCTTCAAAACCTTGTAGGGATTGCGTGCAGGGTACATTTCCTGGAGGGCCTGCATCACGTAAAACTGGGTCAGCGTGATGGTCGCGGCCTCGTAATCCGTATAGAAAAACTGGACGCCGTGCTGCATCTGCGGGTTCTGCCCGGAGATGGGCTTGTAGTGGATGGTCCGGAAGGCGGTGCCGGGAATGTCATAGCTGTCCAGGCGCTCCTTCAGCTTGTCCGCGTCGATCCAGGGGGCGGCGAAGGTCTGGAACGGGATGGTATAGCCCACGCCGATGTTCAGGTAGCCGTACTCGCCCGCTATGCCGGCGGAGGGATAGCCGATGGCCGAGGCCTCGGAAGGGATGTTCGGCGACGGGAGGATCCAGGGCAGGCCGGTGTCCTTGTACAGCATGGACCTTTCCCAACCGCGCATGGGGATGACCGTCAGGCGGCATTTCAGCGGTTGTTCCTTGCCGTCCACCCCGCAGTTGAGGCCTTCCTCGTTGATGAGGCCGGCCAGCTCGCCGACGGTGAGGCCGTACACATAAGGGATGCGGAACTCGCTGACGAAGGAGAAGTAGCCCGGCTCCACGAGACAGCCCTCGACTTTGAGCCCGCCCAGCGGGTTGGGGCGGTCCAGGACCATCACCTCGATGTCCTGCTCGGCGCAGGCGCGCATCACCAGACCCAGGGTGGAGATGAAGGTATAGGAACGGGTGCCGACGTCCTGGATGTCATAGACCATCACATCGATCCCCTTCAGCATGTCGGGCGTGGGTTTCCGGGTGGAACCGTACAAGGAGTACACCGGAAGGCCGGTTTTCGGGTCCTTGCTGCTGGCGACGTGGTCGCCGGCATAGGCGTCGCCGCGGACGCCGTGCTCCGGGCCGAACAGGGCCACGAGGTTCACCTCGGGCGCTTCGAAGAGGATGTCGATGGTGGTACGGAGGTTCCGGTCCACGCCGGAAGGGTTCGTTACCAGGCCCACCCGCTTGTCTCGGAGTTCCTCGAAACCATACCGTTCCAGCATGTCGATGCCGGTATACACCTGGGCATAGAGCGAAAGGCTCGCCAGGGAAAGGATGAGTGTCAACAACTTTTTCATGGTCAGTCTTTCTTGACGCGTCCATAGTCGGCCGGGACGCGGCGGCGCGCATACAGGGTCACGGCCACGGTGGCCAGGCAGCAGACCATCACCAGGACGTAGAACCCCACATACCCCAGGCCCTCCTGCAGATATCCTGCCACGGCGCCAGGCAGCAGCATGGACAGGGCCATGAAGCCGGTGCAGATCGCGTAGTGCGACGTCTTGAGCGGGCCGTCGGCGAAATGCATCATATACACGGTGTAGGCCGTGAAACCGTAGCCGTAGCCAAACTGGTCGAAGACGACGCAGGCGCCGACCGTCCAGATGAAAGCGGGCTGCGCAAGCGCCAGGAACAGGTACACGGCGCAGGGCAGGGCCAGGCTCAGGGCCATCGGCAGCAGGCAGCTGCGGAGGCCCCGCCGGGAAATGTGCCAGCCGCCCAGGATGCCGCCAGCGAGCAGTGCGATGACACCGGCGGTGCCGTACACCATCCCGAACGCTTCCTTGTCCAGGCCTAGGCCTCCGTCGGCCACCGCATCGCTGAAGAAAGGATACAGGAGCTTGACCGAGAGCGCTTCCGGAAGGCGGTACAACAGCAGGAAGCACACGAGCAGGCCGATGCCCGGCTTCGTGAAGAAGCTCCCGAAGGCCTGGCCGAATTCACGCAGGATCTCGCGGCCTGTCTTGTCGCTGGCCGTCCGGTCCCCGTCGGGACGCGGCAGGACGAAGGCATGGTAGACGGTCACGAGGGCCAGGATGGCGGCCGTCGCGAGGAGGGTCCAGGACCAGGCCTTGGACACGGCCCCGGTCCGCTTTTCCAGCCAGCCGGCCAGGACGACGAGGACCCCTTGGCCGAACACCATCGCGATCCGGTAGAACGTATTGCGGATGCCCACGAAGGCCGACTGCCTCCCCTCGTCCAGGGCCAGCATGTAATAGCCGTCCGCGGCGATGTCATGCGAAGCGGAAGCGAAGCCGGTGATGACGAACAGGATGAGCATCCACGTGAAGGTGGAAGCGGCCGGAAGCGTCGCGGCCAGGACGCCGACGGCGACGGCCATCAGCAGCTGCATCGTGACGATCCACCAGCGCTTGCTCTTGAAAATGTCCACGAACGGGCTCCAGAGCGGCTTCACGAGCCAGGGAAGCCCGATCAGGCTGGTCAGCAGGGCCAGCCGGGCATTGTCCATCCCGAGGTCCTTGAGGATCACCACGGAGATCGTGTTCACGATAAAGTACGGAAGTCCTTCCGCGAAATACAGGGTCGGTACCCAGAGCCAGGGAGTGCGCGGTTTCATCGTTCGAGGGTTGTTCCGGGATAGTAGAAGGAAAGGATTTCTTCAAAGGTTTTTCCGTGGGCGGCCATGACGGCGGCGCCGATCTGGCACAGGCCCACGCCATGGCCCCAGCCGTGGCCGCGGAGGACGACTTCGTCGCCGGTCATCTCCACGTCGAACCAGGAGCTATACAGATGGCTTTCCGAGAGGAAACGCCGGATGATCAGTTCCTTGCCAACGGTCAGCGTGGCCTTGGAACCGACGATGCGGAGTTTCTTGATGCGCCCGGAGCCGCCCCGCTCGAGGGGTTCCAAGGCGACGAGGTCGCCGATGTCCACGCCCGACCGTTTCGCGATGAGGGCGGCGAGCTCCGCGCGCCCGTATCGGACGGTCCAGTCGTGGAAATCTTCCGTTTCCAGGTCGTAATCGTTCAGGACCTGGCCCAGGATTTCCTTGTCATGGGTATCGCACCAAGGGTCGTCGTGGACCGTCAGGTAGGGGTAGTCTTCGTCGGCCCAGGCCGTGGAGAAAAGCTCGGTCCTGCCGCCGCAGCACTTGTAGAAGCGGGCGTCGACGAGCTCCCCGCCGGAGCGGAGCGTGAGGCCCCAGGTCTCGTCGATGGCGGCCCGGACCTTCTCCCCCACCGCCAAGGTCAGGCCCTGGTAGCGCTGGCAATGGTCGTCGGCGCACACGTCGAAATGGTGGTGGTCGTCGTGGTCGAACCATTTGACAATCTCGCCGACGGGCTGGCCCTCTTCGGCCGGCCGGGACGCGTCCAGCCAGGTCACGAGGGAAGGTACGTTGTCGAAGGAATAGGGCGCAGAGGCCTTCTTCCGGGCTTTCCGGTGGGCGATCTGCGCCATCACCCAGGAGCGGGAGATGACCGCATGGGCCTTCAGGAATTCCGGCGAGGCGGTCGCCTTCATTTCGGAGGAGATGACGCTGAGGAGGTAGTCCTCGACACCGATCACATTGACAGCCACCACTTTCCCTTCGTCCACGATGAACTTGAGGGTGCCGGCGAACTGCTGGTCCTGCTGCCGCTGCCAATGGAAGTCCACGCCGATCGTGACCCCGTACAGGATGAACGACGGCTCGGCGAACAGGGTGGAGATGGTGGGCGCCTCGAAGACGAGTTCGTCATACAGGGTGCCGTTATAGTCGATCTTGCCTTCGCGGTAGGAAACCTTCTGCGGTCCGGCGCCGTCCGAGATGATCTCGAAGGTGATTTCCGGGCCGGAAAGGATGCCGACTTCGATCTTGGGCTGGGTGCGGACGAGGCGCCACAGGAGGCGCTCCTCCTGCTTCTCGGAGAGGGAGATCTCCTGGAGGATCTCCGTCAGGATCTTCGGGGTAAGCCGCTCGTAATCGGATGTTTCCGGAATCACGAAGAAACCGGCCATGTCCGCCGCGCCGGGACTCAGGGCGAAGTGGTCCTCCCCTTCCGCATAGAAATGGTGCGGGCGGTGCGCCGCCCTGCAGGTCACGACGGCGCGGTACTCGCCTTCGCTGAAGAAGGTGAGGGCGTTGAAACGGGGCTCGGCCTCCCCTTCCGCGAGGTCGCAGCAGTCCAGGAGGCGATAGAACATCTTCGCCATGGACTTGGACGTCTCCGCGCGGAGCAGGAAGACACCCCGGGTGAAATGCTTGTAATGGAACAGTTGGGCGTCCCGGACCGAAGCCACGAAGGAGACGTTGGCGGAAAGGCTTTCCGGGACCTGTCCCCCGTTCATCGCGATGTTGTGGAGCAGCCGGCCGGCGATCCGTTCCAGGGGCATGTATCCCTTGGGGCAGGCCTGGAAATGGGCATGGCCGGGAACGGTGGTGCCGCTGTAGGGGCTGTTGTAGAAGATGACGTAGTCCGGGAACTGGACGGCGAGGTCCAGCATGTCCGGATAGCGGTGCCAGATGGTCTGGGGGACGTGCACGTCGCGGGTGATCACGAGGTGGTTCGGGAAGATGGGCGCCCGGTTCACCAGGATGCGGTATTTCCGGCCCTTGCGGCCTTCGAACGGGAGGAAATGCTGATGCTCGAGGTAGTTCTCCTCGCACAGCGGGCAGCCGTGGTCGAAGATGGGCATCCGGCCCGGATTCGACTGGAGGGTGGCGAGGATGCCGCCTATGGTCATCTGGCGGGTCTGGGCGCTCTTGAGGGCCCGGTACTTCGCCGCGACGGCCGGCCAGACCGACAGCTGGTCATGGACGAATTTGTCGATGTCGATTGCCATACTGGGTAAAGATAGGCATTTTTCCGGTGCGAATTGAAAACATTTTCCCAAAAACGATGAAAAAACCGGGAGAATCGCTAAATTTGAGAAATTGATATGCTGATATGAAAAGATTGATGACCAGCCTCCTCGCAGGCCTGCTGCTCCTTCCGGCCCTCCTCGGCCAGCCGCTCCGTCAGAGTGTAATCCGCGCCGACCAGGTGGAAAGTCCCCTGCTTGGGGGTCCTGTCGACATCAACGTGTACCTGCCCGCCGGCTTCGACGCGGCCTCGGACACCAAGTACCCGGTTGTCTATCTCCTCCACGGCCTGTACGGCACCTATAAGGACTGGGCGACCACGGGCCACATGAAGGATGTGGTCGACGAGCTCATCGCCAGCGGCGAGATCGTGCCGATGGTCATCATCATGCCTAACGCCGGCGATCCCGACATCCACAACAACTGGAATGGCTACTTCAACATGCCCGGCCATCCTTACGAGGATTTCTTCTTCAAAGAGCTGATCCCCACGGTCGAAGCCCGCTACAAGGTCTACGGCGACAAGCAGCACCGCGCCGTGATGGGCCTGTCGATGGGGGGCGGCGGCAGCACCGTCTACGCCCAGCGCCACCCGGACATGTTCTCCAGCTGCTACGCGATGAGCGCCTGGCTGGACAGTTCCGTGCGTGAAGACATGGAAAAGGACAAGTTCTACCTGGTGAACAAGGCCGTCCGCGAGCACTCCGCCCTCGATTTCATCGACAATGCCGATGACGCGACGCTGGCGCAGCTCCGCACCGTGAAGTGGTTCTTCGACTGCGGCGACGACGACGGCCTGATGGACCTGTCCGTCGCCCTCTTCCAGAAGATGCGCGCCCGCCGCGTCCGCAGCGAGCTCCGCATCCGCGACGGCTGGCACGGCTGGGAATACTGGCACACCGCCCTCCGCCTCTCCCTGCCCTTCGCTTCCCGCAATTTTGCCAAATGATGATTACAGAACGAACTGACGACATATGGACCTGATCAGAACAACCCTCGCCGCCGCAGCGATGACCGTTGCGGCCGCCGCCAGCGCACAGACGCTGAAGATGGAACCGCAAGTGGTCGGCGTGACCACCTATGAGGCCTCCACCGCCGTGAATCTTCTCGTGGTGAAGCCGGAAATCAAGCTGGACAACCTCGACCCTTCCGTATTCACTGTCAACACGAACGGCACGGACCGGAACGTCCTTTCCGTCTACCCCTCCGACGCCCGGGGTGCGTTCAACCCGGACGGCGCATACATCGCCCTGGGTCTTGAGAAGGCCGCCGGCCGCGGCCTGGGCCTGGCCAAGGGCGACGGCGTCTGGAGAGACCAGTACAGCATCGAGGTCGGCCTGAAGAAAGGCAAGGTCCTGAAAGTCGGCAAGCAGAAGTTCACCGCCATCGAATGCAAGACGGACAAGGCCCTGAAGGATTTCCTCTCCGAGGCCGACTACTTCAACAAGGGGACCTTCACCGGCAAGAGCACCGGCAAGCCCGGTGAAGAGACGCTCACCTATGCCGCCTACGAGCCCTGGTCGCTCAAGGGGGACGGAAAGGCCAATCCGCTGGTCATCTGGCTCCACGGCGGCGGTGAAGGCGGTGTCGACGTGTCCATCACCCTGCTCGGCAACGAGGTCGTCTCCCTGATCCGCCCCGAGATCCAGTCGCACTTCACGACCGAAGGCGGCGCTGACGGCGCCTATGTCCTCTCCATCCAGTGCCAGACCATGTGGATGGGCACCTCCAAGGGCTTCGGCCATGGGGAATACCCTTCCCTCTATGCCGACGTGCTGAAATCCTGCATCGACGACTATGTGGACAAGCATCCCGACGTGGACCGGAACCGGATCTACCTCGGCGGCTGCTCGAACGGCGGCTATATGACCATGCACATGCTGATCCGCAACCCCAGATACTTCGCGGCGGCCTATCCCACCTGCGAGGCATACCTGGACGAAAACATCTCGGACAACGAGATCAAGGCCCTCGCGGAGGAAAACATCTGGATCGTCCAGTCCTACGACGACACGACCGTCGACCCCAAGACCCACTGCATCCCCACGTTCCAGCGGATGGTGAAAGCCGGCGCCAAGAACGTCTGGATGTCCCTATTCGAAAACGTGCAGGGCATCGACAATCCGGGCCAGCGGCTGATGGGCCACTTCTCCTGGTGCTACCTCTTCAACGACGCGGTGACCAAATCCCAGGAGCAGACCACCGGTGACGTGAAGCCCAGCAACGACGGCGGCGGTTCCGTCGCACCGCAGGGCCATGCGAACATTTTCGAGTGGATGAACGCCCAGGTGCTCACGGCGCCCGAGGCGCCGCAGCGCCAGAACGGCCCGAGAAGATAAGACTTAACGCTAAACAACGGTGACTATGCAGAATGGATTGAAGAAACTCCTCAGGCTCGTCATCACCGTGGCGGTCATTTTCCTGGCCGTGCGGTGGTGTTCCAGCCAATTCGGAAGCGTGATCCGCCTGCCCGGCGGTTCGGGCAACCCGGGCGGAACCATCGGATCCGGCCAAGAAAGTTCGGAGGAATCCGGCGGCTGGTTCAGCCCCAAAAAGCAGAACGACCGGTCGACCACCAACGAAGACCTGATCGAAGACGTCGAGGACCTCGAAAGGGAACTGGGCATCGGGAAATACAAGGGCCAGAAACCTTCCAACCAGACCCAGACCACGCAAACGCCGTCCACAACCACCACGGCGTCGGCTCCCCTCACCTTCAAGGGCATCCCCATGACCGGCTCGCTGTCGGCCTTCGGGGCGGCCCTGGTGAAGGCCGGCTTCAAGAATGCCGGGAACGGTGCCTACACGGGTGATTTCGCCGGCTACAGCGGCTGCAAGGTGACCCCGTCCGGCAATCCGGTGCAGGAAGTCCGGATCGATTTTCCCGTCATCTCCGACTGGGAGGCCCTGGAAAAGGCCTATGACAACCTCCAGGCGGACCTGACCCGGAAATACGGCATCGATCCGGTCGTCAACCGGAACCTTGCCGTCTACAACCTCCCCAACGGCACCATCTCCCTGGATGCCGATGTCTCGAACCAATCCACCTGGCACGTCATCCTGAAGTACACGAACGCCTTCACGACTTCCTCGACCGGCACCCTGGGCAGAAATCCCATCGATGATCTATAGAATTGGACACCTAACTATGAAACGAACCCTTAACCTTCTTTTCTGTCTGGCACTCCTGCTGATGCAGGCCTGCCAATCCAAGAACGAACCAGAACCCACGCCGACCCCCACCGTCGATCCGGTCCTGAAAGTCAGCGTGACCAGCCTGTCCTTCCCTCAGGCCGGCGGCTCCCAGACCGTCCAGGTCACCGCGAACAATGACTGGACGGCCAGCGCCGACGGCCAGGGCATCACCGTTTCCCCCACTTCCGGCAAAGGGGATGCTACCGTGACCATTACGGCCGCCGCTGCGAGTTCCGGGAACGAAACGAACGGTACGGTCACTTTCAAGAGCAAAGGACTGTCCGCTTCCGTCTCCGTGAAACAGGAAGCCAAAACCACCATCCAGGTGGGAACCGTGAACAAGATTCCGGCCGAGGGCGGAACCTTTACCGTCGACATCCAATACAACACCGATTTCACCGTCGAAGTGGAAAGCGCCGCCCAGTCCTGGATCACTTTCGTCAAGACGAGAGCGCTCACGAGCGGGAAGCTGGAATTCTCGATCGCCGAAAACAAAGCGACCGAAGCCCGCTCCGGGAAGGTCACCGTCAAGGACAAGGACGGCAAGGTCGATCCCATCGTCCTGACCTTCGAACAGGAAAAACGAAGCAGGAAGAGCGAAGCCCTGGAAATCATGAATCGCGTCTATGAAGCCTGGGGCGCCCAGACATGGACGAATTATCCCTGGACTCCGGGACAGGAAGGGCCCGGCTTCTCTTTCAATCCCAATACCGAAACCGTCAAGATCTGGGTCCAAGGGTTCGGAGTCAACCGGGAGGTTCCGGATTGCATCGGGGATTTCGGCGATATGCTTACCGAATTCCACATCGTGGACGAACCGGGCGTGACGGGATCGCTGCCGGATTCGTTCCGCAAGCTGACCGGCCTGGAATGGATTACCCTCGAGAGCACCGGCATGACCTCGCTGCCCGACGTTTTCGGAGACATGAAAAAGTTGAAGCACTTCGAGGTCCATATCAATCCGTCGATGGCCGGTCCCCTGCCCCGGAGCCTCCAATCCCCGGTCCTGGAGTATCTGAATGTCGGCCACAATCTGTTCTCCGGCAGTATTCCCGACACTTGGGCTCCTTATAGCGGGTTCATGTCCGTGTACAACAACTGCCTGTCCGGAAAAATCTCCCACTTTCTCCACAGTCGGGACGATGTGAAAGCCTTCCTCAAAGAAAGCAACCTATGGCAGAAGCCGGGTTATGGCTTCGACATCTCCGACCTGGATATGCCCGGCTACCATTATTGGTTCGAAGACCAGCGGTTGGAAAACCTGGACGGCACCACCTTCTCCATTCCGGAAGTAGTCAAGCAGAACAAATACACGGTCTATATCATGTGGGCCCTCTGGTGTCCGTTCTCCAAGGAACTGATGCCCGCCCTGAAACGGTATTACGACAAGTACAAGCAGGACGGCCTGGAAGTCATTGCCACGATTCAGGTCGAGGAAGGTTTCGAGCAGCTCTTCTACGATTACGGGAAGCAGAAAGCAGAATGTATCAACAAAGGCTACGACCAGTGGTACAACTATTATTTCACAAAATACAGTGATTCCTACTTCCGGAAAGTCCCGGTGGCCGAGGTTTACGATCAGGACGGCAATGTCCTTTTCAGCTCCTTCGACGAGTATTCGGATCCGGTCCGGAAACGGTATGGAAAGACGGCATCCTCCGACTTGATTCCGTTCCTGGAAACCCTGCTGGGCCCTGCAGAAATCCCCGACACCTACGAATCCACCGACTATTCGAAGGACGGCGAAGTGATGACGCTGCAGAAAGCCTCTGTCGGGAAGGGCATCGACCTGGTGTTCCTGGGCGACGCATACACCGACCGGGACATGGGAAGAGGCGGCCTCTATGAGAAGGTCATGAAGCAATCCATGGAAGAATTCTTCGCCATCGAGCCGTACAAGTCGTTCCGCAACCGCTTCAACGTGTATGCCGTGAAGGCGGTTTCGAAGAACGCCCGGATCGGCGACGGCTGTCAGACCGCCCTTTCCGTCCGGTTCGGCAACGGATCCTATGTGGAAGGCAACAACGACAAGTGTTACGAATATGCCATGAAAGTACCGGGCATCAAATCCCGGGACAACCTGCTCGTCACCGTCCTGGTCAATTCGCGCCGCCATGCCGGCACGACCTTCATGTATGCCAACGGGCAAACTTGCGTGGCCTACCTTTCGTCCATGGACAACGATCCTTCGGTCTTCGGTTCCACGCTACGCCACGAGGCCGGCGGCCACGGTTTCGCCTTCCTGGCCGACGAGTACAGCCAGTATGCGGGTACCCCGCCGGCCGAGCACATCGCCGACTATAACGATGCGTACAGCAAGTACGGGTGGTACTCCAACGTGGACTTCACGAACGATCCGCAGAAGATCCGCTGGAGCGCCTTCCTGGCCGACGACCGCTACAAGAATGAAGTCGGGATCCATGAAGGCGGCGCCCTCTACGAAAAAGGCGCCTACAGGCCGACGCCGAACAGCATGATGCGCGAAGATCTGGAATACTTCAACGCGCCTTCCCGCTGGGCCATCTACCAGCAGATCATGAAGCGCAGCGGGGAGAACCCCAGCTTCGACGCCTTCCTCTCCTATGACGCCGTGAACCGCAAGAGCGCATCGCAGTCAGCGAAAAAGGCCGCCGCGAGCAGCGCCCGCCAGCCCTTCGTCCCGACCGCTCCGCCGGTGATCGTCAAGTAAGGCTCAGCGCCAGCATGTAGAAAGACGGCGGCCGTGATTGACACGGCCGCCGTTTGTTGGACAACCAGAAAAATGGTGTAACTTTGAGTTTTGATTGATGCCCATGACACAAGCGCCCGGATACGGAAGGACCCGAAATAGCCTGAGAAACAGCGCCACCGCGCTGATTCTCCAGGTGATTGCCATGCTTGTCGGCTTCTTCTCCCGGCGCATTTTCATCCGCATCCTGGGCGTGGAGGTGATGGGCCTGAACACGACCGCCTCCAGCATCCTGGATTTCCTGAACCTGGCTGAACTGGGAATAGAAACCGCGGTGGCCGTCACGCTTTACAAACCGCTTTTCAGCCGGGACGAGCAGTCCATCCGGGAGATTGTCGCCCTGCAGGGACGCCTGTACCGGATCATCGGATCCATCGTCCTGGCAGGAAGCATGGTCGTGTTCTGTTTCATCCCGCGCATCTTCGGGAAATCGCCCCTTCCCCTCTGGTATTCGTACGCCACGTACGGAGTCCTGCTGTACTCTTCCCTGCTTTGGTATTTCTTCAACTACAAGAAGAATGTCCTCTTTGCAGACCAGAAGAATTACAAAGTGCTGCTTTGCACAAAGCTGGTCGCGCTGGTCAAGCTCATCCTCCAGACCCTGGCGGTTTTTTATCTGGAACACGGGTATATCTGGTGGCTGGGCCTGGAGGCCGTTTCCGCCACCATCAGCGCCATTCTGATCGGCATCATCGTCCACAGAAACTATCCCTTCCTCCGGGAAAAAGTCCCGGTCACCAAAGCCCTCAGGCAGAAGTATCCGGACATCATCCAGAAGACCAAGTACATCGCCTTCCATAAGCTGGGCGGATATGCCGTGGCCAAATCCAGCCCGATTTTCATCTACGCATTCACCTCCCTGGCCGTCGTAGGCTATTATGGCAACTATCTGATCCTGACCACCAACCTGACGGCCATCCTCACCGCCCTCTATTCCGGCGTCTCCTCCGGGATCGGCAATATGGTCGTCGAGGGAGACAAGAAGCTGATCATGAAGGTTTTCCGGGAGCTCTTCTCCTCCAGGATGCTGATTGTCGGCGTATGCTGCCTGTGCCTGTGGTTCCTGGTCGATCCCTTCGTCTGCATCTGGCTGGGCCCGGACTATGTGCTGGGACATTCCACGCTCGCCCTGATCATTTTCCAGTTTTACATCAGCAATACGCGCAATGTCGTGGATGACTACCTGACCGCCCACGGCCTGTTCCACGACATTTGGTCTCCGATCGTCGAAGCGGCCCTCAACGTGTTCCTGTCCATCCTCCTGGGCCGTCGTTTCGGCCTGGACGGTGTCCTGGCGGGCGTCATCATCAGCCAGTTGATCATCACCCTTTCCTGGAAGCCCTTCTTCCTGTTCCGGAGCGCCCTGCACGAGCCGCTGTCCTTCTACATCAAGCTCTACGTCCGATGCCTGGTGCCCGGAATCATTGCCTTCGCCGCACTCCACTTCCTCCTCCCCCTGTTGCCCATCGACCCGTCCGCCTCCTTCTGGCTTTTCCTGGTCTATGCCGCCGTCACCGGGCTCGTCGCCTTTGCGGTTTACGGAGGATTGCTGTCCATCTGGGAGGACGGGCTCAAGGACTTCACGACCCGGATCATCCATGTACTCAGGCACAGATAACTGGAATTCGACTTTTTTTACCTAACTTTACAATATGGAAGGAAAACAGGTGGTCGATAAGGTCCTCTCGGTTCTGACCGAGGAAGTGCTGACGACGGAAGAGCGTCAGCTTCTTTCTTTTGCCCTGGCGCCTTCCGTGTCCCAAGAAAGCCTGGATGCCTTTCTGGAAGGATGGGATATCGAGGAATCGCCCTTTCCCAGCATTCTCCTCCTCTCCTATCTGATGAAAACCCATCCGGAGCTTTCTTTCCCGGATTCCGTGATGCCCCGGCTCAAAGGGGTCCTGACGTATTGCCGGTTCCAGAACCTGAAGCTCTTCGCCCATTTCTCCAAGATTGCCGCGAAGCTCGCGTCCCTGCAAATACCGATGGCCGTTCTCAAAGGAGGCGCCATGAAAGTGTACCGCCCGGATTTCCCGCGATGGATGGGAGACATCGACATCCTGGTCCGGGAACAGGATTTCCACCAGGCGGCCGAGGCGATAGAGTCCATGGGCTACTGTCCGCTCAAATGTGCGCACAGCTGGGATTTCTGCGTTGGAGAAACCCAGGAGGGGGCCGTCGACCTGCACCGGTACTTCCAGATGAATACCGGAAAAGAGTCTTCCCTGAACGATGGCCTTTTCGCCCGTGCGCAGGAAGTGAACGTAGCATCCGGCAAATGCCTGCTCCCCTGCCGGGAGGACATGGTCTTCATCTCCCTGGTCAACCTGTACAAGAATCTGTCCGGCAAGACCAGTTCCGGCAGCGTCCTGAATACCTTCATCGACCTGGATTATTTCCTGGGCCGTCGGGACGGGTTCGATTGGGATATCGTCCGGGACAATGCCCGCAGGACCGGGACGGTGATCCAGGTCTGCCTTTCCGCCGCCTTTGTATCCACGCTCCTGCCCCAGGCTTTTCCGGAAGATTTCCTGGGCGGCTGGATGGACAGCGACCTGGCAGGGCGCCAATGCCTGGAACTTCTGTACCAGCGGGAGGTCATCAGCCCGTTAAGGGCGGAAATAGGCGTTTCCAACGTCATCAAGGCTTTCAAGACAGTCCGGCCCATCCTGCCCTACATCGGCCGCCGGATCCGGCTGTTTTTCCTGAAAAGGACGGGCTATCGGAACCGGGTGGCCATTCTGAAGAAAAAAGGATACGTATAATACCTACGCACAATGGTCCTATCGCTGAATGAGCAGCAGAGACAAAACTGCTTCCTCCATCTCAGGAGCTTTCTCGAGCCCCTGACGGCGGATGCAGAACCGTTTTACATCCAGGTGGGCGGAATCAAGACCGTACGGGTCCTGTCCTGCGGCCCGGAAGCGGCGCCCATGATCCGGCGCCAGCTTGCCTGGTCCCTGACCGAACCTGTCCCGAACCCGGATGCGACCCTGGTGCTCTGGCGGGAGAAAGTGGACGCATCCTTCCACCAGCGCGTCCTGGGCATCGGCGTCAAAGACGACGGCAGCGGGGACAATCTGATCCTGGCCCTCCGGGAGGGCGACGGCATCCAGCCTTTTGGCGAAGTCAGCTATGAGAACCATACCGCAAACCTGACCGACGGGGACTGTTCGTTCTATTGCGTCGAGAGTTTTGCGGCCGAAGAGTGGATCAAGGAAGGGCACCTGTTCGTCCATTGGCTGTATCGCCTGGCCGACACGCCCACCTCGCACCTGGTGCACGGCGCCTGCATCGGACTGGACGGGCAAGGAATCCTGCTTTGTGCGCGGGGACAGCGCGGCAAATCGACGCTGGCCGTGACCGCGATGCTCCGCGGATTCGAATATGTGTCGGACGACTACCTCATTCTCGAAAAGTCTGCCGAAGCGCTGGCCGCATCGCCCATCTATTCCATCATCACCCTGTCGCCGCGCATGTATACGGCCTTGTACGATGACCTGAACAAAGCCCGGTTCGTCTGCAACAACGCGCGCAAGGACAAGTATGTTTTTGACATATCCGGCTATGGTTCCGCCCTCCGGCGCGCGTATCCAGTCCGGTTATGCATCTTCCCGGAGATAGAACCGTCCCTGACCCAGGCCGTCATAGAACCTTGCTCCGCCGTCCAGAAAGGGCGGGCGATCACCCATCTGGTCCATTCCACGGTACTTCAGATGCAGGCGCAGGGGGATGCCGGCACGGTCCGCAAGCTCATCGCCATGCTGCAGGACCTCCCCTTCTATTCCATGCGGCTTTGCCCGGATATCTACGCCAACGTGGAAACCTTGAGAGAATTCTTACTATCTTGCAGATAAACCTTCACTTATGGAATCAAAGAACTATCGGCTGAACGAATCCAAGATGTTCGCGGACATCACGGACGGGATTGCCATCATCATCAACGCGGCTACCGGCATTTATTACGGCATGAACGGTTACGGGACAGGCATCTTCGACAACCTGCTCGCCGGCTCCTCCACGGATGACATCCTGGCGGCCATCCAAGAGATCCCCGGTGCTCCCGCCAACGCGGAGGAATCCTTGTCCGCATTCCTGGAGACCATGCTGGGATTTGAGATCATCCTCCCGGCGGAAGCGAGTTCCCGCAAGGCTTCCCTGGTGGCCAAAGACGCCGTATTCGACCAGTTCATCCCGGTATGCAAAGAGTACAAGGATGTCCAGGAACTGCTTTACGCCGATCCGATCCACGAAGTCAGCGAGGAAGAAGGCTGGAAGCCGGAAAAGTAGGCCCACCGCTATGCCTGCCGTATCAGTCATCGTTCCCGTCTTCAATTCCGAGGCCTTCCTGGACAAATGCCTGGAGAGCCTGGCCTGCCAGACCCTGGCGGACCTGGAGGTGATCTGTGTCGACGACCACTCTACGGACGGCTCCCGGGCCATTCTGGACAAGCGGGCGGCTGAAGACAGCCGGTTCAAGGTGATTTCCTTCGCCGAGAACTGGGGTCCTTCCGCGGCGCGCAACGCCGCCCTGGATGCCGCGCTTGGGGAGTACGTCGCCTTCGTGGATAGTGACGATTTCATCGCCCCGGATTTCCTGGAGAAACTGTACCAGGCCGCCGTTTCGGGCGATGCCGATGTGGCCAAAGGTACGCTGAAGAACTACGACCCGGTCAAGGGCGTCTCCTACCAGCGGGAGATCTTCAACCTCAATTACCGCATCAAGGAGCACAAGGCCTGGTTTTTCATGACCTATACCAGCGCCATCTACCGCACCCGGATGCTTCGCGAACACGGAATCCGGTTTGACGAGCGGCTCCGTTTCTTCGAGGACCCCCATTTCTCCATCCGGGCGGCTTTCCACTATAACCAAGTGGCCGTCGTGGACGACGCCGTGTACTACTACACGGACAACCCCCATTCCGTCACGCGCGCCTGCAACGACACCCGGCCCATCCAGGACCTGATCACAGGAGCCCAGGACCTGATGGACCAGATGGACGCCCTTCCGATTGAGGGCCAGCATTACAACATCGTCTTCGCTTTCCTGATCGATCAGTTCGCAGGCTGGTTCCAGAAGTATTATGCCCCCGACGCCGTCACGGAACTGGCCGCCTCCGGTTTCAGCGGAATCGTGGACCGGTGCCGGGATTTCCAAGCCTGTATGTCAACGTATCTTTTCTTCCGGAAAGAGTCTGACCGCAGGAACCTGATCAGACAAATCAAGAAGGACCTGCATGGCTGAGATATCTGTCATCATCCCGGTTTTCAATACGGAACAGTACCTGGACCGGTGCCTGGATTCCGTCCTTGGGCAGGACTTGGAGGACCTGGAAGTCATCTGTGTGGACGATGTGTCCACGGATGGTTCCGCCGCGCTCATCCAGCGCCGGGCCCGGAAAGACAGCCGCTTGCGATACATCCGCCAGGAGGTCAATGCCGGGCCCGGACAAGCCCGCAACCGCGGCATCGACGCCGCGACCGGCCGCTATGTATACTTCCTGGATTCGGACGATTGGATCGAGCCCGATCTGCTGTCCCGGATGCTGCGGATGGCCGATGAAACGGGACGCGACGTCATCATCAACAGCAGCTTTGTCAAAGAATACGACGGAATAGACAAGAAGGAATACGGCACCCGGTTCGGATTCCTGGAAGAAGCCCCCCGCGCCTACGACACGGCCACGGTCCTGCTGCTGTTCCCGCCGGTCCTGTGGGCCCGCCTGTACCGCCGTAGTTACCTGGAAGACAACAACATCCGTTTCCCCGACTTGCGCGGTGGCGGAGAGGACAACTACTTCACCACCCTGGCCGAACTGCCCCTCCCCGACCTGTTCGTTTTCCGCGGTCCCTACTACCATTATTTCCAACGGAACGGTTCCCTGGCGCACCTCCGGGAGGCGGGCTATGATTTCATCAAGAGTTTCCAGGCCCTGTATGCCGAACTGCGCGCGCGATCCCTTCCCGTCGACGGCATCCGGCTGTTCTATGCCGGACCGCTAGTCATCGATTCGGAAGAGAAATTCAACGATATCCGCTCGTTCCTCCTGGAGATCCGGGAGCAGGTACTGGAGCATTCCGAGCGCTACATCGCCCTTGACCTGCATCTGCTGGAGGCGGTGACCTCATGTCAAGATTACGATCACTTCCGAGCCAGCCACAACCCCAACATATCCATCGATTTCATCCGCAGCCGGATGAAGCAATCCCTGAAGAAATGACCCCGCTGATCTCCGTCATCATGCCGGTCCGCAACGGATCGAACTATATCAGGGAGGCTCTTGAGAGCCTTCTGGCCCAAGACTGCCGCCTGCAAATACTGGTGGTTGACGACGGTTCGGAAGACAACACGGCGGCCATCGCCTGCGAGTATGGCTGCACGGTGCTTTCACATGGGACTTCGCAGGGGCCCGTGGCGGCAAAAAACACCGGCCTCCAAGCGGCATCCGGAGAATACGTATTGTTCCTGGACCACGATGACGTGATGCGTCAAGGTGCCTTGAAAGCATTATGCGCCACCCTGGAGGAAGACCCGGACGCTTCCGCCGTGCAGGCCAAGGTCCAGGACTTCAAGTCTCCGGACTGCCACGATACGAATGTTCTGATCAGGACAGAACCGTATTACGGGCTGTTCACCGGCGCCATGCTGATCCGGCGCACGGTATTTGACGTCATCGGGCTGTTCCCGACCGCACAAGCCGCCGGGGAAATCATTGACTGGTCTTTCCGCATGCGAGAAAACGGAATGACTGTCAAGAAGATAGACCTTATCTCAACGGACAGGAGGGTCCACGGAAGCAATTTCGGGCGCACCCGTCGCGGCGAAGAATTCAAGGACTTCGCCGCCATCCTCCGCGCCCGCCTGGCGAAGAAATAAAAAAAACAACCACTTTCAGAGGACTGTTTTCATCCTTGCGGATGTCTTGTTGTTGTTTCGGGATTGCAAAGGTACAACCTTCGACGTCTTCCTCAACTACGATGCCGCGAACAGCGCCCGCCAGCCCTTCGTCCCGACCGCTCCACCGGTGATCGTCAAGTAGGGAGAAGCGCCTGCATGTAGAAAGACGGCGACCGTGGTTCAATCACGGATCCGGCACCCGCCCTTTTTCATACATCTGATATTCAACGAGTTGCAGCCGACCTGGTTCCCAACCTCCCTTTTCAATAAGGGGTTGGGAACCAGTCGTTAGGGAGGCACCTCATTAACAATAACATACAAGAGGACCGGTTCCCACCCTCGATGCTTTCCCATCACAAAAAAGGCCTCTGGAGTAATCCAGGGGCCTTTTCCTGAGGAAGCTGACTACTGACTTTTAGAACTGCATGGCGAAGGTGACGCCAGCGGCAGGTTGTACTTTGTCTCCGACCCGGACAGGAGCGACAAACGGCATCGTCTCGAAGGAAACCCGGCGACCGAGTTTCTTCAGGTCATAATCATACAGGCTCTTGACACGTGCGACCTTTTTGGCGTTGGAGATGGAACAGATATAATCTGCAATCAAAATAGCCGCACCGCCAAAGACAGGAATCCAATAATAATCCCCGCTATTGGAGCTGAAAATCGGCGTATAATGAGGATCGATATCATCCATATAAGAATCGTAGGCGGCAAGTGAGACCAAGCCCTCACCTAACAATCCAAACAGCAGATACCTAGTACCTAAACCGCCTTCCCCCATCGTATACTGAGCCAAACCCGGGACCAGCAAATTCAGCCACGCTCTTCCTGTACCATATTCAGGGTCAGCCAGATAAGCGGCATCTTTCGGATTATAAAGATTCTTCAACTGGGAATATTTGAGTCCGGGCACAACCTGGTCGGGATTCTTTGCGAAAACCTCAGGAACAGAAGCATACTGGGCAGATGCCGACATCATAGCAGCAAAGGCAACAAAGACGGAAAGGAGTAATTTTCTCATATCGTAAAGTTTTAGTATCCAGATGTAAAGATAATCCCCCTATGTATTTTCCCAAGAAAAAAAGAAAAACATCTTTCCTTCTTATTAAAAGACCCGTGATGCTGTGTTTCCAGTAGATTATTTACGCTGAAGCACTGTATCCGGATTCTTTTATTTTCTCGTTTACAAGTTTTCGAGTCGATTAATTATGCTGAATGCTTGTTTCGAAGTTTTTAATTGAGATGAAAAGTATGATTCGGGGTAATAGTATTTGGCGAACTGCATGATGGAGGGTAATATGAAAAGATCATCTCTGGGGTGACTGTATTTCTTTGATGGTTTAGATGAAAAAGGATTTATTTTTTATCTTTGTATTTGCCGAATACATTCACTCTAAACCAATCCGCCATGAAACTTGAGAGAATACTTGAGAGATTGAATTCCTTGGAGAAAGGGCAGTTCCTTAAAATCATAAACAACTTATCTGCCGAGGAAAAGGACAACCCCCAATTAGAGGCTATTTTAAGCAGAGCTGATTCGAATCTCAAGAATGCTGACGCCATTCAGGTCAAACAAGCATTCGATGCTCTCTCCAACCGCTATGTGGAGTTCGTTATGGAAGATTATTCAAAGGTGTCATCTCAACTTGACATTCTTTTGAATATTATTACTCGGGATGGCAACTGTATTATGAGACTAGACTGGTTTGCGAAGTTGTATGACGAGGAAGTCAAGAAGCAGAAGAAAGCGATTGAGGCTTTTAAGGAAGATGTTAATGCGGACAAACCGTCTATGGACGCATCCAGAGTCCGAGATTATAAGGTTTTCGCTACATGTCTACGAACGGCGTATTTCAATGATTCGGCATCAAACTTTTCTCCTAAGATTACTGCTGATGAGCAGTCCATTTTGGACTCGTTAGCAAAAGCCCTTGAGCTATCTCTCGATGAGAGAACCATGATAAAGTATTCCGTCCTCGGAATAAAGAAAGTCACTAATATTGAAGACGTTGTCGCAGAATTGAAAGAGAAGGGGCTCATCTTCCTTTCGAGAAAGAATAACGTTATCTATGTGGCAGATGAAATCGTCTCTCTTGCAAGGAGAATACGTGGAAGAGAAGTCGCGGATAAGTATTTCCGTAGAGTTTTACTTCAGTTCAAGGAGCCTCAGATAAACATGATTTGTCGGAAACATGGGATTGACTGCAAACTCCCGTATAACGAAAAGATTGAACAGATCATTACCTCTGGGGTTTCCTTCTCGGATGTTCTCAAGGAAGATATCCATAAAGCAGATGTCAAATTAATCGACAAGAAAAAAGCAATCACTGCATTCTGTGATGAAAAACTTGCTATTAGTCCTGCAATAAAAGGAGCGACTCTCGATGATAAGGTTGATAATCTAATTGCTTATTTTGCAAAGCAGTATAGTGAAGAAAAGATTGGGATTTCCTCAGGAGGATATGAGAGGATGCTTCTCGATCTTGACTCCTATGTGAAGGGAGCAAGTAAAATCATCCGTAGTACCTTCCAATTCCAGGAGGAAGAAATCATGCACGGGGAGTTCCTCACTGACTATAATATCATGCCTCGGGATGTGCTTGAGTTATTCAGTACAGAAGCTCTTTCCGACCTTTGTACTGCCCGAGAAATCAAAACCCGAGGAAATATAGTTGAGAATGTTCTTGCCGCATATAAGGACACGGAAGATCTTCTTGTTGAAAACTACGAGAGTATCGGACTCAGAGACATTAATGCGTTAAAGGAGAATGGTATTGCTATTTCGGAGGCCGAATTAGGTACCACATTTGAAAATGTAACGAAGTATATTTTTGGGAAGTTGGGGTTGGATGTCGATGAGAAGCTTCGTAAGAAGTTGAATACTGAGAAGGATAAGATGGACATTCTCCTACGCACTGGAGACGACTCTGTTGTTCTTGTTGAATGTAAAACTGTTAAAGAAAACGGTTATAACAAGTTTAGTTCTATTTCCAGACAAGTTAAATCTTATAAGTCGTTACTTGAGAAAAATGACTTCCAAGTTGATAGGATAATCATTGTCGCCCCCGATTTCTCCGAAGATTTTGTCGCTGAATGTGGAGATGACTATTCACTTCCTATCACCCTTCTAAAAGCAGGTTCTCTTGCAAGCATCTATCATGCTGTTATGGAAACCGGGACCAATCGGTTCACGCTTCAAATGCTATCTAGAGATATCCTTGTTCAGGAGGATCGTATCATACGGGTATTGAAAAAGTGAAACTAGGGTCACAACACCGCCTTGTAGCTTATTCCCTCTATTAATCGGTGTTTTAAGGAATCTGCTTGGCATTTAATGATCTTTATATTTTCAAACGATCATCCTTCGGGGTGATCTTTTTTATAAAAAACAGGCCCCACTAAGAAGTGAATCCTGTCGGAGATCTCCCAGAACACCTATTTGGTATTGAGAGTATAATTGCATTTCGGATAATTGGAACAACCATAGAATCTCCCAAACCTGCCATCTCGAAGAATAAGCCTGCCTCCACACTTAGGGCACTTGCCTGAAGCCACAGCATCATCCCGTCGCTGCTTATTCTGTTTCACACTTTGGACATGCTGTTTCCGGGCATTCTTATCCTCGACATTAGCAGCAAGCAGGGTATTGTATATTTCTTCCGTGTAAGATTCTGACATTATCGGCTCTTTAAACCTCCGAATATAGGGGACCACCTGTCGCCAGTACATAACCGGGAGAGACCTATCAACCTTGAGCGTTGCCTGACTGGAGAAAGCAACTATATTGTATATGGGAACGAGACCAGGATCATCAAGTATTTTAGAGATGGTCTTTATATGCCCTTCATTTTGCCATAGAGGATTCCTCAGTTCATATTTGTGACCGTAGACGTTCTTGGTCCAAAACTCACTGTTCTCACCACCATAAATCCAGCCCCGATAATACTTGGTTTCAATAACGAATACGCCATAGATCGAAATGACCAGATGATCTATCTGTGTACTATATCCTCCCTTCTGAATCAAGAGGTCGTTGATGACCTTATATTTGTCCTTTGGGAGGAGTGTGAGTAATGCCGAAACCTGCTTCTCGCCCCGTTTCCCTTTCGACTTTCGCCAAAGGATGCCCAGGACAAGAAGGGCGACAAACACCAGTATCGATATAGTGCTAGAATAATTCAATTAATTGGATTGTCATTATCTTTATTCTGATTCCTCTGTGCCCTTAGTTCCTCTAAGTAGCTAGCCGTGATAACGCCCGAGGGAAGTGCGATAATGGCCACGCCGAACAACGAGGAGAGCATGCTCACTAAACGGCCTATATCGGTCACTGGAGTCAGGTCTCCGTAACCAACTGTAGTCAGCGTGACAGTTGCCCAATAAAGTGCGTCAAAAAAATCCTCAAATACCGTGGCTCCAGTTACCGGGTTCACATGCGGCTCAGCATTAAACATGATAAGTGCCGTGAGGAAAACGTAGAACACTGCTATTCCAAGCACAGTTAGCAGTACACCTTTTTCTTTTCGGATGACTTTGCCCAAGACTTGAATCTTTTCGGTATACCTGATATACTTAAAAAGCCGCAGGATTCTCAGAAGCCGAGTCACCCTAAGAATCTTAAACCCTCTGCTTAGAACACTGAGCCCTGGTAAAATCGACAGGAGATCAACGATAGCCCATCCAGTGAATGGATATAAGACAAAGGACCACGCTTTCTTCCCCAGTCGGTAATCTGCTGTAATCCACCGAAGAAGATAATCAAGAATAAATAAGGTGACGGTTATCTGCTCGATGACCCGAAATGCTTGGGTATCCTCCACAAACATGAGAGGAACGATACTTGCCGTGATGGCTATGAGCATAAAAATGTCATAGGCGAGACTCGGCCCATCTCCATTTCGTGAAGGCTCTATTATTTCATAGACGCGTTTTCTCATATCTTATTGATTCTCACGTATTGCCAATCCAATCACTCCCCCAGGGTCATGAATGTCCAGTTCACCCACAAAGGTAAGGAATAATCCAATTAATCAATGAGAAACAGAATAACTATCGTTTCCTTAAAGTGTAAATCGGTCCGATCTGCACTTATTTCCGTCATTTCGGCTGAGAAAAGTGCGAAACCGCCCGTTTTGCACTTTTCTGGACGGCTACCCCCTTTCTGTTGCAACGATTTTGCAACAGTCCTGGAAAAAAGAAAAACCAACCACTTTCATGTGATTGGTTTTCAGGTGCTCCCCAGCTAGGACTTGAACCTAGGACCCTCTGATTAACAGTCAGATGCTCTAACCAACTGAGCTACTGAGGAATGTTTTCATCCTTGCGGATGCCCTGTTGTTGTTTCGGGATTGCAAAGGTACAACCTTTTTCGGAAACTCCAAACTTTTTTGCAGTTTTTTTCACTATCTTTGCAACGCGAATCTGAAACTGACCGCGATGGATATCGATCTGCTTGCAAAAATGGTGAAGGAGGCCATCCTGGACCATGACACCGTGACCCTGCCCGGGGTCGGCTGCTTCGTGGCCGAACTGGTGCCTTCCACCTTTTCCGACAAGGGCTACACGATCAACCCTCCTTACCGGCGGTTGTACTTCTCCCCGAAGCAGGGCGGCGACACGTATCTCGTGGACCTGTATGCCCGGGACAACGAGGAGGTCGATGCCGACATGGCGACCCGCATCCTGACGGAGTTCCTCACCGAGATGAAGGAGGTCCTGAAGGTCAAGAAGACGGTCGTCTTCCCGGGTCTGGGACGCCTGCGCGCCACGCGCGAGAACCATTTCTTCTTCGTGGCCGACGAGGACCTGGACATCTACCCCGAAGGCCTGGGCCTCGCTCCCCTCTCCCTCAAGACGCATGTGGAAACGCCTGAGGAGGTTGCGACGGCTGTCGCGGGATTGGCGGAGCTGATCGAGGAGATTCCCGGTCAAGCCGGGAATGACGAGGAAGAGCCGGTCCCTGAGCCTGTCGAAGGGCCGGCGAAAGAACCGGTGGAAGAACCGGTGGTTCGACAAGCTCACCAACCGGAACCCGAACCGGAGCCGGAATCCGAACCTCAACCGGAACCCGAATCCAAGAAATCGCATCGCAAGTTCTGGCGGGTGGTACTGATCGTTTTGTGCGTGCTGGTGGGACTGCTGCTGGTCTTCGTCCTGCTGAGCCGCCTGGCGCCGGGGCTGCTGGATCCCCTGCTGTACACCCGGGAGGAGCTTCAGATTCTGCGTTATTAGTGTACTTATGAGCGAAGTCAGAAGAGAAGGATACAAGTTTTGTCAGGATATCTGCGTCCCGTGCTATGATACGGACGCATCGTTCTACCTGAAGCCGGCCGCCTTCATGGACATGGCCCAGGAAATCGCCTATTGGGCCGCCCAGGAGCTGGGTTTCGGTTATGATGACCTGCATGTCCACCACGTGGCCTGGGTGCTGTCCCGGATGCATTTCCATTTCGAGAATCCGCCCAAGTGGCGGGACAACGTCACGCTGTATACCTGGCACAAGGGGGCGGACGGCCTGTTCTACCTCCGTGATTTCTTCCTGCAGGATGCCGAGGGCAACCGCCTCGTGACCTGCACCAGTTCCTGGGTGGTGATCGACGAGCGGACGCGCCGCCTGGTCCGTCCCGAGGAACTGCAGGACAAGCTGAGCACGGGGGATGTGGACGATGCCATCGCAGCGCGCGCGCCGAAAGTCGCGATGCCCCGCGGTGCGGATCCCGAACCGGCCGGCGAACACACGGTCGTGTATTCCGACGTGGACATCATCGGCCATACGAACAACGCCCGCTACATGGTCTGGGCGATGGACTGCATCGACTATGAGACCGTCTCGGGCAAACGGGTCCGGGATGCGTACATCAATTTCAACAAGGAGACCACGCCTGGCACCACCGTGCAGCTGTTCCGGCTGCAGACGGAGGAGGACGGGGCGCCGGTCTGGTACGTGGAAGGCCGCGTGGACGGCAAGGCCGCCTTCTGTGTCAAACTGGTATTCTAAGCTATGAAAGACCTGTTCCTCGGTCAGGGCGTCGCCCATACGATCATGCTGCTCTCGTTCGTGATCGGCACCGGCATCTATCTGGGCCGGTTCAAGGTCAAGGGCGTCTCCATCGGTTCCACCTGGATCCTGTTTATGGGGATTCTGATGAGCCATCTCGGCTTCCGCGCGGATCCCGAGATGCTGCATTTCATCAAGGAGTTCGGCCTCATCCTGTTCGTCTTCTCCATCGGCCTGCAGGTGGGCCCCGGTTTCTTCCATTCCCTCAAGTACGGAGGCGTGAAGCTGAACCTCCTGGCACTCGTGAATGTCCTGCTCGCCGTGGCCGTGACCTGGATCATCTCCCTGGCCACGGGCGTGGACCTCAAGACGATGGTGGGCGTGATGTCCGGTGCGGTGACCAACACCCCGGGCCTTGGCGCCGCGCAGCAGACGTATGTCGAAGTCGCTTCGGCCGGCGGAATGGACCCGGTCGCCGCCTCCAAGGCCGCCTCCGAACTGGCCACCGGCTATGCCGTGACCTATCCCATCGGCATCATCGGCGTCATCCTCGTCCTGCTCCTGGGCAAGAGCCTCTTCAAGGTCGATCCCGCCAAGGAGCTGGCGCAGCTGGAAGCCCTGGATGATACGGACTCCCACCCCCGCCGGATGCACGTGGCCGTCGAGAACCCGGCCATCTTCGGGAAGAAACTGTCCGACATCCTGCACGAATTCAAAGGCGATTATGTCGTCTCGCGTATTATGAAGGGAGATGAAATCATCTTCGCGACCGGTGACAGCGTGCTCGAGGAGGGCGACAAGGTCCTCATTGTCACTTCCCAGCAGGAGGTGGAGAAACTCCGCATCCTCTTCGGCCAGGAAGTGCCCTTGCACCAGGAGGACTGGGACCGGATGGACCACCACCTGGTGACCCGCCGCCTGATGGTCACGAAATCTTCCCTGACCGGCAAGAAACTGAGAGACCTGCATTTCCGGGAGGCCTACGAAGTGAGCGTGACCCGCGTCATCCGCGCCGGTGTCGAGCTGATCGCCCGCCCGGACCTGTACCTGCAGATGGGCGACGCGCTGATCTGCATCGGCGCTGAACAGAACATCCAGCGCGTGGCCGAGCAGGTGGGCAATTCCAGCGGCGCCCTGGACAAGCCCAATCTGGTGCCCATCTTCCTGGGCATCGTGGTCGGCATCATCTTCGGATCGCTGCCCCTCCGCTTCCCCGGCATCCCGCAGCCCATCAAGCTGGGCCTGGCCGGCGGTCCGCTCATCATCGCCATCCTCCTGGGACACTTCGGTCCGAAGCACAAGATCACGACATTCACGACGATGAGCGCCAACCTGATGGTCCGGGAAATCGGCATCTCGCTGTTCCTCGCGGCCGTGGGCCTCGGCGCCGGCGAGAACTTCGTCAGCGCCATCGCGAACGGCGGTTACTGGTGGATCTTGTACGGCGCCATCATCACGATCGTCCCGGTGTTCCTCACCTTCGTCATCGCCCGCCTGCTCGTCCGCCTGAATTTCTACCAGGTATGCGGCCTCATCGCCGGTTCCTGCGGCAACCCGCCGGCCTTGGCCTTTGCGCAAGGCCTGTACGGAAGCGACTATACCTCCGTGACTTACGCAACGGTCTATCCGCTGTCCATGTTCCTCCGCGTGCTGGTCGCCCAACTGCTCATCCTCATTTCCTTCGCCTGATGTTCGAACTGGTCTATCCCCTGGAACCCGCGCCGGTGTATCCCCGGCCGACCGTGGACGCGCCCGGTCTCCCCGCCGTCTCGTCGGAGGAGATGCTCCCGCTCATCGAACCCAGCGGGCTGGTCTATGGCCAGGCCACCCGCGCCTGGTGCCACAGCGGCGCCAAACCCCTCCATCCGGTGGTCCATCTCCACCTGGTGGACCGCCTGGGCCGGATCTTCCTGCAGAAGCGGTCGATGGAAAAGGACCTTCTCCCGGGTTATTGGGACACGGCCGTCGGCGGACACGTCACCTACGGTGAACTGGCGGAAGAAGCCTTGTACCGGGAAGCCGCCGAGGAACTGGGGCTCACGGCCTTCAATCCGGTCTTCCTGGAGACCAACATCTGGGAGACAGAGCGGGACCGCGAGTTTGTCTTCATCTTCGCTTCCGTGGGCCATCCCGACCTGCATCCCGAAAACGACGAAGTGACCGAAGGCCGCTGGTGGACACAGGAGGAACTGACCGCCGCCATCGGCAAGCATCTGCTCACCCCTAATTTCGAAGCGGAATACGCGCGCATCCAGGGCCTGCTGCTGGCACTGCTATAGCCGGAAAAGATAATCTTGCTCTTTCATCAGTTTTTACTATATTTGTAAAACAAACAATAACACTGATGAAAAGACTCCTTACCACAGCACTTTTGGCCATTTTCTGCCTGGGCCTCGGCGCCCAGGAGGAAGTCGTGCGCCTGTTCACCGAGAACCCCGACCGGTCGGCGAACAACATGCACTCGTACGAGTTCGATCCCATCGTGGACACGAAGGCTCCGAAGGGCTTCAAGCCGTTCTACATCTCCCATTACGGCCGCCACGGATCCCGCTATGAGCAGAACTCCACCTTCGCCCGCGCGGCGATGGGCGCGTTCCCCGTCCTGGACTCCCTGGGCCTGCTCACCGAGACCGGAAAGGCCCTGTATGCCGACGTGAACGCCATCGTAGAGGCCCACAAGGGCATGGAAGGCTCCCTCACGCCCCGCGGCGCCAAGGAGCACCAGATGCTGGCGGCCCGGATGGTGGAAAGGTTCCCCGCCGTGTTCAAGAACAAGGACCGCTGGGAGGTGAACAGCTTCTCCAGCACGAACTTCCGCTGCATCGTGTCCATGTGCAACTTCACGAACTCCATGAAGGCGGAAAGCCCCCGGCAGGAGTTCACCTACACGAGCGCGGAACGGTTCATGGGCTATATCAACCCGAGCCTTCGCGTCCAGCGTCCCGGCGAGGTGCCGGCGCCGCGTCCAAGTTTCACGCCCGAGCAGATGGCCCGTATGCGGGGCGGAAACCCGGAGAATGCCAGGTACACGCCTGCGACCGGTACGCCCGGCTATGATTTCACCCGCTTCCTGACCCCGCTGTTCAAGGATTACGACGCCGCCCTCAAGGTCATCGGCAATCCCGAGCCTTTCGTCAAGGCCTGCTTCACCGCCGGCGGCCTGTGCCAGGTCATCGACTTCATGGGCATCGACATCCTCCGGAAATACTTCGTTCCCGAGGAACTGGTCTATCTCTGGGCCAGCGGCAATGACTCCATCTACCGCATGTGGGGCGGCTCCGTCGAGAACGGCGACATCATCCGTTTCGCCATCCGTCCGCTGATGATGGACTTCATCGAGAAGGCCGACGCCGCCATGCAGCCCGGCAGCCACCGCACCGCCGACCTCCGCTTCGGCCACGACACCTCCATCCTGCCCCTCTTCGCCCTGATGGGTGTCGATGATCCCCAGAACCGCAACCTCCCCTACAAGGAGGCCCATGCGAAGGGCTGGTACGCCTTCTTCCAGGTCCCGATGGCCACCAACTGCCAGATGATCTTCTACCAGAACAAGAAGGGCGAGGTCCTCACGAAGGTCCTCTACAACGAGAAGGAGATCCTCATCCCCGGCATCGAACCGGTCTCCGGTCCGTATTACCGCTGGGACGAGCTCAAGGCCCATTTCCTGGACCTCTGCAAGAAGGCTTCCGAGCCTTGGGACAACTGGAACCGGACACACGGACATCACAATTAACAGCCTGATACTATGAAAAGAATCCTTTTCTTCTTGGCGGCATCGTTCTGCGTGTGCGCCAACGCCCAGGTGAAGGAGGACTTCGTCCCTTCCCCGAACAACCAGCCCGGCAAGCAGTATCCGATGGTCAATTCCGAGCGCTGCGTCCGCGTGCGCGTGGAAGCGCCCGACGCCCAGTCCGTGAAGCTGGACATCGGCGGTGTCAAGTACGACCTCGTCAAGGGCGCCGACGGCGCCTGGATCGGTGAATCCGCGCCGCAGGACGAAGGCTTCCACTACTATCAGCTGAACATCGACGGGGCCAACGTCCCGGATCCCGCCAGCCTCTACTACTACGGCGCCAGCCGCTGGGGCAGCGGCATCGACGTCCCGGCCGCCGACCAGGATTTCTACGCGGTGAAGAATGTTCCCCAGGGCCAGATGCGGGAAATCTACTACTGGTCCGAGGTGAACAAGGCGATGCGCCACTGCTTCGTCTATACCCCGGCCGAATATGACCAGAATCCCACCAAGCGCTATCCGGTGCTGTATCTGCAGCACGGCGGCGGCGAGAACGAGTACGGCTGGCCGCAGCAGGGCCACACCGCCCAGATCATGGACAACCTGATCGCCGCAGGCAAGGCCCTTCCGTTCATCATCGTGATGGAGAACGGCTCCTGGACGATGCCGCGTCCGACCATGGGCCAGGGCGGTCCCCAGGGACAGCGTCCGCCGCAGGGGATGGGCCAGCGCCCGCAGGGTCAGCGTCCCCCGCAGGGTCAGGGCCAGCGTCCGCGCGGCGGTTTCGGCATGCCTTCCGGCTGGGCCGACGGCTTCGCGAACACGCTGATCAAGGACTGCATCCCCTACATCGACAGCCACTTCCGCACGATCGCCGACAACAAGCACCGCGCGATGGCCGGCCTGTCGATGGGCGGCATGCAGACGAAGTCCATCACCGTCGCGCACCCGGAGGTCTTCTCCTCCCTGGGCATCTTCAGCGGCGGCACCATTACCGTGGATGACACGAAGAACAATCCCGAATTCGCGAAGGGCCTCCAGCTCGTGTTCGTGAGCTTCGGCAGCCGCGAGCTCGAGAACCGCGTGCAGGGATTCGGGGACGGCACCGATCCCAAGGTCGAGACCGAGGAGCTGGCCAAGAGCGGCGTGAACGCGCACTTCTATGTCTCGCCGGGCACGGCCCACGAGTGGCAGAGCTGGCGCCGCGCCCTCTACCAGTTCGCCCAGCTGCTGTTCAAGTAGGCTATTTCGGGAAAGACATCAGGGTGTCGATGACTTCCTGAGGGTCGTCCGTTACGGAAATCAGAAGTCCTCTATACTTCCCGCGGGAGAGCAAGTCTTCCAGCAGGGGGTATACGGGGACTTCCTTCGTGAAGAACTCCTTGTCCAGGAAGATCATCGGACTGGGGGCGCCGAAGGTCTCGTAATGGTTCTGCGCGGCGTCCTGGAAGATTTCCTGGATGGTGCCGGCCGATCCGGGCGAATAGATGATGCCGCCCTTGGCGATGGCCAGAAGGACATCCTCGCGGAGGCTGTTGAAGAAGTACTTGGCGATGTGGGTCGCGAAAGGCGTGGCAGGCTCGTGCCCATAGAACCAGGTCGGAATGCCCAGGCTGCGATACTTGTTCTGCGGATACTTTTTCCGGACCTCGAAGGCCGTGCGAAGCCATCCTTCGTCCTTGAACGTGGGCGCGACGGAAAGGATTTCCAGGGCGTCGTCGAACTCTTCCATCGACCTGCCCGCCATCCAGGCGCCGAAGTGCGTTGCCTCCATGGCGCCGGGGCCGCCGCCGGAGGCCATCAGCTTGCCCAGTTCGGTGAGCGCTTTCGCAATCAAGGCCACCCGGCGGAATGACGCATCCGTGCGCAACTGCGCGTGGCCGCCCATGATGGCAACCACCTGCCGCTCGTCGAAGCGGCTCAGGAATTCCCGCATCGCGTCGCCGATGGCCCGGTCGTGCATCGTCCGGCCGAGGGTCTCCCGAATGTCGTCGCAGTTGACTCCTTTCTCCTTGTAATCGGCATAGACCCGCGAGTCGAAGCAAGTCGCATAGGATTCCTCGTTCTCGGGATCATAGCCGGCGTACAGGCTCTCCCCATTGTAAAGATGGCCCCGGAAGGTATTGTAGATGCGTCCCAACCGGGGGAACACCAGGCAGGTACTGCCGATGTGCCCCTCCATCTCGGTAGGGATCTCACAGCCGAGGAAACAGCAGTCGGAGAACCGGTGTCCCGCTGCCACATATTGCGGGACCTCGCCGAAATCGATGTATTGGAACGCATAGCGGGAGATGAATCCCGTCTCGTCCGGGGCGGGCAGCTGGTTGATATCGGAGATTTCCTGGTAAGGTTTGTTCGCCATCGTATACTTGGATTCTGGATTTCAAAAATAGGAGAAAACGGAAAGAACTACAACAGGATGTTGACGCCCAGGCCGATGAGGACGAGCCCCCCGACGATGCGGGCGGAATAGCCGAGTTTCCGGCCGATGAAGCTGCCGGAGAGCATCCCGACCACGACCGAAAGAGCCGTGAACGCGAAGATGGACACCGAAATGGGCCAGATTTCCTTCCATGGAGCGGCGTCCATCGCCATGGAAAGGCCCACCACCGCCGCATCGATGGAGGTGGCGATTCCCCCGATGACGATGCTCTTGAAGCCGCTGAGGTTCAGGTGCTCCGACTTGCTGCGGACACCGTCGATGAACATTTCGCCGCCCACGTACAGCAGCAGGAGGAAGCCGATGACATGGGCCACTTTCTCGAAATGGCTGACATATTCGGAAATCAGTTCCGCCGCCACGGTGCCTAGTCCCCAGCCGGCCAGGAACAGGCCCGTCTGGATGACGGCGAAGACGGCGGCGATGGTCCATACCTTGCGGCGGACCTCCTCGCGGGTGACGGTCACGCTGGAGCAGAGCGCCACCGCGAAACAGTCGGCGCAGAGGGAAATCCCCAGCAGGATAGCGCTTAAGATCACATTCATGGCTTGAATTCCTGACGGGCCGCGATGGAACGGCCCAGGGTGAGTTCGTCGGCATATTCGAGGTCGTCTCCGAAGCCGAGCCCGCGGGCCAGGGTGGAGAAGCGCACGCCCGTATGGGACAGCTTGCGATACAGATAGAAGGCGGTGGACTCCCCTTCCACGTCACCGCTGAGGGCGAAGATCACTTCCGCATCGGCGGGATTCTCCAGTGCCTCCACGCGGCGGACCAGTTCCGGGATGCTCAGGTCGGACGGGCCGATGCCGGCAATCGGGGAAATGATGCCGCCCAGGACGTGGTACACGCCGTGATACTGGCCGGTATTCTCGATGCTCATTACGTCGCGGACACTCTCGACCACGCAGATGGCGCTATGGTCTCGGGAACGGTCCGCACAGAAAGAGCAGGTTTCCTCGTCGGAGATCATGCGGCATTCCTTGCAGTAGCGGACATCGTCCCGGAGGCGGTTGATGGCCTCCGTGAAATGGTGGACGTTCTCCTGCGGCTGACGGAGCAGGTGCAGGGCCAGCCGGAGCGCACTGCGACGGCCTACGCCCGGCAGCGTTCCGATGGCTTCGACCGCATCTGAGAGGAGTTCGGAAGGGTATTTTTCTTTATACGCCATGATAGTCGACAAGTCCTTCCATCGGGGAAGGGATGAAACGGGAGAAGGTCAGGCCGTATTCAGCGCCGAGGCGTTCCAATTCCGCCCGGCAGGCGCAACCGAAACCGCCGACCACACCCACGGGGAGTCGGTCGTAGCGCGTGAGCGTACGCTCGAACAGGTTGCGGAAGTTCCTGTCGACCAGGGCGTCCACATAGGATTCACCCCGGTGCTCCAGGATGAAGGGAGCCAGGCTTCCGAGATAACGGGAAGGGGCCGGATTCTTATAGACATTCCGGACGACCGAGGCATAGTCCGCCTCGTGGAATGCGGAAAAAGCCTCCACCAGATCCTCCGGAACCAGGTCCTTCACAAGATCGGCCAGGAACAGCCGGCCGAGGGCTGCGGCGCTGCCTTCATCACCGATGATGAAGCCGCCGCCATGGATGTTCCGGACAATCTTTTCCCCGTCGTAATGACAGGTATTGGAGCCCGTGCCCAGGATGGTGGCGAGGCCGGCCTCGTGGCCGCAGGCCGCGCGGGCGGCCGCCAGCAGGTCGGAGGCGTATTCGCACCGGACCCCCGGGAAACGCTCCTTGAAGATGCGGTCCAGCTCGGCGGGGAATTCCAGCAGGCCGGCCGCATAGAAGTGGACCTCGTCCACGTCCGCGAAGGTCTCGACCGCGTCCGCGAAGACGGACGCGTTGGCCTCCGCCGCGATGGAGGACAGGTTCATACCGGGGGTCTGCAGGCGCTTTTCCACCCGTCCTCCGGGGGCGACGAGGCACCAGTCGGTCTTGGTGGCGCCGCTTTCGACAATCAGGATCATAGTTCCACTCCTTTCTTTTTCCAATGGTAATAGCCGTACACCGCCGAGGCGACATAGGCGAGATACAGGAATGCCATCCAGTACTGGCCGTTCACCACGCAAAGCATCGTCGTCAGTGCATCGGCCACCACCCACAGCATCCATTGCTGGATGTACGAACGGGTGAGCCACCAGGTGGCGATGACGCTGAGCACGGTAGCGGGGGCGTCCAGTTCGGGCACGCCGTCTCCCAGAGCGCGGAACACCCAGGTAAGGAGGAGCGAGCCCAGGACGAAGCCCACGGCGCTCCACAGAGCCGTTTTCTTCGGCAAGGCCCGCAAATGGATCACATCCTCCCCCACCGCGGCGCCGTCCTTCCGCCACTGCACGAGGCCGATGACGGACATCACGATGTAATAGAGGTTCAGGCCCATCATCCCCCAGCTCCGCTGCACGGCGAAACTGTAGGCGCAGGCCGCCCCGGTGAGGATGCCCACGACCCACATCGCATTCTTCTGGAAGATTTCCAGGACGACATAGGCGACACCCGTTACCAGGGCGAAAATCTCGATGATTCGGATCATATCCATCATACACAAATATACGGTTTTTTCGTTATCTTTGCCTCGCAAAAAAAGATTCTATGGACAAGAAAAGTTATGCATTCGGCATGAGCCTGGCCGGCAACCTGCTCCAGAATGGAGTGCACGGGCTCAATTTCGACGATTTCGTGGCCGGTCTGAAGGCCATGCTCCAGGGGGAGGAACTCGCCATCTCGATGGAGGAGGCCGGTGAGGCCCTCGAGCAGTTCTACAAGGAAATGGAGGAAGAGGCTTCCGAGCGGGCTGCCGCAGCCGGCGCCGCCGCGAAGGAGGAAGGTGAGAAGTTCCTCGCCAAAGCCGCCCGCGACCCCGAGGTCCGCGCCACCGGCAGCGGCCTCATGTACAAGGTCCTGAAGGAAGGAACCGGCAAAAAACCGAAAGCCACCAGCCAGGTCAAGTGCCACTATGAGGGCACCTTCCCGAACGGCCAGATCTTCGACAGCTCCTACAAGCGGGGCGAACCGGCCGTCTTCGGCCTGAACCAGGTCATCAAGGGCTGGACCGAAGGCCTCCAGCTGATGGCGGAAGGCTCCAAGTACGAGCTCTACCTGCCGTACGACCTCGCCTATGGCGAGCGCGGAGCCGGCAATGCCATCCCGCCGTACAGTGCCTTGAAGTTCGTGGTCGAACTGATCGAGGTCCTTTAAGGCCTACCAGGAATACGCCACGGTCAGCATCAGGTTGACGCCCGGCATGGGATAGCCCTGAACCACCTGATAAGACCGGTCGAACACATTCCTGACCACCATGCCCGCTTCCAGTGCCGGCTTCTTCGCCCGGCTGCCGGAAGCGGGCAAATCGATTCTCCGGATCAGGCCGGCGTCACTGACCGTCCACGGTGCGATGCGGTAATCCGGGGTGTTGGCCGTCCGGGACCAGCGCTCCCCTGTCACGACCGTATTCCAGGACAACGTCCAGTTCCGCCAGCCGGCGACCAGGTCGATTCCTCCGCTGTGCTTCGGAATATAGGAAATCTGGTTCCCGAACGTGCTTCCGGCCGAATCGCTGTGGTCCAGCGCCTGCTGGAAGCTGTACCTGAGCACGGTTTCCAACGTCCAGTCCTGCCGGTGGAACCGGGCCTCCGACCGCACATCCAGGCCCGTGACATCCACCCGGCCGATGTTGAGCATCGTCCACCGGAACTGCGAAGAAGTCGGGATGGCGACGATCTTGTCCGTCACCCGGTTCAGATAGGGTGATATCCGGCCCTCCCAGGACCAGGGTCCGGCAGCATGATGGAACCGGAGGTCGACGCCGGCCTGGGCAGCGGATTCAGGGACGAGCGCGGCATTCCCCATCTGGGAATAATAGAGGTCGTTGAAAGATGGAAGGCGGTAGCTCCGCTTCAGGAATCCGTCCAGTTCCAGCCAGCGGAAAGGCGCGTAATACACGCTGAAAGAGGGCATCCAGGCATCCCGGTACGTGTTTTCCCGGGACCAGCCCCCCGCATTCGGAGTCCGGAACCGGTCCCAGGCCCCCTGATACACCAGATGGGCCGCCATGCGGAAGCGGTTCCAGGCCAGCCGGGTGGCCAGCGCTCCCGTGAAGACGGTCCGCCGCGGGGTGACGGACTGCCCGGCATCGGAATCCAGCGCATTCCGCTGCACATCCGTACTCAGGTCCACGGACCAGGGATCGGCCAGGACCAGCGACTGGGCCAGGGACAGGTATCCGGAACGCTGGTGATAGTGCAGGTCGTACGGCAGGGCCATCGGGTTCTTTTCCGGATGGGTGTCGTAATGGATGTAATCATCGGCGTACTTGAACCGGACCGCAGAGGCGTAGCGGGGCGTCCAGTCCTGGTTCCAGCCGCCCTGGAGGAAGACATTGCGGTCCGCCTGGCGTTCGGCGCTGAAGGGAAATCCCGAGGCGCGCCGGATGACCGGTCCGGGAAAGCCCCGTTCCGAGCCGTATCCGTACAGGCGGAGGCGCCAATCCCCCCGCCTGAGCCGGCCGAACAGGGCCGATTCCAGGCGGAGGCTCTTGATATCCCCGTTCGCCCGCACCAGGGTGGTGTCGAAAAACGGGAACTTGTATTTTCCGGAGCTGGTCACCCCTTCGGCCGATATGCGGAGAACCATCGGCCCCAGGTCCCGGTCCCACTGAAGCGAGGGATTGAAGGTCCCGAAAGAACCGCCCCGGAGCCGCACCTTTCCCCCGTCCTTGTCCAGGAGCAGGGGCCGCTCACCGTCCAGATGGACCGAAGCCCCGGACGCATACTCCTTCGCCGTCTGCAAACGGCTGGTCTTCTGTCCGTTATAGAGCGTAATCCGTCCGATCCCGTCCACGGAGAACCGGCCCAGGTCCACCTGCATGTTCTGCGCATTGTCCACCTGGATCCCATCCAGGAAGACGCCCACATGTTCGCTGCCGAGGCTCCGTACGTTCACCGTCTTCAGGCCGCCCACGCCCCCATAGTCCTTGACCTGGACCCCGGTGAACCGGCGGAGGACATCGGCCACCTGCGCCGGCGCCGACACGACGCCGGACAGGTCGACCTCCTCGGCCGCCCGGACCACGGGATAGGCCTGGACGGAGTAGACGGTCGCCGCCGCAAGCGTATCCGCCTCCTGGGCCGGCAGGCTCCAGGGGGCGGACAAGGCGGCGGCCAGCGCTATGACGACGCGCTTACGCAACTCAATACACGGCGTAGTGACCCGGGCATACGCCGGCATTCACGCTCCAGCGCCTGGCGCCCTTGTAGTAACAGGAAACGGTACCCGGATTGAAATAATCCCCCGCGTCCCCGACAAAGAACGTATCGGCATCCAACGCATACAGACTGTACAGCGTCGTAGCGGCCACATTCAGGGTCCAATCCTTCCGGGTCCCGCCCTGGACGCTCCAGGACTGATAGACATGGGAGGCCGCAGACCAGTCGAACTCCGTTTCGGTGCCGATGCAATAGACCGTATCCCCGAGCAGGGCGGAGACACTCACATAATCGGCCACCTTGGAGACGGCGTTTCCCTGCCCGGTCCGGATCAGGTACAGCCCGGAATGGACATCCCAGTAATTGCCCAGCGTCGTGACATAGATGTTTCCCTTTCCGTCGGAATAGACCTGCTTCAGGTTCACCTGCACCGGGACGGACTTCTCGACCTTGAAGCTCTTCGTGTCGATGATGCTGACGGTGTTGTCATAGGCATAATCCGGCGGGAGCTGGCTGGCGATTCCGCCGGAATTGGCGACATACAGCCGGCCGCCCTGGCAGGCGATGCCTTCCGGCTGGTAACCCACCTCGACGCTCCCGGCCAGCTTCTTGGTTTTCAAGTCGATCCGGTACACCTGGCCCTTCGGGTTCTTGGAATCCGTGATCGTGTAATAGCCGTTGTCGTCATAGCTTCCCGTGGCATAGGCTCCCGCCCAGGAAGTCACATAGGCATATTGGTCGTCAAAGGCCAGGTACCGCGGGGTGGGAACCGCGATGGCGGCGATTTCCGTCTCGTCCTTGGCGGAGACGACCTCCACGATGCCGGAATTGTTCACGACCATCCAGAGTTCATCCCCGTGGACCACGATATCGTTTCCCACGTCGCCGAGGCCGGCGCCCACGCTCGGATTCATCTTTTTGAAAGCGCCCGTGACGTAGTTCCCGTCGGAGAACCGGAGGAAATCCAGGCTCGCGTTGTTGGAGCCCATGCCCCCCTCGTTCAGGACGAACAGTTTCCGGGTCGATTCCGGGAAACCGGAGACATCGACCTGCTGGCCGGTCAAGTCCGCGTCCTTGGACGGCGGTTCCGGCACAGGATCCTTGCGGCACGCGCAGAAGGCCAGCGCACCGCACAGCAAAAGCAGCGTTGCTTTTTTCATTGAAAAACAAAGTTTACGTTCCCACACGGACTTGTCCCCGAGCCCGATTGTGCAACTGGACGATGGCAGGTCTTCTGACTGGTCCCGGCCCCGGCCTTCTCATCCCCGGAGGGACAATGGCATCGATTCGGAGCCGTTACGGACGACACAGCTGCGGGCACAGTTCCGGATTCGCACCGGCTTCCCTATTGAGCTCGCCGGGAAGACTCCCGGCCGCAGCACCATCCTCTGGTGCAAAGATACGAAAAAACCTGGATTACCAGGTCTTGAAAGGATGCGTGGCCAGATAGCCGTTGTAATACCGCCCGTCTTCCGTGACCTCCTGTCCCAGCCAGGACGGTCTTTCGAACGGCTCGTCCGGGCTTCCCAGTTCGATCTCGGCCATGACCAACCCTTCATTATCCCCGTGAAACTCGTCCACCTCGAACTTGCGGATGCCCGCCGGTACGATCCAGCGCGTCTTGTCCACGCTGCCGGGCTTGCACAGCGCGAACAGGTCCTCGGCCTCCTGCAGGGAGATTTCCTTCTCCCATTCGGGACGGCTTCCGGCAAGGAGAAACGGGCCCTTGATGGTCAGGAATCCCTGGTCGTCCCGGATGCGTACGCGGACCGTCCGCCCGCTGTCATGGGCCAGATAGCCCTGTCGGATGCGGTAGGACTTCACCGCCTGCGCCTTGAATCCATCGTCCAGGACGAGGAACTTTTTTTCAGTTTCGATGTTCATAGTTTACATGAGCCAGGCCGACATGTCGCGGCCGGCGGCGAGGCCGTCGCGGATCTCGGTGGAAGAAATGTCGATGCGGGGCGCCTTCAGCAGTTCGATGCGGTAGTCCGGACACTCGCGCAGGAGGCGCGCCTTCAGGTAGCCGCGGTGATAGCCCTTCCGCGGAAAGACCACGACCCCGTATTCCTTCAGGATCCGTTCGTGCTCCCGCCAGCGTGGAAAGCTCTCCAGGTTGTCCGCGCCGATGACCAGCGTGAACTCGTTCTCCGGTTCCCGCGCCCGCAGCGCGTCCAGCGTCCGGATCGTATAATGAGGCGGTTCCATTCCGAGTTCGATGTCATCGACCCACACCCGGATCTCCGGATGCCGTTTCACGGCCGCAACGGCCGCCTCATACCGTTCCCTCCCCGTCAGCGCATTCTCCGCCCCCTTGAACGGACTCTGCGGCGACACCACCAGGTACACCCAATCGAACGCCGCATCCAGCGTCAGATACTCCATGATGGCCTGATGACCGATATGCAACGGGTTGAAACTCCCGGAATAAACCGCAATTCTCATTCGGCCAGGAACGCATCGACCATGGCATCGGCCTCCGCCAGCGCGGTGGCGAGGTCGTCGTTGATGAGGACCTTGTCGAACTGGGGGGCGTAGGTCATTTCCTCGGCCGCCTTGGCGACGCGCTTCTCGATGTCCTCGGCGGAATCCGTGCCGCGCCCGATGAGACGCTGCCGGAGAACCTCCACGGAAGGAGCCTGGATGAAGACGGAAAGGGCCTGGTCGCCGAAGTATTTCTTGAGGTTCACCCCGCCCTTGACATCGACATCGAAGATGATGACGTTGCCGCGGGCCCAGATACGGTTCACCTCCGCCTTGAGCGTCCCGTAGAAACGGTCGGGATACACTTCCTCGAACTCGACGAACTTGTCGTCCCGCACCAGGAGGCGAAAGATGTCGGCGGAATAGAAGAAGTATTCCACCCCGTCCTTCTCCTCGCCGCGCGGCGGCCGGGAGGTGGCCGAAACGGAGAACTCGATTCCCGGATGGCCGCCCAGGATGTGGTTAACGACGGTGCTTTTGCCCGACCCGGAGGGCGCGGAGAAGATCAATACCTTGTTCATGGTCCTATTGCATTGAAGATGTTACAAAATTACGAAAAAAATGCTAAATTTGCGGATGCTTATCCAAGCGATATCGTTTAATACTTTATAACTATGGTTTCTTACAAAGAATTAGGTCTTGTGAACACCCGTGAGATGTTCGCGAAGGCTGTCGCCGGCGGATACGCCATCCCGGCTTTCAACTTCAACAACATGGAGCAGCTCCAGGCCATCGTCCAGGCTGCCGCCGAGACCAAGTCCCCGGTCATCCTCCAGGTTTCCAAGGGCGCCCGCAACTATGCGAACTCCACCCTCCTCCGCTATATGGCCGAAGGTGCCGTCGCTTATGCGAAGGAACTGGGCTGGGAGCACCCCCAGATCTGCCTCCACCTCGATCACGGTGACAGCTTCGAGCTGTGCAAGGACTGTGTCGACATGGGCTTCAGCTCCGTGATGATCGACGCTTCCTCCCTCCCGTACGAGGAGAACATCGCCCTCACCAAGAAGGTCGTGGAATACGCCCACCAGTTCGACGTGACCGTCGAGGCCGAACTCGGCGTGCTCGCCGGTGTCGAGGATGAGGTTTCCGCCGCGGAATCCCATTACACCAAGCCGGAAGAGGTCATCGACTTCGCCACCCGCACCGGCTGCGACTCCCTCGCCATCTCCATCGGCACCTCCCACGGCGCCTACAAGTTCACCCCGGAGCAGTGCACCCGTGACCCGAAGACCGGCCGCCTGATCCCTCCGCCGCTCGCCTTCGACGTCCTCCACGAGATCGAAAAGAAGCTCCCCGGCTTCCCGATCGTCCTCCACGGCTCTTCCTCCGTCCCGCAGGAATATGTCGACATGTGCAACAAGTACGGCGGCAACCTGCCGAACGCGGTCGGCATTCCTGAGGAGCAGCTCCGCGAGGCCGCGAAGAGCGCCGTCTGCAAGATCAACATCGACTCCGACAGCCGTCTGGCGATGACCGGTGCCATCCGCAAGCACCTGGCCGAGAATCCGAGCCACTTCGACCCGCGCCAGTACCTCAAGCCGGCCCGCGAGGAGATGAAGAAGATGTACATCCACAAGATCGTGAACGTCCTCGGTTCCGACGGCAAGGCGGAATAATCCCCGCTACAGAAAATATGCATCGGACGGCGCCCTTTTCCGGGCGCCGTTCTTTTATTATTCCGCTTTATTTCCTATTTTTGCCTCCAGACCGTGAAGGGTGCGGGACGTAACGTCCAGGCCTCTGTTACAGGCGCCCCCATCTGAATCCTGCGGATCTGAGCCGCAGGGGCTCTCCCCCGGGAGAGCGCCCGCCCCTGAGTCTTTTCCGGGAATACCGTAACACCGCCGCGGAGGGTCCGCGGCGCGGATTTGTTTTACTTAATCACCCGGGTCATGCGCACTGTCAAAAGAACGCTTCTACCGGCTGTCCTCCTCCTTTTCATCGCCGCTTGCGGCAAGGAGGCGGGGCCGGACACCGGCGGACCGGACATCGTCCAGGACCGCCGCATCCCCGCCGGGCAGGTGCCGCTATACGGCGATCTGTCCTCCTACAATCTCCTTCCCGGCACCGCCGGGACACGTACGGACGGCAAGTTCGTCACACTGGGATCTCTCCTGGATTCCGGCAGAGCACGCACGGTCCGTTTCGGAGAAAAAACCTTTGTCCAGATCCCCTTCCTGCCCGACAGGGAACCCGCGCTCGCCGAATATGGCGAGGATCTCGCCCCCGACATCGATGGCGCCACCTCCATCCGGAAATTCTATGTCGAAACCCTTCAGGACGGGATCCGCTACCGGTTCATCGCCGTGATGGTCGCTGAAGCGCAGTATGCCGGCAACCACCCGGATTTCGATTATCTGGACATGCCGGGCTTCACGGGCGCCGTCCTCCTCGCCACGCCCGAAGGGGGCATCTTCCGGGTGGAGAACTACCGGGCCGGCCTCATCCGGGAATCCGTCCTGTTGCAAGAAAAGGAAATTGCCGGAAAAAGCGACGTACATTACTTGAAACTGTACCGGCAGGCATCGGAAACCCGGGCGGGCGGGGCGCCGGAGGACTGGACCCTGGAAAGTGCGGTATGCATCGCCGAAAGGCCCGAGACGGACCCGGCGGGAAAGAGCACGCTCCTTCTCTCCCACCCACAGTATACGGTCCGCATCACGACCAACCTGCCGGACTATGTGGACGTGAAAGGATGCGGGACATACACTTCGGGAAGCTGGGCGACCATCGGCTGTTTCCCCAGACACGCGTTCATGGCCCTGGACTTCAGCCGGTGGACCGGCAGTTTCGTCGGGGAGAAACGTCCTTTTTTCCCCTGGAAAGTGACGCACGGCATCGAGGCAACCGCCTGGTACGAGGAGGCCGGCCCGTGCATGGACCTGGAGCGCGGCGTTGCGAATCCCCTCAGGCGGATGAATGTCGCCGCCACCGGCAGCGGGAGCTATGTCAACGGCACCTTCAAGGCCGTCCGGGGCTGGTACGAAGACGGGACGCCGCGGTATCACTGGGGAATCGACCTGGAAGCCAAGGCCGGCACGCCGGTGTATTCCATGTATTCCGGGGTTGTCCTCCGGACGGAGACGGACCACCCGGACCGGTACGAAGAGAAGTCCTTCGGGAACATCATCGTCACCGAGAACGAAGTGAAGGGGTATGGCCGGAAAGTCTATCTGCAGTACTCGCATCTGCAGTACGGGAGGCCGGTGGCGGTGAACCCTCGGACCGGGAAACCCTTCGAACGGGGGGACCTCGTCTTCGCCGGGGACCTGATCGGCTACACCGGCAAGACAGGCAACGCCTTTGACGATACCGACGTCCCCAACAAGCACCTGGACCTGATGGCCGCCTTCGATGCCGATCCCGTGACGGGAAGGATCCGGAGCGACACCCGCACGGACCCGGTCCCATTCCTGAATGGGACCATCGACGTGACCAGCCTCCAGCGCAACCGAGGGCGTGTCGATGCCATCCGCTGCGACTAGCTTGAAAAGTCCCTTTTTTTTCCGTATGTTTGTAAAAGAATACCATAAACACTTGATATGAAGCATTCTTTTACCCTCCTTGCGCTGGCCGCCGCCCTGGCTGCCGGCGTTTCCGCACGGGCCGATGAGGCCCGCCTGCTGCGTTTCCCCGCCACGAACGGCACCGAGGTCGCCTTCTCCTACGCCGGTGACCTGTGGACCGTGCCCATCCAGGGCGGTGTGGCCCGGCGGCTCACCTCGCACATCGGCTACGAGATGTTCGCCCGCTTCTCTCCCGACGGGAAGAGCATCGCCTTCACGGGCGAGTATGACGGGAACCGGGAAGTCTATCTGATTCCGGCCACAGGCGGTGAGCCGGTCCGGATCACCTATACCTCCACCAACGGCCGCGACGACCTGGGCGACCGCATGGGCCCGAACAATATCGTGATGGGCTGGTCCCCGGACGGGAAGAAGATCGTGTACCGCAACCGCATCGGCGACGGTTTCCCCGGCAAGCTCTGGACGGTAGGTCCCGAAGGCGGGATGCCGGCCCAGATCCCCCTCCCGGAAGGCGGCTTCTGTTCCTATTCTCCGGACGGGAAGAAACTGGCTTACAACCGCGTGATGCGCGAATTCCGTACCTGGAAGTACTACCGGGGCGGCATGGCGGACGACGTGTGGGTCTATGATCCCAAGGCCGGCAAGGTGGAGAACGTCACCGAAAACGTCGCCCAGGACATCTTCCCGATGTGGATCGGCGACGAGATCTTCTTCGCTTCCGACCGCGACATGATCATGAACATCTTCGTGTACAATACGAAGACGAAGAAGACCGAGAAGGTCACCGACTTCAAGGAGTATGACGTGAAATTCCCGTCCACCGACGGAAAGACCATCGTCTTCGAGAACGGCGGCTGGCTTTACAAGCTGGACCCGAAGACCCGCCAGGCCACGAAGATCAGCGTCACGCTCGCTTCCGACGATGTGTACGGCCGTACCGAGCGCAAGGCCGTCGCCGACAAGCGCACGGGCATGAGCCTGGCGCCGGACGGCGCCCGGATGGTCGTGACCGCCCGCGGCGAAGTCTTTGACGTTCCCGTGGAGGCCGGCGTCACCCGCAACATCAGCCGTACCCCCGGCTCGAACGACCGCAGCGCGGTCTGGAGCCCGGACGGGAAGTGGATCGCCTGGATCGGCGACGCCACCGGCGAGACCGAGATCTACCTCTATGACGCGGTGAAGGGCGGCGACCCGGTCCAGGTGACGAAGGGTACCGACACCTACATCCGCTCCCTGCAGTGGAGCCCGGACAGCAAGCACATCCTGTACGGCGACCGCAAGAACCGCCTCGTGGAGGTCGATCCTGTTGCGAAGACCCGCCGCACCGTGATGGAGAATCCCGAAGCCGAGTTCCGAGGCGTGCAGTATTCCCCGGACAGCAAGTGGATCACCTACACCCGCCCGGCCAAGAACGAGATGAACATCATCTACCTGTACAACCTCGCCGAAGGCAAGGAGTATCCGGTCACCGAGCGCTGGTACAACAGCGGAAGCCCGACTTTCAGCACGGACGGCAAGTACCTGATCTTCACCTCCGACCGCGACCTGAACCCGCAATACAGCAGCATCGAGTGGAACTACGCCTACACGAACATGTCCGGCGTCTATATGGCCATGCTCGCCAAGGATACGCCTTCCCCGCTGATCGCCAAGGATCCGGAAGTGAAGGTTGAGGCGGACGCGCCGAAGGAGGTGCCGAAGGCCGAGCCGGCCAAGGGCGGCAAGCCCGCGCAGGCGAAGGCCGACAAGCCCGCCGGCCCGAAGGCCGTGAAGATCGACCCGGACGGTATCCTGGACCGCATCGTCAAGCTCCCGATCAACGGCCGGGGCTTCTACAGCGACGGTTCCAAGCTCTGGTACAGCGGCATGCGCGGCACGCGCGTGTTCGACTTCGCCACAGCCAAGGACGACGAGTGCACGGACGCCCGGATGTCCATCCGGAACGGAGACAAGAAGGCGATCTTCTCCCGGGGCCGCGACCTGTTCGTGGCCGCCCCCGGCCCGAAGGTGGGCCTGAAGGACAGGGTGTCCTTCGACGGCCTCGTCGCGACCATCGACTACAGCCAGGAATGGCCGCAGCTCTATGACGAGGTATGGCGCGCCTTCCGCGACGGCTACTACCTGGAGAACATGCACGGACGCGACTGGAAGGCCGTCAAGGCCAAGTATGAAGTCCTGGTTCCGTATGCCAAGACACGGCTGGACATGAACTACATCATCGGCGAGATGATTTCCGAGGTCGCCAGCGGCCACGCCTATGTCACCGCCCCGGCCGACTATCCGAAGCCGGCGCGCATCCCGATGGGCCTCCTCGGCGCCGAACTCTCCAAGGTGAAGGACGGCTTCCGCATCGACCGCATCCTCCAGGGCGCGACCTACCGGCCGGAACTCCGTTCCCCGCTCCAGGAGCCGGGCCTCGGCGTGAAGGAAGGGGACGTGATCACGGCCATTGACGGCGTATCCCTCAAGGACGTGGACAACGTGTACAAGCTCCTCGTGGGCAAGGCCGATGTCCTTACGGAACTCACTGTCGGCGGCAAGAAGGTGGTCGTCAAGCCTATCGCCGACGAATACCCGCTCTACCACTACGAGTGGATCCTGAAGAACATCAAGACCGTGGAAGAGAAGTCCGGCGGCAAGGTGGGCTACATCTACATCCCCGACATGGGCGCCGAAGGCCTGAACGAATGGGCCCGGTACTACTATCCGCAGCTGGACAAGGAAGCCCTCATCATCGACGACCGCGAGAACGGCGGCGGCAACATCTCCCCGATGATCATCGAGCGCCTGCAGCGCGAGGTGTACCGGATGACGATGCGCCGCGGCTCCACCCTCACCGGCACGGTTCCGGAGGGCACGCACACCGGCCCGAAGGTGCTCCTGATCAACAAGTACTCCGCCTCCGACGGCGACCTGTTCCCGTGGAGCTTCAAGGCCAACAACCTGGGCACCGTCATCGGCACGCGCACCTGGGGCGGCATCGTGGGCATCAGCGGTTCCCTGCCGTACATGGACGGCACCGACGTCCGCGTCCCGTTCTTCACGAACTATGACGCGAAGACCGGCCAGTGGATCGTGGAGAACCACGGCGTGGATCCGGACATCCTGCTGGACAACGATCCCATCCGCGAGCAGGCCGGCGAGGACCAGCAGCTCCTCAAGGCCATCGAGGTGGCCCTCGAGCAGCTCAAGGACCGCAAGCCCCTCCCGGGCATCCCGGCCCCGAGAACCTTCAAGGACCTGGGACTCGAACAGCTGCCGTAGCCCGTTTTCACAGGCAAGGATGACGTTATTTCAAAGGATTTGCGTATTTTTGCAGACCCTAATCGATACGACATGGAAGAATTGCAGAAGAAAAGAATGCTGTCCGGCATCCAGCCCAGCGGAGACCTTCATCTCGGGAACTATCTCGGGGCCATCAAGAACTGGGCGGACCGGGTGAACGACTATGAATGTTTCTACTTCATGGCCGACCTCCATACCATTACCGTCCGGCAGGATCCGGCCGAACTCCGCAAGCGCTCGATCAACCAGCTGGCCCAGTACATCGCCTGCGGCCTGGACCCGGAGCAGAACGTGCTCTTCCTCCAGTCGCATGTGCCCGCCCACAGCCAGCTCGCCTGGGTGCTGAACTGCTATACGATGTTCGGGGAACTGTCCCGCATGACCCAGTTCAAGGACAAGTCGGCCAAATACGAGAACAACATCAACGCAGGCCTGTTCACCTACCCGGTGCTGATGGCCGCCGATATCCTGCTGTACCAGCCCGATTACGTGCCGGTCGGAGAAGACCAGAAACAGCACGTGGAGATCTGCCGGGACATCGCCCAGCGTTTCAACAGCATCTACGGCGACGTGTTCAAGATTCCCGAACCGCTGATCGCCAAGACGGGTGCCCGGATCTACGGTCTCTCCACCCCGGGCGACAAGATGAGCAAGTCCGTTCCCGACGGCTGCGTTTTCCTCATGGACTCCCCCGACGACATCCGCCGGAAGTTCAAGCGTGCCGTCACAGACTCCGACCGGGAGAACTGTGTCCGGTACGACAAGGAGAACAAGCCCGGCGTCGCCAACCTCATGAACATCTATGCCACCCTTACCGGCAAGACCATCCCCGAAATCGAGACGGAATTTGACGGCCAGGGCTATGGCGTCTTCAAGCCCGCCGTCGGTGAAGTCGTGGTGGAAGCCCTCCGTCCCATCCGTGAAGAGGCCGAACGCCTCATGAAGGACAAGGCCTATCTCAACGAGGTATACCTGAAGGGGGCCGAAAAGGCTTCCTACGTCGCCAACAAGACGCTTCGGAAGGTGTACAAGAAGGTCGGATTCTACCAGATCTAAATCTGAAAGCGGCGCTCGGATGAGCGCCGCTTTTTTATCATTTCCTGAGCCGCAGGGAATTGGATACCACGCAGACGCTTGAGAGCGCCATGCAGGCCGCGGCGACCATGGGATTCAGCAGGAAGCCGGTGAACGGATACAGGATGCCGGCCGCAACCGGAACGGCCAGGAGGTTGTAGATGAAGGCCCAGAAGAGGTTCTCCCGGATGACGGCGGTCGTCCGGCGGGAGAGCCGGACCAGGTCGCGGAGCTTCGACAGGTCGGAGGAAACGATCGTCACCTGGGCCGTGTCGATGGCGATGTCGCTTCCCTGCCCCATCGCGATGCCGAGGTCCGCCTGCGCGAGGGCGGCGCTGTCGTTGATGCCGTCCCCGACCATGGCGACCCGCTTGCCGGCGGCCTGCAGCTGCCGGACATAGTCAGCCTTGTCCTGCGGGAGGACATTCGCTTTCACATGCTGGATGCCCGTGGCTTCGGCGATGTGGCGGGCTGCCACCTCGTTGTCGCCGGTGAGCATATGGATTTCGATCCCGTCGGCCTGGAGGGCCTTGACGGCCTGGACGGAAGTATCTTTCAGGTCGTCGGAAAGGGCCAGGACGGCATAGACCTTCCCTTTGTCGAACAGGAGCGTCACCGAATAACCGGCATCCATCCAGGGAGCGATGCTTTCACTGACCATCGGATTCGTCGCCTCGGGGACGCCGCCCAGGACTTCCTTCAACAGTTCCAGGTTTCCCACGAAGTAGCGCGTTCCCCGCACCGTGCCGCTAAGGCCCTTGCCCAGGATGGCCTCGAATCCTTCCACGGGCAGTTCCTCGCAACCGCGCAGGGAGTCGCAGACGGCGAGGGCAAGCGGATGGTCCGAGCGGTGTTCCAGGGAGTAGAGAACGTCGCGGAGATTGAGTTCCGAGGGGTCGTCCTCAGTCGTGATGGACGGGTCCCAGACCGATTCCACCACGGACGGTTTCCCTTCCGTCAGGGTGCCGGTCTTGTCCATGACCATGGCGTTGACCTTGCGGGCCACCTGCAGGCTTTCGGCGTCCTTGATGAGGATTCCCCTGGAGGCGCCGTTGCCGATGCCGGCGATGATGGCTGTCGGCGTTGCGAGCCCCAGGGAGCACGGGCAGGCGATCACAAGGACCGTAACCATGGCCAGCAGGCCCAGGGTCACTTCCCCGCACAGGATCCAAATGAGGAGCGTCAGGACGGAAAGGCCGATGATCACGGGCACGAAGATGGCCGCAATGCGGTCTACGGCCTTCTGGATCGGGGCCTTGGACCCCTGCGCATCACGCACCATCCGGATAATGCCGGACAGGAGGGTGTCTCCCCCGACTTTCTCCACCCGGACCGTCAGGGCGCCGTGCTGGTTGATGGTGCCGGCATAGACCCGGGCTCCCGCCTGCTTGAGCGCGGGGACCGGTTCGCCGGTCAGCATGCTTTCATCCACATAGGAGGAGCCTTCGGTGACCACGCCGTCCACGGAAAGGCGCTCGCCGGGCTTCACCAGGAGCGTTTCGCCGGGCCGGGCGACGGTTTCCTTGGCCTGCAGGCCCATCAGCCCCCGGATGGCGGCGGTGGTGCTGTGCTTCGCCCGCTCTTCCAACAGGCGGCCGATGAGGATGAAGGCGACGATCATCGTCGCCGATTCGAAGTAGAGGTGAGCCTCCAGCCCCTGCGAGGTCCATACCTGCGGGAACAGGAGGTTAAAGACACTGAAAAGGTAGGAGATGGACACCGAAAGGGCCACGAGCGTGTCCATGTTCGCGCTTCCGTGGCGGATGGCGCTGAAGCCGGCCTTGAAGAAACGGCGGCCGCACCAGAAGACGACCGGCGTCGCCAGGGCCCACAGGACGAATCCCTTGCCCGGGAATTCCTGGAACCCCATGCTGAGCAGCATCACGAGCGCTGCCAGCACACAGGCGAGTATCGTATCTTTCTGGAGGGCTTTGTAGGCGTCCTGCCGGGCTATCTCGGCTTCCGAGTCCGCCTCGTCGTCGGAGCCGTCCACGAGCAGTTCGTAGCCGGCATCCCGGACCGCCTTCTGCAGGGCGGCGGGCGACGTCTGGCCCGGGTCATAATCGACCTGCGCGGTATTCGAGGCCAGGGAAACGCTCACCCCGCTTACGCCGGGGCAGGCTTTGAGCGTATTCTCCACGCGCGCGACGCAGGCGGCGCATCCCATTCCCTGGACAGGGAAGTTTCTTCTCTTGACACCCATGGTCCGATAATCTTTCTTAATTACAGTCAAAGATAAGCAATTTTATGCGTATTTTTGTAAGTACAACCGGCTGTTCCCATGAAAAAGTTCGTCCTGACCACCCTGGCGGCCCTCGTTTCCGCCGCCCTGTCCGCCCAAGTCTATACCGAGGCCTCCGACCTGACCCTCATCGGCAAGATCATCGGCACGCCCAACCCCTACCACCGCGTGGACACCGTCCGGTACAAGGGATTCACCAAGGCGGAAAACCTGCAGGTCCGCTGTCCGGCGGGCATCGCCGTCCTGTTCCGCACCGACTCCCCTTCCATCACCATCCAGGCCGAAGGGGACTTCTCCTACCAGGCGAACAACACGATGCGCCTCGCCTCCCACGGCTTCGACCTGTACATCCGGAAAGACGGGGAATGGCGCTGGGCCGCCGCCTGCTGCCCCGCGCCCCGGAACCCCCAGGCGCCCATGGACCTCATCAAGAACATGGCTCCGGGCATCAAGGAATGCCTCCTGTACCTCCCCATCTACAGCGAGCTGACCTCCGTCAAGATCGGTGTGGAGGAAGGACGGATGCTCGTGCCGATGGAATCGCCTTTCCGCCACCGCGTGGCCATCTTCGGGTCCAGCTACACGCACGGCATCTCCACGAGCCGGGCCGGCATGTCCTATCCTGACCAGTTCACCCGCCACACGGGCATCCAGATGCTTCCCCTGGGCTGCAGCGGCAACTGCAAGATGCAGCCGTACTTCGCCGACGTGCTGGTGGACGTGGAGGCCGACGCCTTCGTGTTCGACGCCTTCTCGAACCCGAACGCGAAAATGATCGAGGAGCGCCTCTTCCCCTTCATCGAGCGCCTGCAGGCTGCGCATCCGGGCAAGCCCCTGATCTTCCAGCAGACCATCCGCCGGGAAAAGCGGAACTTCGACACGGCCGTCGAGGCCACGGAATCCGCCAAGCAGCACATGGCCGACAGCCTGATGAAGATCGCCGTGAAACGGTACAAGGACGTGTACTATATCAAACCGTCCGCCTCGACCCCCTTGCAGGAATCGTCGGTGGACGGTATCCATCCCGATGACTACGGGTATTACTGCTGGTCGCGCTCCATCGAGAAACCGCTGCTGCGGATCCTGAAGCGCTACGGCATCCGCTAGGATTACTCCGTGCGGGTGACCCGCTCTACGGCCTGATTGGTCTTGTTGGCCTTGTTCTCGGCCGCTTCGGCGGCTTCGAGGGCCTCATCCAGATTCTGCTGGACCTGCGTGGCGTTCTTCAGTTCCTTCTGGGACGCTTTCACGTCCTTCTTGGCGTCGCGGACGCTCTGCTTGGTCGCCTTCGCGGCCTTCTTGGACTCGCGGATCTGCTTCTTGGCGGAGCTGATGGCCTTCTGGGTGGCCTTCAGGCGGTTGTTTTCCTCCTTGAGGAGCCGCTTGGCATCCTTGAGCCCGCGATCCAGGGCCTTGATATCCCGCTCGGCCAGCTTGATCTGGGCCTTGTCGGCCTTGTCCAGTTTGCCGTCCAGCTTGTAGGATTCCTTCTGGAGTTTCAGCGCCTGCTTCTTGAGCTTGATCTCCGCTTCGCGGGCCTTGATATCCTCCTTCATCGCCTGGATGCGCTTCTTGCTCTGCTCGACATTGGCCTTGCTGGCGTCGATCTGCCGCTCCGCGGCATTGATGTTGCGGCGGCTTTCCGCCTGCTGCTGCCGGTGGGCGCGCTCGGCGTCGTCCAGCACGTCCTGCTTTTCCTGGACCTGCTGGCGGGCCTGCTGAAGAACCTCGTTGTTCTGCGCGAAGGCTGAGAAGGAAGCGGCCACGAGGGCCAGGGAGATAAGGGTGATAAAACGTTTCATAATCTGCATCTTGTTAGCAACAACAAAAATAGGAATAATTCCTTGAAAACAAAAACGGTGCCTCGGAGGGCACCGTTCTTTTCAAGGATAGCTTACTTACTGCTCGTCCGGGCCCTGGTCGCCGCCCGGCTGGCCGCCGAAGGGGCCGCCCGGATTCCCGCCGCCGAAAGGACCACCCTGCGGGCCGCCCTGGAACGGGCCCTGCGGACCGCCCTGCTGCTGGGCGCCGGCGCTCGCCTGGTACATCTTCTCGAAGGCCTTGTTCAGCGCGTCGGAATAGCGCTCGATGTCGGCCATGTTCTGGCTCTTGACGGCCTCTTTGAGGAGGTTGCAGTTGCTCTCGACCTCGCCTTTGATGTCGGCGGGGATCTTGTCTCCGTTCTCCTTCAGGAACTTCTCGGCCTGGAAGGTGAGGGCGTCGGCGTTGTTGATCTTGTCCACGCGCTCCTTCTCGGCCTTGTCGGCGGCCTCGTTGGCCTTCGCCTCGTCCCGCATGCGCTGGATTTCGGAATCGGACAGGCCGGAGGAGGCCTCGATGCGGATGTGCTGTTCCTTGCCCGTGGCCTTGTCGGTCGCGGAGACGTTCAGGATACCGTTGGCGTCGATGTCGAAGGCGACCTCGATCTGCGGGATGCCGCGCGGGGCCGGAGCGATGCCGTCCAGGTGGAAGACACCGATCTGCTTGTTGTCCTTGGCCATCGGGCGCTCGCCCTGCAGGACGCGGATCTCGACGGAAGGCTGGTTGTCGGCCGCCGTGGAGAAGATCTGGGCCTTGCGGGCCGGGATCGTGGTGTTCGCGTCGATGAGCTTGGTCATCACGCCGCCGAGGGTCTCGATACCCAGGGACAGCGGGGTGACATCCAGCAGGAGGATGTTCTGGTCGTGGAGTTCGCCGGTGAGGATGCCGCCCTGGATGGAGGCGCCGATCGCGACGACCTCGTCCGGGTTCACGCTCTTGTTGGGCTCCTTGCCGAAGAAGTTCTTCACGAGCTCCTGCACGTAAGGGATACGGGTGGAACCGCCCACGAGGAGGACCTCGTCAATGTCCGACGGGCTCAGGTGCGCATCGGCCAGGGCCTTGCGGCACGGCTCGATGGAGCGCTGGAACAGGTTGTCGGAGAGCTGCTCGAACTTCGCGCGGGTGAGGGTCTTCACCAGGTGCTTGGGGATGCCGTCCACCGGCATGATGTACGGGAGGTTGATCTCCGTGGAGGTCTGGCTGGAGAGTTCGATCTTCGCCTTCTCCGCGGCTTCCTTCAGACGCTGGAGGGCCATCGGGTCCTTCTTCAGGTCGATGCCGCCGTTCTCCGCGGCGAACTCGCCGGCGAGCCAGTCGATGATGACCTGGTCGAAGTCGTCGCCGCCCAGGTGGGTGTCACCGTTGGTGGAAAGCACCTCGAAGACGCCGCCGCCGAGCTGCAGGATGGAGATATCGAAGGTACCGCCGCCGAGGTCGTAGACCGCCACCTTCATGTCCTTGTCCTTCTTGTCAAGGCCATAAGCGAGGGCCGCTGCCGTCGGCTCGTTGATGATACGCTTCACATCGAGACCCGCGATGCGGCCAGCCTCCTTGGTGGCCTGGCGCTGGGAGTCGGAGAAGTAGGCCGGGACGGTGATGACCGCCTCGGTGACGTCCTGGCGGAGGTATTCCTCCGCGGTCTTCTTCATCTTCTGGAGGATCATCGCGGAGATCTCCTGCGGCGTGTAGAGTTTGCCGTTGATGTCCACGCGGGTGGTATTGTTCTCGCCACGGACCACCTTGTAAGGCATCCGCTCGATTTCCTTCGTGACCACATCGTAGGGTTCGCCCATGAACCGCTTGATGGAGAAGATGGTGTTGTTCGGATTGGTGATCGCCTGGCGCTTGGCCGGGTTGCCGATCTTGCGCTCGCCGCCGTCGGTGAATGCGACGACGGAAGGGGTGGTGCGCTGTCCCTCGTTATTGATGATGACGGTAGGCTGGTTGCCTTCCATCACGGCCACGCACGAGTTCGTGGTTCCAAGGTCGATGCCGATAATCTTTCCCATGATATTGTTCGATTTAAATTTCAGTTCAACGCCGCCCACCGCGGGCGGCACTGTCCTTTCATCGAACATTGTGCCAAAAGCGCCCCTGCTGACAAATTGGCAGGGGCGCTGGCATACGGCGGGTTACAGGGACCAGTCGTCGGTCCGGAAGGGCGGGATGGGAATGCCCGGTGTCTTTTCCAGGTTGGCGCCCATCCAGTTGCGGAAGCCGTACCGCACGGCCACAGGCTTGGGGACATCGGCACATTTGACATAAATGGTACCGCCGTCCCAGTCAACTTCGGCCTCGGCCAGGTGGAACACCCGGTCCTCACCTGCGAGTTCGAAGCCCACGATGTCCCGGGCGGAGATGGACTGGAGGTTGGACCACACGTGCGTGAGCGTCACTTTCGCGCGCCCGTCCTCCAGATATTCGACGCTCTTCACCTCGGGAAGTTCGATGTCGAAGCCCAGGTTCTGCCCATAGACGGACTGAAGAGCCCGGAGGGCCATCATGTCGCCGACCTCCTTCTTCTGCGCAGGATGGACGGTCACCTTGTTGCCGATCGTCTCGGTCGAAACCGCGAAGCTGTTCGGGATGGTCTTCAGGCTGCGGAGCTGGACCTCGACGAAATGCGGGCGCCAGCGGCCGTCGGCATCGCCGTGCTCGTACGGCGCCAGGAGGGCGAAGATGAACGGCATGTCTCCCCGGCCCCAGCTGTCACGCCACAGCTTCACCATGGACGTCTGGAGCTTGTCGTAGCATTCCTGACCGATGTTGGAGCAGCCTTGATACCAGAGGAAGCCCCGGGCGCCATAACCCGCGATGGGGGCCATGCGGCCGTTCCAGATGAGTTCCGGCGTCTCGGGCCAGCGGTCGGGCTTCTCCTCGATGGCGTCGATGGCGGCCCGTTCCTCGGCGGTGATGCCGGCCGCATTGATGGCCTCGTTGGTCATCCAGGGCTCGATCCGGCTGCCGCCCCAGGGGTTCACGATGATGCCCACGGGAACGTCCAGATTGTCGGCAAGGGCCGTGGCAAAGAACCAGCCTACCGCGGATGTACCGGCGCAGGATGCCGCGGAAGCGCGCTTCCAGACAGCCTCGATATCATCGATGGGCTCCTTGCACTTGGGGGTCTTGATATCGATGATGCGCACCTTGTCGGCAAAGGTGGCCGCCTTGATGATCGCGTCCCGCGCACCCGCGACTTCCTGGAAACCGAAGCCGGAGATGGGCATTTCCATATTGGACTGTCCGGCGCAGATCCAGACCTCGCCCAGGAGGACATCGACGAAGTTGATGCTTTCCTTCCCGGACTTGACGGTCAGGACATACGGTCCTCCGGCCTCGCCGGTATCGACATTCACGCGCCAGGAGCCGTCTTTGGCCACCTTCGTCGTCACGGGGGCAGCCCCATACCAGGAAGGGGTCACCGTCACGGTCTTGCCGGGATCGCCCCAGCCCCACACCGGGACCTTGGACTCCCGCTGGAGCACCATGTGGTCGGAGAAAATGTGCGCGACCCGGAGGTCTTCGGCGCCGAGCGTCACGGGCAGCAGCAGCGCCAGGAAAAGAAGGATACGTTTCATCGTTTCATGCGGTTTGTCCGCATAAAGATAATCATTTTTCCCGAACACGCCTACAGCGCCCGGCCCTCCAGGTTGAAACCGGAGATTTCCAGGCCGGCCTTGCCGCACAGGTCCTCCGGCGCGGCTTCGATGCCGATTTCCCGGGTCTCCCCCGGCATCAGCGAGAAGTAATTGTCATCGTAAAGGACGGGCAGGACCATCTCGCCCGTGGACTTGGAGACCAGCTTCAGCCGGAGCATCAGCGCGGGAACGTCCCCGTTGTTGGTCAACTTGACCTTCCAGGGGCCCTTTCCGGAGAAAGAAGCTTTCACGGAGGCCTTTCCAAGGCCGTTCAAGGCCTGCAGGTTGCCCTCTTCCTTGCCCTGCACATAGAAGTTGGTCGACAGGGGCTTGCCCGCCGCATCGGAGAGTTCCAGTTTCACGTAATAAACCGGAGTTACATCCTCCGGGACCGGCAGCTTGCCGACGACGGCCGTGCTGTCCTCCGGGAGGTCCAGCTGCCCGGTGAACCCGTCCACGGCCTTTCCGCCCATATCCAGCACCGAGACCTTGGCCGTCAGGCCGGCTCGGTCGCCGGCGTGGTAATTTACCACCTCCACTTCGCGAGTGAGCTGGTTCAGCTGGATGTGGAGCGGTTCGCAGGCCTTCTTGCAACCGAAATATGCGCCGATGGGCTCGAAATAATAGTCGTACGTCTGCCAGACCATGGACGGCCACGCCGGGTGGCTCATCCACAGCAGCAGGCCGCGGCGGTACTGCCCGCGGGACTCGAACATCGCCCGGTAGCCGTCATAGTTGATCCACTGGGCCAGTTCCGCGAACTGCTTCGCATCGGCCGGTTCCCCGAACGCCTGGGCCAGGAGCTCATTGAAGCTCTCCGCCTGCTGGGCGCTGCTGGCGAGACGGCCCAGGGTATAATCGTGCAGGCCGTACATCGCGTTGGGATGCGCCATCGTGTTCACGGGCTCGAGGGCGTCCTCGCCCATCGCCCGGACCAGGTTCTCGTAATTCATCACGGCCGGCATGCCCATCTCGCTATGGAACTTGTCGCGTCCGCGGACGCGGAAGTACTGCGCGGGCTTCAAGGCGTTGTACGGGCCGCCGCCGCTCACGCCGTCCGTCGCGGAATGCGGGATGTAGCACATCCCCGGATGCTCCCGGACGATCATCTCCTTCAGGAAGGAGTCGATCGCCTCCGGCGGATACCCCTCGTTCCGGCCCACGTACAGGCCGATGGAAGGATGGTTGCGGATCCTGCGGACATATTCCTCGGCGACCGCGTTGAAGCGGTCCAGATCCAGCGGGTCGGGGCCGTCCCAGGGGTTCGCGAGCCAGAAATCCTGCCAGACCATGATGCCGTGCCGGTCGCAGGCCTCGTAGAAAGCCCGCTGGCCGGTCATGCCCACCCAGTTGCGGATCATGGTGAAGTTCATGTCGGCATGGTACTTCACCGCCGCGTCGAATTCGCGGGCGCGGTAATTCAGCAGGTGCTCCGGGAAACCCCAGTTTCCACCGAAGCCGATGAAGCGGCGGCCGTTCACGTACAGGCTCAGGCGCTGCCGCTCGTTCCGGCTCTCGAAGGAGTTCCTGAAGCCCTGGAGGGGGATATAGGAATCCATCGAAAAGTCCATCTGGCGCACGCCGGACTGGAATTCCTTGGTATCGGAAACAACCCCGTCCGCCGTGAAGCGGAAGGACACGGGATAGAGGTTCTGCTCGCCGTAGCCCTTCGGCCACCACAGGCGGGGGCTCTGCAAGGTCTGCGGGTCGAAAACGACTTCCCGTTTCTCTCCAGCCTGCAGGTCGACAGATTCAGAAACGGCCAGGTCGCCGAACTTCCATTCCAGCGTGCCGGAGACCGGCTTGTCGGCATGGTTCACCAGGACCGCCTGCGCAAAGAGGGTGGCCTTCGTGGTGTCCGGCAGCGGAAGTTCCGTCCGCACGAACGGATCCTCCACGGTGACAGGACCCGTGTAGGCGAGCCAGATATCGTCATAGAGGCCGATGTCACGTCCGCGGACGGTCGGGATCCAGTCCCAGCCGATGGTGGCGTGCATCGTGGGGTTGTCGCCGCCCAGGACGCCGCCGTTGGACTGCGGCGTGTACGCTGTCTGCTCCTTGATCGTACCGTAGGAAGGATTATGGACCACCTGCACGGCCAGGACGTTGTCCCCGTCCTGCAGGATGCCGGTCACGTCGAAGTCCGCGGCGCGGAAGGCGCCGTCCACGATGCCCAGGAACCGGCCGTTCAGGAACACGACCGCCTGGTAGTTGACGCCCTCGAAATGCAGGAACTGGCAGGGCGTGTCCGGATGGGCCTGGAACACATCCCGGTACCAGAAGTCGCTGCGGAAGTAGGAATCGGAGATGAACAGCTGGTTGTCCGCGAAGTTGGGATGGTCCACGGCCCCGTTGTCCACATAGGTCGCGAGGACCGTTCCCGGGACGGTGGCGACCAGCCAGTCCTTGTCGTCGAAGCCGGCCGTCGAGATTTCCTTCCCGGAGGAGGCAACCTGCGGGGCGCGCTGCAGCTTCCAGGCGCCGCCGGAAAGCAGCTGGCGGGCGCCATCGCGGGCGGGCGCCGGCTTCGGCACCGCCTGCGTGCCGCCCTGGCCGTACACTTCCCACTCGCTCAGTTCGAACGGCTGCCCGTTCTCCGTGCCGTTCAGGCACAGGCGGACGTAGCGTCCCTTCGCTTGGGAGAACTTGATTTCAGGTTCCGCCCCTTCGAAGGATGCGACGTCCTTCCATGCTTTCCCATCAGGGGAAGCCTGGACCGTCGCCTTCAAAGGGCCGTTGACCCAGGCAAAACGCATCTTGTCGAAAGAGGAAGACGTACCCAGGTCGATGGATACCCATTCATCCTCGGCGCCGGCGCTCTTCCAGGAACTCACGAAACGAGCGTTCGTCAGCACGTCCACGAGCGCGTCGTCCTTGAAGAAAAGAACTTCGTTCACCGGGAAGTAGTTCGGAGCGTCCTCGAAATGCAGTTTGTACGCGCTGAAAGCGCCATTGACGGGCACGGAGAACTCGCAAGGATGGATGAACATCTTGTTCTCCGCCGGTCGGACACGAGCGGTGCCCACCGGCTTCCAGGAGCCGTCTTCCGCCTTCCCTTCCACGGTCAGGACCGTCTTCTGGTTCCGGTCCCCGCCCGTAGCGACGAGAATCCGGTCGGCGACGGGCACGAAGCCGTGGAAGACAAGTTCCAAATCCACCTCGGGGCCGGTGCAGTTGATGCCGGCGTGGTTCTGGTCGGTCAGGAAGCCTCCCTCGAAACCGGGGACCAGTTTCCCACCCCGGAAAACCTCCACCCAAGTAGCGGGTCCATCAGCGATCAGTCCGTCCGTGAGGAGCTGCGCCGTCTGGTTATAGTCCGCGCTGGAGGAATGCCGGGCGGCGCGCAGCAGCGCGATGTTCCGGTATCCGTCGCCCTTATGGAGAGTCGGGGAGAAATTCTCGGCGGGATCGCCGGGATAGACGCCGATGCCCAGCGTCTTGGTCCCTTCGTTCCTTCCGCAGGCCGCCGCCAGCAGCAGCGCCAGGAGAGCAAGTGCCTTTTTCATGGGTCCTATTTGTTCAAGTTCTTATCGATCAAGCGGTTCAGGGTTTCTACGGACAGGCCGGTCCGGAGGCCGTCCGGAGCCGTATGCAGGCAGTAGTCGACGAGACGGTCCACCGTCGATGTGGCCACGTGCATCCGGGTGTCGGAAGAGGCGTAATAGATGAACACCTTGCCGTCCTCGTCGCAGATCCAGCCGTTGGCGAACAGCACATTCATCACGTCGCCGATGTACTCCTCCCCTTCCGGGGCCATGAAGAAGCCCGCCGGTTCTGCGATTACCCGCGTCGGGTCGTCCAGCGCAGTCATGTACATATACAGCACATAGCGCAGGCCGCTGGCGCAGCCGCGCACCCCGTGCGCCAGGTGAAGCCAGCCCTGCGCCGTCTTGATGGGCGCCGGGCCTTCTCCGTTCTTCACCTCCTTGATGGTGTGGTAATGCCGGGCATTGATGATCTTCTCCTCCGTCACCACCGCGTGTTCCATCGAATCCACCAGCGCCCAGCCGATGCCGCCGCCGTTCCCCGCGTCGATGAAACCGTCCTGAGGCCGCGTGTACAGGGCATATTTCCCGTCCACGAACGCCGGATGGAGCACCACGTTCCGCTGCTGGCTCTGGGACTCCAGGTCCGGAAGCCGCTCCCAGTTTACCAGGTCCTTCGTCCGGGCGATGCCCGCGGCCGCCACCGCCGACGACAAGTCGCCGGGCGCCGCCGCCGGATCCTTCCGCTCCACGCAGAAGATGCCGTAGATCCAGCCGTCCTCGTGCGCCGTCAGGCGCATGTCGTACACGTTGGTCGCGGGTTCGCCATACTCCGGCATCGTGATGGGACGGTCCCAGAAGCGGAAGTTGTCCACGCCGTTCGGGCTCTCCGCCACGGCGAAGAAGCTCTTCCGGTCCGCTCCTTCCACACGGACGACCAGCACGTACTTGCCGTTCCACTTGATGGCGCCGCTGTTCAACGTCGCGTGGATGCCGAAGCGCTCCATCAAGTACGGGTTCGTCTTCTCATCCAGGTCATAACGCCAGAAAAGCGGGGCGTGCTCCCCCGTCAAGATGGGATACTGGTAGCGCTCGAACACACCGTTTCCGAGGACGGGCTCATTCTTTCTGGAAAGGAGGGCGGCGTGGCTCTCCTCGAGCCACGCCAGCCTTTGCTTGAAATCTGTCATCAAATTACTGTTTCTCGAACATGATCACATACTCCAGCGGCGCGTTCACGAAGCGGTCCACATCGGTCCAGCGCTGCGAGGTGGCGGGAATCGGATCCATCAGGTGGAAGGCCAGGGCGAAGCAGTTGTCGCGGACTTCGAAGGTCTTGCCATAGGCGAACGTGTGGACACCCGGAATGAGGAACTTCGCCACGCGGCCGTTGTCGTAGGTGACCGTCATCGTCTTCATGTCCAGGGTGAACTCATGCTTTCCCTTCGGGATCATGTTGTAGAACCGGGACAGGTCCTCGCCGGTACCCTTCCAGGTATAGTTCCAGAAAGCGCCGTCGGCGCCGGCCCACCAGTTGGTCGTACCCGTGACGGTCGTGCCCGCCATGGACGTGACTGCGATCACGAAGCCGTTGTCGGACTCCTTCCAGATGGTGTCGTCCCAGTCCCAGCTCTTATCGATCGGGCTCACGAAGGCCGGGTCGTCGCCGGAACCGCCGAGCACCCAGATACCGAACGGAGACGCATTGCCGCCAAAGACATTCCAGCTGCCCGGCAGGCTGGCCCAGTCGAAAGTGCTGCCCGGTTCCACGTACTCGAAGTCGGCGTCCGTGGTGCGGGAAGCCTCGGGAACGACGAAGCCGTCCGGCATCGCTTCCATCTCGATGAACAAGGCGCGCGGACGGGCCGCAATCTTGTCGTAGTCCTTGTAGATGTTGTTCCAGTCGTCCTTGCCGCCCGTGATGGTGAAGGCCAGGGCCTGCCGCGTGATGGTCACGGACTTGCCGCCCGCGCCCGGAACCTCATAGGTGCCGGGGCCCAGGAACAGGGCCTGCGTGGTGCTTCCATCGGCCTTCGTGAAAGTCACAGTGCTCCCATTAAGGGCGTACCGGCCCTCGGAGAGCGGCAGGACATCATAGAACTTCCGGAGGTCGAGGTCCTTCCCGTTGGCGGGATTCACGCTGCCGGAATAGACGAACCACCAGTTGCGGCCGTCCTCGCCGGCGTAGTTCACGAACGTGCCGTCCGGACGGAGCTGGTAGTAGTTGTCCTTGAGCGCCGTAATGCCGCGGCCGTCCTCGGTGTTCCAGTAGTTGGGCTTGGTGAGGATGTCGATGACTCCGGCGCCGCCATACTCGGGACCCGTGCCGCCGGCCACCCACATGTTCGTGATGCGGTAGGTAGGAATGTCCTGCTGCAGCGCGGACAGGTCCACGGAGAGGCCTTTCTTCAGGTCGACCGCGCCGACGCTGACGTGGGCCGTCGCCTTCTCGCCGGAATAGGCGACAATGGTGATGCCCTCATAAGAGCCGGGGAGCGCGGAGAACGAGTAGGTCTGACCGGGCTGGAATTCGCCGCTCACCTCCACGAAGTCCTCCGTGGCGGAGACGGTCGGGGTCTCCCCCGCATAATCCGCCGTCACGGCGCCGGCGATGTGTCCGCCGGTGGTCTGGAAACGGACCTTGGTCACGCCTTCGTAACCGACGGAGAAATGGACCACGGACACCAGGCTGCGGAAGTACAGTTGGGTGCCGGAAGCCTTGGCTACCTTGTAGGCGGGGCCGGCTGCGGTCTGGGATGTCGGAATCTCGAAGGAAACGGTCGTCCCGTCGATGGACACGCCGTCCGCCGCGGGATAGACGGCGACGAAAGCGGTCTTTCCTTCCGTCACCTTGCCCGGGAACTCTGCCACCTGGCCGGCGGCGGCCCGGTTGGTCAGGGTCTGGACGGAGGCTCCGTCAGAAAGGAGAATGGTCTCTCCCTGCGCCCAGACGGCCTGGGAGCCGTCCGGAAGGTCCTCGATGGTGGCCGTGAAGACGACATCGCCGGAAAGCGGGACATCCGGATCGATGACCGGAACGTTGCCGGACCCGGAAACATCGGGAATCTCGATTGCATCGCCGCAGGACGCCAGGAGCGCCAGCGCGGGAACCAGAAGAATCAATGCTTTTTTCATATCGCGTAAGTTTAATCTTTATTTCTTGAAAATGCGTGACGCAAAGGCGTAGAGCTGTTCCCGCCAGAACTGCCACTGGTGGGCGTAAGGGGCGGAATCGAAGACGTGCCGGATGCCCAGCGAATCCAGTTTCGCGGAGAAGGCCTGATGGCCCTCCCAGCGCTCGTCCTCCGTTCCGCAAGAAACCCAGAGGAGGCGGAGGGAGCCGTTGATGGCGGAAGCGTCCATCGGCACGCCATACGGTCCGAGGTCCAGTTCCGTGTCACTGAGCAGGCCGGCGCTGAATTCTCCGACCCAGGCGAACTTGTCCAGGTTCCGCAGGCCGATCACGAAAGACTGGCCGCCGCCCATCGACAGGCCCGCGATGGCGCGGGACAGCCGGTCCTTGCGCACCCGGTAGCGTTTTTCCACCAGCGGGATGACATCGCTGAGCAGCTCCTGTTCCAGCAGGGCGATTCCTTCCGGCGTGCTTCCGCCAGCCCAGGAACCGTCCGTCAGGCCGTTCGTCATCACGACCAGCATCGGTTCGGCGCCGGCCGCGATGGCATGGTCCAGAATCGCATCCGCATGGGCGCTCTCCCACCAGCTGCGCTCGTGGTCACCGCCGCCGTGCCGCAGGTACAGCACCGGGAACTTGCGTTTCGGCTGCTCGAAATAGACGGCGGGGACATAGACACACACGCGCCGGTAGGTTCCCAGGACGGAACTCCGGTAACTGATGACATCCACCTCGCTTCCGGTCAAGTCCCGCGTGTCGATGCGGTCGCCGGGAACATCCACCGTATTGCAGTAAATCTCGGTGCCGGCCTTGACGGAAGGATTCCCGTAGTCGAGCACCTTCAGGCCGTCCACCTCGAACTTGTATTCATACTCGCCCGGGGCGACCGGGCCGATGGTGGCCTCCCAAACCCCGTCGGGGCGCTGTTTCATCTCCTGGACGAGGACTTTGCCCTCGCCGAAGGCCAGCCTGACCACCCGGGCCTTGGGGGCCTTGAGGCGGAACGTGATCATTCCGTCGGCTCCGACCACCGGCGAGAAAGGCGGCTCGGCAGGCTTCCACCACCCGGAGGTGGAGAAAGTCTGTGCCTGCAGGGACACGGCCAGGCAAAGGGCCAAGGCTGTCAATATCTTTCTCATAAGGTCCATGCATAAGTACCGACCGCGCCCGCGGGGAGCGTCACGTCGGCGAATTGCCCATTGTATTGGATCTTCACCCGCTGGGCGGAGGATGAAGTATTGGTCACGATGAGGACGACACGGCCGTCCGGCGTGCGGTAAGCGACGTTCGGGAGCACGCCTGCCTTGTCGTAGCGCATGAAGCGCATCACGCCCGGCGCCTGCTCGTCCTCGAAGAGGAAGCCGGCGGGGTCGTCCGGGGCCGTGGAATGGATCCGCAGGGATCCGGCGGGTACGGCCGCGGAAGCGTGGGCCACCACATAATAGGCCAGGTTGCGCGTGACGGTATTGCCGTCCAGGGTAATGGCGCCGAAGCAGAACGGGCAGCCGCCGTTCCCCGTATGCGGATTCGCCTCCGGATCGGCGGCGAGGTTCCAGAGAATGACGTCCCGGCTCCAGTTGCGCGGGATGTCCACCAGCATCCGCTTGGCGGAAGGCGCGATCTGGCGGGTCACAGGGCCGCCGCTGCGGTCCACGACCATCTGCTCGGTGAAATAGATGTCCTTGTCGGGCCGGAAATCGTGCATCTGCGTCATCGCGGACAGGTCGCCCATATAGTGATGGAAGGCGCTGCCAGCCGCGTAAGAGGCCGCTTTCGGGTCCTCAAGGATGGCGAGCGGATAATCCGGCCGGTCGCAGTTGTGGTCAAACAGGAGGATGTCCGTCGCGATTCCCTGCTTGTCGAACTGCGGGCCCAGGTAATCCCGAATGAAGACTGTCTGGTCCTCCGGACTCCAAGGCATCGACGGAGTGTTGCGGGAATTCAGGGGCTCGTTCTGGATGGTAAGGGCGTCGATGCGGATGCCCTTTTTTCCCATCTCCACGATGTATTTCGCCAGATAGCGGGCGTACACGTCGTAGCAGTCGCGACGGAGCTTGGGGCCGCGGACGTCATACTCCTCCTTCATCCAGGCGGGCGCCGACCAAGGCGAAGCCATCACCCAGATGTCGGGGTGGATGGACAGGATTTCCTGCATCACGGGGACGACGTCCTTGAGGTCCTGGGACAGGGAGAAATGCTTCAGGTCCCAGTCGGTCTTTCCTTCCGGCATGTCGTCGTAGGAGAAGACGAAGCTGTTCATGTCGGAGGCGCCCACGGTGAGCCGCACGACGCTGATGTCCAGCTGGCCGGGGTCCTGGCCGAAGAGTTCGGTCAGGATCCGGGTGCGGGCGGAAGCGTCCATCTTCATCAGGAGCTCCGCGCTGCCGCCGGTCAGGGAGAAGCCGAAGCCCAGCATCTCCTGATAGGACTGGCGCTCGTCCACGATGATGGGGACGGAACGGTCTCCGCGCGCGTCCGAGAAGACGGCGTCGGCGCCCGGGGCGTACAGGGAAGCCCCGTCCGCCGTCGTCACCCACTGGCGCAACGTCCGCTGGCCGAAGGCAGTCAGCGCGGCGAGAAGGCCGAGGGATATGAGGATGAGTTTTCTCATTCTTTGCTATTTGATTTCAAACAGGATTTCGCTACGGGGGGCCAGATTCGTTGAAATAACCAGTTGGCCGTCACGGGCCCTGATCTTCATACCGCCCCGGAAGACGGCCTTTCCAAAGTCGAAAGGAACGACCTTGCGGCGGCCTTCCATGGGCACGGAGACCTCGTTCACCGGCTTGTCGGTGTCATTGTAGGCATAGACATACACCTTCTTGCCGCAACGGACGGCATAAGCGTCGGCACCTCCGGCCTTCACGGGAACCACTTCAAAAGCGCCCTTTCCTTCTTTGAGCATCCGGTCATTGACATACCGCACGTTCCGGAAATACGGGACCATCCCGCGGTTCTCGAAGTACTCCCACCACCAGCTCATCGGGGTGATCGGCGTCGGGGAGAACAGGCCATACCAGAGGCCGCGCTTGAAGTCCAGGTCCATGTCCTCGCCGAAGTCGTCGAAGTTCTTGGACCAGTCCCACTCATAGCTGAACTCGCCGATCACATAGGGCTTCCCGTGCGCCTTCTCGTACCGGATGATGGTCTCGGGCATGGAGGAGGTGGCGCGGTAGATGTGCTTCTGGTTGATGTCCATGTCCTCCACGTCATTCAGCCCCTCCAGGTCGCGGTGGGAGATGGACGTGGTCACGAGATGGCCGAACGGGTCGATGGACTTGAGGTAGGATGCCATCTCCGCGTGCCAGGCGACGATGTCCGCGGCCGGAATCGGATTCCGTTGGTCGCGGAACTGGATGTTGTCGATCTCGTTGAAGAACTCCCACATGCCGATGGCCGGGCTGTAGCCCCAGCGGGCCACGATGTAGCGGAGGTAGTTGCGGTGCCGGGCCTTCGCCTCAGGCGAGACGAAGAAGGAATGGTTCGTCCGGGCATCCCCGGGTCCCATGCACAGCATGATGTACACCCCCAGGCTCTCCGCCAGCTCGACCGTATGGTCCAGCCGCGCCGTCGCGCTAGGATTGAAATACTCGTCCGAAGGCTGGTAGCGGCGGTTGTTGAACCGGTCGTGCCGGTCGATCGGGAAATTCCAGGAGCACATCCACATCCGGCAGAAATTGCCGCCTGCACCCGCGAACTGCGGAAGCATCACGTCGTAGTTATACCGGTCCGCCTGCTCGTGCAGGTCGCTGAAGAACTTGGAGTCGTCACTGTCGCGGGACTCCCAGCAGATGTTCTCCGCGACACCCCGGAACGGGGTGCCGTCGTCGAACGCGAGGGTCCAGTTGTCCCGCGGGTGCAGGATGCCGTGCCCGGCCGGCTTCCCGGCCTCGAAGCCTCCCTGCGGGGACTCCGAGACGGGGCGGCCGTGCTCGGCATAGCGGAATACGTAGCTGTACCGCCCTTGCTCCTGCGGCGTGAAACGGGCTGCCCAGCGGCTCTCCGCGCCGCTCTTTCCTTCCACGAAGAAACACGGAAGGGTGAGCGTCTTTCCGGAAGGAGCCGTCAGGACCATGTCCAGGGTCACCTCCTCCTGGAGGTACGGATTGTTCCACGTCCCTTGCAGGACGATGCTGAAGTCGGCCCGCCCATACTGCGGGACCCGGGTCCGGGGACCCTCCACCGAGAGCACCTGGGCTCCGGCGGCCGCGGCGGTGGTCACCGCCAGGAAAAAGGACAGCAAACGTTTCATATCAATAGCCGGGATTCTGCTGCAGGGTGCCGCCGGCGTTCACGATTTCGGAATGCATCAGCGGGAGGTAATAGTTGCGCGCGCCGAAGGTGCGGTCCGCCACGTCCACCACCTTGTAGGTGTAGGCGCCACCGGAGCGGGAGATCTTCACGCCCTGGACCGGGCTGTTCAGCACGGTCATCGCGTCCTTCCAGCGGAGGAGGTCCCAGTAGCGGTGATCCTCAAAGGCCAGTTCCACCTGACGCTCGTGCTTGACGGCGTTCCGGAAGGAATCGACGGTCGCGGCGTCCACGGCCGGGAGGCTCACGCTGGCGCGGTCACGGACGGCCTGCAGGGCCTGGGCGGCGCTGATCGGGTAACCGGCGGGCACCATGGACGGACCCCAGGCCTCGTTCACGGCCTCGGCGTAGTTCAGGAGGACCTCCGCGAAGCGGTAGGCGACCCAGTTGTGCTGGGCGGTCTGGCCCTGGGTGAGGTTCAGTCCGTCGGTGAGGAACTTCTTGAGGTAGTAGCCGGTCCGGCTGGCGTTGGCGCGGGCCTGGTCGTCGGTCTCGCCGGCGGCCTGGGCGATCACGCGGCCGTTCCAGGTGCTTCCGTTGGTCACGATGGACGCGGCGAGGCGCGGGTCGCGGTTCGCATAGGGATTCTCCGGGTCGGGCGTGCCGATCCACTCATAGGCGGAAACCAGATTCTGGGTCGGGCACACGCCGCTCTTGCCGCCGGAAGTGGCGATCGGGTAGTTGTTCGTCTCCATCGTGTTGTTCGCAGCGCGGCGCACCACATAGATGGTCTCCTTGCTGGAAAGCGAGTTGCTTCCCTGGAAGTAGCTGCCGTAATCGCCGGCCAGCGTGTAGCCGAGGTCCGGATTCACGAGGATGTCCTTCGCGGCCTCGGCTGCGCGCACCCATTTGGCGCGGTCCCCGGCGGGATTGTGCAGCGGAGAGGCGGCATATAGCAGGACGCGGGCCTTGATGGCCAGGGCGGCGCCCAGGGTGAAGCGGCCCTCGCGGGTGTTGTCGTCGTTCCAGTTGAGGGCGAGCTGGTCCTTCCAGTTGTCGATCTCGCTGACGATGTACTCGACGCAGGCCTCGTAGGAGGAACGCTCCACGAACGCGCCGCCGCTCTGCTGCTGGGTCTTCTCCACGATCGGAACGCCGCCGTACATCTTGATCAGCTCGGCATAGTAGTAGGCGCGGGCCACATGAGCCTCGGCGATATAGAAGTTCAGGGAACGGACGTCACGGGCGTAGCTCGCCGCGTCGGTGATGAGGTTCCGGTTCTTCTCCAGCAGGGCAATACCCTTGCCGTCCGCCACGTAGTCCAGGAAGAAATTGGCCGCCCGGATGCCCTCGTAGCAATTGTTGTAGTAGGTCCACAGCGGGTTCAGGCTCTCGTTGAGCATCCCCTTGTTGAAATACAGGGCGTTGGAGGACGCGGCCGTCTGCTGCGCCTCGTCGGAGGCGGCGGCGAACAGGTTGCCGTCGATGACCGAGTACCCGTAGATGATTGGGGAATAGAACGCGTTCGCGAAGCTCCAGATGGTGCCGCGGTTGGTCTCCACGGTCTCGCCGCTGGCGTTCAGGTCCAGGCTGGTGTCCAGGAACTTTTCGCAGGAAACGGTGAGGGTTGCCGCCAGGATGGTCAGGAAAATGTATCTTGTTTTCATCTCAGGTGCGCTTTAGAAGGTGATGGAAATACCGGCATTCACCGATTTCAGGGTAGGATAGCCGCCGGAGAGGTTCTCTGGGTCGCGGCCCCACTCCTTGAGCAGCGGGCTGAAGGTCAGCAGGTTCTGTCCGTTCACGAAGCAGCGGAAGGCCTTGACGCCCTTGTCCGCGTCCTTGGGCTTGAAGGTGTACCCCAGTTCCACGTTCCGCAGTTTCAGGAAGGAGGCGTCCTTGATCCACAGGGAGCTCGTCCGGTAGTTGTTGGAGTTGCCCTGGGTGGTGAGGCGCGGGTAGGTGGCGTTCGCGCGGTTGTCGATGCCCTCCGTCGGGAAATAGGCCCAGGCGCCCTTGGCGATGGCATAGGCGTTGCCGTTGTCCACGAAGGCGACCGTCTGGTCCCAGTTGTCCAGGAGGTTCGCGCTCACGCCGGCGAGGCCCTGGAACAGGCATTCGAGGTCGAAGCCCTTCCAGGCGAGGCGTCCGCCGAAGGCGAAGCTCCACTCGGGCACCCAGCTGCGGCCTATCTTGGTGACGTCGTTCTGGTCCACGACCCCGTTCTTGTCCAGGTCGAGGTACTTCACGTCACCGGGCTGCACGGCGCCGAAGGCCGGCAGCGGCAGGCCGTCGCGAAGGTTCCCGGCGTCGTCGAAATCATCGATCCCGTAGAAACCGTCGGCCACCAGGCCGATGTACGTGCCGTAAGGACGGCCCGTCGCGGCGCTGAAGGCGTTGGCCGTCGCGACCTCCGCCATGTAATCGACGGTATTGTGGGCATAGGCGACGGAACCGTTGATCCGGTAGCCGAAGTCGCCGTTGCCGCCCTCGTAAGCCATATCGACCTCGAAGCCCTTGTTGGTCATCTTCCCGATGTTGGAGAAGCTGTACTGCTTGCCGTAGTAGCCCATCAGGGAGTTGTCCAGGGTGAGGATGTCGGAGCGCTTGTCCAGGAACGCGTCCGCGGTGAGCGAGAAGCCGCCGATGCGAGCGTCCAGGCCCACGTTGAACTTCAGGCTCTTCTCGGCGTGGGCGTCCTTGTTCGGGACGAACATCGGCACGAGCGTGCTCTGCCAGGACGGGTTGGAAGCGCCGGTATAGAACGAGCCGATGTAGCTGTAGGTGTAGTAGTCCTTGAACAGGTAGCGGCCGTTGGAGGAATAATCGGCGAGGACCGAGGTCGCGCCGGAATCCGAGAAGCCGGAGAGGCCGGCGGAAGCGCGGAGCTTCAGGAGGCTCACGGCGGTTCCCTTCAGGAATTCCTCGTTGGAGATCACCCACGCGGCGGAACCCGTCGGATAGAAGGCCCAGCGGTGGCCCGGCGCGAATGCGTCGTTTCCGAACTCGGAGAACGCCGCCTCCAGGATGTACCGGTGGTCGTAGTCGTACTTCAGGTAGCCGTTGAGATTCAGCGTATTGTACTTGTAGGAGAAGTAGCCGTCGCCCTTGTAGGCCGACACGTAGCCGTTCACGGCCGCGTTGAAGTAGTGCGGCCCGGTCTCCTTGTCATAGCCGAGCGTCACCCGGCCCTGCTTCCAGTCCTGCATGCCGCCGGAGCCGTAGCCGCTCGCGGTGATGGTCGTGGTCTGGTTGGTTGTCGTATTGACACCGTTATACCAGCGGGCATAGTCCTTCGTCTTGGAGTAGGTGCTGAGGGTGTAGCTGTAGAGCGAAACCGCCTCCTCCAGGTACAGGCCCTTGGCGATCATGTCCAGGCGCTCCCGGATGGCGAGGTTCGTCTGCAGGCTGCGGCCCTTGTAGGAATACCAGCCCAGCTCGTGGACGGAACCGTACGGGTTGTTCGGGAACACGGCCGTACCGCTGAGGTGCTCCTGCTCCGCATCGTCGAACACGTTGTAGACGTTGGACGGATACTTCTTGAGGTTGTCGAACAGGCTGGAAATCGCGTAGTTCGGCCGGTGCAGCATCTCGATGCGGCCGCCCATGTCGAAGCGGACCTCGAAGATCTTCAGGACGTTGAAGTCCAGGTTCGCCCGCATGTTGAAGCGGTCGTAACCGAGGTTCCGGGTCGAATCGGTGTTCTTCGCAGCCAGCAGGCCGGCGTTGCCCAGGTAGTCCAGGTTGATGTTGTAGCGGGCGTCCTTGGAGCCGCCGTTCAGGATGACGTCGGCGTCCCGGAACTGACCGAAGCGGCGCATCGCCTGGCCATACCAGTCCACGTTCACGCCCTTGCCGTTCTTGTAGGCGTCCAACTGCTCCGGGCTGTAGGCCGGCGTCCAGACCATGCCGTTGTCATTGGAAACGGCCTGGTTGTACAGGGAGGCGAATTCGTAGGAGCCGAGCGGCTTCTGGAGCGAGGCGGGGGCCTGCAGGCCATAGCGCACGCGGGCGGTCACGGTCGGACGGCCTTCCCGGCCGCGGCGGGTGGTGATCCGGATGACGCCGTTGGCGCCCCGCTCGCCGTAGAGCGCGAGGGCGGCGGCGTCCTTGAGGACCTCCACCTTCTCGATTTCGGCCGGGGTGATGGCGGACATGTACTCCTTGTTCACCTCGAAACCGTCCACGAAGATCTTGGCGGTGGACCAGGAGCCTACGCCGTAGGTTCCCATGCCGCGGACCAGCCACTTGGCGGTGTTGTTGCCCAGCTCACCGCTCCCCTGCATCACGGCCATGCCCGTGAAAGCCCCGGCGAAGGTGTTCGACAGGTTGGCGTCCCCGGTCTGGTAGAGCCGGTCGCCGGAAGCGGTGGAAATGGCGCCCGTGCCGTACTCCTGGGCCGAGAGGGTCACGGCCGCGAGGAAGGCGCAAAGGAGCGCGGAATATCTTGCAATCTTACGTTTCATAGCAATCGTCCTTTAAATCAATAACCGGGGTTCTGCGTGATGGTTCCCTTGTTGATTTCGGTCTGCGGGAACGGTTCCAGGTACATCGCGTCGCTCCAGTAGGAGTTGTAGGCGACGGCATCCCAGTAAGTCTCGACATTGCTCGCCGCATACGGCCAGACCACACTGTCGTCGTTCTTGATGTTGAACTGGAGCATCCGCATCGTGCCGCCGCAGACGCCGTCGGCGATGTCGGCCAGCTTCCAGTGCTTCGCATCGTAGTAGCGATGGTTCTCCTGGAAGAACTCCACGGCGAACTCACGCTGGATGATGGCGCGGAGCTTGGCCTGGTCCGTCTCGGTGATGGCCGGGAGACCGGCGCGGTTATGGACCTTGTTCAGGTTCTCCAGGGCCTTTGTGCTATTGCCATACTCGTTGTAGGCCTCCGCCAGATAGAGGTAGGTCTCGGCCAGGCGGAAGAGCGGGGGTTCGAACCAGAGACGGCCGCCCGCGTGGTAGAAGAACTTCGTACGCTCGCCGCAGCCCTTGTCGCTGTCGATGGCGTTGGGGAACACATCGCCCTTGCCCTTGTCGGCCGCATAGCCGCCGCGGTTCCAGCCGGCGTTCTGCCAGTTGTAGTCGCCGGGGTTGTTCGCCGAGTCGTGGCCGCCGAACTTGATGTCGGCCTTCGCGCGCGGTTCGATCTTCGCGACGTTGGCCACCCAGTCGGAACCGGCCCGGGGCATCGCATCCCCGACCTTCGGCCAGGAGATCTCGGAGCCGTCGGCCGCCCAGTACTTCTCCAGGTGGTTCGTCAGGACGCCGCTGCAGTCGGTGTCGTAGCGGTTGTTGCCCTGGTAGCGGGAGCAGTTGATGAAGTTCACGAGCGGGTCCCAGCCGCCGGTGTCGTCGAACTTGTAGGCGAGGATCAGTTCCGCATTGGCGGGAACCGAGGTGGCCTTGCCGTAGTCGTCGAAGGCGTTCGGATTGGGCTGGCCCACGCCGGCGCCGCCGGAGTTCAGGAGGGCCACGCCGTTCGCGGCGGCCCAGCTGAGGACGGCCTCGTTGGCGTCGATGGCGGCCTTCCAGCGCTCCTTGTCCACATTGCCGAAGCAGATTACGTCGTTATGCTCGCCGTTGTCCAGATAAGGCGTCGCGCTGTTGAACAGCGGACGGGCGGCGAACTGCAGCGTCCGGGCCTTGATGGCGAGGACGGCGCCCTGGGTCATGCGACCGGTGTTCGCCGCATCCCACTTGGCGGGAAGGACGGCCGCCGCATCGTCGCAAAGCCGGGTGATGAATTCGACCATTTCCGTCAGCGAGGCGCGGGGGACGCTCAGGTCGTCCGTGGACGCGAAGGATTTCTCCACGATGGGCACGCCGCCGTAGCGGTAGAACATGCCCATGTAGCGGTAGGCGATGAGGGCCGTGGCTTCGGCCTTGAACACAGCCTTGTCGGCCTCGGACATGTCCGCGACGTTGTCCACGTTCTCGATCACGATATAGCACTGGCGGATGAAGCGCCAGTTGTTGCCGTAGTTTTCGGCGCCCGCGTCGGAGCCGTCCGTGCCGTTCACGGTCAGGCCCTGCTGGGTGATGTGGTAGCTGCCGTGCCAGTTGTAGCCGCGGCCCACCTCACCGGAGATGGCGCCGTAGGTACAATGACCGATGCCCATGCCGCCCGGCCAGCCGTGGCGGAGGACGTTGCGGTAGCAGGACATCAGGGCGGCGCGGGCGTTCTTCGTCGTGGAGAACACCGCCTCCTGGTCCACGGTACCCGTGGTGTCCGGCTTCTCAAGGAACAGGCTGCACGAGGTGACGGCGAGAAGCGCCGTCGTCAAGAGTATATTGACAATCTTTTTCATATCGCGCATGATTTAGAAACGGAAGCTGATACCGGCCATGATGATCCGGGTGAGCGGATAGACATAGGTGCTGCCGTCCGTGGTCTCGGGGTCGATGCCGTAGCGGCTCAACTTGTTCGGGAAAGTGTAGATGTTGTTCGCGTTGACATACACGCGCACACCCTGCAGGATGACGTCGCGTCCGCCCTTGCCCAGGTCGAACGTGTAGCCGAGCTCCACGTTCTTGAGCTTGAAGTGGTCGGAGGAGACCATCCAGTAGTCGCTGGTCAGGAAGTTGTTGTGGGAAGTGTCACCGGAGTAGACCGCGCGGGGATAGGTAATCTCCTCGCCCGCGAGGTACTTCGCCTCGGTCCAGCGGCCGTCATACTGCCACTTCCAGGCGTTGCCAGCGTTCTTGTAGAACGGGATGGTGTAGCCGCTGGGCAGGTAGTAGGATCCGTCCTTGCTGCCCGTGAAGAGCAGTTTCAGGTCGAAACCCTTGTAGCCCAGCTGGACCTTGAAGTTGTAATGGTACATCGCGTACCGCGGGAAACCGATGGGGCCCACGTCGTTCTGGTTGATCTTGCCGTCGCCGTCCAAGTCCTTGTACCGGACGTCGCCCAGGGTGGCCTTGTCGCCGGTGTAGGTGTTCTCGGGACGGGCGTCCAGCTCGGCCTGCGTGTTGAACAGGCCGTCGCTCTGGAGACCGAAGCGCTGGCCGATCATGTGGCCGGTCTTGTTCATCCACTCGTACGGGTTGTTGGCCTCGGCCATGTAGATGATCTTGTTCCGGGAGTAGCTCAGGTCGGCGCCCACGGTGTAGATCAGTTCCCCAATCTTGTCCGTCCAATTCACGACCACCTCGTAACCCTTGTTCATCGTTACGCCCACGTTGGCCGGCGGGACCTCGCCCTGGCTCACGCCGTAGATGGCCGGGATGATGCCCAGGGTGGTGAGGATGTTGTTGCGCTTCTCGTAGAACCAGTCATAGTCGATGGAGAGGCGGTTGCGGAAGAACTTGGACTCCATGCCGGCGTCGAACTTGCGGGCGCGCTCCCAGGTGATGTCCGGATTGCCCAGGCTGCCCTCGGTGGCGCCTTCGAAGTAGGTGTTCGGCGCAGAACCATCGCCGTTGCCCAGCCAGTAGCCGCCCTGGTTGAGGTTCCAGGTGTTGGGCAGGTAGTAGTACCGGCGGCTGGCGCCCAGCTGGTCGTTACCGACCTCGCCGTAGGAGGCGCGGAGCTTCAGGAAGCTCAGGAAGTCGTTCTTGGGATACCAGGGCTCAAGGGTCGGGACCCAACCCACGGACACGGCCGGGAAGAGGCCGAACCGATGGCCTTCCGCGAACTGCTCGGTGCCGTTGTAACCCACGTTCACCTCCGCCATGTAGCGGTCGGCGTAGTTGTAGGTGACACGGCCGACGAAACCCATGATGCCGGAAGGCACGTGGTAGGAGTCGGACGGCATCGTGTACTTGGAAGCCTTGCCCAGGAGGAGGGCCGACACATTGTGGTCCCCGAAAGAGCCGTTCCAGTCGAAACCGGCGTCCACATAGAACTTGTTCCAGTTGGAATAACCATAGGAGCTGAAGGAGCCGCCGCCCATGGAACCGCCGAAGAAATCGTACACGAGCGGGTTGTCCGCGTTGCGCTGGATGCTGTAGGACGGGAGGGACGGGGTGTACCGCACATAGCGGTTGTAGTTATCCTGATAGGAGACCGTCACGTGCGAGGAGAGGTTCTTCAGGAGGTAGTCCATCTTGTGGTTCAGCTTCAGGGTGTTGTCCAGGAGGCTGTTGTAGACAGTGGCCGTGCCGCTGATCAGGAGGTTGTACACGGCGTTCTGGAAACCGATGCTGCTGTTGGTCTTCGTGGCCAGGGGGTTCTGCGGCGTACCGGCGATGCCGGCGAAGCCGCTGATCAGGTGGTCCTCCACGATACCCGGGCTGATGAACGGGTTGCAGTCGTAGATGTACTGCATGATGATCTTGTAACGGCCGGAGAGGTCATAGGCGTCCGCGCCGTTGCCGGGACCCGTAGTCTCGCCGAACTGGCCGGCGGAATTGACCGTGAGGGTGGTCCGGTCCGTGATCTTGATGTCGAAGTTCGAACGGAAGTTGTACCGGTTGAACAGGGAGCGGGTGTCGGCTCCGTAATACTGGACGGAGTTGGTGATACCCTCCTGCCGGAAGTAACCGAAGGAGACGAAATACTTCACCCGCTCGGTGCCGCCCGACACATTCAGGTTCGCCTGGTACTGCGGAGCGAGCTTGTTGAACTGCTCCTTGTACAGGTTGTGGTCGGCATAGTAGAGGGCCGGGGTGTTCTTGAGCTGTTCCTTCTGGGCGGCGGTGAGGCCGCTCATCGCATCCACTTCCTGCGGGGTGAAGTCGCGGTTGTTCTTGAACTTCCACAGGTCATAGTCGTCATAGATGTAGGAGGACAGGCCTTCGTTGCCGGGATAGGCCTTCTGCTCGTTGCGGATGGCTTCGTTGCGGAACAGCGCGTATTCGTAGGCCGTCACGCCTTCCTGCAGCTGGGTGGCCTGGGTGAGGCCGTAGTTGGCGGAGAAGTTGATGACCGGCTTGCCTTGGGCGCCGCGCTTGGTCGTCACAATGATGACGCCGTTCGCGCCGCGGACACCGTACACGGCCGTGGAGGCCGCATCCTTGAGGACGCTGATGCCCTGGATTTCGTTCGGGTCCATCGCGTTGAACTCGGCGAACGCCTGCTCGGAGGACTGCTCGACACCGTCGATGACGATGAGCGGCGTGGAGGAGCCGTAGGTGGAGACGCCACGGACGTAGATGTTCGCCGCGTTGCGGCCCGGCTCACCGGAGGTCTGCAGGCCCGCCACGCCCGGCGTATTGCCGATGAGGGCGTTGGAGATGTTGGAGACCGGCGCCGACAGGATGTCGCTTCCGTTCACGGACGAGATGGCACCCGTCACGTTGACCTTCTTCTGCGTGGCGAAGGCCGTCACGACGACTTCGTCCATCAGGTTGGTGTCGGGATTGAGCGTCACGTTCAGCACGGACTGGCCCGGCGCCACGGTCAGCGCCTGGGTCGCATACCCGATGAACTGGAACTCGAGGACGACTTCGCCGGCAGGCACCCGGAGGGAGTACTTGCCGTCCAAGCCGGTGGAGACACCGTTGGAAGTGCCCTGCTGGATGACGAAAGCCCCGTACAGGGGTTCCCCTCGCTCATCCAGCACCGTACCTCCGACGGTCCGCGTCCCCTGCGCGTAAAGCGCGGGGCCGGCGGTTCCCAGCAGCGCGGCGAAAGCGCATGCGAGGATCGTTTTCAGTGTCTTAGTCATTATCGTTGGGTTTTATTTGATTTCATAGCCTTCGGGCAGGGTGTACATGTCGGGGAGGTCCCGGCTGAACAGGCTGCGCGGGTCGGCGTACATCTTCCGGAAGTCATCCTCGGAGGGATGGCCGGGATACACGCTGTAATAATGCTTGTCGGATTCGTTGTTGCCGACATACTTGTTCCGCCACATCGTCACGAGCGAGATACGCTTGGCGCCGAGCGGGCCCACCAGGAACTGCGACCAGAAATCGGCCTCCGTGAAGGATTCCTTGCCGTCCTCGGTGACGCCGCAGGGCTTGCGCTTCTCCTGGGAGAGGGCCTCCAGGGCCTTCAGGTTGGATTCGAATGCCTTGTTGTTGGTGCCGTGGTAGCAGTCCATGCCGATGAAGTCCACCCATTCGTCGCCGGGCCAGCGGAACAGGAGGCGGCCCTTGGTGTTCCCCTGATAGTCTTCGTCCATCTGCGGGGAGACGGCATACAGGAAGTTGTGGACCCCCTTCGTATCGCGGAGATACTTGACGGTGAACTGCCACAGCGCTACGAACTGGGCGTCGTTGGCGCAGGCGGTGCCCCACCAGGACCAGCTTTGGGTATGCTCGTGGAAGGGACGGAAGATGATCGGAACCAGGTTCCCCCGGGCATCCTTCAGGTTCAGGGCGAATTCCGCGCAGCGGTCCAGCCAATCGAGGAAGGTTTTCCGCGTAGCCGTACCCTCGGTAAGGATTTCGGTCACGGCCTTTTTCGCCGCCTCCTGATCTCCCTCGTACTGCAGCCAGGAAGAGCCGCCCGTCTTGGGATTGTTCAGGTGCATGCAGGCCAGGATGACCTCTCCCCTTTCGCGGGCTTCCAGGATAACCCGGCGCCGGATCGCGTTCGCTGCGCTGCCATGGCGGTCGTCCATGATTTCGGCGAAATCGACGCTGAACACGGCGGGATAGTCGCCGCAGACGGCCTTCGTGTCGGAGTTGCCGGCTTCGTCATACCAGTAACGGCCGTACCACAGGTCGTCGTGATGGCCGAACATCCAGCCTTTCTCCGCGACGGCCCACAGGTTGGCGAAGAGGGCCTTGGTTTCAGGCGTGGCATCCTTGTCCACGATGGTGAGGGTCACCTTCTCCACCGGGTTCGCCGCCTGAGTCACCTTGACTTCCTTGGCGTAGTAGCGGTCGGCCTGGTCCACGAAGCGGATGATTGCCGTCCGGGGCGAGGCGGCCTCGTTCTTTCGCGCGATAAAGTACTGGTTCGCGGCGGTGGAAGTCCGGTTCGGGTCGGAAACAACCCAGTCGTCCTGGATGTCCACCCGGTAGGAGAAGTTCGCATCCACCTGGACGGAGAACGCTGTCTCCGTGTAGTCCACGTCGAACTGGTCCTTGGCGAAGCTCAGGTGACGGGTGTCGGCGGGAACGGGGTCCACCTTCGCGGGCTTTTCACACGACGCAGCAAGCGCGCCCGTCAGGGCGAGCAGGGTCAGAAGCGTATGCATTCCGGTCCGCATCGGTTAGTCCGCAAGGTAGTCGGAGTGGTCGGGAATCGGCGTGTCGGCGTCCTTTTTCACCAGCCAGAAGGTGTTCCGGACGTTGTCCGTGAACCAGCGCGTATCCGGCCAGTTGTAGTCGATGACGTCGAAGGGGCCCGGGAAAGACCGGCCGAAAGCGAGGGTCGGCACAGTGAAGGTCTGACCGGCATAGGTATGGTCGCCCGCCCCGATCAGATCGACCCCATAGAGCGGGTTCGCATAGCCCTCATCGGCATAGTCGAAGACATAGATGACATCGCTGTCGACACCGGGCTTGCCCCAGCGGCTCTTGCCGGCCGGGAAGATCCGGTACTTGTCGTTGACGTCGATTGAATTGTTGTACATGTAATTGGCATACAGCCCGTTCTCGCCCGGGGTGTTCACCAGGGTCCCGTAGGTGGCGCCGGACTCGGGGTCGGCCCCTTCCAGCCGGAAGCTCAGGGTGTTGTCATCCTCGTCGGTAGGCATGTAGCCGGTTCCCCAGTGCCACCACTTGTCCATGACCGTGGAGCGGACTTCGGCGCCGTCCCAGCCGCCCACGATGATAAAGGCGCTGGCCGGAGCGCTGCCGTCCAGGATGCCGCCGACGGGCGTGAACGTGTACGTACCCTCCAGCGGATCCTTGAACTGGGTGTAGGTGACCGTGTAGGTGCGGGTTTCCCCGTTGTGGGCGGTCACCACGAAGGAAGCCGAGCCGGAGCTGAGATCCAGCGTGCTGCCGGGCCCGATGCTGGCCGTGGGGCAGAACTCGCTGTCCGGGAACTTGAAGTCCAGGGCCTGGACCTTCACGGCGGACAGGTCCAGTCCGCCCGTGATCAGGTTCACCACGACGGAGCCCACCCCGTCGTTCCGCCAGTCGTCGGAAATGACGGCGGCGCCAATCTGGGACTCCAGGCGGAGGTTGACCGGCGTACGCTCGCGGAGCCAGGGATCGACCAGCGGCTCCGTGTTGCGGGGCTCCTCGGTGCAGGCAAACGCCACCACCAGGGTTACAGCCCCGATAACGAATCTGTTGACGAAAGTACTCATATCGGTAATACTAGTTGTTTATGGCATATCGGTCAGGAGGACAAGCCCCTGCGCGGGAACCGTCAGCTTGTGCCGGTTTCCGCCGATTCCCGTCGCGACGGGGACGGGCAGGCCGTCCGCGTCGGTCGGGCAGGCGCCCTCCACATATTCATAACGGACGCCTCCGGACAGCGGGATGGCCGCGTCCAGGACCCGTTCCGTATCGGAAAAGTTCACGACGGCGAACGTGCGCCTCCCGTCCAGGCAGGCGGCCGCCATCCGCAGGCCCTCCACCGGGGGCGCGTCGACTTTCAGGATGTCGCATCCCCGCGGGAAATACCGGCTCATCAGCGCCCAGCTGTAGAAAGAGGGCTTGGGCGCTTCCAGGGACTTGTCCCCGAAGAGTTCCTCGCCCAGGATGTTCCAGAATCCCCAGATCTTGAGGTTCCGGGGGCTGCTGCCGCCGGCATGGAGCGCATCGTCCAGCATCCAGACGGCCAGGCCGGCCACGCCGCCGTTCATCACGTCCATGGCCAGGATGGAGAGGTCCAATCCATAGAAAAAGTCGCCGCACAGCATCTGGCTGTCCGTTCCCTGGGTGTAAGAGGAAGCCTCGGCGCGGCGGTCGTTCTCCGCCTGCAGCGCCGCATCTTCCTCCCGCCAGTATTTGTAGCCGGCTTCGCCCAGGACCAGCCGCTTCCCCTCCGGGATCCGGAATTCCCCGAGCATGTCGGCGAAAGCGCCGCTCCGGACCTGATGCTGGCCGGGATAGGCGTGGATGTCATACAGGCCGACCAGGGAGTCCAGGTCAGCCGCGGTCTGCGCGACCCAGCCGGGCGCATCATAGGCCGAGGCCGGGTTGCGGTATTCGATGACGACGTCGGGACCTGCCAGGGTGACTTTCTCCAGCAGGCCGGGATGTCGGGCCATTTCCGCATGGAACCGTTCCATCATGGACTTCCAGAAACCGTAATCGCCCTCCGGCGTCGCCCAGTCCCCGTCCGGTTCGTTGAAGATGATGAAATGGCGGATGCAGTCGAAACCTTTCTCCTGGACCAGCCAGTCCAGATAGTCCACGCTCATCTTCACCCAGGCGTCATCCGCCTTCAGGGACCGGTCCGGCGGATTGAACTCGCCATAGATCACTTCGATGCCCCGGTCCTGACAGAAGGAGAGCAGTTTCAGCAGCGAAGCGGCATTGCGTTCCCGGTCATAGGTTCCCCGGTCGTAATACAGGTTCTGTCCGCCGACCATGCAGCGGATGAATCCCGGCCGCAGGAAGTCCATCCGGGTGAAGAGGGTCTCCCAGTCCGAGTCGGAGACTTCCGCCCCCCAGGAAGGGGCCTCGTCGTAAGGGTCCCATTCCACCCCGTTTCCCAGATAGGATGACTGGACCACTTCCTCGGAAACGCAAACCCGCAGGCGCTCCTGTCCGGAGCACCCGCAGGCGAGCATCACCAAAACAACCAACCAAACCCGATTCATCCGCATTTGATTATCAGAAAAACTGTCAAAAATGTGGTCTGTTATCCTTCGATGCAAAGTAACGCCATATTTTCCAATCATAAATCCCATTTTCTGCTCAATGATTATACTTTTTTGAAACCAAGGAGCGCATCCAGCAATTCATCCAGCAGACATGTGGCGACGCCGACATATTTGTCCGCCGCGCCATAATAGACATACAGGGTTCCATCCACCACCACATTGCCCGTCGGGAAAACGCAGCCGGCATAGCATCCGTCCGTCTCATAGGAAAGATCCGGCTCCAGGATGGGCTCCGGCAGCCGGGCCAGGACCCGCGTGGGATCCTCCCGGTCCAGCAGCGCCGCTCCGACACTGTACCGGGAGCGGCCACCGTCGGCGACGCCGTGGTAGAGCATCAGCCAGCCGGCGTCCGTCAGGATGGGCGGCGTGCTGCCCCCGACCTTTTCCTCCCAGGTGCCGGGGCGGCCGGAGAGCAGCAGCCGGCTGGGTTTGTCTTCCCAGTCTAGCAGATCCTCCGAGAACTTGATCCAGATGGCGGGATACGCCACCCCGTAGGCCGGGCCGACATACTGTTTCGGCCGGTGCAGCAGGACATATTTACCGCCGACCTGCTCCGGAAAGAGAATGACATCCCGGTCGTCCAGAGTGGGAGAGGTAATCCGGCCCAACCGGCGGAAATGCCTGAAATCCTGCGTCATGGCCAGGCCCGAATTGCCCAGGTTCCGGGACCAGGCGTCCGGCGAAGAGGCATCGGCGTCCGGATAGCGGACCGTGTCGTGCGGAAAAGTCCAATACCGGCCGGGCGCATAAGGCCGATACGCATAGGTAATATAATAAGTATCTCCGAACCGGACGATGCGGGGATCCTCCACGCAGCCGCTGTCCGGACCGTCCACGCTGGGGCCGAAAGCCGGGGCGTCGGACATCCGGGTGAAATGGAACCCGTCCCGGCTTTCAGCCAGGCCGAAACGGATGACATGTTCCTCATCGTCACCGGCCGCGCGATACAGCATATAGAAGGTTCCGTCCCGGTAGGCGACGCCCGGGTTGCAAGTGACCAGATTCTCCCACGCATGGTCGGGGCATGGGGACAGAATGGGATTTCCTGAATACTTTTGCAGTTTCATATCTAGCAGAATAGGAGAAGAAGGGCGGCGCAGGCAGCCAGCAGGCAGCCGCCCCAAAAACGGTAATTCCGATATAGCGGAAGCTTTTTCAACATCTTTCCTTCTTCCCGGAAGTCCTTGAGGGAGAAGGTAGTATCAACCAGGCGCTCCGCGTCGGGAGCGGGGAAGGCCAGGCTGGAGAGCAGGATCACCGCCATGCTGAAGAGCAACAGGATGGGAATGATCAGCAGGAAATGCAGGTCCCCGAAGATCCGGTGCCGCCACAGCAGCAGCACCCCCGCCATCGCCAACCCGGAGAGCAGGCCGATGAAAGCGCCGTTCCCGTTGGCCCGCTTGGAGAACATCCCCACCAGGAAGGCGGCCACCACGGGAGGCGCGATATAGGAAAGCATCTCCTGGTAGTATTTCAGGAGAGAGCCGAACCGGCCGATATTGGGCGCCCACAAGGCGGCAATGGCGACCACGGCGACAGCCGCCAACTTGCCGACGAGCACGAGCTTCCGGGAATCCGTCCCGGGACGCGCCTGGGCGTAGAAATCCATCGTGAACAGGGTGGACGTCGAATTGAGGATGGCGCTGAGCGTGGACGTCAGCGCGGCCAGCAGGGCCGACAGCATGATGCCCAGCAAGCCCGTCGGCAACAGCTTGAGCACGAGGGTGGGATAGATCATGTCGGGCCGTTCGGCGCCCGGGAACAAATGGCGGGCGATGACGCCGGGGAAGACGATGATCACGAGGGTCAGCAGCGTCAGGAAACCCGCCAGCATCACGCCCTTCCGGCCCTCGTCCATGCTCTTGGCCGAAAGGACCCGCTGGACGAGCGTCTGGTTGTTCGCCCAGAAATAGATGCCCGATACCGGCATGCCGACCAGGATGCCCAGCCAGGGTGTCGCCGGATCGTCCAGGGGGCGGATCAGCTTCATGGACAGGTCGCCGGAAGCGAGCAGGCCGGAAAGATACTCTCCGCCGCCGCGCGCGAAACAGGCCACCGTGAGGACGATGGATCCCAGGATCAGGATCACGGCCTGGATCAGCTCCGCATTGATGGCCGACGAGAGTCCGCCCGGGATGGTATAGGAGGCGGCCAGCAGGGCGAAAATCAGGATGATGAGCTGCAGGTCGGCCTGCGGGAACAGGAGTTTGATGATGAGGGCGGCGGCATAGAGCGCGCCCGCCGCATCCAGGAAGATGCCGCCGATGATGCAGATCGCGGAGAAAAAGTAACGGGAACGCTTGTCGAAACGTTTCTCCAGGAACTCCGGGATGGTGAAGATCCGGGATTTGATGTACAGGGGCAGCAGGAACGTGGCGAAAAGGACCATGACCACGACGCCGGTCAAGTTGTAGTTGAACACGGCGATACCCGTGTCATACGCATCCCCGCACTGCCCGATGAGGGTCGTGGAAGAGATGCTGGCCGCAAACAGCGACAGCCCCACCACCCACCAGGGCATGGAGCGGCCGGCCAGGAAATAGGAGCCCGCATCGCCACTTTTTCCGTGACGGAGTCCCCACCAGACGATGAAGACAAGATACAGGATGACGATGGATATGTCGATCCATCCGATTGAGACTGGACCCATGGCAAGAAGTGGTTACCGTTTCTGTTTACAAAGATAAGCGATGAAGGACACGGGGGGTTATATATATCGGTCAAATAAGTATACTTTTTTGAAAAGAAGGTACCAAAAACCGATTTCTTCTTATCTTTGTGAAAAGCGAACCGCCATGAGTGAATTCCTCCAGGAAATCGTTCCCATCAACAAGGATGACCTGTTCATCATCCTCAACCACCCCAATGCCAAGTTCGACTACCCGGTCCACTATCATCCGGAATACGAAATCAACCTGGTGATGGATTGCACCGGCAGCCGGGTGGTCGGGGATTCCGAGGAAGCGTTCGGCACGTCGGACCTCGTGATGGTCGGCCCGTCCCTGCCGCATGCCTGGAAGTCGGACGCGGAAACCAACCACGTAATCACCATCCAGTTCTCGGCGGACATGCTCAACTACCCCATGGTTTCCAAACGGATCTTTTCGCCCATCCGGCAGCTCCTCCAGGACTCCGTGCACGGCCTCAGCTTCGAGGGGACGGACCAGGCGGCCATCAAGGAACAGATCATCGCCTTGACGCGCATGCAAGGCTTCCAGTCCGTCACCACCTTCCTCAACATCCTGAACCTGATGGCCAATGCCAACCGGAAAAGGCTGGTCACCAACCTGTACGAACCGGAGCTGGGCGCCACCTCCAAGAGCCGGCGCATCACCAAGGTATGCGAATACATCGTCAAGAATCTGGACAAAGAGCTGAGTCTCAGCGACGTGGCCGAGCTGGTGAACATGTCCGAATCGGCCTTCTCGCACTTTTTCAAGAAGCGGACGGGGATGTCCTACATCAACTACGTGAACAACCAGCGTATCGCCAAGGCCTGCACCCTGCTCGCGGAGACGACGCTCAGCGCCGCGGAGATCTGCTACGACTGCGGCTTCAACAACAAGTCCAACTTCATCCGGATCTTCAATAAGAAAAAGGGCATGACCCCCATCGAATACCGGAAGTTCATCACCCAGATGCTGATCAAATACTGAGTTTCCTCAGAAAGCTGGGAAAGCGGGATCGGAAGCGCCCGTGATGGCGAGGCACTCCATTTCCACCAGCCAGGAAGGACGGCAGACAGGGGCCAGGACATACAGGGGGCAAAGGTGCGGACAGGCGGCCGAAACGATCGGCCGGACGATAGGGTAATCCGCCGCATCCCGAAGATACACGATGCCCATGGCCAAGTCCGGAAGACCGGCGCCGGCCTCGGCGAGCAGGGCCGAGATATTCTCCAGCAAGCGGCCCGCCTGGGCGGCGACATCCCCCTGGTGCAACACCTGACCGGCCGCGTCGATACTGGCCGTCCCGCTAATGAAAACATGACGGCGGTCACCATATGTCACCGTGGCGCCACGCTCGAAGGTGACACCATAGTCATAGGTGGGGCTGAGATGGTCCTTCGCGTACAGGAACCGAATCTGGCCCGGCTGGAGACCGTCCACGCTGTAGGCGTCCATCTCGACCAGATACTTCGCATCCGGATGACGCCCCTCGATGCCGGTACTGGCGATGTAATGCGTGGAAGGGGTGAGGCCGATGCGGTCGAAGTAATTCCGCCGGCCGACAACGACCCCATGGTAGTTCGTGTCCACGTCGCGGACGAAGATCCAGGTGCGGACCGTATCCGAAGCCACGGAAAGCCCGGTCTTTCGCAGGTCATCGCCATAGTTCTCGAAGATGCCTTCCATCTGCGCGCGGGAATCCGCGCCGGGGCAGACCATCGATCCGGACCAACGGTGGGTATAACCATTGTGGGCAGGCATGCCGGCAGGAACATCCATCGGAGAGGTGCAATACACCCAAAGGGCGATCCGGGTGCCGTCGAGCGGCGCCTGCTGGACGATGGAGGTCGGAACCGGCGGCAGGGCCGCCAGGGATGCTTCCAGCAGCGGGGCCTGGTTCGCCCCGTCACTGAGGAAGAAGCGACGGAAATGCACGGTATGGCCCTCAGAGGCGCGGGTATAGGCGTCGAGAATCTCTTCCAATTGACGGGAATACGGCAACGACGGATCCGTCACCGTGATCATCAGGTGATACTCGCTGACAGCATCTCTCCCGGGAGAAAAAACGAAGCTTCCTGTTTGGGTATTCATGCGAGCACGAAGATACGCATTTTTTCCGGACCTGCCAAAGACTCGTGCCCCGGTTGCACCCCCTATCCTTTGATTTGTCGCGCAGAATGGGTATATTTGTCAGTTACCATTCACATGATCCGATGACCCGATCCCACAGGTTGACAGGCGCCGCCCTGACGTTGCTTACCGGCATCGTCCTGTACGGTTTCTTCGCCCTGAAATATCCCTACCACCTGCATTTCCAGGAGCAGTACCAGCTTTTTGAAGGCACCTGGGACTACTTCCGATCCGTAGCCGGCGTTCCCGGCGGATTCGCAGACTGGCTCGGAAGGTTCTTTACGCAGTTCTGCTACTACGCGCCGGCCGGAGCGGCCATCCTGGCGCTGCTCCTGTGCGCCGTGCAGCTGCTTACCTGGTCCGCGTGCCGCCGCAGGACATTGACGGTCTATGCCCTGTCCTTTCTTCCCGTCGCCACCCTCGCCGCATTTTACTGCGACGAAAGCGCCTTGATGGGCGGGGCCGTCGCCCTGGCCCTGTCGCTGGGCGCCGCCGCCCTCTGCCTCCGCATCGACCGGAAGCTGCCTCGCAGCATCGTGGAGTCCCTGCTGATTCCCGTCTTGTATTTGGCCTGCGGACCGATCGCTATCGTCTTCGTCCTCATCGCCCTGGTCGATGCGTTCGTCCGCGAAGGATTCCGGGCCTGGCCCGCCGCCGTCGTTTTCCTGGTGTTGACCGTCCTCTGCCCGCTGGTCGCGAACCATTTGGTCGCCTATCCCCTCTCCCGGCTTGCGACCGGTGTCCATTATTACCGCCTCCACAATTTCCTGCCCGGCATGCTGTGGATCTCGGCCATCTGCGCCGTGCTGGTAACCGCCTTTTCCTACCTGCCGATGAAAGATCGCCCCGCGAAAAGGCAACTGCTCCCGGGCCTGGGCCTGTTCCTCGGGATCGCCGCCCTCGGCGCCGGGCTGGTCATCCGTTCCGCGGACTGGGACAAGGAAGAATGGATGCGCTACGACTTCATGGTCCGGATGAACATGTGGAACCGCATCATGATGCAGGCCGACCGGAAGAATCCCGACAACCCCACCACCGTCTCCTGCCTGAATCTGGCCCTCGCGAAGACCGGCCGGATGGAGGACCACCAGTTCGACTATTTCCAGAACGGTCCCGACGGCCTGCTTCCGGAGTTCATCCGCACCTTTACCGGTCCTGTGAGCACGGGTGAGATTTACTGGCACCTCGGGATGGTGAACACCGCCCAGCGTTTCGCCTTCGAGGCGCAGGAAGCCATCCCGGACTTCCAGAAGAGCGCCCGCTGCTACCAGCGGCTCGCCGAGACCAGCATCATCAACGGCGACCTGGACGTGGCCCGGAAGTATCTCTCCACTTTGGAGAACGCCCTTTTCTACCGTCGATGGGCCCGCGAGACTAGGTCCCTGCTGGATGCGGGAAAGATCTTCGAGAACCGGCCCGAACTCGCCCGCGCGAAGGACCTGCGCCTCAAGGAGCACGATTTCCTGTTCAGCGACACGGAAATGGACTCGATGCTGGGACTCCTGTACGTGGAGAACCCGGATAACGAGATGGCCCTCCGGTATCTTCTGTCCTGGTGTCTCCTGAAGAAGGACCTGGACCGTTTCGTCGAGGTCATCCAGCTGCTGAAGGCGCCCCAGATGCCCAAAACCTACCAGGAAGCCCTCCTCCTCCGCTGGGTGCTCACACACAACGACTTCGAGGGCATTCCCTCCTACCTCTCCCCGGCCTATGTCCAGCGCGTCAGCCAGTTCATCAATGACGCCCGGGCGGATGCATCGGAGGAGACCATGCGCCGCAAGTACGGCGACACCTATTGGTTCTATTACTATTACAGATACCGGACCCAGCCCCAATGAAACGATTGATCAGTCTGGTCCTCACGGCCCTTACCCTGGCCCTAGCCGCCTGCACCTCAGGGATGCGCAACGCCGCCCCTGCAGGCTGCCGGCCTTCCATTTATCCCGACTACACGGGGGTGACCATTCCCACCGGCATCGCTCCCCTGGACTTCGCCCTTCCGGGCGCAGACCGGCTGGAAGTCCGTATCACCGCTCCTGACGGGACGGTCCTCCAGAACCGGGGGAAATCCTTCACCAAGCTGCCCGTCCGGAAATGGAAGGCGCTGCTGGAACGGAGCGTCGGCGACTCCCTCCGCGTGGAGGTGGCCGGCCGCATCGACGGCACTTGGAAATCGTTCGACCCTTTCGGGATCTTCGTCTCGCCGGACCCGATCGACTACGGCCTCAACTACCGCCTGATCGCCCCCGGCTATGAGATTTACAGCCACATGGGCATTTACGAACGGGAGCTTGGATCCTTCCAGGAACGGGGCCTGCTGGAGAACACCCAGTTCGACGGCTGCGTGAACTGCCACGCCTACAATCGCGGCAATCCCGATGCCTTCAGCCTCCACATCCGCGGCGACCACGGCGCCACCCTGCTGCAGGTGAACGGTGAAATGGCCGCCTACAACACGAAGACCGACTCCACGCTCGGATTCTGCGTCTATCCCTACTGGCACCCGACCGGCAAGTACATTGCCTACTCCACCAACAATACCCGCCAAGGCTTCCATGTCCAGCCGGACAAGATCATCGAAGTGTTCGACCTGGACTCGGACCTGCAGGTGTATGACGTGGAGCACAACCAGATCATCACGGCGCCCCAGATCAAGCAAAAGGGCATCTGGGAGAGCTTCCCGGCCTTTTCGCCCGACGGCAGGACGCTCTATTTCACCGCCGCCAGGGAAGTCCAGATTCCGGGGGAACTCCCGCAGTCGCAGTACAATCTCCTGAAAGTCAGTTTCGACCCGGAGACCGGCACCATCGGCCAGGATGTGGAGACGGTCATCGACGCCGTATCCATGGGCAAAAGTCTCACCTTCCCGAAACCTTCCTACGACGGCAAGTATCTGATGTTCACCCTGTGCGATTACGGCACCTTCTCCATCTGGCACCACGAATCCGACCTGTGGCTGCTGGACCTCGAAACCGGGGAGATCCGGCCGCTGGACGAGGTGAACAGCCCCGACACCGACAGCTACCACAACTGGAGTTCCAATTCCCGCTGGTTCGTATTCTCCAGCCGACGGGATGACGGATCGTACACCCGCCCCTACATCTCTCATTTCGACGAGAACGGCGTAGCCGGCAAGCCCTTCATGCTTCCGCAGCGCGACCCGGTGAATTACTACCGGAAACTCTATCGTTCCTACAATGTCCCGGAATTCGTGACGGGACCCGTCCCCCTGGACCGGATACGCGCCCAGAAGCTGATCGATGCCCCTGAGCGCGTACCGTTCGGTTTCCGCTGGTCCGATTAACTACGGAGCCGCGTCATAGACGCTCTGCAGCGTGTAGGCCGGATCCTTCGTGGTCACGGCCTTGACCATCAGGTCCACCAGCGTCCGCGCCTCGTCATCGGCAAACTGGCCGGTACCGTGGTCGATGTAGGCGTGGCGTTCCGACCCGGTTCCCTTGGCGCCATTGTCCCAGAGGTACATCGGGAGCAGATGGTCCGCCGCGGCCTTGCAGAAGTATTCCATATAGTACCGCTGGTACGGAAGATCCTCCGCTGCATGGCGGGAACAGCCCATTTCGCCCAGATAGACCGGGATACCCTTGTCCAGGTAGGCCGCCTTCAGATTGTCGAAGACATCGACGACCGCCTTCTCGTTGTCACCGCTCAGGCGCTTGTCCGCGGCGGCCGTATGCCCCCACTGGCGGATGAGAGGATCCTTGAGCGTATAGTCGTACGGGTCGTAGTCGTGCACGGCCACCATCAGGCGGTTGGCGCTGGTGTAATCCGTGGGAAGGACCAGGCCGGCGATCGTGAAGCCCGGATTGCAGGCGTAGCCCGGAATGCCCAGCCAGCGGGTCGCATTCTCTCCGCCGGTCGCACGGACGGCGTCCACGAAGGTCTGGTTCCACTCGTTCAGGATCTTGTACTGGGCGCCCGGGTTCTTCCGGAAGGCCTCGCTCCAGCCCCAGCCGCCGTCCTGGATCTCGTTGAAAGACTCGAACACGAGCCATTCGCCCTTATCCTTGAAGCGTTCCGCAATCTGAGTCCAGAGGGCGAACACCTCGTCCTTCACCTTTTCGTGGTTTGCGGCATTGTTGATGCACTTGCTGATGTCCTGCCAGTACGTTTCATCGTGGTGCGTGTTCACGATGGCCACGAGGCCGGCCCGTTCGGCATAGCCGACGATTTCCGCGACGCGGTTCAGCCAACTGTCCTCGATCCGGTAGGCAGGGGCGGGGCCGATGTGGCCTTCCCAGGTCGTGCAGATGCGGACAGCCTTGAATCCGGCCGCCTTGACGCCGTCCATGGTGGCCTGGGTGCACTTGGGATTGCCCCAGACCGTCTCGCCGGACACGCCGTTGCTGATGGCATCCATGTGGTTGCCCATGTTCCAGCCCGGTCCCATCGCATCGAACACCATCTGCGCGGTGAGGGCCGTGGCGGCGGCGACGGCAGGAGCGACGAACGCCTCCTGGGTAACGGCAACGGACACGGACTTGCCTCCGCAGGAAACGGTGAGGGTACCGGCGCCCGCCTCCGTTTTCCGGCTGGCCCCGGCCTGCACCTTGACGATGGAATGGTGGTCCTTGTCGATCCTGCCGGTCTCGATGACGAGCCAGGACGCGTCGGACGTGACCTGGGGCTGGGTCGAGGAGGTCACCGTGAAGGTCTCCTCCCCGCCGGAACGGTCGAAGGAAAGCGTGCTCTTGCTGACAGTCAGTTCCACCTCGGGATGACGCTGCAGGACCGTGATCATCAGGCTCTGCTTGTCCCCGATGACCCGGATGCTGGTCGAATGGTCCAGGGTTCCGTTGTAAGCCGAGGCCTTGACACTGAAGGGATAATTGTTCCCAGAAGGCGTCCCCGGGGTGATGGTCACCCAGTCGCCCGTGCAGGAGACCGCGGGCTGGATGCCGCTGGTGATGGTCAGGGTCTGCGTGCCGCCCTCCGGGCCGAACTCCAGCTCAGCCGGGTTGGCCGCCAGTTTCACGGGATCGGGGGCGGTTCCTTGCCGCCGCAGGCGACGAGGAGAACGGGCAGGGCCGATAGAAGGATTTTCCAAAATCTCATAAGGGTCAGGTTGTCAATCAAAAACTTCGGCCGGCACTTCCCGCCAGATCCGGCCGATCTCCGCGGCGTCGAAGCCGACGGAAGCGTTGCCGAGGTCCGGGACGTTGAAGGACCGGGTCATCGTATCATAGAAATGGGGGTCCTGCTGCGGAAGGAGGAAGGGTTTGGTGACGCTTCCGTCTTCCGAGACGTGGCTGAACCAGGGCTTGCCGAACATCCCGTCGCCCCGCTTGGAGGCGAAGACGAACCACTTCGCGTTGGAGGACCAGCTGTGGTAGGTATCGGACTTGTCGGCATTGACGGCGTCCAGGGTCAGGACCTCGCCCGTCTGGAGATCCATCATCCGGAGGTCGCACTCACGGTGGTTGATGGGGAAGGTCCCGTAATCCGCCACGGTGAAGAGCAGCCAGCGGCCGTCGGGCGAGGCCTTGGGGTGGCACACCGACAGGCCGCGCTCCGAGGCGCTCCAAACCGTATCGGCCGGCGCGCCCAGGGTGCCGGTTTCCGCGTCGAAAGGCCGCCGGACCAGGGAATACATCGTCTGCTCCACCTCGGCGGGAAGGTTCTTCACCGGGGCGGCGCAGTAATATACCCAGTTCCCGTCCGCAGAGAAGACGGGGAAGGTCTCGAAGACGTCGGGGCGGGCGGTTTCCGGGAAGGTCTGCATCCGGTTTCCGTCAAAATCAGCCACGCACAGATCGGATGCGGTGTCGAAGACTTCCATCCGACGGTTCCCGAAGGAATGCATTCCCGGGATGATGACATTGGTCGAAAAGACGCCGTAGCGGCCTCCCGGATGGATTTCGCCATAGACCGTGGCGGAAATCATCGTGGAATCCTTCAGCGTCAGCTTCCTCAGCTTTCCATCCCGGTTGAGGATGGCGCCGCCGCCCTCGCCCCGGAGGTAGAACATCGACAAGTCTCCCCTTCCCTGGGCATGGATGTGGCAGTTCATGCACTTGTTCTGCGTGTTGCGCCAGTCGGAGATGGGCTGGGCACCGAAGGTCGACAGGTTCCGTTCAACGATCTCCAGGTCGTCCCAAACCTCGAATCCAGGTTCGATGAGCCGGTAGGTCAGGTAGCCGTCGATGGGGTCGGGACTCACGTGGACAATCCAAGTGAAGGACATCGGGCCGGAAGGGGTTTTGTACTGCGAAAGCACCTCCACATCGCTGCCGGTCGCCAGCATCCGGGTCCATTCCTTCTCTTTCCAGACCACGTCCCGCCCCCGGATGGTCACGGACTGACCGGCCGCCGTGAACGTCGTCACGAAACGGGAGCCTTGCGGATCCGTATAGTAAAAATTCAGCGGTGCGATGTTGCCGGGGATCGTTACCTCCCGGTAGTCCGGGAAGACAGGGGCAGTCCGGTCGGTACCGGCCCCGAAGGGACGCACGTCTCCCTTCCGCCCGCACGCGAGGAGCAGGAGGAGCGCGAAAACGGCCAGACAGGCCCGGTTACCGGTTTTCATTCCGCACAGCATAATAAAAGTAGTACCAATAGGTTTTTCCGAATTCATCGGTCAGGTTCTTGCCGGACCCTCCGTCCCGCTTGTAGATGGTGACGAAGCGGTTGAAACGCGCGAGCGTCTCCTCGGAGATATGGTAATGCTCGAAATTCTCCGGATCCATGCCGCCCTTGGCGGCCAGGAAGATGAGCATCGCCTCCTCGTACAGGTGTGAGGCGGTCAGCGAAGGAACGTAATCCCCTACGAAAGCGTCCAGGTCCTTGGTCAGGAGGTCGTAGCACAGGAGATAGTCCAGCGCCATCCGGTTGGACGGATTGGAATTGAGCAGGATGCGAAGGATGAGCTGCGTCTGGTCCATGCCGTGCACCAGGTCGAAATGGGGCAGCAGCGCGCGCTTCTGCTCCACGCGGGCTGCATACTGCGGCGACCAGGCTTCGGGCAGGTGCTCCTGGGCCCATTTCCGGTCCCGGGGCGAATTGAGCAGCATCCGCAGGTACTTGGATGCCGCCTCGAAATCGCCGGTGATGAGGTTGGTCTCCGCGAGGCGGCGGAGATAGCGGGAACCGGTGTGCGACGGGGAGAACAACATGCCCAGCATCGCGTCCCGTTCCGCCATAGACATATCTCCCAGGGCAAACCAGACATCGCCGGCGCAACCGATCTGGAACGGGGTGGACTTCTCTCCGACTGGGAGGAAAAGCCCCCGCTCGAAGGGTTGGTAATAGTCCATCAGCCGGTCGGGCAGCTGGCCGCGATGGGCGTTGGCCAGGTTGTAATAGTAGGTCCCGACCAGGGTCCTGCTGTCCTCGGACGCCAACTCGGCGACCTTGTCCCAGTTCTCCAGCGAGGCTTCGACTGCCAGCCCCATCATCTGCTCCGAAACGGCATCGGGATGTCCCCAGGCTTCCCGGGCTTCCCGGAGCGTCACGCCGCTCTGGGCGGCAAATTTCCGGAAATACGGGTAACGGGCCAGGAAAAAGACCTGGCTTCCTCCGGCCACCCCGAGCAGGGCGGCCAGCGTAAGGCCGAGAATCCATTTCCCTTTCTTCCCCATCATGGCTTACTCGGCAGGCTGGGGGTACAGATTCATCAGGAAGGCGCCGAGGATGCTTTCCGCTCCCACGTTGCGGGCCAGTTCGCGTGTGCGCTCCTTGTAGGCGTTGTGCACGGAATCGGCCTCCGCCTTTCGGCCGGCGTCATAGAGGGGGCCGAAAACCTTGTTCCGGGCGATGGTCAGGTCCTTCCACACCTGCAGGCTGTCGTTCTGGGGCGTACCGCCGCCGGAACTGTCCGGTCCGATGGTCACATAGATATCGCCCGGCTCCGTGACCACGAGCAGGTTCTGCCCCTTGTCGCGGTGGTACTTGTCCAGGCGGATTTCGCACATCCAGTGCTCCTTGCCCTGGAAGGCGAACTCGTGGTTGTGGATATGGACGGAATCGACGAACTCCGCCGTCTCATGGCCCAGCGGGACGAGGAAGATCTGGTATCCCTCCAGGTCATTGGCCGTGACCCTTCCGTGGATGCGGTACTGCGCCGCATTGCGTTCGCAGGAGGAAAACAGGACGGCCGACAGGGCGAAAAGGAAAATCAGCGCTTTTTTCATGGCTTGACGGTGGCTTGGACGCGTTTGTCAGAGAACACCTCGCGGTACACCCCGCGGGTGTCGAAGCGCACCCGCGCCTGGGTGAAATCGGGGGCATTATAGGATTGCATCAGATTGTGATAGAACTTTCTGGGATTCCGCTGCGGGAGCACAAAGGGCTTGGTGCAATGTCCCTCCGCGTCGATGGAAGCGATGTACACCTGGACGTACAGTCCGTCGCCCCGGCGGCTGGAGAAAAGGAACCAGCGGCTGTCGGAACTCCAGTTGTGGTAACTTTCGGACAGCGGGCTGTTGACCTCGTCGATGGGCCGGGTCTCCCCCGTCTGCAGGTCCATCAGCCAGAGGTCGGCCTCCTTGTGGTCAATCGGGAAGACGCCGAAATCCGCCTCATTGTACATCAGCCAGCGGCCGTCGTAAGAAGGACGGGGGAAACTGACACTGCGGCCGTTCCCGCTGGCCGGGATGACCGTCTCGATCTCTCCGAGCGTCCCCGTTTCGGCATCGAATGAAACCCGCATCAGGTCATACCGGATGCTGTCCACCTGCCGGGGGACGTCGTAGGCTTTCGCCTTGCAGTAATACAGGGTTTTCCCGTCGGGGGTGAAAGCCGGTGACGACTCCAGCCAGTCTTCCGTCGTGAGGCGCGGGTCCACGACGAGGGAATGGTCCCGCAGGTCCATCACCACCAGGTCGGAGGCCGTGTCGAACACCTCGATCGGCTGCTGGTCCCCCGTCCAGAAGCACTGGCGGACCGGGTTGATGGAGCCGGCGAGCCAACGCCCTTCGGGATGCCAGTAGCAATAGGCCATGTTGCCCAGGGTGCTGTCAGTCTTGGTCGTCACCCATTCCCGGTGACCATCCTGCTGGACCAGGGTCGCCCCGTGCTTGCCGCGCAGATGGAACAGGAACTGGGAAGGGTCCGTAGCATTGGCGGTATGGCAGTTCATGCACTGGCCGGGCGTGAGCGTGCTCTCGATGATGGGTTCTTCCTTGAAACTGTGGATGTCACGCTGGTAAAGGCCGATCCGGCTGTACGTGGTATAGCCCGGGGCAATCTTGCGGTACGTGACGCCGTAATCGGTCAGCGGAGCTTCGCTGACGTACATGACAAAGTCGCGCCACTGCGTCCATTGGCCGCCCTTCCGTCCCAAGACCGTAAAATGCAGCGACCCGCCGACATTCTGTTCCGTCAGTTTCCGCCAGGAACGGAGCGGGAAACGCGCCCATTTGCCCTGTACTTTCAGGGATCCGCCTTCGCTGCCGGTCACCTGGACCAAGACGCGGTCATATTCCGCCGGGAGATTGAAATCCATCGGCGCAATCCCGGCGGGTACCGTCACACCGATGTAATCGGGATAGATGTCCGGAAGCAGGTCCACATAGGACGTGCTCCCTTTACAGGCCGCGACCGTCAAAAAGGCCGCCAACAGCGGAATCCATCTTTTCATCGCTGCCCCTCCATCTGCTTGAGACGCTGCCATACGTTGTAGTATTCGGCAGCCATGAAATTGTTGCCGTTCTGGTTGTACAGGACGGCCATCATCAGGTCCAGCCGGTCGTAGCCGGTGATGAAATCATCTCGGAAACGGACGGAACGGACATAGGCATAGACCGGGTCGGCATTCACCGCCGCATTGTCCCGGAGCATTTCCTTTCTCCGGAGGGCGGACTTGCGGTAAAAGAGACTGTGCGAGAGCACGTCCAGATACTTTTCGGCCGGCCCGTACCACCCGTTGACGAGGTTGCAATCGGCCATCCGGGAAAGGAAGCGGCCGCTCAGGCGCCCGTTTTCGATGGACTCCATCGAATCGAAATAATACTGGAGCGTAATGTTGGGCATACCCATCATCCAGAGCAGCTCGGCCGACGTGAGATCCGACACGTTGTCCCGGATGGAAGGCAGCACGAGCCCCTGCGTGCCGCATTGGTAGAACTCCGACAGGCGGGTCGAGAGCTGCCCGTTCATGAAGAGGCTGAAATTGACCGAACACGCGCTGACGGGGGTGGGCGGCTGATATTTTTCCGCCCGTTCGATCACTTCCTGATACCGCTCATGGCGGATGAGATCGTCATAGGCGAGCACCTCATAGGCATCCCGGTCATAGGCCAGCCGGACACCGAGGGCGGTTCCCAGCACCAGGACGGTCAACAGGGCCCCGTCCAGAAAGGCCGGGACCGTTTTTTTCAAGGGCACCCCGCATCCGAAGACACAGGCGAGCGCAACCAGCGGAATGATAACCTGCAGGGCCGGCAGCATTTCGCGGATACGGGTATAGTTGACGCCGAAGAAGGCGTCCCGCATTGGGTATTGCGCGGCCAGCAGCCGGTAACCGGCGTAATAGACCAGGGCCGTGAACCCGAGAATGAGAAGGTCCTTCCACTTCCGGCCCAGGAGGACGGAGAAAAGGACCGGGACGATGACCACCGGCCCGACCAACCACCATCCGAGCGGGATGAGCCAGAGCCGGTGCCAGCCGGCCCGGGCGAAGACCGGGCACAGGGAAACGGACAGGAGCAAAGCGACAGGATAGCTCACCAGCACTTCCATATTGCCCATATGCACCAGCATCAGGAGCGAGGGAAGGAAACTCAAGGCATAGAAGCCCCGGCTCCCCTGCCGGTTCACGCATCGGGCAGCCCGCCAGACGGCCAGTTGCAGCAGGACGGCCAGCACGGCCAGCACGAGCGCACCCGACCAGCGGTAATAGAACAGCTGTACGAGGAACTCCGACAGCCAGTCCGCAAAACCGCCCGGCAACGCCATGCGCTCCCGGAAGTAGTCCCCGGTGAAGAGGAACAGCTGGTTCTGCTCGTGGTAGTTCAAGGCCTGCGGATACAAACCCATCCAGAAGGCAAAGACCCCCACACCCAGCAGGGCGGACAGCGCCGTTTTGTTTACCCGATCCATTTCTATCTAAAAGGGAAAAAGGCAGCCGCCCGAAGCGGCTGCCTTCGTGAGATAAGAGATGCGTTAGTTCTTGGGTTTGAACCGCCACCAGGTGCACTCGCCCCAGTCGCCGCTGCCGGCGTAGTTGCCGATGAGCGACAGGATGGTGCCGTCCAGATAGACGATCTCGTACTCGGTCGTCACCGCGCCATTCTGGTTGATGGCGAACGGGAACAGGATACCCGATCCGTCCGTCGTGGTGATCGTACCCTTCTTGAAGAGGGCGGGATTCATATCGAATTCCGACACCTCGTAAGGAGAAGACGCAATCTGGGAGCCGTCGGCCTTATAGGAAGTGACCGTACCGTTGGCGCTGTCGAACACCATGTAGGCGTCGTCGCTGCCATAGCCGTAGACCACATTGCCGGAATGGGCCAGCTGCTCGGTCTCGAGCTGCTCGGGGGTGCAACCCCACCACTTGCCGGGGATGTCGCCGGCCGCATTGGCCAGGCCGCCGTTGTAACCGGCATTGCCCCAGGTCGCGCCGTCGATCGTATTCCAGGTCCAGGCACGCTGGCCGTTGCCCGCGAGGGCGGCGTCCGCATCGGAAGCGTTCTTGAAACGCCACCAGGTGCACTCGCCCCAGTCGCCCGCACCCTTGTCACTGATCAGGGCGAGGACATTGGGATCGACATAGGCGACATGGAATGCGTTCGTACGCTTGCCTTCCGTATTGATGTCGAACGGGAACAGGATCGGAGCATCGGTGGTTTCGATCGTGCCGTAGCCGTAACCGGAACCGCTTCCATCCGGGGTGTAATTCTTGAAGGTATAGGAACCCTTGGCGATCTGCGTACCGTCGGCCTTGTAGGAGATGCACTCACCGTCTTCGTTGAAGATCATGTAGGCATTCTCATCACCATAGCCGTACACCGTTCCGCCGGCATGCTGGACCTGCTCGACCTCCAGCTGTTCAGGGGTGCAGCCCCACCACTTGCCAGGGATGTCGGTCGGAGAGGCGGCCTTGCCGGCGTTCCAACCCGCGTTGCCCCAGCAGGCGCCATCGACCGTATACCACTTCCAAGCCTTGGAACCGGTCTCGCCGGTGAGGACCTTCACCTCGGGAGCGAGGTCGGCCGGGACATACACGTTGACGGAGCTCTCAAAGGAAACGACCGAGGCATCCTGGTTGATCGTGGACACCGTGAAAGGCTGGTTGGAATCCTGACCGCGCCGGGGCGTGATGTTGAACACGCCGGCAGCACCGGTGATGAGCACATTCTTGGAGCCGTCCGCCTTGACCGTGGAGATCTGGACGGTACGGGCCGGAGAAGTGTGATACTTGATGTAGTTGCCGTCCGCCTGCGGGACCGTGCAGGCCGCGTCAGCGTACTGTCCGTCTATCACGAAAGCGCTCTGCAGCGTGTTGGCCGCGATGGGAGAATCGGCTTTCGGGCTCTCGAGGACCGTCGGCTGGCAGGAAGCGAGAACGAGACCGGTGACGGCAGCGATTGCGAAGTATAAGATTTTCTTCATAATGCTGATCATTTAAAGGATGAGGAAGGATCTGCTACCAACCCGGGAAGTCGAACTGGGGACCCCAGCCTTCGTTCTGGGAGAACTTGTACTCCTCGCCGGCGCCGGCAGACAGCGAAATCTGCTTGCTCGGGAGCGGGACGAAGCCCTTGGTGGCCTTGTAGCGCTCGCCGTAACCGCCGTTGTACTTGGATGCGTTGTTCGTGCCCAGCACGCCGTTGTTGTAGACGGTCACGCCTTCCTGCTTGTTCAGGGCGGCGACGGCGTAGCTCTCGCCGAAGCGGCGGAGGTCATTGAACCGGATGCCCTCGAAGGCGAATTCCCAGCGACGCTCGTTACGGATGTTCTCCTCATTGAGCGGCTTGGAAGGAAGGCCGGCACGGGCGCGGACCTTGTCGAAGGATGCCTGGTTGCCGTTGATCTCGGCATCCATCAGCAGGACTTCGGCGAAACGGATCAGCACCATGTCGTTGACGCTGTTCAGCTGGAAGTTGTCCTCGTTGCCGGAAGACCAGGTGAGGTCATACATCACGTTGCTGAAGGACTTGAAATACTTGCCGCCATCCTCGGTCTCGCCCCAGGCGATGACCGGCATGGTCTTGGTCTGGTAGTAGCCGCTCTCCTGGATATTGGAGTCGCCACCGAACTTGTAGGTACCGCTGAAGTTCTTGACATCGATGATGGAAGCGTCCAGACGGGCGTCGTTCGGTTCGAGGGCCTTCCAGTCGGAGACCAGGGAAGGATTGACCGGGCACATGCCCCAACCGGTTCCGAACGGCATGCACTCGCCATTGTCCAGGCTCTGGCCGCGGACGCCCAGGAACAGGGCGGTCTGGTTGGAGTAGCCGATGGTGGTGCCCCAGGAAGGCTGGGTGTTGAACTTGATCATGAACATCGCCTCGGGGTTGCGGGCGCCGTCGTCCTCGACCCACTTGTAGCCCTTGCCGTGCCAGGGATTCTTCTCGTCCTCGATGGAGCAGCGGTTCGTGTAGGCCCAGAGGTTGTGGTAGTCATCCACGAGGGAATAACCGGAATTGTTCACGCAGTCGGTGATGTAGGCACCCACTTCCGACTTGGAGATCTTGGTCCCTTCGGCGATGCTGACGCCGATAGCCTCGTTCTCGTAGGCAGGAAGCGTGATGTCATTCAGGCCATAGAAGCCGGACGCGAACAGGTAAGCGCGGCCGAGGAGCGCCTCGGCGGCGTACTTGTCCACGTGGCCGTCTCCACGGGACTGACGGGCGGGCATGATGTCGGCCGCAATCTTGCAGTCCTCGATGATCTGGCCCCAGAGCGCCTCGCCGCTGATCTGCGGCTGGGTCGGGTCGGCCTGGGAGGTCACCGGGCAAGGGATGTTGCCGAACATGGAAGCGAGCTCGTAGTAGTACCAGGCACGGAGGAAGAAGGCTTCACCCATGTACTGGTTGAGTTCCGCGACACCGCAGTTGGGCATGGCCTCGATGGCGGCATTCGCGCGGGCGATACCCTTGTAACGGTCCTCGTAGAAGTTGTTGTACATATCGGTACCGAAGTTCATCAGGAGGTCTTCGGCCTGCATGGTCTGGTCGTTCGCACCACCACCGCCCAGCGCATCGTCGGAAGCGGCCATGGACCACAGGAAGTGGTTGGTGTGCACGTTGTTACCGATGGAGACGTTCAGGTTGTTGTAGATACCGGCCAGCATCTGCTGGGCATCGGTCGCATTCACCGGGAAGTTGCTGCTGTCCTTGGACCAGTAGTTGGTGGTGTCGAGAAATGACTCACACGATGCAAAAGAAAGCGCAAGGGCGGCAACAGCCGCGATATTGAGAATCTTTTTCATATCAGTCATCCAATTAGAATTTGAGGTTCAGACCGACCAGCAAGCCGCGGGCCTGCGGATAGAAGCCCAGGTCGATACCCTTCGCCCAGCCGTCGAAACCGGAGGAGGAACCCACCTCAGGATCGAGACCCATGTACTTGGTGAAGACGAACGGGTTCTGCGCCTGGACATACAGGCGGGCCTGACCGAACGGAGCATCCTTCCAGAGACGCTTGAAATCATACCCGAGGGTGATGGTCTGGATCCGGAAGAAGTCGGCATTCTCAATGAAAATGTCGGAGTTGTTCATGAAGTTGTAGTTGGTACCGGCGACCAGACGCGGATAGCGGTTGGAGGTACCCTCACCGTGCCAGTAGCTGTACACCTCGGTGGTGTAGTTGTTCCACTGGCTGTCGGAATACCGGCGATAGGCGCGGAAGACCTGCTGGCCGAACATGCCGTAGCCGCTGACCGCGAAGTCGAAGCCCTTGAAGTACACGGAGAAGTTCAGACCCACGTTCCAGTCCGGGTTCGGATCGCCCGTCATGGTCTTGTCAGCGTCGGTGATGACACCGTCCCCATTCAGGTCGGCGAACTTGAGGTCACCGGGAACGAGCTGCTCCTGGATGGTGCCCTTGCCGGCGGCCACCCAGTCGTCGATCTCCTGCTGGTTCTGGAACACGCCTTCGGACTTGTAGGTCCAGAAATAGCCGATCGGATAACCGACCTGCGCGCGGTACATTTCAGCGATACCCTGGACAACGTTGCCCGGGCCGTGGAAGATACCCTCATCGTTGGCGATCCGGGTAACCTTGTTCTTGTTGTGAGCGACGTTCACACCGACATTGTAGGAGAAGTCCTGGCCGATGGCGTCGTTCCAGTTGAAGGCGAACTCGACACCGGTGTTGCGGACGTCACCACCGTTGATATACGGGGCGTTGGCGCCGAAGTGTCCCATGATCGGGGCGTTCACGAGCCAGTCCTTGGTGTCCTTCTGATACCAGTCGAAGGTGACATTCAAGCGGTTGCGGAACAGGCGGGCGTCGAAACCGAGGTCGAGCTGCTGGGAGGTTTCCCAGGTGATGTCGGGGTTCGCGAGCTTGTCGGCGAAGGCGCCGGTACCGGAGGTCTGGCCCGGGGCGCTGGTGGGATTGAACGAATATCCGCCGCTGGCCGCTCCCACGGAAACCGTGGCGAGGTACTGGAAGTTGGAGACGTTGCAGTTACCGTTCTGGCCCCAGCTGCCGCGGAACTTCAGGAAGTCGATGGCGCGGACGTTCCACCAGGGCTCGTTGGAAATCACCCAACCGGCGGAGACGGACGGGAAGGTACCCCATCTGTGGCCGCGCATGAAGTTGGAGGAACCGTCCCGGCGGAGAATCAGGGAGAGCATGTACTTCTCGGCGTAGTCGTAGTTGATACGGCCGAAGAAGGAAGCGAGGCCGCTGTCGCCCCAGGTGGAGCCACCCACGTTGTCCTTGCTGGGATCGCCGGCGGTGTTGCTCACATAAGCGTACTTCCACATGTTGGGCCAGAGGACTTCGCTGTTGGAGGCGTTGACGCTCTCACCGAAGCCGCTGTGCTCGAGGGTGCTACCCACGAGGGCGTCGAAGTGATGGTTCCCCGCGACGTTGAACACGTAGTTGACCGTGTTCTCCCAGGACCAGCTCCAGCCGGCGGAAGCGCTCTGGCTGACGTTGTCCACGTCGGAGAAGGCATAGTTCGTGAGCTTGTAGGTGAGACCGTACTGACGGTAGGTGCTCGCGCTCATCCGGTAGTTGAACTGGCTCTTCCAGGTGAGGCCCTTGATGGGCTGCACGCGGAGGTTGCCGGACAGCGTGAGGCCGTAACCGTGGCTGTCGTTGTTACCGCGGCTGGAATAGACCATCGCCGCAATCGGGTTGCTGGTATAGGAATCCAGCGTCCAGATACCGCTGTTGCTCAGCCAGTCGTACTCGGTGTAGGTGCCGTCGGGCTGATAGATCGGCACAAGCGGATTGGCGGACATCATGTTGTACACATCGTTCCAGTAGTGGTTGCCGGTACCGATACCGCCGCTCTGATTCGTGCTGTAGGTCATGTTCTCACCGAGGGTGATGATGTCCAGGCCGTCCTTCTTCCAGAGCACATGGTCGGAATTCAGGCGGACGGTGATACGCTTGTAGTTGGAAGCGACAGGTTTGCCGAAGATACCTTCCTGGTTCGTGTAGCTGACACCCATCGAGAACTTGGAGCGCTCGGAACCGCCGACGACATTGATCGCATGGTTCGTGTTCGGCGCATTGACGTTGCGGATGGCATCCAGCCAGTTGGTGCCCTGGAAGGCGCCGGACTTGATGTCATTGTACAGCGTCGGGTTCAGGATGCCGGCCCAGTCGATGGGATCCTTGCCCATGTTGAAGGAAACCTGGTCCTGGATGTCCATGTACTGCTGGGCATTGAGGAACTCGGGCATCCGCGGGACGTTCTGGACCCCATAGAAGCCGTCGTACGTGACGACGAACCGGTCGCCCTTGCCCTGCTTGGTCGTGACGAGGATGACGCCGTTCGCACCGCGCGCACCGTAGATGGCGCAGGAAGCCGCGTCCTTGAGGACATCGATGCTCTCGATGTCGGACGGGTTGAGCGAGTTGATGTCACCACCCGCGACGCCGTCGATCACGTACAGCGGGGCATAGGAACCGATGGTACCCATACCGCGGATGTTCACATTGTAACCCGATCCCGGCTGGCCGGAAGAGGTCATGATGCTCACACCCGGCGTGGAGGACTGCATGGCACCGAGGGCGCTGGTAGAGTTGAGCTTGGCCAGATCGTCACCCTTGACCTGCACCGTAGAGCCGGTCACGAGCTTCTTCTTCTGGACACCATAACCCACCACCACCACTTCTTCGAGAAGTTCGGTGTCTTCTTCGAGCAGGACGTCGAAATGGTTCGGCCCGGTGACGGCGAGGACCTGGGTCCTGTAGCCGATGGAGGAGATCTCGATGCTGGAGCCCTGCTGGACACTCAGCGTGAAATTACCCTCAAAATCCGTGACCGTACCATTCTGCGTACCGCTTTCGATGACGCTCGCCCCGATGACCGGTCCGATTGCATCCTTGACCGTACCGGTCACCCGGACGGTCTGTGCCATCACGCCGAATCCCATCAGGAGCAGCACCAGTGAAGCAAAAAGTTTACTTTTCATGTTGCAGAACTTTTGGTTGGTTGTTGATGAATAAATAGGTTGGTAAAAAAATGTGGAGTTGTTGAATTATTTCTTGATGGGATAGAACCGCATCAGCAGGACGATCAGCAGGGCGATCGCCGCCGGGAACAGCGAGAACAGCATCCAGATCATCCGCTGGACGGCCGGTTCGTTCGTGATGGTGACGACGGTCTGTCCGGTGGCATCCGTGCCCGAGACGAATCCAGCGATGCCGAGGAGGAGGGCCACCAGGGCGCCGGAAATGGCGGATCCGAACTTCTGGGCCATCGTCCCGGAGGAGAAGATGAGCCCCGTGGAGGACGTGCCGTTCTTCTCGGTAGCATAGTCCGCCACATCGGCATACATGGACCACAGCAGCGGCGAGTAGAATCCGATGCCGATGGAGGTGAGGATGACCATCGCGACCATCAGCCAGATGTACTTCGGGTCCATCGGGATGAAGAAGAAAGCGATGGAGGTCACGGCGCAGATGATGGCCGCCCAGTTGAAGGCCTTGCGCTTGGAGCCCACCCACTTGGTGAATGCCGGGGACAGGCCGCCGAAGATCATGCAGGTCACTTCACCGAAGGTCATGAACACCGTGTAGTTGATGATGAGGCCCGAAACGGTGACATCCCCGTGCAGGCAGTATTCCAGCAGGTAGCCAGCCACGGCATAGCGGAATCCGTTGAAGAAATTCGTGCAGATGCCGATGAGCGTCAGGATGATCCACGGCCTGTTGCGGAACAGGTCCGCGAACGGCTTGAAGGAGAACTTCTCCGCCCGGATGGGCTTCAGGCGCTCTTTCGTCAGCAGGCCGCAGGCCAGCGTGCCCAGTGCGGCCAGGGCACCGAGGACCACACCCAGTACGGCATACTGGTGTGCCGGGGTGCCACCCACCATCTTCTGCAGATACGGGAAGGAGAGCAGGGTGACGAAGCCCATCGCATAGGCGCCGACCATCCGGTAGGACGAGAACTCGTTCTTCTCGTTGTCATCGGCGGTCATCACGCCCAGCAGCGAGCCGTACGGCACGTTCACGGCCGTATAGACCGCCATCATCAGCAGGTACATCGAATACGCGTAGATGCGTTTTCCCACGGGACCGAGGTCAGGCGTGTACAGCAGCAGGGCGAAGACGAGGCCCAGCGGAATGGCGCCGAAGATGAGCCAAGGACGGTAAGTGCCCCATTTGGACTGCGTCCGGTCGGCGAGCGCGCCCATCATCGGGTCGGTAATGACGTCGAACAGGCGGGCCACCAGCATCAGGGTGGCGGTATCGGCCACGGTGAGGCCGAAAATGTTCGTGAAGAACAGGGGGAAAGCAATGGACATCACCTTCCAGGTAATGCCGCCAGCGGCGGCGTCTCCCAGCGCGTATCCGATTTTCTCAGAGAATTTGGCCATAGATCTCAGTGTTGATTCTTATAAAGATACACTATTTTCCGTGATTCCTGTCAATGAGCCGGTTCAAGATTTCCACCGAAAGACCGGTCCGGAGGCCGTCCGGGGCCGTATGGAGACAATAGTCGACGAGGCGCTCCACGGTGGAAGTCGCCACGTGCATCCGGGTGTCGGAAGAGGCGTAATAGATGAACACCTTGCCGTCCTCGTCGCAGATCCAGCCGTTGGCAAACAGCACGTTCATCACGTCGCCGATATACTCCTCCCCTTCCGGGGCCATGAAGAAACCCGCCGGTTCCGCGATGACACGCGTGGGATCGTCCAGCGCCGTCATGTACAGATACAACACGTAGCGGAGGCCGCTGGCGCAGCCGCGCACACCGTGCGCGAGGTGGAGCCAGCCCTGCGGGGTCTTGATCGGGTGCGGGCCCTCGCCGTTCTTGACTTCCTTGATGGTGTGATAGTGCCGGGCGTTGATGATCTTCTCGTCGGTCACCACCGCATGCTCCATCGAATCCACCAGGGCCCAGCCGATGCCGCCGCCGTTGCCGGCGTCGATGAAACCGTCCTGCGGGCGCGTGTACAGGGCATATTTTCCTTCCACGAACTCCGGATGCAGCACGACATTCCGCTGCTGGCTCTTGGATTGCAGGTCCGGGAGGCGCTCCCAGTTCACGAGGTCCTTCGTCCGGGCGATGCCGGCGGCCGCCACGGCGGAGGAAAGGTCGCCGGGCGCGGCGGCCGGATCCTTGCGCTCCACGCAGAAGATGCCGTAGATCCAGCCGTCCTCGTGCGCGGTCAGGCGCATATCATAGACGTTCGTAGCGGGTTCTCCCCACTCCGGCATCGTGATCGGACGGTCCCAGAAGCGGAAGTTGTCCACGCCGTTCGGGCTCTCCGCCACAGCGAAGAAACTCTTCCGGTCCGCTCCTTCCACACGGACGACCAGCACGTACTTGCCGTTCCACTTGATGGCGCCGCTGTTCAACGTCGCGTGGATGCCGAAGCGCTCCATCAAGTACGGGTTCGTCTTCTCATCCAGGTCATAACGCCAGAAAAGCGGCGCATGGTCCGCCGTCAGAATGGGATTGTGGTAGCGTTCATACACACCGTTTCCATCGACAGGGAAGTTCGGACGGGCCAGCAACTGCTCGTGCCTGCATTTCAATTCTGCCAGTCTTTCGTTGAAAGTCATGATGTTATGGTTTAAGGAACACGATATCGGACAATTGGCTGAACGCCGCGAAGTCGGCCGCGTTTTCAAAACCCGCCCAGGGGGCGTAGAAATGCTCCGGCCTGTCGTGGGCGTTGCGCCAGGTCAGGACGTAGGCGACCGGGAAGTCCTTGATGGCGGGATACAGCACGCCGGTCCACCACGCCGGATCGGGAAGGCTTTCCAGACCGGTCTCGGACAGGCACATCAGCTTGTGGTGGTCCTTGGACAGCTGATTCATATAGGTCAGCGAGCGCTTGAGCTCCTCCGCGAACCGGACCCCGGACTCCTCCAGGCCGTCACCGCCCACATATTCATAATGGTCGATGCCCAGCATGTCCACGAACTCGTCTCCGGGATATCGGGACATATAATCGTCTACGGAAATATTGCTGTTCGGAGAATAGCACCAGAGGATGTTCGTCAGGCCGCGCGCCTTCACGAGATAGGTCCAGGTAGTCCTGTACAGGTTCCGGTACTCTTCCGCCGTGCAAAGCTTTCCTCCCCACCAGAACCAGCTGCCGACGTTCTCGTGCCAAGGCCGGAAGATGACCGGCGTCCCTTCCAGGCTCTCCAGGAAGTCGCCGAGGTTCCGCAGCCATTGGTCCATGAACAGGTCATGGAGTTCACCGCCTTCCAGGATGGACTTGACCACCTGGTCGGAGGAGACATCCCAGGCGTCTCCGCCCGTCAGCGGATTCCGCGGATGCCAGGAGAACGTGACGATGCCGCCGCGTCCCGCGTGCGTGAGGACCGCTTTCCGGATCAGGCCGAAATCGACGCTGTCCAGGTTGGCCTTGTCCCCCATCTCAATGCCGCCGAGGTCGAAGCCCACGAGGGCGGGATAGCGGCCCGTCACGGCCTTCACGTCGGAACGGGTCAGGGAGTCGGCCACCCAGTCTTCGACCTTCCAGGTATGGCCGTAGGAGAGGTCGTCCTGGTGGCCGTACAGGATTTCACCCTTCTCCACGTGGGAGAAAAGGTTGTGGACAAGCTGGTCCTTCGGGGTTTCCGTCGGCTTCTTGTCTCCCGTGGAACAGGAAACAAGCGCCGCGGCGGTCAGCAGGAACATAGGTAACAGTTTATGCATGGTCAATCGTTTATGGCAGATAAGGCTTCAGGATGGCATCTTTGGTCAGGGGCATGCTCCAGGCGGGGACGGCCCGGTCATTCCCGTCGGAAAGGCCCATCCACATGAGGGCGGCGATGCCTGCATCGTGGGCCTTCTGGGAGAAGTAACCGGCGAAACGGGCGGCCACCTCATCCGACACATTTCCGCCGCCCCATTCCCCGATGATGACCGGGACACCCAACCGGCGCACGATGTGCTGGTCCAGGTTGGAGAACAGGCGGTCGATGTCGGCTTTCTGGGCGTCGAACTTGTCGGCTTCCCAGTAGCTGTGGACCTCCACGGCCAGGTGGCCGGGAGCCTCCGGCAGTTCCAACTGCGCGAGCGGGTCGGTCAGATGGCTGTTCCAGGTGCCGTCTCCGCTGCAGGCGCCATACGTATTGATGACAAGGTTGCGGAGGGCATTGTTCCCGCCGCTGGCGCGGACGGTCTCCACGAACAGTTTCGCATACTGGTTGATTCCCCGGTAGGCGGACGCGGCCACATCCGCATCATAGCGGGCAGGCGTCGCAAAAGAGGCGAAACACCAGGAATCGTACGGGTCCAGCATCTCGTTGTAAGATTCGAACAGCAGCCGCGCGTCATAGTCCTTGAAAGTCTCGGCAATCTGCTGCCAGAGCGCCTGGTAACGGGCCTTGGCCGACTCGAATTCCGGTTCGCCGGCCACCAGCCAGGCCGTCGAGGCCGCCCCGGTGTCGTGATGGACATTGAGGATGCAGTACATGCCCTCGTCGATGACGTAGTCCACGACCTCCTTCACCCGGGCCATCCAGACGGGATCCACCTCGTACCCCGTCCACGCGGACTTGTCCCAGTGCCAGTCTTCATCCACCCACTGGAGCTGGATGGTCCCCATGTGCGGATACCAGGTCACCGGGATGCGGATGGCGTTGAAGCCGGCTTCCTTGAACAGGTGGAAGAGTTCCCGCGTGGTGACAGGCTGCCCCCAGGCGGTCTCGTACGTTTCGGTCGTCCTGGCCGAATAGGCCTCGATCCACATGTGGCTGTCATCTCCGCTGTTGGCGTCCAGCGAGTTCCCCAGGTTCCAGCCGGCGCCCATCTTCCGGACCGCATCGGCCGCGCTCTCCCCGATGGACGTATCGGACTTCTCACGTCCGGCCTGCGTAACCGTCACTGTCCGGGACAAGGATCCCGCCTGCACGGTCACCGTCTCCGTACGGCTCTCATACGCGTGATTGGCCTGGACAGCCAGGCTGATCTCCAGCTGGTAGTCGGCATAGGCGCCCACGGCCTCGGTCCGGATCCAGGCCGGACAGGCCGTCACATACGGGCGGGAAGGTGCCGTAACCGTCAGGGTGATCGTCTCCCCGGCCTGGCTGACGTCAAAGACGTCGCCGCTGAGGGTGATGGCGGCCGGTGCGAGGGGTTGCTTGTCTTCCCCGCAGGCGGCAGCCATCCCGAGGATGGCCAGAAGGAGTACGAACCTTTTCATTACTTCCCTTGATCGTGAAGGCTTTGGATGGACTGTCGGACAATCTCCACGGTCGTATCGTCGTTGTACACGCCGTTCAGGCCCTGGGCCTCCTGGGCCGGGTCGCCGGAATAATCATCTCCGCGCTCCCACTGGACGTGGGCAGGCCGGGCGAAACCGCTCCAGCCCCAGAAATTGGCGCCGTCGATCTCTTTCCCCACCTTGGCGAACAGGTGACGGTAATAGGTGTCACGGCCCTGGGTCGTGGCCGTCCTTTCGGGCGAGAAGCCGTCCCGGGGGAAGCCGAACTCCTCCACGACGACGGGCTGCCCGTATCTCTTCGCCAGCTCCAGATGGGCGGCGATGTATTCATCAGTCTTCGCACAGGCGTCGGGCAAATCCTCCACCAGCCGGTCCGCATGGGCCCAGCTCCAGTTGTAGGGCCAGATGTGGATGGTCATGTAATCCACGTCAGGGATGGCCGTCACCCTTTCCAGGAGGGCCATGTCGTTCTCGCAGCCCCAGAGCCCTTCACTGCCCACGGACACCAGGTGGTTCGGGTCGATCGCCTTGATCCGCTTTGCGGCCTCGGTCAGCCAGCCGATGAAACCGTCCTGCACGACCGGATCGGAGGAGAAACAGCGCGGTTCATTGCCGATCTGCCAGGCAAAGATGGACGGATCCTCCCGGTAGGGCTTTCCGGTCCGGCTGTTCGTGCGGCCGACGATGGTCTCCAGGTGTCGGAAGAACAGTTCCTGCGCCTTCCGGTTGACAGAAAACTGCGCCATCTGCGCCATAAAAGGGGGATAACCGTCCACGAGCGGAATCAGCGCCTTGCCGGCGCCGGCCCACTCCAGATACTGTCCGTAGCCGCCGGACCACTCCCAGGAATTGTTCAGATACAGCACCGCCTGCATGTTCCGTTTCCCCAATTCCTCCAGAAAACGGTCCAAACCGGTCAAAATAGTATCATTATATACACCCGGCTCCTTCTGCAGGGTGGGTTCGATGCGGGAAAAAACACCGTCGGGGCCATCGCCTCCTACCAAAACCCGAAGGTTTTCCACCCCCAGGGACTGAAGGGTGTCCAGTTCGCGCACGAGACGGTCATAGTTACCGCCCTCGCCCTCGGAAGCCAGGATCGGTCCGTACCAGAAATTGGTCCCAATATACGAATATGGACGGGAGTTACGAATGAATGAACCACCTTCGACCCGGACGAACGGGGAAGATTCCTGCCGGGAACCGCAAGCGGAAGCGAGAAGGGTCATCGCGAGGAGTATGGCTATGTTCAGTGTCTGTTTCATCGGGTTGGTGCGCATCAGCTAGTTCTACACAAAGTTACTTTTTGTAAGCCTTTCGGACAAATACGATTAAGCACAATTCCGATACTTTTTTACTTGTCTTCCAGACCCCACTTTTTTTCACTATCTTTGCCCCGTGGAAAACCAGGACGAGAAATTCATGCGGGAGGCGCTGCGGGAGGCGGCCGCCGCCCTCGCCGCCGGGGAGATCCCCATCGGCGCCGTCATCGTGTCCCGGGGCCGGGTCATCGGCCGCGGACACAACATGACCGAGCGGCTCACCGACACCACCGCCCACGCGGAGATGGTAGCCATCACGGCCGCCACCGAAGCCATCGGCGGCAAGTACCTGACGGATTGCACCTTGTACGTGACGGTCGAACCCTGCCCGATGTGCGCCGGCGCCCTGAACTGGGCCCAGGTGGGCCGCATCGTGTACGGCGCCATCGACCCGCGCCGCGGCTACACCCTCTTCTCCCCTTCCCTCCTCCATCCGCGCACGCAGGTCACGGCCGGTGTCCTGGGCGACGAATGCACGGCCCTGATGCAGGATTTCTTCCGTTCCAAACGCTGATTTGAAAGGATTTTGCTATCTTTGCAACCGATGGCCAGAAAACGCAAGATCCCGGGCGTGGACCCCGCCTATCTCGAGAAACAGAAAGCGTCGCTCCTCCGCAAGAACCGTTATGTCCTCTATTTCAACGACAAGGAAATGGAGGCCGTGGACGAATACTGCAACCGCTTCAAGGTCCATGCGAAAGCGGCCCTTTTCCGTGAAGCCATCATGTCCAAGATCCTCTCCGAGCTGGACGAGAACCATCCTACCCTTTTTTAGCATGCCTGAAGACATCCAGATCCTGCGCGACGTCACCGTCGACGGCGTCCGCCACATCACGGCCGTTCCCTCGGCCCTCGTCTGCTCCCGCCAGATCGATTTCGACCTCGTGGACGGAACCATCCGGAACCTCCGTTACACCGCCGGCTGCCATGGCAACCTCCAGGCGCTGGGCGCCCTGCTGGAAGGCCAGCCCGTGGAATTCGCCCTGGACCGCCTCACCGGCATCAACTGCAAGGAGCGCGGCACTTCCTGCTCCGACCAGCTCACACGAGTCCTGCGGGCGGTGCTCTAGCCGCTTGTCACATTTGGAAATTTATACTATCTTTGCACCCCGGAATTGAGATGTGGTGTAATGGTAGCACTAGGGATTTTGGTTCCCTCAGTTAGAGTTCGAATCTCTACATCTCAACGAAAAAGACAGCCCGTTTAGGCTGTCTTTTTCGTTGAGATACCGGCACGTTGTGCCGGTATCTCTGTTTTACCCCCGCCGCTTCGCGACTGCCCCGAGGGGCGACTGGGGGAAGACCCCCAGACCCCCTCCCTCTCATTGGCTCACCAGCACGATCTTGCTTCCATAGGCCTTGTTGACGGCCCGGATGAAGGTGCGGAAACTGTCATACTGGTCCGAAGATGCCCGGAAGGGCTTGGAGCGGAACTCTTGGAGAACGGTGACCACGCCGTCTTCCTGGCTGGCCGTCGCCGTGAAGGATCCCCATTCCGTGTCCAGAGATACCGGCGCAGGCAGGCTTTCGACCGTAAATCCCGCCGGAATATGGATCCGGATCTGGTCGCGGGAAACCGCTCCCCGCTTGTGCTCGAGGTCGTTCTGCCGCTTGGTGCGCTGCAGCGAGGCCGCCATCGGATAGGGATTGGCCGGGATGAACAGGCGGGCATTTCCGGTGGTGGCGTACTGGCGGGTGTCGAAGGTGAAATCAACCTGCATCCAAGGGCAGTAGCCCGGACCGTCGTAGTCCCGGAAATTGTCCCGCACGCCGGTCAGGGTGACGGACTGGGGCTGGACGGTCAGGCCGGAAGTGAGCCGGCCCCGCAGGGTTTCAGGCTTCCAGTCGCGAATCAGGAGCCAGCCCTCGACCTCGTCCAGATAAAGGCTTCGGCGGGCCGTCGCCTTTGCGGAGCCGTCAGCGGCCAGTTCGAGGTCGATTTCGCAGACATTCCGGCTGAGGGAGTCCGCATATGCCGGAACCCGGATCGGGATGCCGCCGTCGGCGGTAACCAGGACGACATCGTGACCCGCCACGTCCTCATGCCGATACCCCAGCGGGATGGAAGGATTGGTGCACTCCAGCCAGAGGGTATCCTTCTTCTCAGGAAGCGGGACGCAAAGCATCACGTGGTTCATCTGTCCAATCCCGGAATAGCCGGGCAGGAAACGGTCCCGATCCGTGTTCACGAGGGTGTATTCGGAGGAGATGCCCACGGCGCGCAGCATGGCCTGCATGTAGTTGGAAAGTCCTTTGCAGTCCCCGAAGCCGGACTTCTGCACCTGGCTGGCCGGGTAGGGCCTGTAACCACCGATACCGAGCTGGATGCTCACATAGCGGGTCTGATCCCGGAGATAGTCATACAGGATCCGGATCTTCCCGAGGTCGGAACCGGCCGAGGACGTCATGTCCTTCAATCGGCCGACGAAATCAGCCGAAAGGTCTTCCGTCCCTTCCTTGAGCCCATAGCACCAGGCTCCCACGTCTTTCCATGTCCCCTGGCTTCCGGGGACGCCGGCAAAGACAAAATCGACGGGAGAGGCCATCACGAAGGGGACAATCTCCCGCCAGGACGGCATCATGGCCTCGTCGGCATAGCCTTCGAAAACGGGAAGGTCCCACTGGTACGTATCGGTTTTCCCGGTTTCCTTCCGCATCTCGCCCGCTTTCTCCGACAAGATGCTGACCGGCGTACCGGCGGGGACCTTCAGGGTATAGGAGGCCTTTTCCACCTTGACCTTCTCGCCGGAGACCGGGAAGAAGGCCGGGAAGGAAGCGAAGCCCTTCCGGAAAGACAGCGTATACTCGTAGGTGACGGTGAACGGGTAGGAGGATGTGGGCTGGTAGCCGTTGACGAACCCGTCCTCGGCGAGGCCGGAAGCAATGGATACCTTCACCAGGTCTTCCTTCTTGATTTTCACCGGATTGCCACCGTCTTTCTCCACGGTGCCCCGGAAGGAAGCGATGCTGCGGAACTGGTCCGTGTATTCCTGGAAAACCGCATCCTCCAGGCCGGCATCGTTGAAGACGCGGACACGGCGGCGCACATCCAGCGTGCCGGAGGTGGAAGAAGACATCGTAAAGGTTTCCACGTCTTCCAGGACGATGGCATTGTATTTCTCCTGGGCGGACAAGAGTTCGGCCCACAGGAGCAGTGCGGCAGTCAGACGGTATCTCATTGCTTCTTCAGGACGATGGTGCTTTTCTCCACACCGATGGCCGTTTCCCAGAACAGGCGGAGGTCGGCGTATTCCTCCGGAAGGACCAGCATCTTGCCCAGGCTGGCCCGATAGAGCACGGACACGATATTCCCCACCTGCTGGGTGGCGAACTGGATGCGTCCCTCCAGGGACGGGAAGGTCAGGCCCACCTTCTCCGGGAGTTCTTCCACCACATACCCCTCCGGAATCTCCAGGCTGAATGAGTAGGTAATGGATTCGGGATACGGGAAGTCCACGGGAAGCTTGCGTTCCTCTTTCCGAAAATCAGAGGAGGAATGGAAGGAACTCAGGACGGGCTGGATATACAGCAGGCTGCCCGCTTCGTTCTCTTTCTCGAACGAATAGCTGATTTCCGCGGTGGGACCATACTCTTTCTTGATCTCGAACGCCGTGATTTCGATGTGCTCGTCCGACTCGATGTCTTCCAGGAAAGCGTCTTCCGTGTCAAAACTGTTGTAGTGGGCCTTGACGAGGTAGGAATCCTCCTGGTTGGCGACGATCTGGGCGCTTCCCGTCAAGGTTCCATCCGGTTCCATCCGCATCTTGACCAGTTCGGACACATGGGAACGGGTCAGGTTGGTCAGGTCCACCCATTCCCCGGAGCCGTTGAACGGGATCACGCGCGCCTTCTCCACCAGGAAAAGGGGATTTAGGACATTCAGGTAACCTTCGTCCCGCGCGGCGTCCAAGTACCAGGGTCCCTGGCCTCCCGGCGCGGTCACGCGGAGTATGAACGTGTCGAACGACCGGAGGGAGATGTGGTGGTCGATCAGCATGCCGCTCGTCCGGCGCCGGATCATGACCGGTTCAGCCGTATACCCCAGCGTATTCAAGGCGCTGGCCGTCAACGCGTTGATATCCGCGTCGGAGCCGGATCCCCGCTTGAGGATTTCCCGGGCATCGTCGGGAACGAGTTGACTTTCCTCGTCCCACTTCACCTTTCCGACAACATAGTTCCGGACGGCGGCGATGCGCGCCTCATCCCCTTCGACGCCCGTGAGCGCCGCCTCCAGTTCCTTGGCATCCCGGAACTTGCCCTTGCACACCCGGAAGATGTCCGACTCCGAGATGGCCTTGTCCACGTCGGGCCATTTCATGCTGATGCTCTCAAAAACCACTCCCGGAATGACGACACTAGATAGGTCATAGGTAATCGCACCCCGGTACTGGTCCGGGCAGAAGGAATGGGATTCCGCCGGGAGGGCGGGAACGTCCACGGCGTCAAAAACATCCAGGTTCACCTCATAGGACGTCGCTCCGGGCAGGTTGGCGATGCGGTTGTCCTTCCGGTATCGGGTAGGTACGGAACCGCGCTGGGTGCGGTTGACCCCGAAATACTCCGCATACCCCACTTCGATGTGTGTCTGGTTGACCGGGATCGTCAATTGGATGTCGATGTCGTCGATGGCATAATACCGGGGGGAACTGAACTTGTAGGCCACCTCAATGACCGAGCCGACCTTCACATTCTCGGCGGAGAAGGACCGCCGGCGGACATCTTCCGCGTACTTCTCGTCGAAGTCGAACTTCTTGGACATCTTCGTCCGGACGACTTTTCCGTTCTCCCGGTTGAAAGTCTCCACCTTGACCCCGGAGTAAGCCTCCTTCGTGCTGTTGCTGTTGAGATACAGGAAACTGAAGTCACCGAACCGCTTGCCCTCCTCCTTGAGGACCTTGATGCGTTCGTGGACGGTGATATCCTTGACGATCACCCCGGAGACTTCGCTGATGACCAGGTCCATCGTGTATTCCCGGTACAGCATCACGGCCACCGCCGAGGTGTCGGGAGAGTAGACAGTCATGTCGATTTCCGCATCAGAGACGCTGCCAAACTTGGGATTGACCGGGATGGTCTGGGCGGCCGCAAGGAACGAAAAGGTCAGGGCGGCGATGAGGAAGGCCGTCTTTTTCATATTGAGTTTCAATTAGATACAGTCTTTTTTACAGCATCAGGCCGGCGCGGACACGGTCGGCGGTTTCCTTTCCCTTGAGCGTTTCCAGGATGGCCAGGCCGAAGTTCACGGCGTGGCCGGCGCCGCGGCCGGTGATGAGGCGGCCGTCCACGACGGCGCTCTCCGGCGTGAAGACGGCGCCTTTTGCGATCATCGGGTCCTGGAAGCCGTCGAAACAGGTGAAGCATTTGCCTTCGACATCGTCCAGCTGGGAGGCGACGAGGCCGGGGGCGGCGCAGATCGCCGCGACGATCCCACCTTTCTCATAGCACTTGCGCATCAGGGCCATCAGGGCCTTGTCCGCGGCGAGGTTATTGCTGCCGGGCATGCCGCCGGGGAAGATCATCACCGAGGGGCAGTCGTCGTTGAAATCGTCCCGGGTGAGGTCCACGCTCACGGTGATGCCGTGGGAGCTGGTCACGAACGGGTCTTCGTTGATGGATACGGTCTGGACATCCACTCCTCCGCGGAGGAGGACGTCGCGGGTGGCGATGGCTTCCATATCTTCGAAGCCGTCGGCGAGGAACAGGTAAACGCCTTCCATGGGATTATCTTCTTCTGGCGATGGAAATGTAGTACAGGAGGGTGGCGAGGGAGCCGATGGCCGCGATCACGTAGGTATAGGCAGCCCATTTGAGGGCATCCTGCGCCATGGGCTTGGTCTCGTAGCTCACCACGCCGGCGCTGTCCAGCCACTGGACGGCGCGGGCGCTGGCATTGACCTCCACGGGGAGGGTGACAAAGCTGAACACAGTCGTCAGGGCGAACATGGCGATGGCGATCCAGAGCAGGGACGGGAAAGCCTGGTAAAAGATGAGTCCGGCCAGCAAGATCCAGGAGATCCAGCTGTTGGTGAACGTCAGCACGGGCACCATCGCCGTGCGCAGTTTCAGGGGGCCGTAGCCCACGGCGTGCTGGACGACGTGTCCGCACTCGTGCGCGGCAACGGCGGCCGCGGCGACGTTGCGTCCATAGTAAACGTCGTGGCTCAGGTTCACGGTCTTGGTCTGCGGGTTATAGTGGTCCGTGAGGGTTCCTTCGATGGAGACGATGTTCACGTCGTGGATGCCGTGGGCCTGCAGCATCCGCTGGGCCACTTCGGCGCCGCTGAGGCCCGTGGGAACCTCCGAATATTTCTCGAAACGGCCCTTGAGCCGGGCCTGGATGATCATCGAAAGGACCATCACCGCGATCATCACGATCCAAATCATCGAACTGGTCATAGCGCGCGCTCTTTTTTACAAAAATACACATTTTTGTGAGATTTGTCGGCCGTTATTGCTAAATTTGCCCCGCAATAGACTGAAAGCATGATGCGAGAGGATGACTTTTCCCGGCTGGAGCTGGACCTGCGGGGGTGCGTAAGCAACTACCGCTATTTCCGTTCCCGGCTGGACCCGTCGACGAAACTGCTGGTTCTCGTCAAGGCGAACGCATACGGCCACGGCGCCGTGGAGTTCGCCGCGATGATGCAGCGGGCAGGCGCCGACTATCTCGCCGTCGCCTATCCGGTCGAGGGCATGGAACTGCGCCAGAACGGTATCAGCCTCCCGATCATCGTCCTCACCGCCGGCACGGACTTTTATCCGGAGATCGTCCAGACCCGCATGGAGCCCAGCATCCCCAACCTGGAATCCCTCGACGCCTTCTGCACGTATCTGATCGGCAAGGGCCTGCGGGATTACCCGATCCACATCAAGCTGGACACCGGCATGCACCGCCTGGGCTTCATGACCTCCGAGATTCCCGCCTTGGTCGAATACCTCAACGCACATCCCGAGGTGAAGGTCAAGTCGATCTTCTCGCACCTCTGCGTGGCGGAAGACCCGGAGGAGGACGCCTTCACGGCGGCCCAGTTCGACCTCTTTGAGCGGAACTCGCAAACGATCATGGACGGGATCGGCTACCGGCCCATGCGCCACATCCTCAACTCCGCCGGCATCGAGCGTTTCCCGGAGCACCAGTACGACATGGTGCGCCTGGGCATCGGCATCTACGGCATCAGCGCCCTCCCGGGCGTACAGCTCGCGCCGGTCGCCTCGCTCAAGTGTAAGGTGCTGCAGGTCAAGCATCTGCGCTCGGGCGACACCGTCGGCTACGGCCGCTGGGGCAAGGCCTCCGCAGGCACCGTCATCGCCACCATCCCCGTGGGTTACGCCGACGGCATCGACCGCCACCTCGGCCGCGGCAAGGCCTCTTTCTCGGTAAACGGCCATCGCGCCCCGACCATCGGCAACATCTGCATGGACATGTGCATGCTGGACGTCACCGGCATCGACGTGAAGGTGGGCGACACCGTCACCGTCTTCGGCGCGGACCCCACCGTCACCGAACTGGCCGACATCCTGGGCACCATCCCCTACGAAATCCTCGCCTCCATCCCCCGCCGCATCGAACGGATCGTCCTCCGATAAAAAAAACGCCCGTCGAAGGGCGCTTTTCGTTTACAACTCCAGATACTTGTGCTGCACGACCCCGCCGGGGCCGAGCTGCATCACAAAGGGCAGGCCGGACAGGTCGAAGCTGTCCAGCAGCCGCCGGGCTTCCTCAGGATGATTCTCCAGGAGTGTGTCCATGTTCACGAGGAGGACCTTGGCCTTGTTGTCCGCCAGGGTGCGGGCGGCGGCGAGGGTTTCCTCGCAACGGCCGCAGCCTTCCGTGTAGAAGACCAGGTAATCGGCCTTGCGTAGGGAGAAAACACCCTCCTTGGAACCCTTGCGGAAGAGACAGGGCTTGCGCAGGAGGGTACCGTGGACCTGCAGGTCCGGGACCTCCGACCCCACCGGGGTCCGTTCCAGCAATTCCTTCATCATCAGGGCCATCGACACGACCTGCGCGGCGTCCTCGTCCTTGTTCCAGACATCGTTGACACCGAGGATGTACTTGTCGATGAACAGGCGGGTTCCTTCCTTGTAGATTTCTCCCGTCTGCGAGGAAAGCCAGTACAGAAGGTCTCCTTCCATGTGCCGGAAGGAATCCGCGTCGCCCTCGCCATACGTGCGTTCCGCCACGTAAGCGGCGACGTCCAGGACATCTTCGGGCTTCAGGTCGTCGCCGTAGCCGGCGAACACCTTCTCATAGAGGGCGGTTCCCTCGCGGGTGCCATAGACATACCCCTCCTTGCCGGAAATCTTCTCCGTGAGCATCTGCAGGGCCGGCGTATCCAGCCCGCGGCCGATGATAGCGCCGTCCGGACCGATCAGGAACATCCGGGGCGTCTGGAGGACGCCGTACTTCCGCTGGTAATCGGATTCGAACTCCGGATCCCACACGTGCGTGATGCCCGGAAGATTCAGGGTAGAAGCCTGATACTGGGCCCATTGTTCCGCATCCTCTCCGGTATAAAAGGCGACCGTCCGGAGCGGGAAATCCGTTTCTTTCAGGAATTCGCGCAGACGCGGCGATTCAATCCGGCAAGTCGAGCAGGACGTGTCATAGAAGTATAAGACCGTGTACTCCCCTTTCCCGGGAACCGTGACCGTTTCTCCGTCCTTGTCGGCCACGACGAGAGCCGGCGCCTCGGCGCCCAGCAGCGCATCGCGGTTGAACTCCGCGAACACCTTGGCATTCAGCAGGTCCACTTCCGAGTGCATCGCCACCTTGCCCGGGATGAACCAGGTGTCAGCGATGTGCACGGCCACGCCGTCCTCGCCCATGATCCGGGAGTTCACATAGTGGTCGTAGATCTTCAATGCGACGAACTGCCTCGTGAGGGAATCCTGGCAGGACTCGATGAGGAAGTCGCATTCGGCATTCTGCACGGCGACGGGGTCCCCCACCAGCGCGGCAAAGTACTCCTCGAGCTTGGCGCCAAGGGCTTCGAACCGGTCCTCCTGCGCTTGGAGAGAGAACGCGAAAAACAGGGCCAGCAAGGCCGTCAGAAGGCGTTTCATAACTCGACGCCCTCAGGGATGAAGGCGGAATAATCGCCGTGGTGTTTGAGGATGTCCCGCACCGCGCTGGACGAGATGTGGGCGAATTCCTGGGCCGTCGGGATAATGATGGTCTCGATGTCCGGCGCCAGCCGGCGGTTCGCGTCGGCGATGGAGCGCTCGGTCTCGAAGTCGATCATGTTCCGCACACCGCGGACGATATGGTGGATTCCCAGGTTGTGGCAGGTGTCGATCGTGAGGTTGTCATACTGGATGACCGACACGCCGGACAGCCCTTCGGTAGCCTTCCGGATGATGGCGAGCCGCTTGTCCATGTCGAAGAAGCCGCGCTTGTCCTGGTTGATACCCACGGCGACGACCACTTCGTCGAACATCGTGAGCGCACGTTTGAGGATATTCAGATGGCCGGCCGTGAACGGGTCGAACGAACCGGGGAAAAGGGCTTTCGTTTTCATAACTGCCAATTGATCGGGGTCTTTCCTTCGGCCTGAAGGATCAGGTTGGTCTGGGAGAAATGGCGGCATCCGAAGAAGGCGCCGCCCGCCAGCGGCGAGGGATGCGCCGCCATGAGCACGTGATGGCGAGACGTGTCCACGAGCGCAGCCTTCCCCTGCGCGAACCGGCCCCAGAGCAGGAAGACGACGCCGTCGCAGCGGTCGGAGACCGTGCGGATCACCGCGTCGGTGAATTCCTGCCAGCCGATGCGGCTGTGGGAAGTGGGCGTGCCGGCCTGGACCGTGAGGACAGAGTTCAGCAGGAGCACACCCTGCCGGGCCCAGGGTTCCAGGTCGGGGCTGCCGCTCATCGGGAGTCCCAGGTCGTCGTGGATTTCCTTGAAGATGTTCTTCAGGGAAGGCGGAGCCGGGATGCCCTCCGGCACCGAGAAGCAAAGGCCCATGGCCTGGCCCGGCCCGTGGTACGGGTCCTGGCCCAGGATGACGACCTTCACCTCAGGCAGGGGGGTAAGCTCGAAGGCCTTGAAAATCTGGCGGCCGGGCGGGTAGATTACCTTTCCGGCTGCCTTTTCTTCGTGGAGGAAGCGGACGAGGGAGGCGAAATACGGCTTTTCGAATTCGTCCCTGAGGGCTTCCTTCCAGGTCTGTTCTATCTTGACGTCCATTTAAAAGATGGCATCGATCACTTCCGCGATGTCCTTCACGTAGACAAAGGTAAGACCTTTTACGTAAATTTCCTTGATATCCTCGATATCTTTGCGGTTTTCCTCGGAAATGACGATGGTCCGGACCCCGGCGCGCTTCGCCGCCAGGATCTTCTCCTTGATGCCGCCCACAGGCAGCACGCGGCCGCGGAGGGTCATCTCGCCCGTCATCGCGATGCCGCTCTTGAGGGCCTGGCCGCGGAGGGCGGAGACCATGGAACTGACCATCGTGATGCCGGCGGAAGGGCCGTCCTTGGGCACCGCGCCCTCGGGGACATGGACATGGATGTCCTTGCCCATGAACTGGTCCGTGTCCATCTGCGCGAGTTCGGGGTGGGCCTTGATGTACTGCCAGGCGATCTGGGCCGACTCCTTCATGACGTCACCCAGGTTGCCGGTCATGGACAAGACCCCCTTGCCCTTGGAGACGGAACTCTCGACGAAGAGGATCTCGCCGCCGAGCTCGGTCCATGCCAGACCGGTGACCACGCCCGGGGCTTCGTTGCCCTGCTGCTTGTCGTGGAAGGCCGTCGGCAGGCCCAGGTACTCCCGGAGATGCTCTTTCTTCACCACCTTCGGATAATCTTCCTCCAGGGCGATCTTCTTCGCCGTCACGCGGGCGATCTTCGCGATCTGCTTCTCCAGGCCGCGGACGCCGGACTCGTGGGTATACTCTTCGATGATGTCCTCGAGGCACTCCTTGTCGATCTCGAAACCGTCCTTCGCAAGGCCGTGCTCCTCCAATTGCTTGGGAACGAGGTAGTTCTTCGCAATCTCGAGTTTCTCCTCCGCCAGGTAGCCGGTCACGTTGATCATCTCCATACGGTCCTTCAAGGCCGGCTGGATGGTGGAAATGCCGTTGGCGGTGGTGATGAACAGGACATTCGACAGGTCATAGTCGATATCCAGGTAATTGTCGTGGAAGGTGCTGTTCTGCTCCGGGTCCAGGGCTTCCAGCAGGGCGCTGGAAGGGTCGCCCTTGAAGTCGGAGGAGAGCTTGTCGATCTCGTCCAGGACGATGACCGGGTTGGAGGTGCCGGCCCGGAGGATGCCGTTCAGGATCCGGCCCGGGAGGGCGCCCACATAGGTTTTCCGGTGGCCGCGGATCTCGGCCTCGTCGTGCATGCCGCCGAGGGAAATGCGGACGTACTTGCGCCCGAGGGCCCGCGCCACGCTCTTGCCGAGGCTGGTCTTGCCCACGCCCGGAGGGCCGTACAGGCACAGGATCGGGGACTTCATGTTCCCCTTCAGCTTGAGGACGGCGAGGTATTCCACGATCCGCTCCTTCACCTGGTCCAGCCCGTAGTGGTCCTCGTCCAGCACCTGCTGGGCATGCTTGAGGTCCAGATTGTCTTCCGACAGCTCGCCCCACGGGAGATCCAGCATGAACTGGATGTAGTTGAACTGGATGCTGTAATCCGGGGTGGACGGGTTGTATTTCTCCAGGCGCGCCATCTCCTTGTCGAAGATGGCCCGGACTTCCTTGGACCATTTCTTGGCGTCCGCGCGCTCGCGGAGCTTGGCGAATTCCTCACCCTCGTCCATGCCCAGTTCCTCCTGGATGGTGCGGAGCTGGTTGTTCAGGTAGTACTCGCGCTGCTGCTGGTCGATGTCGCTCTTGACCTTCTGGTTGATCTCCTGCTTGATGTGCAGGAGCTGCACCTGCGTGTCCAGCACCTTGAGGAGGGCCATGCCCCGCTCATGCACGTCGGTATACCGGAGCAGGTCCACCCGGTCTTCGAAGTTCTCCACCTCGATGGTGGTGGCGATGAAGTTCACGAGGAACTGGAAATTGTCGATGGCCTTGAGAGCTCCGACGGCCTCCTTCGGCGCGAAGGCCGAGGCACGGATGATCTCGCCGGCGCGCTCCTTGAGCGCATCGGCCAGGACTTTCATCTCCTGCTCGTCCTGCTTCGGGAGGAAATCCTCCTCATAAGTGACCCGGGCCACGAGATAGGGCTCGGTTGCGATGACCGCGTCCACATGGACCCGCTTGAAGCCCTGCAGGATGGCGGTCAGGGAGCCGTCCGGCATCTCCAGGGTCTTGACGACCTTGCAGACCGTGCCGTACGGGGCGAGGTCGCCCTCGGCAGGGTCTTCGACGGTGACGTCCGTCTGCGGCACGGCGCCCAGGACGCCTTCCCGCGACTCTGCGTCACGGATCAGGCGGATGGACTTCTCGCGGCCGATGGTCACGGGGAACACCGTCCCCGGAAAGACGACCGCGTTGCGCAGGGCCAGGACGGGAATCGCGTCGGGAAGCTGGGACTCGTCCAGTTTCAGGAGGGAGGAATCCCCCACCACAGGCATGATATTCACTTCGACGCCCGGCTGGGCGTTCATCTGGTCAAAATAATCTTTCATCTACTCGCTACGTCAAATAGTTAGGATATGACAATTTGTCATACCCGATGCTTGCATTCATCCGGATTCCCCATAGGCGCAATCTCCGTGCCACGGGTCAAAAACGGTAAAAAAAGAGCGAACCTTTTGTAAATGTGAAAAATATACCCTATTTTTGCAAATCAAACTTAAATGCGTGAAAAACAGTTTACTTTAAACCAAATTAACTATGACAAAGGCAGAAATCGTCAATGAGGTTGCCAAATCGACCGGCATTGAGAAAGTTCAGGTTCAGAGTGTTATCGAGGAATTCACCAAAGTGGTGAAGGATTCCATCATCGCTGGTCAGCCGGTGTACCTCCGTGGTTTCGGCAGCTTCATCATCAAGCACCGCGCCGAGAAGGCCGCCCGCAACATCACCAAGAAGCAGACGATGACCATCCCCGCGCACAACATCCCGGCTTTCAAGCCTGCGAAGGTCTTCGTGAATGCCGTGAAGGAGAAATAATCCATTCACAAAATATTTAATCTTTTAGTATTATGCCTAGCGGTAAGAAAAGAAAGAGACATAAAATGGCGACGCACAAGCGTAAAAAGCGCTTGCGCAAGAACAGACACAAGAAGAAGTAAGTTCTACTTCTTTGCCGCGTCTGCCATTTTAGCAGTCTGCTGAAAGCAAAGGGCTCGCCGGAGGTTCCGGAAGCCCTTTTGTCTTAGTCCAACAAACCAATTTCCTGATGGAGTCTGAAAAACCCGACAAGGACCTGATCGTCGATGTCACATCGACGGAAGTACACATCGCCCTGATGGAGAATCACCGGCTGATCGAGTACAACACGGAGTCCAGCACTGGGAACAAGTTTTCGGTGGGAGACGTTTACCTGGGAAAGGTAAAGAAGATCCTCCCGAACCTCAATGCTGCCTTTGTCGATATCGGGGACAAGAAGGAAGCCTTCATCCACTATCTGGACCTGGGACTGTACTTCCACGCTTTCGACCAGTTCGTGCGGGAGTCCAACCAGAACACGAATCTGACGGACCTCTATGCGAGGATCGAGGTCGGGAAGCCCCTCCCCAAGGAGGGCAAGATCGAGGAAATCCTCAAGCCCGGCCAGATGATCGTCTCCCAGATCGTGAAAGAGCCGATATCCACGAAGGGATCACGACTGACTGCGGAAATTTCGTTGGCAGGACGCAACATTGTCCTTCTCCCGTTCACCGAAAAGGTGAGCATCTCGCAGAAAATTGCGTCGAAAGAGGAGAAGCGTAGACTCGAGACGCTTGTCAAGAGCATCCTCCCCAAGAATTACGGGGCCATCATCCGCACGGCGGCCGAAGGCAAGAACGCGGCCACCCTCGTGGGAGAAACCAAGGCCCTCATCGCAAAGTGGGAGAGCTCCTGGAAGAAGATCGCCCGGAACAAGAATGTCCAACTGCTCTTCACGGAGTACAGCAAGACGACCACCGTCCTCAGGGACCTGCTGAACGACTCGTTCTCCAACATCTGGATCAACGACGAGAAAATCTGCGACGAAGCCCGGAAATACATCTCCCTCATTTCCCCCGAGCAGGAGAAGATCGTACACCTGTACGAGGGCAAGCAGCCGATCTACGACCATTTCGAGGTCACCCGGCAGATCAAGAGTTCCTTCGGGAAGGTGGTGCCCATGCGGCAGGGGGCCTATCTTGTGATCGAGACGACGGAAGCGCTGAATGTGATCGACGTGAACAGCGGCATCCGCACCAAGACCGCCGACCAGGAAGAGAATTCCTTCGAGGTCAACAAGCTCGCCGCGGAAGAGATCGCACGCCAGCTGCGGCTCCGGGACATGGGAGGGATCGTCATCGTGGACTTCATCGACATGGAGTCGAACGACCACAAGAACGCCCTTCACAAGTACATGCAGGAGCTGATGGAAAATGACAGGGCCAAGCACAACGTGCTGCCGCTGACCAAGTTCGGACTGATGCAGATCACCCGCCAGCGGATCCGCCCGGTGACGGAAATCAACACCATGGAGCAATGCCCGCTGTGCCACGGCACCGGCAAGATCCACTCCACCGTGGTGATCGACGAGGAAATCGAACGCAAGATCGCCTACTACGTCATCGAGAAGGGCCACAAGGTCCTGACCCTGAAAACCAGTCCGATCCTGGGCGCCTACCTGCGGAGGGGTTGGCTCAACTCCTACCTGAGCAAGTGGCGGAAGCACTACAAAGTCAAGTTGGACCTCGAGGAAGTCACCGACTTCACTGTCCTGCAGAATGAATTGTTCAATGAAAAAGGCGAGAAGCTCGATTAGCTTCCCGCCTTTTTTCCTCCTTCTTGGAAAGACGTCTTCACTTCCTTCGAATCAAGGCCGCGGCGAAAAGCAGGACGAACAGGAAGACGGACAGGCGGCCGACGATGTCCCCGGCCCGCACGAAGAAGGTCTGGCGGGAAGAGAGATTCACCGTCCCCCGAAGGATGGCCGGCTCCCACCAGGGCGTCCGCTCGAGGATGCGTCCCTTCTGGTCGATCAAGGCCGAAATGCCTGTATTCCCGCAGCGGGCGATGTCCCGCCGGGTCTCGATGGCCCGCAGCCGGGCATAGTTCAAATGCTGCCGATAACCGGGCGTATCTCCCCACCATGCATCGTTCGTGATGACGGTCAGGAGTTGCGCTCCCGCGCGCACGTAAGAAGCGCAATGCTCGCCGTACACGGATTCGTAGCACACGGCGCACCCGATGGGCACTTCCTGCCGGAACATCAGGTTGGATACCGAAGGCTGGCCGACACAACGGCCGGCTACGCCGCCCAGGAGCTTATCGTCGATGGGCCCCAGCACCTTCACATAGGGCAGCATCTCCACGCCGGGCACGAGTTTGGACTTCTGGTATAGGCCGTACCGTCCGAGCGAATCCACGATGAGCGCCGAATTATGCGTCTCGTACCAGTCCCCGTCGCCCATCTTCCTTGCGCTGGCAGAAGGACGGGCCGCCTGCTCGTAACGCGTCCATGACGACGCCCCGAACAGCATTTCCGCCTGCGGATGCTCGCGGAGGAATGAAACGAACCGCCGGAACGTCCGGCTGGAGGGGACGTCGTTGCAAAGGATATCAGATGTAAAAGTTTCGGGGGCGAGCAGGAGGACAGGCGTATCGTCCGCCTCCCCCGCTTCCTGGGACCGTTCCTTCAATCCCCGGGCGAACTGGTCCAGCAGCACGGCGTTCTGCTCGTCCTGGGTCATCGACTGGAACTTGTGGTACGGATCGAAATTGGGCTGCGCGATCACCACCGGCAGTGTTCCCTCCGACACTTCCTGGTACCGGTTCCAGAGGACCAGGGACCAGACCATCGGCCCGAAAAGCGCCAGCACGGTCCCGAAGACCGCGGCGAACCGCGCCTTCCCGTTCCAGCGGGAGACGAACCGTCCGTCTGAAAACGCCACCATCAGTCCGAACACGGAAAGAGACGACACCCAGACCCACAGCGACCCACCGAGGGTTCCGGTGAACTCATACCATTGCACCAGGGATGAAGTCCCGGCGAACGCATTCCCGAGCACCAGCCACGGCCACGAAATCTCCGCCACCGTGAGATAGTACTTTTCCCAGGCAATCCAGGCCGCCGCCAGGAAAAGGTACGGCAAGGCAGTCCCGCGGGGACGCCCCCGGAAACGCCGCTTCACCCACCGGAACAGCCCGAACACCAGCGACATCTGCAGCGCATTGGCCAGGACGGCGAAGATACCGCCTCCGACCGTGGCATTGCACACCCAGAACGTCGTGACCGCATTCCACGCCACGAACGTCCCGTAATGCCACCACCAGAAATGCTTCAAGCCCTGCTCGTCCGCCACCCTTTCCATGCACAGCAGCGGCACGAACCCAAGCAGCGCAAGCCATCCGCACCCCTCCACCAGGAAAGGCACGCTCATCAGCAGCACGAAAGCCGCCGCCAGGCACAACAACAAAACCGTCCCGTTCTTCTTCATGACTGGACAAAGTTACTCCCTTTCCACCGGATTTGCAAGCACGGGCAATCCTCAACGGATCAGGTCGAGGTAGCGTCTGGCCTTGGCCGCGGGCAGCCGGCGGATCCGGGTCACCAAGCGGCTTTTCCAGTCATGGATCGTCCGGTCCTTCGCGACCCCCATCAAAGCGGCGATCAGCGGCGCGTCGTACCCGATGACCAGGTAGCAGAAGAGACGGATGTCCTTTTCGCCCAACGCGGGAATGTCTTCCTGCAGGGAGGCGATCGGATGGCCCAGATGGTCCTCGATATAATCCTGCAGCCGCTGGAAACCCTTGCTATCTCCATCGATGTCCTTGAGCGCCTCACAGACCCGCCTGTACAAGACGGATTCCGTCATGACCTGCGTTTCGGCGAACTGCTTGTCTTCGAAGAGTCTTCCCAGGCGCCGGTATCCGTCCCGGAACATGTCCAGATAATCCGCCCGGATTTCTTCCAGGGTCGCCTCCCGGCTCCGGGCGCTCCGCTGCAGCGATTCGATCTTGTTGATATGCCGGTGCTCCGCTTCCGAGAGCCTTTTCGTCATCCGTTCCGACTCTTCCAACGCCTGCCGGACCGTATCCAGCCGTTCTCTTCCATCCTGCCAGATGGCATAGCCGGAGTGGAGGAGCAGGAAGACGACCAAGATGGAAAAGGCCCAGGTCATCCTTTTCCGTTCCCGTTCATGCACGGCCGCCAGCCTTTCCCCTTCCGCGACGACTTCCTGATAATCCCGCTGCGCCCGGCTGATCGCTTCCGAAGCCTGGATGCGCAGCAAAGAATCCTGGCTGGTTGCGCTGCGCTCCAACAGGCACAGCGCCTTCTCCACATCTCCTTCCAGGCAATACCGGTCATACTGCCTGTACTGGAGTTGCAGCAAGCCTTCCGGGTGGACACGGGCCAGGCTGTCCCAGAGCCGGAGGGCGCGGTCCTTCTGCCCGGTGAGGTATAGGGCATACCCCAGGTCACATTTCTTCTCATCGCTCATGGGGAGCCCGGCCTCTTCCGCATCCCGGAGACATTGCAAAGCGAGTTCCGGATCCCCGGACGGCGCATTCAGCAGGTATGAGGCATAGATGCTCTTCCCGATTCCAAACAGGGCGCCGTTCCGGTCGCAGACCGGCAGGCATTCCTGAAGCAGCCCCTCCGCCTTGGTCCATTCCCGGGCATTCATGTAGGCGGCGGCGAGCCGCAGGGCAACCTCCGCCCGATACAGGGAATCCGCTTCTGCATCGAAAGCCTCCCAAGCCTTCCGCAAATAGACGGTATCTTCCCGGATATTGTACGTAAGGTTGTACGTATCCGCCATGACGCGGCAAACCATCCCCGCAAAACGGCGGTCACCGGACTGCTGGGCCTGTTGTAACGCTCTCTCGAAGGATACGACCGCCTTGTCATACTCTCCCCGCTGACAGGCAATCAGCCCCCAGTGGTACCATAGCTTTCCTTTCGTCGCGGCATCGCCTTTGGACGGAAAGTAGGCCAGGGCCGGCGCCAGCAATTCCGCATCGATGGAATCGGCGCCTGCCTCATACAGCCGGATGACCGTATCCAATGATTCATACGCCTCCCGTTTCGTAGCTGGGCGGCCTCCGCAGCCCACCACACAGAAAAGCAAAAAGAAAAGAATGTGGATCCTGGATTTCATGGTGTCCTCTTGTAAGTAAGAGAGCACGGCAGCCATCCACTAAGGGTAGCTCCGGGCAGGAGGCTACATGGAAATAGAAGGCTACTGTGCTCAAGCACATAGCCTCCTGAATACTTCCTGTTTCCTTTTATCTCTAAAGAAAACTTGCCCGGATTCCCTATGCAGGAGTTACAGGAAGCAATCGATTTCTATGTTGCAAATATAAACAATTTCTTCCAAAAACCGTTTTCTTCCCCAAAACTAAACAAATACCGCGAATAACGGGCATGCAACGGAGATTGTCATCTCGCATTCCAAGTCGTTATGTTTCAGTGTATTATATAAAAACACCGCATATTCAATCCCCGCCCGAAACTCTCAAATACAGCCACAGACCGCATCCAGTACGGGATATCACACATTTTTCCACTTGCGAGAAAAATAGCGCGGCCTGTGCAGGACATGCGGCGAGTCCCCGGCTGGACTTCGGCCTCATTTCGGAGAATTGGAGAATTATTTATAACTTTGTAAGTTGACAAGTAGAAAGCATTTTTGCCATGGCAAAGAACGATAGCAAGAAAAAGATAGAGGCCAAGGCCAAGGGGTTTCTGGGCAACTGGATTGTGCGGAACCTGCTGCTCGCGGCCTTGCTGATCGTGGGGCTGCTCCTGTTTGCGCAGGTGGGGCTGGGCCTTATTACGCGCCATAATCAGACGGTGACGGTGCCGGATTTCACGAACATGACGGTCGCGGAGGCGCACGAACTGGCCCGCGCGGGACATGTGGGAGTGAAGGTAACGGATTCCGTATTCGTGCGGAGGCTGGGCGCCGGTGTCGTATACCGGCAGTCGCCCAAAGCCGGGGCCACGGTGAAGAAAGGACGCAGCATCTTCCTGACCATCAATTCCATCGTTCCCCGGAAGGTGGTCATGCCCAACCTGATCGGTTATTCGCTGAACGAAGCGCGCTCGGAGCTGAACAACCGCGGCCTGTCGCTCGGGAAGCTGAGCTATACGCAGGACATCGCCACGAACAACGTCCTCCGGCAGACGGTCCGGGGACGGAACGTGCGCGCCGGCGACCTCGTGGTCAGCGGGTCCGACGTGGACCTGACCCTGGGCCTGTCCAGCGACGAGCGCCCGACGGTGGTGCCGCGTGTCATCGGCAAGAAATATGTCAGCGCCGTGGATGCCCTGCATGACCGGTTCCTGAACGTGGGCCGTGTCCGTTTCGACAGCGGCATCCGCACCTATGCCGATTCCGTCAATGCCGTCGTCTACCAGCAGGACGGCCTGGGCCAGACCCGCACGTACGGATCGTCCATCAACCTGTACCTCACCCTCGATCCCGAGAAGATCCCCACCGAATAATGTCCCCCCTCGACGACGAGACCCTTCTCCCGCAGGAGGACGAACAGGAGATGTTCGAGCACTTCCGCCTGGTGGCCGACAAGGGCCAGGCGCCGCTGCGCGTAGACAAATTCATCACCACGCACCAGGAGGACACCTCCCGCAACCGCGTCCAGCAGGCCATCAAGCTGGGCTATGTCCTTGTGAACGACAAGCCCGCGAAGGCCAATACCATCATCCGCCCCTGCGACGTCATCAAGTTCGTGATGCCGTACCAGCGGCGCGGCGTGGAAATCCTGCCAGAGAACATCCCGCTGAACATCGCCTATGAGGATGACGATGTCCTCGTCATCAACAAGCCTGCCGGGATGGTGGTCCATCCGGGGCATGGCAACTACACCGGCACCCTCGTGAACGCCCTCGCCTACTACCTGGGGATCTCCCAGGGGCCCGACGGAGAGGACGAGCGACTGGGCGTGCTCGTGCACCGCATCGACAAGGACACCAGCGGCCTCCTGGTGGTCGCCAAGAACCCGCAGGCGCAGGCGCACCTGGCCGACCAGTTCTTCGTCCATTCCATCGACCGCGTATACACCGCCGTGGTCTGGGGCAACATCGCCGAGGACGAAGGGACCATCGAAGGCACCATCGGCCGGGATCCGAACGACCGGCTCCGCTTCCGCGTGTACGACGATCCCGAGAAAGGGAAATGGGCCGTGACCCATTGGAAAGTGCTGGAGCGCTACGGCTTCATCACGGTCGTGGAATGCCGGCTGGAGACCGGACGCACGCACCAGATCCGCGTCCATATGTCCTCCATCGGCCATCCCCTCTTCAACGACGAACGCTACGGCGGCTCCGAGATCCGCCAGGGCACCATCTACACCAAGTACCGCCAGTTCATCCAGAACTGCTTCGCGATCTGCCCCCGGCAGGCCCTCCATGCCCGCACCCTGGGCTTCACCCATCCGCGCACCGGCGAGCGCATTTTCCTCGAGGCTCCCCTGCCCGAGGACATGACGGCGTTGATCGAAAAATGGCGGTCGTATGTGACCGCCATGAAATAGATTCCTTCGCTTCGCTCGGAAAGACAGAAGAGATTCCCGGTCAAGCCGGGAATGACGCTGTCGTGGGGCTGTTAGAAGCCGCCGCGGAAACCGCCGCCGCCCATCATGCCGCCACCCATCATGCCGCCGCCCATGCCGCCACGGCCGCCGCGGCCGCCGCCGAAGCCACCACGACCGCCGCCGAAGCCACCACGACCGCCGCCGAAACCGCCCATACGGCCGTTACGGCCACCGAAGGTGCCGAAGCGCCAGGTGAAGGAAAGGATGACATAGCGACCGATAGAGAGGGAACGGGACTCGGAGTAGAGGTTCTCGTTCTGGGTCGTGCTCAGGTTCTTCCGCTGGCCCAGCATGTCATAGGCATTGAGGGCGATGGTCGCGGAGTTGTAGATGATGGGCATCTGCAGGCCGGCGTTCCAGATCAGGCGGGAAGGCTGGTTGGTCTTGTAACCGTTGTACCAGTTGTAGTTCGCGTCGGTGGTGAACGTCAGGCCCGTGTAGCCGATGGTCCAGTTGATGGAACCGCCCACGGAGTTGTTCCAGGTCACGTTCTCGGTGTTGCTGGTGGTCTTCACGCTGTACCAGGGCTTGTTGAAGCGGGTGCCGCCGTTCACGCGGACCTCGAAGTTGTCGCTGCGGTAGTTCAGGTTCAGACGCTCCATCACGCTCAACGTCTGGGTGGCGTTCACGATGAAGTCCTTGTCGTTGTTCAGGTCGGGATGGACCGTGTGGAACTTCTCGTAATCGAAATCGTCCATCGCCTCATTCCAGAACTCCTTCGTATTCAGCGTCGTGTTGCCCACATAGCTGGTGGACATCGAGTAGTTGATGTTGGCGTTGTTGGAGATGGAGAAATTGGACTTCGCGATCGGGGCGTTCACCATGATCCGGACGCCGCCGTTGTAGGTATTCTTGCCATTCACCGGGAAGGAATACCGGCGGTTGTTCTCGTTCCAGGTCGCATTCACGATCGGGTTCTGGTTCATGCCGCCCTGGAGGTTCAGGCGGGCGGTGAAGAAGGTGGCGCGGTTGGAGTACTCCAGCTCGACCCGGCCGTTATGGTTGAAGTACGGCTGCAGGTACGGGTTACCGAGCGTCATGGAAGTCGGGTCGGAATTGTCCAGCACCGGCATGAGCTGCGAGGTGGAAGGCTGGCCGCTCCGGCCGTTGTAGTTGATGCGGATGTTCGCGTTGTCGTTGAAATCGTAGAACAGCATCGCGCGCGGGGCCCAGTTCAACGTCTTGTTGTCGTAGATCTTGCCGTTGGTCTCATTGTGCTGGTTCTGCGGGTTCGCGGTGATACCCAGCTGGGCGCGGACATCGCCTTCCTGGTACATGAACGCGAGACCGGCGCTCTGGTTGATGTTGCGGTTCAGGATCTTGTTGGAATATGCCTCGCTCAGCGTCTCACCGTTCGAGATATAATCCATCTCATGGGCAACCATGTCGTAGCTGTAACCATTGCCCGAATCAAACACGTTCTTGTTGGAATTGGACTGGCTGAAGTTGTACTGATAGCTTCCTTCCACATAGAAACCGCCACCCAGGGGCTCCGTATAGACGAGACGGGCGCCTGCATTCTGCGTCCTCGAGCCCTGGTCCACGCGCTGGTTCACCACATCCGTGCCGGCATTATACCCGCTTACGGTGTTGGTGACAGACTGGGTATAGCCGTCGGAATGGTTGTTCGAGAGGGTCCAGTTCAAGTTCAGGGACAGCGTACGGCCAGGCATGCCCAGGCGCTGACGGAAGAGGAGGAAGCCATTGGCAGACCAGTTGTTGTTCAGGCCGTAGTTGGTGGAGAAACCGTCATTTGCCTTGACAGCCTCATCCGACCCCTTGTTCTGTCTCCAGGTGTCGAAGACCTGGGTCTGGTTGTAACCGCCCTGGCTGTAGTTGAACTGCGGCTGGAACAGGATGGAGGTATTGTCGGAGAACTTGTGGTCAAGACGGACACCCACGCGGTGGCCGTTGTTGCGCTGGTAACTCGTATTGGTGGTCTCCTGGATCTGGGTCCAGTCAGCATAGTAGTTCTCCTGATAAGAATCCGACATGGACTCGGTGTTGGAGCCGCTGTACATGTAGTTGCCGGAGAATTCCATCCGGTCGTCCAGGAGGTCTGCCGCCGCGTTGACGCCACCCATCCAGGAGGTGGTGATGCCGCCGCCGAAACCGCCCATGCCACCGCCAAAGCCGCCCATGCCACGGCCGCCGCCCATCATCTGGCCCATCATGTTGCCACCCATGTTGGTGAAACCCATGCCGCCGGCGCCGTTGTTGCCGTTGGCGATGACGGAGAGCTGGGAGCTGTCCGTGAAGCGTCCGACCATGCCGTTGCCGGTGTAGCGCCAGTCGTTCATGTCATTCTCCTTGGAGGGGATGTCGTGGCCCACGCCGCCGGTGATGTTGCCGAAAATGCCGTTCATCATGCTCTTCTGCACGGAGAGGTCGATGATGGTCTCGTCATTGCCGTCGTCGATGCCGGTGAATTCGGCCTGCTCGGACTTCTTCTTCACGACCTTCACCTTCTCAATCATCTTCGCGGGAAGGTTCTGGGAGGCGAGCTGCGGGTCGTCCAGGAAGAAGGTCTTGCCGTCGATGGTGATCTTCGTGATGGTCTCGCCGTTCGCGGTGATGGAACCGTTGTCATCGACCTCGATGCCCGGGAGCTTCTTGAGGAGGTTGATGAGCATGTCGGTATCCGTGGTCTTGAACGAGGAGGCGTTGTACTCGACCGTATCCTTCTTGATGATGATCGGGTTACCGGTCGCGGTCACCGAAGCGGCGTCCAGGACCTTCTGGTCCAGTTCCATCTTGATCACGCCCAGGTCGGTCGCCTCTTTCGTGATCTCCACGGCCTTCTCATAGGACTTGTAGCCCATGATTTCGGCCTTGAAGGTGTACTTGCCCACCTTGACCTTCTCAATGGTACCCTTACCATTGTTGTCGGTCAGCGAGTACTTGGCGCTGCCTTTTTCGGGGGTGAGGGAAACGGTGGCGAAGCCGATCGGCTCGTCATTCGACGCATCCGTAAGTTTCACAGTGACATTCACGTTCTGGGCCATCATCGCCAGGGAGGCGAACAGGCTGACCAGGCTAAGCAGAATCCTTCTTGTAGACATAAAAAAACACAATTCGCCCGTTTCACGGGTCATACAGTGCAGTTAGACGCCTCGCGTACGCGTAGGTTTAACCGCCCGATGTAGAATTTTTAAAAAATTATTTGACGCGGTCGGGATGGTCCTTCAGGAACTGCTCCCAGCCCCCCTTGCCCTTCACGGACGCGATCGGATTCGACGTCTCGTAATGGTGGCAGAGGGCGATGGCCAGGGCGTCCGTCGCGTCCAGGTGCTCGGCGGCTAACCTCACGCCGAGGGTCTTCTCCAGCATCAGCTGGACCTGCTCCTTGGAGGCTGCGCCGTTGCCGACGATGGCCTCCTTGGCCTTGCGGGGCGCGTATTCCGTCACGGAGGCGACCCCGTTCTCAAGGGCGGCGATGATCGCGGCCCCCTGCGCGCGGCCGAGCTTCAGCACGACCTGCGCGTTCTTGCCGTAGAACGGCGATTCGATGGCGAGCTCGTCCGGATGATAGGACTTGCACACCTCGGAAATGCAGTCATAGATGGCCTGCAGCTTCGTGTAGGCGTCCTTTTCCTTCCGCAGGTCCAGGATGCCCATGTCCACGTACTCGGCCTTCTTGCCCACGGCACGGACAACCCCGAAACCCAGCAGCTGGGTTCCGGGGTCGATGCCGAGTATGATGCGCGGCTTATCCAATGCGGTCGAAGCCGGTGTAGGGACGGAGGACTTCCGGAATCTCGATGTAGCCGTCCTTCTGGTTGTCTTCCAGCAGCGCGGCGACGACTCTCGGGAGAGCCAGGGAGCTGCCGTTCAGGGTGTGCACGAGCTGGGTCTTCCCGTTCTCGTCCTTGTAACGGCACTTCAGGCGGTTCGCCTGGTAGCTCTCGAAGTTGGAGACGGAAGAGATCTCGAGCCAGCGGCCCTGGGCGGCGGACCAGAGTTCGAAGTCGTAGGTGATGGCGGAGGTGAAGCTCATGTCACCGCCGCACAGGCGGAGGATCCGGTAGCGGAGGCCGAGGTCCTGGACGAGCTTCTCCACGTGGGCGATCATCTCGTCGAGGGCGGCATAGCTGTTCTCGGGCTTTTCGATGCGTACGATCTCCACCTTGTCGAACTGATGCAGGCGGTTCAGGCCGCGCACGTCCTTGCCGTAGGAACCGGCCTCGCGGCGGAAGCAGGGCGTGTAAGCCGTCAGCTTCTGCGGGAACTGGTCAGCGCCGAGGATGACGTCGCGGAAGATGTTCGTCACGGGGACTTCGGCGGTCGGGACCATGTAGAAGTCATCCACGGTGGCGTGGTACATCTGGCCTTCCTTGTCGGGAAGCTGGCCGGTACCGAAACCGGAGGCGGCGTTGACCATCACCGGAGGTTCCACCTCCTGGTAGCCCGCGGCGGTGTTGCGGTCCAGGAAGAAGTTGATCAGGGCGCGCTGGAGCTTGGCTCCCTTGCCCTTGTACACCGGGAAACCGGCGCCGGTGATCTTCACACCGAGGTCGAAGTCGATGATGTCGTATTTCTTGGCGAGCTCCCAGTGCGGGAGGGCGTTCTCGGGGAGCACGGGCTCCTCGCCGCCCATCTTCACGACCAGGTTGTCCTCGGCGCCCTTCCCTTCAGGGACGAGGTCGCAGGGGATGTTCGGCAGGAGGACGAGCTGGGCCTGGAGCTCGGTGTTGTTGTCGTCGGCCTGCTTGAGGAGGTCGTTGGAACGGGCCTTGAGGGCGGCGACTTCGGCCTTGGCGGCCTCGGCCTCGGCCTTCTTGCCCTGCTTCATGAGGGCGCCGATCTCGGCCGCGGCCTTCTTCTGCTGGGAGAGGAGGGCGTCGGACTCGGTCTGGAGGGCCTTGCGGTTGTCGTCCAGGGCGATCACCTTTTCCACGATCGCGCGGGCGTCGAAATTCTTGACGGCGAGTTTCCGGATCACGTATTCGGGATCGTCGCGGAGGAGTTTGAGAGTAAGCATGGTTTATTATGACAAAGGAGGACTGCACCGGGATGCGGCACAAGTCCTCCAATTAAAAATCTGTGTCCTCCGGGATTAGTTCTCGAGGGGGAGAACGGAAACGTAGGACTTGTCGTTACGCTTGCGGGTGAACTTGACGGTTCCGTCCACGAGGGCGTAGAGGGTGTGGTCCTTACCCATACCGACGTTCAGGCCGGGATTGTGGGCGGTGCCGCGCTGACGGACGATGATGTTGCCGGCTTTCACGACTTCCTCACCGAACTTCTTGATGCCGAGTCGCTTGGAATGGGACTCACGACCGTTCTTGGAACTGGACTGACCTTTTTTGTGTGCCATAGTTGATTCCTCCTG
>Ga0247611_10000118_pt1 | contig 158958 bp, 132 predicted proteins | sample 177DNAGHGhighgp2_FD_192422 | JGI IMG/M metagenome (GOLD analysis project Ga0247611, IMG submission 192422) | Sheep rumen microbial communities from Palmerston North, Manawatu-Wanganui, New Zealand - 1770 DNA GHGhigh gp2 | ecosystem: Host-associated > Mammals > Digestive system > Stomach >...
GGACGACACAATATCCATAGTCCAAACGCAAGTCCCGTAGGGACGTTATAATACAGGCAGGGACGAAGTAAAACGGAGTCCCTGCAAACTAACGTTCGACCTTATAGAACTCCGTAGGAGCGTCACCATCAAACCGCCACCCCTCCAAAAGTTAGTCCCATCGGGACGTCAGATTACAGGCAGGGGTGGAGCGTAGCGGAACCCCTGCATAGAACGGCAGTTCTAAAATAGTCCCGTAGGGACGACAGAATACAGGCAGGGGTTTCAACCCCTGTTATAAAACGCCTCTTCCTCTCAGAACTCCGTAGGAGCGTCACCACCCCATAGCCTAAACGTAAGTCCCGTAGGGACGTCAGAACACAGGCAGGGATGTAGCCCGAAGGGCGGAGTCCCTGTAATAAACGTATATTCCACTCAGAACTCCGTAGGAGCGTCACCCTCCTATCCCGTCCAACCGCCACACGTCCGCCCAAAATGTCTTGTAAAACAAGACAAACGCAAAGCCCCATTTCCCCCCCTCCATCCCCCCCCTTGATAAAAAATGCGGGACGGCAATTTAAAATGAAATTGCCGTCCCGCTGCTGTATTTTCTCGTACTTTACTTCTTTTTGGTCGCCTCAAGCACTTTTCCAGCCAGTTGGATGAAAGCCTGCGACGTCGGATTATTGGCATCCTGCGACGCGACAGGCGCGCCTGCGTCGCCACTCTCACAGACTGATTGTACCAGTGGAATCTGCGCCAGCAACGGAACATTCAGTTCCTCGGCCAACTTCTTGCAGCCCTCTTTGCCGAATATGTAGTATTTATTCTCCGGTAGTTCGGCAGGGGTGAACCACGCCATGTTTTCCACCAACCCCAGAATCGGCACGTTCACTTTGTCATTCATGAACATCTCCAAACCCTTTCTCGCATCGGCTAACGCTACTTCCTGTGGGGTCGATACGACAATTGCTCCGGATATCTTGAGCGTCTGGATCAGCGTGAGGTGAATGTCCGACGTGCCAGGAGGCATGTCCAGAATCAGATAGTCAAGTTCTCCCCAGTTGCCCTCGTTGATCAACTGCTTGATCGCTGACGTTGCCATCGCGCCGCGCCAGAGTAATGCCTTGCCTGGATCGACGAAAAATCCGATCGACAACATCTTCACCCCGTATTTCTCCGCTGGTTCTATCATGTCCGCACCTTCTACCTTTACAAGGTACGGACGCGCATCTTCCACACCGAACATCTTCGGAACCGACGGACCGAAGATATCAGCGTCAAGCAACCCCACGGAGAACCCTAACCGGGCTAGCGCCACGGCGAGGTTGGCAGCCACGGTGGACTTGCCTACGCCACCCTTGCCAGACGAGACGGCAATGATATGCTTCACCCCTTTCAGCGGCTCTTCCGCTTTTACCTTCGGCTGCTGTTTGGTCTTGACCTGTATGTTGCCCTGTATGTCCACGTCCTTTCCTACATAGGTCAGAATGGCTGTCTCGGCTGCTTTGACAACCGATTTGATGAAGGGATCCGTCGGGCGTTCGAAGATGAGTGAGAACGTTACCTTATTCCCTTCGATGCGTATGTCATCTTCTACCATCTCGTTCTCCACGAGCGTCTTCCCGTTTCCTGGATAGCGTACTTGGCTGAGGGCTTCGGTGATGAGTTTCGGATAAATAGTCATGGTCTTTGTTTTTAGGTATTATTTGCCGGATTGTTGCGGCGTTCGCTTTTCACGCCCGTACGAGCGGTATGCGTCAAATTCAATTTCTTCTTCAGGTTCTTCGTACGACGCCCCCTCCGGTAGCGGGCGGAAACGCAGGTATTTGATGCTTAACCCACGCCCAAGCCACTGCTTTTCGTAATGGGTCTGTATGGATGTCAATTCTTCCTGCTGGCGTTCGTCCGCTACGGGACGGTGATACAGGTCGTCGGAGACCAGTTCCGGTGCAATACCGTTTTTCTCCAACAGTAATGTGGTGTACGTGTACAGGAACGGACTGTCCGTCTTCAGGTGAATGACTCCGTCCGGTTTGAGGAAGCGGGCATACTGCAGGAGGAAGCTGGATGAGGTAAGGCGTTTGTTGCGCTTTTTCATCTGCGGGTCCGGAAAGGTAATCCAGATTTCCGATACCTCATTCTGAGCAAAGAACTGTGCGATGAGTTCAATGCGCGTGCGAAGGAATGCAACGTTCTTTAGACCTTCTTCCAGCGACTCCTTCGCTCCGGAGTACATGCGTGCTCCTTTTATATCGACACCGATGAAGTTCTTCTCTGGGAACTGACGCGCCAGACCTACGGCATAGTCGCCATGTCCGCAGCCCAACTCAACGACGATGGGGTTCCCGTTCCCAAAGAAGTCTTTCGCCCAGTTCCCGCGCAGGGGAAAGTCTCCCTGTGGATGCGAAGAGTCGAAATGGTGGATCTCAGGCTGGAAAACATGAGGATAGGTCGCCATAAGTGCGAACTTCGCCAACTTGTTCTTGCTCATACGGATGTTCTGATTCTAAAAAAAAACGATGACCAGCTATTCCCTCTCAAAAAAAGTGTGACTGGTCATCTTTGTTTAGTCAACTATCGGTTCTCGAAGTAGTTCACTTCTCCCAAGGATGCTGTTTACAAACTCCTCAGCTTTGCCGGGTTTCTCGTTGTCCAACGACGCATAGCGGGAGATGATGTCCGCACAATTCTTTGATACTTTTATGATAAAATGTTTAGGTTTTATAATAATATATCGTATGACGATATTTCTCAGTCGTTGCGGATCACCTCCAGACCGATGTCGTTGACTCCCGTTAGCAGGGAGTCTCGCATCCCGTGCCGGATCTCAATGTGGTACGTGCCCTTTTGTGTAAAACGCACCTTCGGCAGATAGAGCAGCGACATCTCCTGCATCGAACCGAAACCGTTTCCAAGCCACGCTCCGGAGTTGTCCGCAAGGATACACTCGAGAGAGTCTTTCTCAATACGACCGTCAGGACGCTGCAGGCTCGTGAACAACCATAGGTTCTGGTATGGATATGTGGTGTGATGACGCACGTTGATCAGCGCCGTGTAGGTGCACGACACGTCGTCAATGGTCACGTCAAAACGGCTGACCGAGTCCTTGCTCCACCCTTCGGGATCGAGCTCTTGGGACAGGTCGGCGATTCTCGTTCCGTTCTCACAGGAAGAAAGTATCGTTGCTGCGATGACGCTGAAGATGAGTAGGAGATGTTTATGCATTGCTTGGGTTGGTTGACGGTTGGGATGGGTTGGTCTGTTTCTTCTCCGGCTTCTGACCGTTGCCCGATCGGTTACGACGGTCTGCATGACGGTCGCGTGATCGCTCATGGCGGTCTTTGCCTCCGCGCTTCTTCTCGCGCTTGTTGTTCTTGTCGAAACGCGTCAGGCTGTCCTGACCTACGACGTTCTGGAAGTCTGGCGGCGGTGGCGTGTTATCTTTCACCTCGATGACAAGCTGCTCCGGCTTGTTGCCTTGCTTGTTCAGCGCAATGATCTCTTTCACTCGGTCAACGGATAGCACGACAAGGTTCGCCGCCATTCGCTTGTCCGAGGAATAGGTCATCTCGCGCTTGAAGACGTCGGTCTTGAAGTGATACCATGTGCCGTCTATGGTTTCCAGTGGGATGTCTTTCGGCGGGAAATCCTTGACGGCATCGGCATAGGTGGCGGCCTCGTAGTTGATGCAGCATTTCAACTTTGCACATTGACCCGCAAGCTTCTGAGGATTCAGTGAGATGTCCTGATGACGCGCTGCCGAGGTCGAGACAGATACGAAGTTGGACATCCACGACGCACAGCAGAGTTCGCGGCCACACGGACCGATTCCGCCGATACGTCCCGCTTCCTGTCGTGCACCGATCTGACGCATCTCAATGCGGACGTGGAAGTTGTCCGCCAACACCTTGATGAGCTGACGGAAGTCAACGCGCGATTCCGCAATGTAGTAGAAGATGGCTTTGTTTCCGTCACCCTGGTATTCAACGTCTCCGATCTTCATGTTCAGACCCAACTCCTCCGCAATCTGACGCGAACGGATCATGGTCTGCTGCTCCAGAGACTTCGACTCCTTCCATTTCTCAAAGTCTGTCGCTCGTGCCTTGCGATAGACGCGCTTGATCTCGAATTTCTCAAAGTCAATCCGGTTCTTCTGCATCTGCATCAGCACAAGACGACCCACCAGCGTCACTTCTCCTATGTCGTGACCCGGCGACGCCTCCACCGCTACCGTGTCACCCTTCTCCAGGGGAATGTGCGTGGAGTTTAGATAGTATCCCTTACGGGTGTTCTTGAACTGAACTTCCACAAAGTCGGTGTCGTGCACCGTCTCGGGAAGGTCCGATAGCCAGTCGAATACCGAAAGTTTCTTGTCGCTCGTGCGGCAACATCCTTTCTTGTTCATACGGCATCCGTCGTTATTGTTGAGCGTGAAATCCATGGGGCGTGTGTGATATGGGGTTTGTTCCGGAGGAGTGAGAGGAGCTGAGCGCTTTAAGAACCTTTGGCTTTGAAGGCAACGGCATACAACTTCATCTGTTTCAGCATCGCCAACATGCCGTTGGATCGCGTCGGCGAGAGATGCTCCTTCAGGCCGATACGGTCAATGAAGTACAGGTCGGAATCGATGATCTCCTCTGGCGTGTGACCCGAGAGTACATAAACGAACATGGCCGCAATGCCTCCCGCTATCTCGGTGTTGCTCTCTGACTGATAGTAGATTTTGCCGTCTGTATAGTCCGCCCGGATCCATACCTTGGATTGACAACCTTCGATGAGGTATTCCGGTGTCTTGTATTTGGGGTCAATGCGGGCTCCCTGGCTCTTGTCGATAATCTGCTGGTATTTGTCAAGCCAGTCATCCAGAAATTCAAATTCAGAGATGATCTCTTCCTGTGCTTCGTTGATGGTCATGTTTTTAGGACGTGTTCTTTGTCTAAATTATGCAAAGATAGGTATTTGCAACCGAAAAGGCAAATAACCCACCTTTGCTCTCTTCCTTCTGTTGGAGGACCTCGACTTCTCCATCCCGCCGACGGGGAAAAACGTTTTCCGGGAAGATCATGTGTAAAAAAACACCATTTTCTTTGTAATTATATATATCTATATATACCTTTACGGCGGTTCGGGTCTGCAAAAAAAACTTGAACCGATCCGTTTTTCTTTTACTTCTCTGCTGCAAAGAGATTGGCTCTGAGGATGTAATGCTTGTCGGGATAAAACGGAACCTTTTCGTTAAGCCAGATGAGCAAAGTCAAACTTGTTTGAACTTTGCCATGGCGAGAAAAGGTCTATTGAAAAATGAACCTTTTCGTTAAGCCAGATGAGCAAAGTCAAACTTGTTTGACTTTGCCATGGCGAGAAAAGGACTAATGAAATTGAACGAAAAATGAAACTTCAGTCAACCCAATTGTAGGAGGGAGGCGACGACAGGCACGTTTACCCTACTTTTGAAAAATACCAATTCTTATGAAAACAATGATGACGAGGGCAGGCTCTCTCCTGCTGTTTCTGATGGGATGCCTCCTGATGGTCTCGTGCGGTAGCGACAGCGATAGCGATGCTCCTCGCGGGTCAGACCCGATCTCGGGATCTTGGAAGATAATCTCAGCAACGGAAAAGGGCGCTCCGGTCGGAGCAGTATTTACGTTCAGCGGAACGTCTTCCGTCAAGATGACAGGAACTGAATCCACCGGAACGTATTCGTACAACGCTTCGACAGGGGCTATCTCCCTATCTGTTGACGGTAAAAGCATATCGGGGACCATTGTCTTCGATGGCGACAACGCAACTCTTACCTACGACTCGGGCAATGGCGTGGAGACCGTTATGCTCCAGAAGGAGTCCGGCTCCGGTGGCGAAGGCGGTGACGCCTCGTCTCTCATGATGGGCTCCTGGGTTATCAAGAGCACGACCGTACCAGGTGGCTCTGCGAACGAGACGGTGATCTTCGGTGATGAAAACGTATATAAGGTGAGCGGAATTTACCTCAGCCACTATTCCTTCTCTGGTTCCGAGGCGGCAAACATCTTTGCCATCTATGATCTTTTCGGCTACGATGAACTGCAGGGCAATATTGTCTTCTCGAAGAACGGAAAAGGGGTGCAGCAGGCGGAGATCTCTTGCTATAATCCGGATGGGGATCCAAACGTGAAATGGATTATCCGCATGACGAAATTTAGTGATTATAACCTTCCGTCAGAATCCCCTACCACTTCGAAGCCTTATCTCGGAGATTGGATGCTGCAGAGTTCAACGTTCTCTGGCATGCCTGCAGATTTGGTTGGGCGGATATTCAGATTTACGTCGGACAACCATCTGTTTGTCAACGGAGACGAAAAACCGCTCTCTCTATCCTACTCGGAGACTTCCGCGGGGAAGAGAATGACAATAACGACTCCGGACGGAACAATCGCAGGAAACGTGACATTCAGCGGTTCATATATGACCTATGTGTTGGATGGCGGAATGGGTACTATGCAGTTTGATAATGCTTGGAAATAAATCAGGCGCTTCCCTTAAATGTAGAAACGACAAATAGGAAGAATAGAGGCGGTCGGACACTGATTGTCCGACCGCTTTTTTGGGTCGTCGTTCGTGGCTCGAAAGGATTCTGGGATACGCCGGACTCCGTTCGGCATATCCCTCACCACGATCCGCTCCCATCCGCTGATGCCTAAGGATATCGTCGTATGTGGATTCATCATCGATTCGCAAACAGGAGAACTGGAGGAAATAACAATCTGATCCCTACATCGCTGTTCTTTACTCACCATTCCTTCTGTCCGCTCTGCGAATAAGGGATTCTTCTTCCGTGTTTAGTGGTGGAATAGACGTATCGCGCGGCCAATGCCTTCGACAAGGATGTCTATGTCTTCTTCCGTATTGTAGATGCCGAAGGAGGCTCTCACCGTACCATCTATGCCGTAGTAGTCCATCACTGGCTGTGCACAGTGATGACCGGTTCGGACGGCAATGCCCAGTTTGTCAAGAATCGTTCCTAAGTCATACGGATGGATATCGCCGACAAGGAAGGAGATCAGGCCGCTGCGCTTCTCCGCTCCGCCGATAATTCGCATCTCAGGTATTTCTCCCAATCGACGCAGGGCATACTCCATGAGACGCTGCTCGTGCGCGGCGACGGATTCCATCCCGATGCCGTCAATATATTCAAGGGCCGCTGCCAGAGCTGTACTGCCGATGAAGTCCGGCGTGCCCGCCTCAAATTTGTAGGGAAGCACATTGAACGTTGTCTTCTCAAAACTGACTTTGTCAATCATCTCTCCGCCTCCCTGATAAGGGGGAAGTTTCTCAAGCCACTCCTCTTTGCCATATAGGATGCCGATGCCCGCAGGTCCGTAGATCTTGTGGCCCGAGAAGGCAAGAAAGTCAGCATCCAGTTCCTCTACGTCAACGGGAAAGTGGGGGACGGATTGCGCTCCGTCAAGGAGCACGGGGATCCCATGGGCATGAGCAAGGCGGATTACCTCGCGCACCGGATTGACCGTGGCAAGGGTGTTCGAGACGTGGGCAAGCGTGATCAGACGCGTACGAGACGTGATCAGGGATTCCAGTTGCTCCGTCTGCAACGTGCCGTCCTTCCGGATGGGAAGGGCCTTGAGGACGACTCCCCTGCGCTGCTCAAGCAACTGCCACGGCACAATGTTCGAGTGATGCTCCATGACGGTGGTGAGGATCTCGTCTCCCTCGCTGAGCAACTCACCGAAGGAGGACGCAACCAGGTTGATGGATTCCGTCGTGCCGCGAGTGAAGATGATCTCCGAGGTGGAACGGGCATGGATAAATCGACGCACCCTCTCTCGGGCGGATTCATGTGCCTCTGTCGCCTCCTGACTGAGGAAGTGAACGCCGCGGTGCACGTTCGCATTGCGGTGAAGATAACCCTCTTTGATGCGGTCAACGACACAGCGTGGCTTCTGCGTCGTGGCGGCATTGTCAAGATAGGTCAGCGGATGACCGTAAACCGTTTCTTGGAGGATCGGAAAGTCGTTTCGTATCTTTTCTGAGTCAATCATCATTGGGTTTGGTTATGGAGTGTGGTGGGGCTGAGTCACTCGGGTTTCAGTAATAGGATGAGACGCAACCCAAGGTCGCAGAAGACAAGCGTGGACTGCACATTCTGCGCAATGTCACGCTGGGCATCTGAGAAACATTGCATGATCCCCAGAACATTGGACTCATGGATGTAGGGCGAGAATTTGCTCGAGAACTCCTGCTCAAAGGACGCAAGGTACCTTAGCCGCTGCTCCTGGAGATTATAGATGAAGTTCTCTCGTAGAAGACGCTGGGCATAACTCAGAAAGGCCTGCTGGTTGTCCCGCGAGGTTTTTCCGATGGTCTCCGCAAACTGACGCAGTTGCAGGAGTGCCTGCGCTTTCTTGTCCTGCGTCTTGAAGTAGCGGATACCCCACGCAGTTCGCATCAGGAATGCAAAGTCATCGAAATACCGACGGCTCGACTCGTTCGTCTCCGCTATCTCTCGCGCCGTAATGACGGAGCCTCTGGCAAGACGCGAGGCAAAACGGACCTCCTCTTCCGTGAGCGTGGGATAACGGCCTCGCAACATCTCCGACATCGAATCAACCGATACCGGTGGCAGATGGATGCGCTGCGTGCGAGAGACAATCGTCCCGAGGACGTGTTCCGGGTCATTGGACACCAATAGCAGGATCGTTCCGGCAGGTGGCTCTTCAATCAACTTGAGCAGTTTGTTCGCTCCCGTCGGATGCATCTTCTCTGGCTGCCATAGAATCAGTATCTTCAGATCGCCTTCAAAGGATTTCAGCATGAGCTTGCGCAGAATCTCGTCACTCTCATTGGCATAGATGGTGCCTTGCTTGCTCTCGCTGATCGTGTCAAGCCACTGGGTGGACGAAATGTAAGGGTCGGCAAGGACGCGTTCCCGGAATTGGGGCAATAGGGTGTCACAGACCGTCGAGGTCGAGGTCCGGACAATAGGAAAGGCAAAGTGGAGATCCGGGTGTGCCAGCTTCTCGAATTTTAGACACGATGGACACGTTCCGCACGAGTCGCCGTCAATATGATGGTGACACAGCAGGTATTGAGCAAAGGCAATGGCAAGAGGCAACGTTCCGGAACCTTCAATACCCGTAAACAGCATCGCATGAGGTACCCGACCCTGATCGGCTGCCAGTCGGAGACGCTGCTTGACGTCCTCCTGCCCTATGATGTCTGCGAATTTCATGCGCTTCTTTAAGATGAGTCCGCTGTAAAATGAAGGACGGACCACTTATGAAAATAGAGAGACAAATGTACGAAAAAAACGTGGCGGTGCGAAAAAAAGACTATCTTCGTATGACCATACCCGTCGCGGAAGAAAACGTAGGAACAGACGGGGTAATATCGTAAGGAAGATGAATACGACAAAGGATAAGGATAGAATAAGCACGCGACTTCGATTGCAGTGCCTCTTGATGGGCTTTTTCATGTCATTGCCGATCCTGGCGGAGAATGGACGGTCGGTTAATGCGTTTCTGAATACGCCTGAACTCCGACACGCCAACGTCGGCGTGCTGATGCGCAATGTGCGTACAGGCGAGGTCATCGACTCGTACAGAAGCAGTTCTTTCTGCCTGCCCGCAAGTACGACGAAACTTGTGACAACGGCGGCGGCTCTGGAATTGCTCGGACCAGAGTTCCGTTTCAAGACTACCCTTCAATACGATGGTGAGGTGCGGGACAGCGTTCTGTACGGCAATCTCTATATCTTGGGTGGAGGAGACCCGACTCTCGGATCTAAGTATCTGGGCGACACCCTTTTCCTCGACCGCTGGTGTCGTGCCGTTCTCCGTTTGGGAGTGCGACATATCAAGGGACAGGTGATTGCCGACGCTTCTCTCTTCAACGAACAGGGCGTCTCGCCGAAGTGGTCATGGGAAGATCTCGGTAATTACTACGGCATGGGTGTCTATGGTTTGTCTGTCTACGACAATACGTGTGGGGTCTATTATAAATCGGGCAAGGTAGGGACCCAGACCGAAATCCTGCGCACCGAGCCTCTCATAGAAGGACTGCGTATCGAGAACCATGTCACAGCTGCTTCCGGAGGTGGTGATAATGCCTATTACTATGGCGCACCGCTCTCACTCTCCCGTACCGTGTACGGAACGGTACCGGCTCTGAAGAAGGAGTTTCTCTCTAAGGCAGATATCCCCAATCCACCGCTCCTCCTCTCTCAGCAACTCACTCAGGCTCTTTCGTCCCGGGGAATCGGGGTCGATGGCAACCCCGACTGTATCCTTTCCCATCGCAAGACGGCCTCCGGACGTAAAACGTTCTTTACCCTTTCGTCACCTCCTTTGCGCGACATTGTCGAGAATACGAACCGCCTAAGCAATAACCACTATGCAGAACACCTGTACCGCTATCTCGGCTCCAGAAAAACTTCGTCCGATGTGACGGCTGGGGCAGAGGTGATCAACGAGTTTTGGAAAAGCAAGGGAGTGGATACCGACGGGTTGATTCAATACGACGGGAGCGGATTGGCACCAGTCAATGCAATAACGCCTGAATTCCTGGTGAACTTGCTGACGTGGGAATACACTCAGGCAAAGTACGGCAAGGTGTTTTACGCATCACTGCCGGTCGCCGGACAGACAGGGACCGTGAAGTCTCTGCTTCGGGGAACACGCCTCGCCGGACGTGTCCGCTGCAAGAGCGGCAGCATATCACGTACACAGTGCTATGCTGGATATGTCGAATGGCAAGGCGAGACCTACGCTTTCGCCGTGATGGTGAATAATTTCCGGGGCTCCAGGGAGAGGGTCAAAAGAGCAATAGGCTCTCTGCTGCTCAGCCTGACCGACGAGACAGTTGGTAAGGAGGAACAGGAGATGGACCTGCACGATGATGCCCCTCTTGAATCGTCCGATACCGATACGGAACCGTCTGCCGAATAGTAGCAATGGATCAGTTGATACATATCGAAACGACTGGCTCGACCAACGATGATATGATGGCGTTGGTCCGAACCCGACGCAAGGACCTGACGGACGGCACGACGATCTGGGCAGATTATCAGACAGCTGGGCGAGGTCAGCAGGGAAATCGCTGGTGGTCGGCAAAGGGAGAGAATCTCCTCTTCTCGACGGTATTCTTCCCCGATACTCCGGTCTCTCGACAGTTCCTTCTTACCGAGATGGCGTCCTTGGCGGTGTTCGATGCCTTACAGGAAAACGGAGTGGAACGCATGAGCATCAAATGGCCAAACGACCTCTATATCGGTGAGAAGAAGGTGGTCGGTATGAGGAATGAGACAATTCTGAGCGGTGCGCTCGTCGATGTCTTCATTACGGGAATCGGTATCAATGTCAATCAACAGCATCTCGATTTCGAGGCTCCCAATCCGACTTCTCTGATCAATGAACTGGGATGCGAAACCGACCGACAGGCTCTGATGGAGGATCTGCGAAGGTGTATGATGAGACGGTATAACCAACTGCTGGCAGAGGAAACCGCACTTCTGCATGCCGACTACATGGAACGCCTGTTCCGACGCAATGGCACACACCGCTTCTTCGAGACGGCAAGCCGGACATGCATCGAAGGGTCTGTTGCCGGCATTAGAGAGGATGGACACCTGTTGTTACGGCTCCTCTCTGGCGAGGTTCGCCAGTATGCTTTCAAGGAGATACGAAATGTCTTCAATGATGGAATGACACTGGAATGAATTCCTTGATAAAACGAATGCAATGAAAACAGTTTTTCTCTCTGTCCTTTTGATCAGTCTGATCGGTGTCTGCTACTGCGCATGGCGTATCTGGCATATCGTACCAGGAGGAACACCCGTCCGATGGACGGCCGTCGCCCTGTTCGTACTCTGGTTCGCCTCGTTGTTCCTGGTTTTTGGTGGACTCGACCGACTCCCGATGAACTTGGCTTCCTGCTTATACGAGATAGGAACGTCTTTCGTATTCGTTTTCCTTTATCTGACGATGCTCTTCCTGCTGATGGATCTGGCAAGACTGCTCGGAGTTCTGCCCTCTTCTTTCCTGTTCCATTCTCTGCCTGGAACGCTTGCGGTCGTGGCTCTACTGACCGCCGTTTTTGCCTATGGCAACTGGAATTATTACCGTAAGCAACGCGTGGAACTGAATCTCACGACAGAAAAGAAACTCAATCGGCCACTGAAGATAGTGATGAGTTCGGACCTGCATTTCGGCTATCATAATCGACGACGCGCTGCCGAACAGTGGGTCGAACGCGTCAATGCTGAGAACCCTGATTTCGTTCTCCTTGCCGGTGATCTGATTGATAATAGCATACGACCGCTCCGCGAGGAGGGGATCGCTCAGGTGCTCCGACGGCTGAAGGCTCCGGTGTTCGCCTGCCTGGGCAACCATGAATATATCCATAGTGTTGAGGAGGCAATCGGGTTCTATAACGAGGCGGGGGTGACGCTGTTGCGCGACTCTGTCGTTCAGATTGACGGCGTAACGGTCATCGGAAGGGATGACCGTACCAATAAATACCGCCTGACAACCGATCAACTTAGGAACCGATCCGACGATTCTTCTTATGCGATCCTGCTGGATCACCAACCCTATCACCTCGAAGAATCCGAATACGCCAATATCGACCTCCAACTCAGCGGACACACTCACTATGGACAGGTATGGCCCATCTCATGGATCACAGCGGCGATTTACGAGAATGCATGGGGTGCACTGCGCAAGGGAGCAACGGATATCTATGTCTCGTCAGGATACGGAATCTGGGGTGGAAAGTTCCGCATCGGGACTCAGAGCGAATACGTGGTCATCCATCTCTCCTCCCCAAAGACGGAATAGTGGTATTCCCTCAGTCCGTAATGACTTCAAGATAAAAGGAGAAGGGACGGAACCCGTCATTGCAACTGATCATCGCACTCAAAGGGTTTTTCATCCACCCGTCGTAGAAGTTGCCCTTGCCTTGAGACAGCGACTCGACAAACGGCCGCATGCTTTCCCACGCCGCAGGACACAGGTCCTGAGGACATCGACCGTCCGTCGAAATCCATTCTTGACCCTCCTTGATGTTGCACGTGTGCTCAATCGGGTTCTCATAGGCGGCCATCAGGTCTGGATAGACCGTCTGACGTAACGCTGTGATTCTTACTTTGTACATGGCTGGGATGAGGATGGAGAGGGATCGGTCCAGTCACCGTTCTTGCGGATTAGCGCAATGAGTTTGTCTACGGCTTCTGCGGTCGGTATGTTCTTCTCGACACAGGTCTGTTTCTTATAGAGCGATACACGCCCCGGTGCTGCTCCGACATATCCGTAGTCGGCATCGGCCATCTCTCCCGGACCATTGACGATACAGCCCATAATGCCTATCTTCAACCCCTTGAGATGCGATGTGCGGCTCTTGATGTCGGCAATGGTCTGCTGCAGGTCGTAGAGCGTACGGCCACAGGATGGACACGAGATGTATTCCGTACGGCTGATGCGCGTGCGGGATGCCTGAAGGATGGCAAATGAAAGGGACACCAGATCTTCCGGCGAGATGCTCTCGCCTTTATTGGTGAGGCAGAGTCCGTCTCCGAATCCGTCCAGCAGGAGAGCTCCGGCATCAGACGAGGCTTTCAACTGAAGAGTCTCTAAGTCGTCCTCTTCATACTGCAGATTCAAAATGACAGGCGTGGTGACCCCGGCAATCAGGAGCTTGTGGAAGGCAGCACGCAACTCCCCGACACGGTTGACATGGTCACTCCGTAAGGCAAGGATCGCATCTGGCGAGTTCTTCAGTCGGCTTAGGGTGGAGTCGGTCAACTCACTGTAAGTCAAATGCTGAATACCGGATAGGGATGATAGACCAATATAGTCTGGCTCGAGCGTAGCATAGTCTCCTCCGCTCGAGGCAATGACGACAGGGACATGACTGCCACCGATCTTGCCTACCGGATGGGTGGTGCGGCGGGTGTATCGATAGGGATCAAATGCCGCAGATGCGCTGGCTTCAATGGACGGCGCATCAGAACGTCGGGAGAAGTAGTCCGCCAGTTTGCGAGCTACGGGTATCTCGGCTTCAGGGTCTTCCGATAGCGAGACTCGGATCGTATCTCCGATGCCGTCCGCAAGGAGCGCCCCGATTCCGACAGCCGATTTGATGCGCCCATCTTCGCCACTGCCCGCCTCGGTGACTCCGAGATGAAGAGGGTAGTGCATGTCTTCCTCTTCCATCGCCGCAACGAGTTTCCTTACACTCTGTACCATGACAAGGGTGTTGGAGGCTTTCATGGAGATAACGACGTCTTTGAAGTCGGCCTTGTGGCAGATGCGGAGAAACTCCATGGCACTCGCAACCATCCCTTCTGGTGTGTCTCCATAGAGATCCATGATGCGGGGTGAGAGAGAGCCGTGGTTGACTCCGATGCGAAGCGCCGTATGGTGTTGCCGGCAGATGTCAAGCAGATGGAGCAGTTTGACCTCAATGTCCTCCAGACCTTTGCTGGAGAAGTTGCCGGGATTGATGCGGACTTTCTCTACGTGCAGCGCTGCCTCTTCGGCTGCACGGGGATTGAAGTGGATATCGGCAACCAACGGAACGGTGATGTGCTTCCGGTGGATGTAGGCTTCAATATCTTTTAGGTTCGACGCCTCACGCACCCCCTGTGCCGTCAGACGGACATAATCGGCTCCCGCTTGTGCAATGCGCACAATCTGCTCTCCGCTCTCAACCGTATCGTTGGTGTCGGTATTGGTCATCGACTGAATCCGTATAGGATTCGACGACCCAAGTGGACAGTCCCCGATTCGGACCTCGGAGGTTCTGCGACGCTGGTAGTTGAAGTAATCGGAAACGTAGTTCATGAGACTCTCACAGGTGTGATTTCTTATAGTTTGGTTTGACAGGCTTCTTGCGACGTACAACCCGTACAGTTATGGGTTTCATGACCGCGGAAGCGATGCTCAATCATCATTTTGATCGTGTCTTTCAACGCAGGAACACGGATGAATTCCTCAACGTCAGCCACAAAGGCAAACATGAGCAACATCTTCGCCTCAGCTTCGGGAATGCCACGCGAGCGCAGGTAGAAGATAGTGTCGGCATCCAACTGACCGACGGTCGCTCCGTGGTTACAGATGACGTCGTCATTGTGTATCTCCAGATGAGGCTTGGCATGCATGCGGGCATCATGAGAGAGACAGATGTTACGGTTTGTCTGTATCGCCTTGGTACCCGAGGCACCGTCTGCTACATAGATCAGACCAGAGAAGGCTCCGACGGACTGATCGCCCAGAACATATTTGTAAAGTTCGTTTGTCGTGCAGTTCGGCACAAGGTGACGGACAAGGGTGGATGTGTCCGTGTGTTGCTTCCCGTCGTTGATGGACATACCGCAGAGGTTTAGATTCGCATGCTCGCCAATCAGGTCTACCTGTACGTTATTGCGCGTAACGCCGTTCTGTAGCGTGACTTCGTTGATCAGAACGTCCGAATGCTCGTGTTGCTGTACGTACAGATGTCCGAAGTTGGTCATGTCAGCTCGCGTACTCTCAAGTTTGTAGTGCTCGTATCGTGCACCCTTTCCGACGAAGACTTCCGTTACGCGGTTGGCAAAGAAACGATGCGCGTCAAGGGCATGTGCACAGACAAGCATGGAAGCCTTCGACCCCTCTTCCAGAATGATGAGGTTGCGCGACTGAGCAAGCATGTCCACATCCGCTCGCATGAGGTTGATGAGCTGGATGGTCTGCTTGATCTCAACTCCCTTCGGGACATAGAGGAAAAATCCGTCCTGTGCAAAGGCGGTGTTGAATGCTACAGTCGTGTCTGTATTGTCGGCAGCTCTGCCGTAATAACGGCGCACAAGCTTTGGATAGCGATCCGCTGCCTCACGTAGCCCGCAGGCTATGACACCTTCCGGCAACTTGGCGGACGTGGGCTGTGAATGATTGTAGAACTGGTCGTTGATGACGAAGTAGAGGTTCGAGTTGATGCCTGGAACCCCACAACGGAATATCGAGTAAGGGTCAATGGGAAATTCAATGCCCGATAGGTTGAGTCCATAGTCCGGCTCAAAAAGGTGCGACGCATTCGTATAGAGATAATGCTCGTCTTTGCTGGTCGGAAAGCCTTTCTCTCGGAAAATGCGGAAGGCCTCGTCACGATGCTCGTTGAGCACCGCTGAGGAGTGACGGTCAATGAGCCCTCTGTGATCGAGAAAGAGGTCTATATATTGTTTTTCTGTCTGCATGGGAGATGGATGTCTTTCTTTTTTCAGTAATCCTTGGGTGTCTTGATGGTGGCTGCTTTCTCGTCCTGCCGACGCAACAGGAAGAGGAATGCAGGAGAAGTGTTATTCGTCCTCTACCTCTTTCTTTATCCAGTCATACCCCCGCTCTTCAAGCTCAAGAGCCAGTTCCTTGCCTGCCGTCTTGACAATGCGCCCTTTGTACAGGACATGGACAATGTCAGGGACAATATAGTCAAGCAGACGCTGATAATGCGTGATGACAATGGTGGAGTTGTCTTTGCTCTTCAGACGGTTGACACCTGCCGCTACAATGCGCAGGGCATCGATGTCAAGACCGGAGTCCGTCTCGTCAAGGATGGAGAGCTTCGGCTCCAACATCGCCATTTGGAAGATCTCATTGCGCTTCTTCTCGCCTCCGGAGAATCCTTCATTGACGGATCGGTTCGCAAGACGATTGTCCAACTCAACGTATTCTTTCTTCTCTCGCATGAGCTTGAGAAATTCTCCGGCGGATAGTGGTGGCTGACCCTTGTATTTGCGATGCTCATTGACGGCCGTACGCATGAAGTTGACTATGGATACACCAGGTATCTCAACAGGATACTGGAACGATAGGAAAATACCTTCCCTCGAACGGTCCTCCGGAGGGAGGTCAAGGATGTTCTTGCCGTTGAAGAGAATCTCACCGGAAGTAACAGTGTATGCCGGATGACCCGTGATGACTGCCGAAAGCGTCGACTTGCCAGAGCCGTTCGGACCCATGATGGCATGTACCTCTCCCTCACGTACGGTCAGGTTGATGCCTTTGAGTATTTCTTTCTCGCCAATGTTGGCGTGCAGATTTTTAATTTCTAACATGCTATGATGATGGTTTCTGTTTTTTTGCTGACTGGATGACGGATGCGGCTATCCTACTCCGGACGTACTTTCCAACGATATTTCAAGCAACCTCTGCGCTTCTACCGCAAATTCCATCGGCAATTGATTGATGACTTCTTTGGCATAACCACCGACTATCAACGATACGGCGTCGTTGGCGGAAATACCACGCTGATTGCAGTAGAAGAGCTGGTCGTCCGAAATCTTCGACGTGGTGGCTTCGTGCTCGATGACGGCGGATTCGTTGTGTACGTCCATATAGGGGAAGGTGTGCGCACCACAGCAGTTACCAAGCAGCAGGGAGTCACACTGGGAGAAGTTGCGGGCACCTTCTGCATTCGGCGCTACACGGACCAGCCCGCGGTAACTGTTTTGTGACTGACCTGCGGAGATTCCCTTCGAGACGATATGACTGCGTGTGTTCTTGCCTATGTGTATCATTTTCGTTCCCGTGTCGGCCTGCTGGTGATGGTTGGTTACCGCTACGGAATAGAATTCTCCGACCGCATTGTCTCCTCGCAATACGCAGGAAGGGTACTTCCAAGTGATGGCAGAACCCGTCTCGACCTGTGTCCACGAGAGTTTGGCGTTCTCTTTGACAATACCGCGCTTGGTGACGAAGTTATAGACACCTCCCTTTCCGTCCTTGTCTCCTGGATACCAGTTCTGTACCGTCGAGTATTTCACCTCAGCTCCGTCGTTGACGACAATCTCCACGATCGCAGCGTGTAGTTGGTATTCATCTCGTGCCGGTGCTGTACATCCTTCCAGATAACTGACATAACTCTCATCGTCAGCAACGATGAGTGTGCGTTCAAACTGACCGGTGTTCAGGGCATTGATTCGGAAATAAGAGGATAACTCCATCGGACATCTCACACCCTTCGGTATATAGACAAACGAACCGTCTGAGAAGACGGCGGAATTCAATGCCGCAAAGAAGTTGTCCGTCGGTGGGACAACACTGCCTAAATATCTCTTTACCAAATCAGGATAGTTGCGCACGGCTTCCGAAATGGAGCAGAAGATAATGCCTTCCGCTGCCAGTTTCTCTTTGTTCGTCGTCTTGACCGATACGGAGTCCATGATGGCATCAACAGCCATGCCGACGTGAAGTTTCTGCTCTTCAATAGGTATACCAAGTCGATCGAAGGTCTTCAGTAACTCCGGATCGACATCGTCCAGACTCTCTGGCGCTTTCTTTTGTTTCGGTGCCGCATAGTAGCGCATGGACTGATAGTCCAACTCAGGCAACTGCAGCAACGGCCAGCGAGGCATCTTCATCTCACTCCATTTCCGGTAGGCTTGGAGCCGGAACTCCAACAACCAGTCCGGCTCCTGCTTCTTGGCAGAAATCATGCGGATGATTTCTTCGTTCAGACCAGTCGGAATGTATTCGGTGTCTATCTCAGTCGTGAAACCGTACTTGTACTTCTCGTTGGCCAGCTCGTTTATGATGGATTCGTTCAGTTCTTCAGCCATTTGAATCAGTGTTTCGCTATAAGCATCCACAAAGATAGAAAGAAAAAACGAGATAGAGTGGAGGAATCAAATAGGACGGGACTCGCAATGTGCTCTCTGTCTGTGGAACAGGTTCCTTCCTCCTGATTACGTCTGAACAAGGGGAAAAGTCATCATGTTTTTCGGATAAAAGTAGTATCTTTGTGAAAAACATAAACTGGATTTCTAAGAATGGCACTTCAATGCGGCATTGTCGGACTCCCTAACGTGGGAAAATCGACCCTTTTCAACTGTCTTTCCAATGCGAAGGCTCAGGCCGCCAACTTCCCTTTTTGTACGATTGAACCGAACGTAGGTGTGATTACCGTTCCTGACGACCGCCTCAATAAACTTTCTGAACTCGTCCACCCGGAACGTATCGTGCCGACTACGGTCGAGATCGTTGATATCGCAGGACTGGTCAAGGGAGCCTCCAAAGGGGAGGGACTGGGTAACAAGTTCTTGGCGAACATCCGCGAAACGGATGCAATCTTGCATGTACTGCGCTGCTTCGATAATGATAATATTACACACGTCGACGGTTCAATCGACCCGGTACGTGATAAGAATATCATCGATACGGAACTGCAGCTGAAGGATCTCGAAACAGTTGAATCACGCCTCAACAAGGTGCAGAAACAGGCATCCGCCGGAGATAAGGATGCCAAAATACTCTCCGCCATCCTACTTCAATACAAGGAGGCCCTCGAAAGCGGAAAGAGCGCACGGACCGTGCAGGTTGACAAGGAACACGAACGGATGGTCAAGGAACTGGGACTGCTGACCAATAAACCGGTATTGTATATCTGCAACGTAGATGAGAATGCCGCTGTGGAAGGCAATGCCTATGTCAATGCAGTGCGCGAAGCAATCAAGGACGAGGAGGCAGAACTGCTCATCGTGGCTGCCGCAACCGAAGCCGACATCGCTGAACTCGAGACGTACGAGGAACGACAGGAATTCCTCGAGGCAATGGGACTGCAGGAGTCCGGTGTCAGCCGACTCATCCGCGCCGCATACCGACTCCTCAATCTGCGCACGTTCTTTACGGCAGGACCGAAAGAGGTGCGCGCATGGACGTTCCGAAAAGGTTGGAAGGCCCCACAGTGCGCAGGCGTGATACACACCGATTTCGAGAAGGGATTCATCCGTGCCGAAGTGATTAAGTACGACGATTATATAAAATACGGGTCGGAAACAGCATGCAAGGAGGCTGGGAAAATGGCCGTCGAGGGGAAAGAGTATGAGGTGCAGGACGGCGATACGATGCTCTTCCGCTTCAACGTCTGACCCCTTCTTATGAATACACGTGGCAGAATTCAAAGACACAGAACATATCTATATTTCTATTTATTAACCAACTAAAATCTTACAATTATGAGTACTGATGAATTGATTTCGAATTACAAGGAGGTCTTTACCCAGAAGTTCGCTAAGTTTGACGGACGCGCAGGACGCAAGGAGTTTTGGTACTTCGTTCTGGTAAACGTCGTGGTCAGTATTGTCCTCAATATCATTGATGGCGCAATTTTTTCAACAACCGTTCTTTCGGGTATCTATGGCTTGGCTGTCCTTATTCCAAGCCTGGCATTGACTGCACGTCGTTTGCATGACATCAACAAGAGCGGTTGGTGGCAGTTGATTGCTCTTGTTCCAATCGTAGGTTGGATTATTCTTATCATTTGGTGCGTAAAGGAAGGTGACAAGGGAACCAACAACTTCGGAGAGGAACCGGCAGAATAAGGCTTCCATCCCGACAGAAGAACGCATAACAGACAAAAAGAAGGGGCGAGTGAATGTTCACTCGCCCCTTCTTTCGCTTGTCTATGATTATGATGCATTATGCTTTCCCGTCACTGCCCAATACATCCTTTATCTTGTGGATGTACAACTTCTTCATGTTGTCACGCGCCGGTCCCAGATACTTTCTCGGGTCGAACTCCGCTGGCTTCAGCGCCATGACTTCACGGATAGCAGCCGTCATGGCCAAACGGCTGTCACTGTCAATATTGATCTTGCATACGGCACTCTTCGCGGCTTTACGCAACTGCTCTTCCGGTATGCCAATCGCGTCAACAAGTGCCCCTCCGTATTTGTTGATGGTCTCTACCTCTTCCTGAGGGACGGACGAGGATCCATGAAGTACAATCGGGAATCCTGGTAATTGTTCCATGACTCCGTCTAAAACATCAAAGGCCAATGGCGGCGGAACCAGACGACCAGTCTTTGCATCACGTGTGCACTGCTCTGGCTTGAATTTATTGGCTCCGTGCGATGTTCCGATCGAGATGGCCAGCGAGTCACAACCCGTTTTGGTGGTGAAGTCCACAACCTCTTCCGGACGAGTGTAGGTGTGGTGGTCCGACTGTACCTCGTCTTCCACGCCTGCCAACACGCCCAACTCTCCCTCTACCGTGACGTCAAATTGATGAGCATACTCAACGACTTTCTTGGTCAGTGCAACGTTCTCGTCATAAGGTAGGTGACTGCCGTCAATCATCACGCTCGAGAATCCCATATCTACACAACTCTTGCAGAGTTCAAAGGAGTCGCCGTGATCAAGATGGAGGACAATCTGAGGATTTTCCCAGCCTAGTTCCTTCGCATAGGCGACGGCTCCTTCTGCCATATAGCGTAACAAGGTCTGATTCGCATAGTTGCGGGCTCCCTTGCTCACTTGTAGTATAACGGGTGATTTGGTTTCTGCTGCAGCTTGTATAATGGCTTGCAGTTGTTCCATATTGTTGAAGTTGAACGCTGGAATGGCATATCCGCCATCAATGGCCTTCTTAAACATCTCGCGTGTGTTTACAAGACCTAATTCTTTGAAGTTAACCATGTTTGAATAGATGTGTTAGAGTTTATCGATAATAGACTTTGCCTAAAAGTCTGAATATCCTTACAAATATACATAGAAAAAAAGACGGGTGTTCTTGTCTTTTGTATGTTTTTGAGCATAAAAACACCCGCCCATCCTTGACAGGATGGATCCCCTTCTGCTAAAGAGAGTTTCCCCCTCGATGGCGTCTGAACATAGGTACATGACAGACAAGAAGCAAAACCCTTGTCTGTCATTGAATGGAAGTCAGAGGGATCGAACGAAGGCTATTTCGACAACATAGCGTCAATGCGCCGCGTTATCTCGGACTCCGGAACAAGACCCACTGTCTTGTCAACTAGTTCTCCGTTGCGGAAGAACAAGACGGTCGGAATGCTCATGATACCGAATTGTTGCGGGATCTCCATGTTCTCGTCCACGTCGAGTTTGCCGACTTTGACTCTACCCGCATAGTCGTCCGCTATCTTGTCAATAACGGGACCAAGACGTTTGCAGGGACCGCACCAGGCTGCCCAGCAGTCAACAACGGTGATCCCTTCAGCCGTTTCGGCTGCGAAGTTTTGGTCTGTAAGTGTCTGTGTCATGATTTTTGAATGGTTGGATGGTTTTTATTAGGTATTCTCTCGCCATGGCAGAACTTAGTGTAAAGCTGACTTTGCTCTCCTGGCTTATTTAATCAAGGTTGCTTTTCAATGTGCATGGGAGGATGTATCAACTGAGTTTGAACTCCAGAAGGTGGCGCTCCTGGTTCGTCTTTAGGAATTCTTTTACCTCTCGGTTCATATCGACCCATATGTTACGCGCCCGTGTCGGGATATTGCGGTTCTTTTTCTGAAAGACGATGTGTAACGATATGTGACCGTGTCGCTCCCCTTCAACGTTCCCGCTTTTCATCATTCTGCCGAAGTTCGTGACAAAATCAGGCTGGAGCCTGTCGCTGTCAAGATAGACCGTGAGGCGTTCCGCCATCTTTTGACAGACATCGTTGAGCAACATGACCTGCTTGATGTTTGCGTCCAGAGTCAAGGGATCTCCGACTTTCGGATGGAAGTTGTTGTATCTTTCGCGACGGTCGGCAATGTGACCCCTGACAAGGATATACAGGTCCTTTTGCATGTATTTCTTGTATTCGATGTAGTTCTCACCGAAGAGGGCGAACGTGTACGACCCTGAATAGTCTTCAATCGTAAACCGTCCATATGGGTTGTTCGTCTTCGTGACGCCGTTGTACGTGTCCGTGACAATACCAGCCATCGTGAAGTCCTTCCCTCGAGGCGAATCTCCCTCGGTTGTCTTCTTCATCCATTCTTCCATCTCTTTGCACTGGACAGTAACAAAGGAACGAAATTCACAGTAGTATTCGTCAAGAGGATGCGAGGAGAGATAGATGCCGATACAGTCTTTCTCCCACCCTAGCTTCTCAAGAAAGTTCCACTGTTGAGTGGCATTGAGGGGCGGACGTTGGATCTCTATGGCGTCGCCTCCTAAGTCCCCGAAGAGGGTGTTCGTGTTCTGAAGACGGTCGTTCTGAACGGTACGGCCGTATTCAATCAGCGCCTCATTGAAGGTCGGACGCTTCTCTATATTGGTACGTACGAAGAACTGTTCTCGCTTCGAACCGTCACCGAAGTTGTCAAAGGCACCTGCCAACCCGAGACTCTCCAACGTTCCTCGGTTGCAGGACGTCATGTTAATGCGCTCCATGAAGTCGTAAATAGAAACGTAAGGTCCGTTCTTTTCACGCTCCTGTATGATGCTTTCGACGGCCCCCTCGCCTACTCCCTTTACTCCGCCAAGACCGAAACGGATGGCTCCCTCTTTGTTTACCGTGAAGTTTAAGTCCGATTCGTTGATGTCAGGACCGAGTACGTCAATGCCCATCCGACGGCATTCATCCATGAATTTAGATACCTTCGTGATGTCATCACGGTTGCGCGTCAGGTTCGCCGCCATGAAGTCGGCTGGATAATGGGCTTTTAACCATGCCGTTTGATAGGCTACCCACGAGTAGCACGTCGCATGCGACTTGTTGAAGGCATAGGAGGCAAATTTCTCCCACTCACTCCAGATGTGCTCCAGTATCTTCTCGTCATGCCCATTCTTCTTGCCACCTTCAATGAACTGGGGCTTCATCTTGTCAACAATGTCTTTTTTCTTCTTTCCCATCGCCTTGCGCAACGCATCACTCTCTCCTCGCGTGAAGTCAGCAAGCAGACGACTCAGAAGCATGACCTGTTCCTGATAGACGGTGATGCCATATGTGTCCGACAGATATTTCGACATGACGTCTATCTCGTATCGGATCTCTTTGATTCCCTGTTTCCGCTTGATGAATTCCGGGATGTTGTCCATCGGTCCCGGACGGTAAAGCGCATTCATGGCAATAAGGTCCTCAAAAACGGTCGGCTTAAGGTTGCGTAGATGCTCCTGCATGCCGGCACTTTCAAATTGGAAAGTACCAATCGTGTCGCCTCGCTGATATAATTGATAGGTCAGCTCATCGTCCAACGGGATGTGATCAATGTCAACCTGCTCTCCTGTGCGCTTGTAGATGTTTTTCAGCGCTTCTTTGATGATGGATAGCGTAGAGAGACCCAGGAAGTCCATCTTGATGAGGCCTACCTGCTCGATGACATGACCGTCATATTGCGTTACGATGACGTCCTGACCCGTTTCTTTGTCATACACCGTACTCATCGGTGCAAAATTGGTCAGATCATCGGCTCCGATGATGACGCCGCAGGCATGTATGCCTACCTGACGGATCGTGCCCTCCAACTCAGCTGCATACGTGATCATGTCTTTCTCGTTCTGATCCGAGGCCTGGAATCTTGACTGAAACTCCGGAAGGTATTTCAGACAGTTGGACAACGTCGGTTTCGGGGTCTTCCCCTTTTCGTTCTTGATGGTATCGGGCAACGCATCCGGTACAAGTTTCTTCCATTCATTTACAATCGGGAGTGGAACTTCCTGTACACGACCGACATCGGCAATGGCACTTTTGGCAGCCATGGTTCCGTAGGTGATGATGTGCGCTACCTTTTCTTTCCCGTATTTCTGTGTGACCCAGTCCAGGACGCGACCGCGACCGTCATCATCAAAATCTACGTCAATATCGGGAAGGGAAATGCGGTCAGGATTCAGGAATCGCTCGAACAGCAGGTCGTATTTCAACGGATCAACGTCAGTGATGCGCAGACAGTAGGCGACAACGGAGCCTGCCGCCGAACCACGACCCGGACCTACACTGACCCCCAACTCTTCACGCGCCGCACGGATGTAGTCGGAGACAATGAGGAAGTAACCAGGGAATCCCATGGTCTTCATGATGTGTAACTCAAAGGTGATCTGACTCTTGATCTCTTCGGTCAGATTCTCTCCGTATCGCATGTGAGCTCCATCCCATGCCAGTTTGTTCAGGTAGTCCGCCTCCAACTTGATGCGGTATAGCTTCTCGTAGCCGCCTAATTTGTGGATTTTCTTTTCCGCTTCCTCCTGACTGAGTACCGTCTCTCCTTTTTCATTGCGGGTAAACTCATTGAAGAGATCTTCTTCCGTGAATCGCTGTCGATATTCCTCTTCGGTACCAAAGTCAGTGGGTATGTCGAACTTTGGCATGATCGGGTCGGAGTCAATGGAGTAGTATTCTACCTTGTTGACAATCTCTTGCGTGTTGCTCAATGCCTCCGGGACATCTTGGAAGATCTCCTGCATCTCATCCGGACTTTTCAGCCATTCCTGTTTGGTGTAGTGCATCCGGTCTTCATCATTCAGCTTCTTACCCGTGTTCAGACAGATAAGACGGTCATGAGCCTCGGCATGCTCCCGTAGGACAAAGTGTACGTCGTTGGTGGCAATGACCTTCACCCCGGTTTTTTTTGCCAGTTCCAGAATGACGGGATTGACTTGCTGCTGGCGCTCGAATACACGGCGGTCAGAGCGGGGAAGGTCGGTCTTGTGACGCTGAATCTCTAAATAATAGTCGTCTCCGAAAAGGTTTTGGAACCATCGGATGCTCTTTTCCGCTTCGTCCGTCTTGCCGGCAATGATGAGTTGGGGAATCTCCCCTCCCAGACACGCCGAACTGCAGATGAGGCCTTCGTGGTATTTCTCCAATAATTCTTTGTCAATGCGCGGACGGAAATAGTTGCCGTCAATCCACGCCGTGGAAACAATCTTACAGAGATTCTGATACCCTTTCTTGTTCTTGGCAAGCAATACCAGATGCCAACCGCTCGCATCTATGATGCGCTCTCGACCCGTCTCGGGATTGTATTCCTTGACGTCTTTGTCTTTTAGATACAACGAACGGCGTGCGCAATAGGCCTCCACACCGGCAATGGGCTTGAAAAGGGAGTCTTTCGCAACCTTTATCTCTTCCAGGATGGCATCCACCGTCCGGTCAGACGGATGGTCCGACGGAACAGAACCGCTTTTCAGTTCCTCAATCTCTTTTTCCAGCGCCTTGATGCGTTTCTTGATCGGAGCATTCACGGAACCAGCAGTGTCCATCAACTCTTTGATGCCGTACATATTTCCGTGGTCGGTCAGGGCAATGGAGTGCATGCCCAGTTGCAAGGCACGGTCAATGAGATCAGGCACTTTCGACATGCCGTCCAGTATCGAATAGTGAGAGTGAACGTGAAGGTGGGTGAAACGATCCATACTGAGGCGAAGCGTTTGTTTTTTTATGGGATAGAATGTGCTTTTATCAACTAAGACCTTTTGTATGATGGCATAGTTCAGTCAAACAGGACTCTGCTCATAATGTCTTTTGAAAAAGGCTACAAAAAAATCTGCCGACGAAGAATCTATACGACAAAGATAAAGAAGTAGGAAAGGTAAGTACCCTTCCTTTAATCTTTGTCATGCAAGACAATTCGATAATATATAAGGGGAAAAAACGGTACTTTGCGAGGAAAGGAAAACCGCCTGCCTCTAGTCCTCAGTAGGCGAGAAGTCCTCTTTCGTAACTCCGCAGAGAGGGCATACCCAGTCATCTGGAATGTCTTCAAAGGCAGTTCCTGGTTCTATTCCGCTGTCCGGATCTCCTACCTGTGGGTCATAGATGTAGCCACAGACATTGCATACGTATTTTTTCATAGAATTTAATGTGTGTTTGTTTCTGTGTGTTTCCAATAAAAACAAAGATAGAAAAAAACAGACGCTTTCAGTGCGAAAAAGGATAAAAAAAACAGGAATCCCTTGTGTATCAAAAAAAAGTCATATCTTTGCACCCGTAAATGTTGATCAGGTGGGCGGTTGTCCACCTGATTTGTTTATAATAAGCGCTTTATGTTGGATAAGGAAGAAATCCGCACGTTTGTGGAGTCGTATCTCGAGTCGTCTGACTGCTATTTGACCGGTCTCTCTATCTCAAAGGAGAACGAGATCGTAGTCGAACTGGATAATGACGAGGGGGTGGATCTGGATACTTGTGCCGCTCTTACTCGAGCCTTCCAGGAGCGATTCGACAGAGACAAGGAGGACTATTCGCTCGAGGTTGGATCCGCCGGACTGACCTCTCCTCTGAAGGTGCTCCGCCAGTACAGAAAGAATATCGGAAACGAGTTGGACGTGCTGACAAACGACGGACGAAAACTCAAGGGAGTCCTCAAGGAGGCCGATGAGAAACAGTTCGTACTGACCATCCGGAAGAAGATGAAACCCGAAGGAGCAAAACGACCGGTGCTCATGGATGAGAATCTGGTGTTCATGTACGAGGAGGTAAAAAACGTATGCCTGCACCTGAAGGTCTGAAAACGTCCGTCTCTCCCAATAGCAAAACAAATCAAGACTAAGAAATAAAACCTATAATATGGCAAAAGCAAAAACAGAAGATTCGGTCAACCTGATAGATATCTTCTCCGACTTTACGGAGGAGAAACGTATTGACCGCGCAACGCTCATCAATGTACTCGAGGAGTCAATCCGTAGCGTTATCCAGAAAATGTACGGCAGCGATGAGAACTATAATGTCGTGATCAATCCTAACAAGGGCGATTTCGAAATATGGCGCTCTCGTGTGGTGGTTCCGGATGGAGAAGTGGAGGATGAAAATCTGCAGATTCCTCTTTCCGAAGCAAAGAAAATCGAGGATGACTACGAAGAGGGCGAGGAGGTGTCCGATAAGGTGGACTTCCTGCAGTTCGGACGACGCGCCGTCCTTACACTCCGCCAGACGCTCGCTTCGAAAATCCTCGAACTCCAGAAGGATGCTCTCTATGCTAAGTATAGCGAAATGCTCGGACAGATCGTGACTGGAGAGGTGTACCAAATATGGAAACGGGAGATTCTCCTGGTCGATGAGGATGGTAACGACATGCTCCTGCCTAAGAGTGAGCAGATCCCTAGCGATTATTATCGGAAGGGAGACCTTGTACGCGCCGTAGTAGAACGGGTCGATAATCAGAATAATAACCCGAAGATTATCCTCAGTCGCACGTCGCCGACGTTCCTACAGCGACTCTTCGAACTCGAGGTACCTGAAATACAAGACGGACTGATTACAATCAAGAAGATTGCCCGCATCCCGGGAGAACGGGCGAAGGTGGCTGTGGAAAGTTACGACGACCGCATCGATGCGGTCGGTGCTTGTGTCGGCATGAAGGGCTCTCGCATTCACGGTATCGTCCGCGAATTACGCAACGAGAATATCGACGTAATCAACTATTCCAACAATATCACTCTGTTTATTTCCCGAGCACTCGCTCCTGCTCATATTTCCAGCATTCGGCTCGAAGAGGATAAGAAAAAGGCAGAGGTGTTCCTCCAGCCAGATCAGGTGTCTCTGGCAATCGGTAAAGGAGGTAGCAATATCAAACTGGCAATCCAACTGACAGGATATGACCTGGATGTCTTCCGTGAATTGGATAATCCTCAAGATGACGATATTTATCTGGACGAGTTCTCGGATGAGATCGACGGATGGATCATCGATATTCTGAAAGACCAGGGATTCTCAACTGCAAAGCAGGTGCTGGCTGCCGATCGTGACGATCTCATCACTCGTACCGACTTGGAGGAGGAGACGATAGATGAGGTATTGGGCGTCTTGAAGAAAGAGTTTGAGGATGAGAATCCGACAACGGAAACCGAGGCCTGAATGAAGGTGGGAGGCCATTGAATTAAAAGTCCATAACAAGTTTTCAAAAACAGATTAGATGCCGATAAGAATAAGCAAAGCAATGAAGGACCTGAACGTGGGTCTTGACTCGATTATCAAGTTTCTTGATAAGAAGGGAGAGAAGGTGGAATCGAACCCGAATGTTAAACTGACCGACCATCAGTACGAACTGCTGGTGGAGGAGTTTGACCACGACAAGAAACTGAAAAGCGAGGCGGAGCAGCAGGCGCAACAGCGACGGAAGGAAAAGGAGGAAAGAAAGGAAGAGGTGGCTCCGAAGGAGGAGTTCATCCCGACCGTCCTGGACGAAGATGATAAACCACAATTCAAGACCGTCGGAAAAATCGACCTCGACGGCGGGAAGAAACCGGCTTCTCCAAAAGAGGAACCTGAACCTCAAGAGGAAGAAATCCCCACTCCGCAGGAGGAACCTCAACAGGAACCCGCTCCTCAGGAACAACCGGACGAACAGACGGTTGTTGAGGAGACGCAACCATCGGAACAACAGAACGAGGCTTCTGCCAAGGAGGAACAATCTGAGAATGTGTTCACTTTGGGAACTCCCGTGCTGACAAACGGACCGAAGGTCGTCGGAACGATTGATTTGAACAAAATCAACGATAAGACTCGACCTGATAAGAAGTCGAAAGAAGAACGACGCAAGGAACGCGAAGAACGCAACGGTGCACGACGAAAAAGGACAAGGATCGGACAAGAACGTATAGACCTGACTCGAACGACAGATCCTGGAGCCAATAGCACTCAGCGACGTCAACAAGGCGGCGGGCAATTCGCTGACGCAGGACGACGTGGCAAAAAGAATCGCCACCAGGAAACTTCGACAATTAGCGATGACGATGTACAGCGACAGGTGAAGGAGACACTGGCTCGCCTGACCGAGAAGAAGGTGAAGGGAGCCAAGTATCGTCGCGAGCGACGCGAGGAGAATGCTGCGGAGGCTGATCGCGAAGCTAAACGTGAACAGATGGAATCAAAAACCATCAAGTTGACGGAGTTCGTGACAGCAAACGAGTTGGCTGTCATGATGGGCGTGAATGTCAATCAGGTCATCGCGACTTGTATGAATCTGGGTTTGATGGTTTCCATCAACCAGCGACTCGATGCCGAAACGATCAATATCGTCGCAGAAGAGTTTGGTTTCCAGACGGAGTTTGTTTCGGCTGAGGTCGTTCAGGCAATACAGGAGGAAGAAGATAAGGAGGAGGATCTCGTTGCCCGACCACCAATCGTCACGGTGATGGGACATGTGGACCATGGTAAGACTTCGCTGCTCGACTATATCCGCAAGTCACACGTTATCGCTGGAGAGGCCGGCGGCATTACACAGCATATCGGAGCCTATAACGTGACGCTCGAATCAGGACGTCAGATCACGTTCCTCGATACACCAGGTCACGAGGCTTTTACCGCTATGCGTGCCCGTGGTGCCAAGGTAACGGATATCGCTATTATTATCGTCGCAGCAGATGATAGCGTGATGCCGCAGACAAAGGAGGCTATCGCCCATGCTTCTGCAGCCGGAGTTCCAATAGTATTTGCAATCAATAAGATTGATAAGCCAGGCGCTAATCCAGATAAGATTAAGGAGGAATTGGCAGGTATGAATTACCTGGTGGAAGAATGGGGAGGAAAGTACCAGTCTGAGGATATCTCGGCAAAACAGGGACTCCATGTGAAGGAACTGCTGGAAAAAGTCCTCTTGGAGGCTGATTTGCTCGATCTGAAGGCAAATCCAAACCGCAAGGCGGTGGGGTCTGTCATCGAATCCTCTCTCGACAAGGGGCGTGGCTATGTCTCCACTGTCCTCGTCTCAAATGGTACGCTCCATATCGGAGACATCGTGCTGGCAGGACCATATTTCGGTCGTGTCAAGGCAATGTTCAACGAACGAAACCAACGGATTACGGAAGCAGGTCCGTCAGAACCGGCACTCATACTGGGCTTGAACGGTGCTCCGCAGGCAGGTGATAACATCAATGTCATGGACGATGAGCACGAGGCTCGCGAAATCGCTGGTAAACGTCTCCAGTTGCAACGCGAACAGGGACTCCGCACAACGACTCATCTGACTCTTGACGAAATCGGACGTCGTATCGCGTTGGGTAACTTCCAGGAGATGAACCTCGTCGTGAAAGGTGACGTGGACGGATCCGTTGAGGCTTTGAAGGACTCCCTCATCAAACTATCGACTGAGGAAATCAAGGTCAATGTGATTTTGGGTGCCGTCGGCGCAATCTCAGAAAACGATGTGCAGCTTGCCGCTGCTTCCGATGCCATTATCATTGGCTTCGACGTCCGACCGACAGCAGGTGCACGTAAGATGGCAGACCAGGAGAAGGTGGATATTCGTACCTACTCGGTCATCTATGACGCGATCGATGATGTCAAGTCGGCTATGGAAGGTATGCTTTCTCCGGAACTCAAGGAGGAGGTGACCGGTACGGCAGAAGTACGACAGGTGTTCAAGATATCCAAAGTCGGCTCTATTGCCGGATGTTTTGTGACGGATGGAAAAATCTACCGTACTTCTCACGTTCGTGTGATACGCGATGGTATCGTTGTCTTTACGGGCGAGTTGGGCTCTCTCAAACAATACAAGGACGACGTCAAGGACATCTCGAAAGGACAGGAGTGTGGACTGAATATCAATAACTACAATGATATAGCAGAAGGCGACATCATTGAGGCGTATGAAATCAAGGAGATTAAGCGAACGCTCGATTAATACCCTTCGATTCTCTTGAGAATATACGGACGACGGCTTTCTGCTCTGAGGAAAGCCGTCGTTGTTTTTTTCTGTTATTTTCTTACGCAGTCAATTTATCCTTTTTCGTATTTCTCACGCAATCGACGTGGCAGGTGGGTACGGACAAGATGGTAGGATGTTTGGATGAGACGACGGACGGTGTCGTCGTCCATGTGGTCCAGATAGAGGTCATTCCAATGACGCTTGTTCAGATGATAGGCGGGACGGATGAATGAGGTTTCTTCCCGCAGGCGGTCTCCTTCTTCGGGAGGAAGTTTTACGGCACACGTGGGTTCAGGAGACGAAAGCCAGATATGAAGGAATATTTTGCCTTCAATACGGAAGATAACCCAATCGGGCCCGTAAGGCATGTCCTCTGTCGCACCTTGCTGAGACAGGGCGTAGGTTCTTACTTCTTCTATATTCATGGTTCTATGCTCTTTAGGTATCCATTAGCAAGTTTCCCGCCGCACACTCTATCAAGGCGAAGTCTCTCTCCTCAGCACACAGACAAAGGGCCATTCCATGCGAAACCTTTTCCCCTCTGTATGGGCGTGTGCTGGAGGAGTCGTGGAGCGTAAGAAAGGCGGTCCCTTCCTGCTGCAGGTTCTCTACGATCGTAAGGTAATGGTTTTCCGTCACTGTCAGGCAGTTTTCGTTATTCCGCTTTTCTTCTTCCAGGTAGGTCTCATAGGAAGTGCCACAAGTCAGGGAACGGCACGCCCTTTCAGTGACGAAGAGAGCAGGACGGAATCCCAATCGTTCGTAGTAGGGACGCAATGAATCCGTCGATGGAACCAATAACGCAAAGTCCCTGCCTTGTTTCTGTTCTTCTGTCAGGACCTGACGAATCAGCGATGTCCCATATCCGCGTTGCCGAAGACTTTCCCGTGTCATCAGACCGAAGAAGTATCCAACGTGGAAAATTTTCTTCGGGGTGTGCAAATGCAAGGGAATTACGTGAACAAAGGAGGTAATCCGCTCTTCCTTTGTTCGTAGCACATAGCAGTGCTTCTCGTCATACAGATGAGAAAAGTAAGGCCGTAAGAAAGCATCGTCGTCATGGAACGTCAACCGCCATAGCCGTTCGATCTCCGTCCGTTCTTCGTATGCTGGGTGTTCAATGACCATCTGTTTCACTTTCTTCCTCGTCCATGTCCTCTGCTGCGAAGTCTTTGTAGATGCCAGGATGCAGCTCTGTATCGGATAGACCTTTGAAGAATCCTTTTTGTATGATGAATTCCGTTTCGATCGCTTCCTCTTTCTCCGCTTCCGCTTTTGCTTTCGGCTGTGGCGCCTCCTTAATCTCAATCGGAGCATGGGAAATTTGTGTCTTGATACGATTCGAGTCGAGGTTGATTTCTTTCCACAACGCATCTTTCAGCGCATCCAGATTCTGATGGGCAACGGAGGAGATATACAGAATGGATAGTCCATGGGGCATGGTCTTCTCCAGCTCCTCTTTCAGTTCGGCTTGCAACTCGTCGTCAAGAAGGTCACATTTGCTGATGGCTAGTATTCGGTGTTTGTCAACAAGTTCAGGGTTATATTGCGTCAACTCATTCAGTAGCACATCGTATTCTTTGCGGATGTCATCCGAGTCGGCAGGTATCATGAACAGCAGGATGGCATTCCGTTCAATGTGACGCAGAAATCGCAGTCCCAATCCCTTTCCCTCATGTGCTCCTTCTATGATGCCGGGGATGTCAGCCATGCAGAACGATCGGTTGTTACGGTAAGAGACAATGCCCAGATTCGGAACCAACGTAGTGAAAGGATAGTTGGCTATTTCAGGCTTTGCTGCGGAAACAGCGGATAGCAGGGTGGACTTTCCCGCATTCGGAAAACCGACCAACCCAACGTCCGCCAAGACTTTCAGTTCCAGTATGACGTTTCGCTCCAGAGACGGCTCCCCAGGTTGAGCAAAATGTGGGGCTTGGCGAGTCGGTGTCTTGAAGTGCCAGTTCCCTTGTCCTCCACGACCACCTTTCAGCAGGATTACTTCCTGTTTGTCTTCTGTAAGCTCGCAGAGAAATTCGCCTGTATCACCGTCATACGCAACGGTCCCGACGGGTACGTCAATGTATTTATCCTCGCCGTCCGCACCGAAGGAACGGGAATGACCTCCACTCCCTCCGTGTCCTGCAAAGACGTGACGGGCGTATTTTAAGTGAATGAGTGTCCATAGGTTCTTGTCCGCGCGCAGGATGATATGACCTCCACGTCCTCCGTCTCCTCCGTCAGGACCTCCCTTCGGCAGATATTTGCCACGTAGGAAATGCGTGGAACCAGCGCCACCCTTACCCGAGCGGCAGAAGATCTTGACGTAATCAACAAAGTTGGATGATGGCATAATGGTATCTGTTTGTGACGAGGATTTGGATGGATGGTTTGTAAGGGGCTACTCTTTACCTCTTATGGGACAAGGATGCGGATGGCATTCGTCGGTGTGACGATGATGTATACTCCGCTCTGTGGTACCGTGATGTGTGCAGGAAGGGTACGAAGTGTTTCAATCGGTTGGCCGGCGATGTTAAAGATGCGAATCGGCAGCAGGGAGGTTTCGCCAGGGATACCGCTCTCGATGTTCAGGTTTCTGTTGCCCGACGACCAGATGTGCAATGGAGTTCCCTTGTCGCTTTCTATCTCAGTCTCATCGGTTGTCTGTTGCTTGAAGGCATAGAGTTTCTGACACAGGTTCCGCTGGCGTGCCGAAGTCGGGAATTCGTATAGTTTGCCAGTGTCTGTGAAGAGGTACTGCTTCCCGGATGGAGTGGAGGACGGACGCAGACGCTTGGTGATGTCTTCGGTCGCTATGGAGACGGTGATGTTTTTCCCGATGTATTGTAGCACGTTCACGGCAAAGTCTCCTCCGGCAGTCAGGTCTGCCTCTATTGGTATCAGATGGAATCCTGGCAACGCAAGCAGCGTGTCTTTCTTGGCAAGTGGGGTCACTCCGTTCAGTTCTTCAAGGGTACTTCCGGGAATGATTTCGATTTCTATGTGTGTATGGGCCATGCGTGTGTCCACTCCGACGTAGCCAGATTTCAGGTCTTCTCCGTCCGGACTGGTGAAGAATGTGACGGAGTAGAGTGAGTCCACACCGGCAGAGAGGTAGTTCGTCGCATTCAGGTCGTTGTATTGGAAGACGGTGTCGGCTACCGCTTGTCTTGTCGCACTGAAGACGGTGGCCTGCTCTCCGATGAAAGCGGATTCATACGAAAGCCACGCACAGCCTCTGTCTCCCCATCCAGGACCGTTGGAGTTCTGAACGAGCCACGCTCCTGGCGAGGAAGGCCGATAGGCTGGGTTATCGTCAAAGAGATCGAAGTCGTCATCATAGCCGATGATGACGACGGCATGGTTGGCTGTGATGGAGTAGGATTCCGCATCGGAGGCAGAGAGATAGGAGGAGTTCCGGTCACTGTTGTAGTATCCTAATAGTCCGCCTCTCAACTGGTTGGTACAGGCAGCACTGAATACCGCTCCGTATTTATGGATGGCCCATTTGATGGAGTCTGTCTTGTTGGGAATGAGCAACATCTCATTCAGGTCACAGACGTGTTTCGTCTCGTCGTTCGCCATGACAGGACCGTCTCCGCGTGAGAAGTAGGAGATGGCATAGAACTGGTTGCCCTTTTCTGTGGTTTCTTTTGTTTTGTAGAGGTTGTTGTCCACCATGTGGCGCACCGAGAGGGAATCGTGGGCGATGCCGCGATAGGCAAGCGACGCTTCGGCTGCCACTGTTGCGGCGTATGCCCAGCAGGTCATGTCTGTGAAGTCCTGTGTGCGGGCTCCGTACAGGTCAATGGAGTCACGAAGGTCAAATTTTCGAGGCAGCGTCTCTGTCTCTGCAAGAACCGGAAGAACCGTCAATACGGCAAGAAGTAAGGTGAATAAAGATTTCATTTTCGTATGGATGGGTTAGGATGGGCTGTGCTCACCCGGGCTGTCGGTGGACTCGGTCTTTTTCTCTACGTCGGGATAGGCAATACGGGTATGATAGATTGTTTTGAGTTTGGCTTTGAAGGTGGTCTTGATGGTATCAATGTCGGCAAAGGTAATAGGGGCTTTGGCATAGAGACCCTCAGAGAGTTGATGGTCAATGATTCGGTCCACCAGTTGGTCAATGGACTGGTCAGACCATTCTGTAAGCGAACGTGACGTCGCTTCCACGGCATCGGCCATCATCAGCAAAACCTGTTCCTTGGTGTACGGGTTCGGACCAGCATATCGGAAGGCTTCGTCCGGAAGTTCCTCGTCCGGATGGGTGTTCAGCCATGTGTTATAGAAGTAGCCGGTGCGAGAGGTGCCGTGATGGGTGCGGATGAATTCCAGAACCGGACGAGGCAGGTTGTATGTCTTGGCGATTTTCAGACCTTCAGCCACGTGGTTGATAATTCGTTTGGAGGCTTCTTGCAGTTTCAACGTGGAGAGAGGGTTGAAACCGGATAGCTGGTTCTCGGTAAAATATTCCGGATGAGGCAGCTTGCCAATGTCGTGGTATAGGGCTCCGATACGAGCCAGCAGACCATTGGCTCCTATTTCCTTCGCGGCATCCGTTACCAGGTTTGCCACCTGCAGTGAGTGCTGAAAAGTTCCCGGTGCTGTTTCGGAGAATCGCAGGAGCAACGGCGTGTTTACGTTCGACAGTTCCACCAATGATACGGGGGAGATATATCCGAACGCTCGCTCGACAAGGTAGATGATGCCGTAGGCAAACAATAACAGAAGGGAGGAAACGCCGAAAGCCAGAAAACGGTAAGGATCAATGGAGGAGAGGGAGGAGGATGTGAGTAACGCATAGCCTACATAGGCTCCCAGATAGCAGATGAATACGAAGAGACCGGCACGGGCCAGTTGGGCTCGCGTGGTGAGGTCGCGTAACGCAGCGACTGCCGTCATGCCTGCCAGTATCTGAAGTAGGATGAATTCCGCAGGGGAGAACGTGAACAGCGCAGTGAGCAGTACAACGATGAAGTGGGTGAAGAGGGCTGTGCGCGGGTCAAAGAAGGTTCGGACTACCAGCGGGACAAGGGCAAATGGGAAGTAGTAAACCGAACGGGCCGTGTAGCGTACCATGAGAACGGCAAGCACTACGGGTACGATTGTCATGGTCAGGATAAACAACAGGTCTCTCATCTTGTTGAAGATGTTCGGCCGGAACATATAGAGATAGAGGAACAGCTGCAACAATAGGATCCCTACCAGTAAGACCTGTCCTGCGGAGGAGAGAATGGGCGAGAGTTGTACGGACGAGAGGGTCGAGGCCCATTGTGGTAACCGACTTTCTCCCCCTCCGGTGTTGTCTGTCTCTTGCGCATTTTCCTTCGTGGCAATTTCCAGCGAGAGAAGGATCTGTGCGGTTCGTTGCGTGACTATCTCTCCTCGGTCAATGATCCGCTCGCCGGCTTGAACCATACCGTTGGTATTGGAAACCGAATGCAGCAATTCTTTCCGACCACGCAATGTGATCTCTTGGTCAAGGAAGATGTTTTCCGTGATAAACCGGTTGAGGTCCAGCTGTTGCAACTGTGCTACCGACAGGGAGGCTGGATGGTGGTTCATGACGTATTCATAAGCACTCTGAACCGTAAAGAACGAGTCGGTGGTATGTACGGAGGCGGTACGGTTGTCGGCTATGATGGCAATGCGTTCGTTCTTATGCGCCTTGAGCGAATCCAGATCGGCAAACGAGAGAATACCACGATTATAGAGGAAGGAAAGACTTTGCAATAGATATTCTTTCGCCTCTCCTTCTTCAACATTGCCGCGAAGGATAGAAGTCATACGCTCTCCGACGTTTCGGTCAATGCGGAAATAGGGAGTGAAATCCTGAAGCGCTCGTTTCTGCTCTTCTGCCAGTAGGACCGAGTCCTTGATGATGGGGAAGGAGAACGGGGCTGTCAGCAACGAGTAGTTCCACGGATGACCGACCGAATAGGTATAGCGGAACGAGTCTCGTTTGGGAAAGAGCTGCACAATCAGAACCAGAGCTGCCAGAAAAAACGAAGCACGGGCAACTAATTTTATCGTGTGATTGTCGAAGGAGAAACGCATGAACCGACGATTAGAAAATCAAAAGTAGTGTTTTTTTCGGATTGATTCCTTATCTTTGGGAAAGAAATAGCGAGGAAACAGCCTCCTTCGTTGAAAATTAATCAGACATATATGTTTGGAATCAATCTCAATAGCGTCCTGCCCATGCGCACCGAACCGGCAGAGCAAAGTGAGATGTGCAGCCAGTTGCTGTTCGGCGAGCATTTCTCTATTTTGGAGACTTCCGACCGATGGCTCTTTATTCATAATATGTCCGACGGATATGAGGGGTGGGTGGACCGTAAGATGGTAACGCCCATCTCCGAGGAGATAGCCGATGAGTTGAGCGAGTCGGATCCTGCCATCGTTAATCGTCCGTTGGCAAACGGCTATGTCGATTCCAGAGGCGAGAACATCCTGCTACCTGGAGGATGTGTTCTTCCTTTCTACAATGTCAACTCCGAGCGGTTCTCTATCTGTGAGACGGAATTCCGGCTGGCAAGGGAGAGTGTCAACATGCCGAATGAAAAAATCTTCTCAGGCGAGGAGTTGGTCTCCATTGCCTTCATGTACCTCAATACCCCCTATCTATGGGGCGGACGCAATGCCTTGGGCATCGATTGCTCCGGGTTCGTTCAGACCGTCCTGCGTATTTGTGGACGACGTATGCCGCGCGACGCCGCCAAGCAGGTGGAGCAGGGTACGGTCGTCAGTTTCCTGCAGGAAGCAAGGGCTGGCGACCTCGCTTTCTTTGAGAATCAGGAGGGAAGCATTGTGCATGTTGGAATACTGGTCAATAACAGTGAGATTATCCACGCATCTGGACGTGTCAAGCTCGAACGCATCGACGCTCAGGGAATTGTTAACGAGGAGACGGGACGACATTCCCATCGTCTTCGGGTTATCAAACGGGTCGTATAGTCTATATGATATAGTCGGAAGCGGCTGGAAAAGTTTAACTTTTCCAGCCGCTTCCGTTTGAGTATATGGAGGGAGGTCGTTTTATTCCTTGGCTTCTTTCTCTTCCTTGTTGACGTAGAGCGTCTGTGTCGGGAAGGCGAAGTTCAGACCCGCAGCGTTGAATTCATGTAGGATGGTGAGGTTGACGCTCGACTTCACGTCGTAGTACGGTGCCCCGCGTTTGACATAAACCCATGCTGTGATGTTCAATGAGAAGTCACCGTAGTCGGTAAAGAATACGTGGGTCTCTTTGTCCAGCCCCTTGATCTTTTCCGGAAGCGAACGGAGAATCTGGAGGGCTTCGTCCATCTTCTCCGGTGTCGTGTCGTATGTCACTCCTAATTCAATGACAATGCGCAGTTTGTTCTGCGACAGGTTCTCAAGGTTCGTGTCGGAGGTCTTGTAGTTTGGGATGGTCACCAGGGTCTTGTCGTAGGTGCGCAGTTTGGTGGAACGGATGCCGATAGCCTCTACCGTTCCTTTCGTTTCTCCGATCTTTACGAGGTCGCCGATGCGGAACGGATGGTCAATGAGCAGGAAGATACCGCCGAGGATATTCTTGGCGGTGTCCTGAGCCGCCAATGCGATGGCGACTCCTCCGATACCTAAACCTGCCAACAATGCTCCTACGTTGACACCAGCGTTGTTCAGTGCCGTGACGATTCCGATGCTCCAGATGAAGAACATCGCCACTTTCTGTATGACCATCAGGGCGTGCTGGTCAAATTTCTTTTCCGTGTCGGCTGCAACCCTGCCGAGATAGGTGTTCAGAAGAGAGGAAACAAGTTGGGCAACGAACCACGTGGCATTCACGGTCACGAAGATACGATAGGCAGTACCCAGACCTTTGTAGAAGTTCTCCGGCAGTTCAATGTGATGCATCGCTCCCCAGAATCCGCCAAGGGTGAATCCCAAAACCATCGGACCCTGAAGCGATGCGACGATAATCCGGAAAAGTTGAGTGGGAGCCTTTTCCGATACTGGACGCAACACCTTGTTCGCAAATAGTTTGATCAGCTGGCCGATGATGATGGATGATGCGATGATGACAAGGGCGATAAGCCATTCTTTCAGGCTGTTGTGCAGTATCTCATAACTCAGTAGGTCGTTCATGGGAGTAGGATGTATAATGTTTATTAAACCTTTTTTGTCATGGCAAATCCTGTCTGCTTTTCTTCTTTCTATTGGTGTTGTTCAAACAAGGTGCGTTTCTTATCTGTTTGATGTCATGAACTACGGGAGTGCTGGGATGTCTATCTCCCGAGTGCCGTCCGGGAGTTCACGGATGTTTATCTCCAGTGTCTCTTCGGGGAGGAGAGAAAGGATGCGTTCCGGCCATTCAATGAAACAGTATCGACCGGAGTAGAAGTAGTCCTCGCAACCGAAGTCGATGGCCTCTTCCTCGTTCTTGATACGGTAGAAGTCGAAATGATAAACGGCTTCTCCGTCTCCTGCCAGGTACTCGTTGACGATGGCAAAGGTTGGCGAGGCAACGGTTTCCTTTACGCCAAGCTGGTGGCAGACGGCTTTGATGAACGTTGTCTTGCCGGCTCCCATGGAGCCGTAGAAGGCAAGAACCCGATGGTCACCGATGAGCTCCAGAAATTTTCGGGCAGCCTGTTCTATTTGTTCAAGTGATGGTAGGGTAAGTTTCATGGCTCGAAGAAAAACGATGCAAAGATACGTTTTTTTACAGATTTCACACGTTACTCTCCCAACCAACGGCTTTGGGAGTGCAGCGAGATTTCCCACAGTTGCTGGGTAAATAATGTTTTTCTATCATTGAACCTTTTCGTTAAGCCGAAAGCAGAAGCCAAAATTATTTGGGTTATGCTGAGGCGAGAAAAGGACTATTGAAAATGAACCTTTTCGTTAAGCCGAAAGCAGAAGCCAAAAATATTTGGGTTATGCTGAGGCGAGAAAAGGACTATTGAAAATGAACCTCTATTCATATTTAAAATACTCATGGATGTCTGTAATGAGGATGGATTATACCAATGAAAGCGAGTAAGAAAAGAGGGAGGCTGTAGCTCTCTGTCAAGGTAAAACGCGAAAGGTGCTCTCGGCGGTGAGAACGGGCCTTCCGTTATCCCATTCCAGATTCTCGATGGCTATGACGGGCACGGTTTCGCCCGCGGTGAGTCTTTTGCCGTATGGTGGTACGAGGATGCCGTTGACGAGTATGGTGTTCTGCGGTTCTTCCCCTTGATGCAGAGGACGAATGGATGAGAGAGTACCGTCCTCCTGTATCTCAACAAAGCCGTTCCGCATTTCCGATGTCCCATCGGCGAAGATGCGGTGAGCCACATAGCGTCCCATCTCAGTCTTTCTGTGTTTCGATGCGGTGAATGACCTCTTCCATGACCTTCTCAAAGAGTTCGGGATGGCGGGTGTACCAGGAGATGGTCGAGTCGAACTGTGCCAGCGTTACATCGTGTTTCGTAAGGATCTCGTTGTAGAGGATGTACTTTGTCGTGTCACCCCGGTGAATGTTCTTCATCTGGGCGACGGCATCAATCATGTAATAGTCTGTCAGCACGTCTTCCATCTTCTCGTCACTGAGTACGTATGTCGGTCGCTCTGGCTCACAGGCAGTGAGACTCAGGGTCAGCAGAAGGGAGAGTAGGAATCCGATGGGACAGAGGCGCTTCATGGAAATGATGGTTTAGTAAGAACAGACAGGTGGATTTTCAGGATGCTTTAGCCGATTCGCCTCTTTGCGTCTGTATGGAGTCGCTGGTCTTAGACACTTCCTTTTCCAGTCGTTCCCGACGTTCTTTGCCCGACTCCAGAGAGAGATTGAGGTCCTTGCGGAAGAAGATGAGTACCAGGAAGATACTGACCGTTACGGCAATGTCGGCTACGTTGAAAACAGCATCGAAGAACAGTGTCTCGCCGGCTTCATTGGTGATAATTGGGAAGTAGAACATATCCACTACCTTGCCGTGGAACAGCGAACTGTATCCCGAACCGATGGGAACGAACGAGGCAATGCGTCCAAGCGAACTGGAGAAGATACAGCCGTAGAAAGTACCGTCAATCAAGTTGCCGACCGCACCGGCCAGCGTCAAGGCGATGACGTAGATATAAGATGTCCGCTCGCCCTTCGGGTGACGTATCATGCGGAGAATGTACCAACCCAATAGGAAACAGCATACCAAGCGGAATAGGGAAAGCAGGATCTTGTCGCCGAACTCCCAACCGAATGCCATGCCGTTGTTCTCGACGAAGAGTAACTGGAACCAGTCCGTAAAGAAGATTCCCTCGCCCAGTCGGAACGACGTTTTTACCCAGACCTTGCAGGCCTGGTCAAGGAGTAGAATCAAAAGGATGAGCCCGGTGACGCGGAGGGCTGTCTGGCGTTTTGCGGTCATCGTCGGGGATTATCGCTTGCCTTCCTTGTCTTCAACAGTAGTGGTTGCGTGCGGTACGGCACGTAGCCTCTCGGCAGGAATCAGTTTTCCGGAGATGCGCGAGATGCCGTAGGTCTTGTTGTCAATGCGCTTGAGTGCGTCTTTCAGTTTCTTGATAAAGTCAATCTGACGCTGTACGTTACGGATGGTCTCCTCCTGATTAAGCGTCGCAGCGCCTTCTTCCAGCACCTTGAACGTCGGAGCCGTGTCGCTGTCACCGTTGCCGTGGGCGTTATTCAGGTTTGCCTTGAGCGCATCAATCTCGTTCTGTGCCTTCTCGATCTTCGTGAGAATGAGCTGGCGGAACTCCTCCAGTTCCTCATCCGTGTACCGGGTATTCTCTGCGTTTGGCATAATAGTTTGAAGTTTAAGGATTAAACAGTATGTTTCTTTTGGTGCGGGGGCAGGTAGGTATCTGCTCTTCTGCTCGTCCCGCCGCTTTTTGCGAATATAGAACTTTTATTCTTTATTTACAACAACCCTGACTACATAATCATCCATGTCCAGTTCGGTTGCGTCAGCAAGCGAAGGGTGCAGTTCGAGTGACGATGCCAGTACCTGACTGACGATGTAGTCCCTGAAGTCGTTTACGGCATCATTGATTTCATCCCGTTCTTCTATCTGGATGCGGATGCGGTCGGTGATTTCCAGACCGGATGTCTTTCGCAGGTTCTGGATGCGGTTCACGAGTTCGCGTGCCACGCCTTCACGACGCAACGGCTCGCTCACTTCAATGTCCAGGGCGATGGTCAGGCTGCCTTCGTTGGCGACGAGCCATCCTGGCATGTCCTCCGTCGCAATCTCGACATCGGAGAGTAGTACTTCTACCGTACCGCCTTCTACGGTCAGGTCCATCCGTTCGTTACGCTCGATTTCGGAAATCTGGTCTTGTGTCAGGGAGGAGATGGCGGCCGCAATGGCTTTCATCTGTTTTCCGTATTTCTTGCCCAGTGTCTTGAAGTTCGGCTTGATACGCTTGACGAGCTGTACGGAGGCGTCGTCCGCAGGGACGATTTCCAGTTCCTTGACGTTCGTCTCCGTCTTGATGAGTTCGGAGATGTATTGCAGTTGCTTCAGTGTCTTGGCGTCGGCCGCCGGAATGACGGCTTTGGCAAGAGGCTGGCGCACTTTCTTGTCGGCTTTGCGACGCAAGGCAAGGATCATGGAGGACGACTGCTGGGCTAAGCGCATACACTCCTCCAGTTCGGTATCGATGAGGCTTGCATCTGCCACAGGCCAGTCTGCCAGATGTACGGAGTCGTGAACGTCGTGTCCGGTCACGGCATTCAGGTCCTTGAAGAGACGGTCGGCAAAGAATGGTGCGATCGGAGCCATGAGCCGTGCCACGGTGTCCAGGCAGGTCAGCAGTGTCTCGTATGCGGAGCGCTTGTCCTCGGTCAGACCACCGCCCCAGAATCGTTTGCGGTTGAGGCGTACGTACCAGTTCGAGAGGTTGTCGTTGACGAAATCCGCAATCAGACGTCCTGCCCTTGTCGGTTCGTAATCTTCCAAGGCTGCCTCTACGTTGAGGATCAGTGTATTGACCTCCGAGATGATCCATCGGTCAATTTCTGGACGTGACGACACCTCTGTTGCTTTCTCTTTGCCGTCGAACCCGTCCACGTTCGCATACAATGCGAAGAAGGAATAGGTGTTGTACAGTGTGCCGAAGAACTTGCGTTGCACTTCTTCCACACCGGCAATGTCGAATTTCAGGTTGTCCCATGGAGCCGCATTGGTGATCATATACCAGCGCAATGGGTCACTGCCGTTTTTCTCGATGACCTCGAATGGGTTGACGGCATTCCCCAGACGCTTCGACATCTTGCTTCCGTTCTTGTCCAGGACCAGACCGTTGGAGATGACGTTGCGGAATGCCACCGAGTCGAACAGCATCGTGGCAAGGGCATGTAGAGTGAAGAACCAGCCACGGGTCTGGTCCACTCCCTCGTTGATGAAGTCCGCAGGATAGCATGTGCCGTTGTCCAGTGACTCCCGGTTTTCGAATGGGTAGTGTATCTGTGCGTACGGCATGGCTCCGGAGTCGAACCATACGTCGATGAGGTCTGCCTCGCGCTTCATCGGTTTTCCGGTCGGCGAGACCAGGATCACACTGTCGATATACGGACGGTGGAGGTCGATGTTCTGTGGGGCGTAGTTCTCACGGCTCATGTCGCCTACCTTGAAGTTCTTGTATGGGTTCTCCTTCATGAAACCGGCCTTGACGGACTTCTCAATCTCGCGGACAAGTTCCTCGACGGAGCCGATGCAGATTTCCTCGCCCGTTTCCGACCGCCAGATTGGCAGCGGTGTACCCCAGTAGCGGGAACGTGAGAGGTTCCAGTCGTTCAGGTTCTCCAACCATTTTCCGAAGCGTCCCGTTCCGGTGGATTCCGGCTTCCAGTTGATGGTGCGGTTCAGTTCGATCATGCGGTCCTTGCAGGCTGTGGAACGGATGAACCAGGAGTCAAGCGGATAGTACAGGATCGGCTTGTCGGTGCGCCAGCAGTGCGGATAGTTGTGCACGTGTTTCTCAATGCGCCATGCCAGTCCCTGTTGTTTGAGCATCATGCAGATGCTTACGTCCAGGCTCTCGTCGTTGTCGCTGAGCGTGTCGTCATAAGCGTTCTTGACGTAACGTCCTGCATACGGAGCATAGAGTTCTGTATTGACACTTTTCTTGACGTATTCCTCGTCCAGATCTTCCAGTGGGTAGTAGCGTCCTTTCAGATCGACGGTAGGACGCAGGTTGCCGGCTTTGTCGATGAGTTGGAGCGGAGCTATTCCCGCTGCTTTCGCCACCCGTGCGTCATCCGCACCGAAGGTAGGAGAGATATGGACGATACCGGTACCGTCTTCCGTGGTAACGTAGTCACCGCCAATGACGCGGAATGCGTCTCCGTCCACTGCGAAGAATGGTATGAGTTGTTCATAGTCCAGTCCGATCAGGTCCTCGCCCTTCAGTTCGGCCACGACTTCGCCCTGTGGCAGTTTCTTGCCGTCGCCGAAGTGGGCATTGACGAGCTCCTTGGCAAGGACGAACACTCCCTCCTGTCCGTTGTATGGGTTGGCGGATTTCACCACCGCATAGTCCAGTTTTGGACCGACACAGAGAGCCGTGTTGGAGGTCAAGGTCCATGGGGTCGTGGTCCATGCCAGCATCCATGCCTTCCCTTCTTTCGAGGATTTGCGCAGGGCTTCTGGCAGACGGCTGTCTTCCGTAGGTTTCAGACGGAACTGGGCGGTGACGGTCGTGTCCTTTACGTCGCGGTAGCATCCCGGTTGGTTCAGCTCGTGTGACGAGAGCCCCGTACCGGCAGCGGGAGAATACGGCTGGATGGTGTAGCCTTTATAGAGCAGACCCTTCTTGTAGAGCTCCTTCAGCATCCACCAGAGGGTTTCGATGTATTTGTTGTCGTAGGTGATGTAAGGGTCGGTGGTGTCCACCCAGTAGCCCATTTCCTTCGTCAGTTTCTCCCATTCGCGGGTGTACTTCATCACCTCCTTGCGGCAGGTGGCGTTGTATTCGTCCACGCTGATCTTTTTGCCGATGTCGTCCTTGGTAATGCCCAGCGTCTTTTCCACTCCGAGTTCGACAGGCAGTCCGTGCGTGTCCCATCCTGCCTTGCGCTTCACTTGGAATCCCTTCATCGTCTTGTAGCGGCAGATGATGTCCTTGATGGTTCGTGCCAGAACGTGATGGATGCCGGGCATGCCGTTGGCCGATGGTGGTCCCTCATAGAAGATGAAGGACGGATAGCCCTCTTTTTCGTCCACCGAACGACGGAACACGTCTGTCTGTTCCCACTCTGCGAGCACCTCCCTGTTTACTTGTGGGAGGTTCAGTTGTGCATATTCCTTGAATTTCTTTGACATGGTCTTGAGTTTTCTTCTGTCAATGAACCTTTCTTTTTTTCTGTCTGTGACGCTGTCGCAGTAGTTCCGTAGTTAGAAAGTCTTGCGGAAATAAAGGTCCTCTTTTAGGGGTGCAAAGGTAACGAAAAAAATAAAAAAGAGGTTGTCTCCCACCTCTTTATATTCTGTGGACGTCCTTACAATTCTTTCTTCGATTGTATGGACGCTCTTGCCGTTACTTTTTTTGCTTCGAAAAGGTTATATCTGAAATTTTCTTCCATAATCGTTCATTTTCAATAGGACTTTTCTCGCCATGGCAAAGTTCAAACAAGTTTGACTTTGCTTATCTGGCTTAACGAAAAGGTTCATTTTTTTCTATATATACTTTTTGCTTTAAGTAGTTTCGTTTGGAGAATTATAGAACAAGCCTTCCCATTGAGAGAAGGCTTGTTTGTTTTTTTGTGTGGGCAAATGTTATCGGTTTCCTTTTGCTCTGTTGTGCGTCTTGCAGAGCATCTGGCAGTTTTCTATAGATGTAGCGCCGCCGTTGCTCCATGCTGTCACATGGTCGGCATCCATGTCCTTCTGATCCCATATCTTCGCGTGGTTGGCATCGTGACCGATTGCGCAAAGAGGGCAGTTGGAAACGCCGTCTGCTCTTGCGGCAAGAGTCTGCTGTTTGTAAACGGCTCTTTTGGTCGCCTCGTCGAAAATGCGAATGTCAAGCAGTTTCTTGTCTGTGCATCCGCCCAGCACATACTCGAAAATGCCCTTGCGGCTTTTTACATACGGGTCGCCGTAGAGTTCCTGTACTTTGGCGGAAACTTCTTGTGGATTATACGATTTTGAATGATGTTCTTCGTATAACCGTCCCCATTCCAAGCCGCACATTCCCTTTTCAACATCAGTGAATACCGATGAAATCCAGTCAATAACTGATGTGAAATAAGTCTTCAGTTCATTTATGTTCTCATCATAGCGATGTTGGCTCATGTAGTCGCCGATTTCCCCTTTGCTTACCCATTCCAAAGCCGTGTGCAGATAATCCTGGCGGTTAACGCTGCCCGAAATGTATGCGCTCCACTTCTGCACATTGGCGTTCTGCGAATTGGAGAATTCCTCTTTCGCTTTAGTGACGAATTTTCCGGAATAGACGGCATTGAGCAATTCTTGTTCATTAAGCGGTACGCCTGCTATGTTGATTGTCTTGAACCACTCCTTTATTTCTGTTTCTGTGCCTTCGCATTCATACACCAGCAGTTCGTAATCGTCGATGAGCTGTTTTTTGTCGTCAGGCAATGAGGAGTAATACTGCGGCATATTGTTTTGGTCCATAATGGCGAGTTTGCCAGTCACGAAACGTCCGATGGAAGTGATGCGCTGCTGTCCGTCAAGCACCTCGAGTTTATCATCGCTCACTTTGTTGAAGTAAATCAATCCGAGCGGATAGCCTTTCATCATCGATTCGATGACAGCCACGTCCTTTTTGCCGTCAGCGTATATGTAGTTGCGCTGGTATTCCGGCTGGATGGTCAGTTTGCCCGACAATCCGAACAGGCCTTTGCCTTCCAGTTCGTTGTACACGAATCCTGTGCAAATATCCTTTACTGTATATGTTTTCAGTGTTGTTTTCATGGTATGGTGATTTTATTGTTTTTTGCGGATAAACAATCTCTTGTAAACTTGTACGTAGTTTCTCCCCTCAACGATGTAGTACGTTTCCCCTTCAGGGATAGTTCCATCTGGTAGCAAGATTGCGGCTCCATCGTTCAGTTTGGAGACCCGTTCCCGTTTTCCCTTCTTGTCCACTTGTATCTGCTCTGGGTAAATCTTCGTGCGGATACCTTCATTCTGCTTCTCACTTCCAAGGATAACAAACTGCTCTGGGCAATATTTATCCAAAAATGAAATAGGCACACCCATTACTCCTTCATAGTCAGAAGGAATAGCATCAGTATAAGGGACATCAATGGCATCGTAGTTGTCGTAATGCTGATATTCTTTGCCTTTAATATCCTTATGTCTGCTGAATTTTATGTTGTCTTCCATGGTCATTAATTGCAATGGCTGGTGACGGCGACCATGGTCAATATTGGTAAGCCAAATGCTTGATGAACGACCTAAAACTTTGCCGTTTACGATTTTATATTTACTACCCTCTTTTCCTTTTTCTATAAAATCATTTACCATAGATTCAGGAATCTCAAACAATAGATCTTCGCTCATTGATGTTTTTCCCACCCAAAGTCTATTGTCTTTTATTAGAGGAAACACCTCTTTATAAGTGATACAATTCTTATTGGCGATCAGAATACATTTCTTCTTAGCTTCCATAATCCATCCAATAAACTTTCGAAACAAGGAGAAAGGTGGATTCGTTACAATGATATCTGCTTCATCGCGCAATTTTCTTACTTCCTTACTATCGAAATCACCATCACCATCAAGATATTCCCATTGTAAATCATCAATATCTATTCGGCCGTTCTTGTTGGTGTCGTGGTCTAATACGAATATCTTACCATGAGTTTTTGCTTTGTTTGCATCAAATTGTGGAGCCTCTGTTTCAAATAGAGTCATTTGAAAAGGACCTTTGAACTTTTTGCTTTCGTAGGCGTAAGATGTTGAAATCAGTTTCTTCAGTCCGAAGTTTTCAAAGTTCTGAGCAAAGAATTTTGTGAAGTTGCTCCATTCAGGGTCATCGCAAGGGAGCAGGATGGTTTTGCCGCGGAATACATCGGGGTCGTATTCTAAATAGGCGTTTATCTCTTTCTGGATGTCGGCGTATTGAGTGTAGAACTCATCGTTCTTGGCATTTTTTGCCTTTGCCAAATTCTTGTTTGCCATAGAGATTGATAGTTTGTGCATCGAACTATCAATCACAAATGGGTAAAGAGAAGGTGTGAACCCTTCAACCGCGTTCGCGAGGAGCGTCGGAGAACCCCGCTGTACAAGTATCCAAGCTCACACCCTTAGGATGCGAGCATAGTTATTATCTTGTACAGCAGAGAGCGATAGACTCCTGCAAACACTTAGCTACCCAGTTTATTCAAACCAAGAGTTTCCGACGCTTTTGTTTTGAACGCGAATAATAGCTAATGCTTTATAATTCTAATATGTCTTATGTCTATCGTCCACAAAAAAACGGAACGATGACACAAATATATGAACCTTTTTTGAAAGCCAGATGAGCAGAGGTCGAGTTTACTCGAACTATGCCATGGCGAGAAAAGGTCTATTGAAAATGAACCTTTTCGTTAAGCCGAAAGCAGAAGCCAAAATTATTTGGGTTATGCTGAGGCGAGAAAAGGTCTATTGAAAAATAAACTTTTTCTTTTGCGACAACCTCAAAACTTGTTGAACCTGCAATGGTTTTTTCTGCACTCTTGTATTTTCCCTTTGCTGTTTGTCTGTACTCACACGAATGCAGCAGTAAATCATGCTGTCTTCGTGCCAAAATATCGTGTCTCATTTGGGAATGACGTGCAACGGATTGTTGCAGAAAGGGCTGTTGCCTACAACTGACCTGCTTCGACGAGGGTGATGACGCGCTCAATGATCTTGTCGCGGTCATTCCCGTCGTACTGGTCCTTGAGGTTCTCGCCGAAGAGACGGGCAATGCCTTGGTAGAAGAAGGCGGTGAATTTGCCACGATACATACGGATCAGTTCGTAACTGGTGATGTGGGTCTCGCGGTCGATGAGTTTGATGAGCATACGTCCCTGGCTGCGTGTCATCTTCCATACAACCGGTTCGTATTCCGCCTTTACTTTTTTCTCCAAGTCCTTGAGGTAGGCGCGCTTCTCCTTCTCGGTGGACATTTTCGCCAGTTCGGCATTCGCCTCATTGAGGGTCCTGCTGACAATGCGGGCATACGGCAGGCACTTCTTGACATCGCGCACGGTCTTCCAATAGAACTTCTCTGCCCGGCGGTTCTTGAACTTCAGAGGAGCATAGCAGTAGGCGGTCGGGAGAGGGGGCATGATGTAGAGGGTATCACCGTTCTCCTCGACAAACACCTCGCAGACTTTGGCATGCTGAGACAGGACTGATGCTGAGAGCAACAGGAAGGGGAGTAAGATGAGCAGTCGAAGTGAGAGGGGTTGTCGCATGGGTGTAAGGGTGTTTTTTTTGTCAGTAGGTCTTCTGGGTGGTACGGTCCAGCCGGAATAACTTGTCGCCACGGTGAAGTCGCTCCGTTGTACGGATAGAGATGAGTTCACCCTTGCCGACCTTGGCAACTGGCTGTCCGGCATCGTTCCGCATCTCGTGTACGACATCTTCGTAGGCTCCTGTGGTGGTACCGGTGACAAGGTATTCATCGCCTTCCGTGAGTTCATGGGTCTCAATCAAAAATTCTGCCACACCGAGTTTGGTGAAGAAATTCGTGCATTTGCCGACATATACTTTCTTGACGGTGGCCAGAGAACCGTAGTGTGCGGTCCATTCTCCCAAATGTTGCCCCAGATAGTAGCCATCCCAGAATCCGCGGTTGAAGACGCGGGCGAGCCGCCTGTTCCAGTTTTCTATCTTCGCCTCGATGGTTGCCTTTGCCTGATCGTCCGAGTCAATGCCGTCATATTCCCCACCCAGCCATGCCCCGATGGCTTCGTTGTAGCAGCCGACGACCGTCTGAACGTATTCGGCGCCGCGCGCACGACCTTCAATCTTGAGTACGCGCACTCCGGCATCCAACAGTTTGTTGAGAAAGTGGATGGTCTTCAGGTCTTTGGGTGACATGATGCACTCGTTGTCAATCTCCAGTTCCTCGCCCGTCTCCTTGTCGGAAACGATATAGGTACGACGGCAAATCTGCATGCACTCACCCCGATTGGCCGAACGCCCCTGACGATGGAGAGAGAGGTAGCACTTGCCTGATACGGCCATGCAGAGGGCTCCGTGACAGAACATCTCGATGCGCACCGGTTTGCCGTGAGGCCCGACGATGCCTTCGTGTTCGATGGCTTCGTGGATGGCTGACACTTGCTCCATGTTCAGTTCGCGAGCCAATACAACAACGTCAGCGAAGCGGGCATAGAAGCGCAAGGCTTCGACATTGGCGATGTTGAGTTGAGTCGAGAGGTGCACTTCGACTCCGATGCTGCATGCATAGGTCAGTACCGCCACGTCGGATGCAATGATGGCAGAGACGCCCGTCTCCTTTGCTACATCGACGATGTGGTGCATGAGAGAGAGATCCTTGTCGTAGATGACCGTATTGACGGTCAGATAGGTCTTGACTCCAGCCTCCCGGCATCGTCGTACGATTTCACGCAGGTCCTCTTCGGTGAAGTTGTTGGAGGAATGAGCCCGCATATTGAGATTCTCAATTCCGAAATAGACCGAGTCGGCACCCGCCTTGATGGCGGCTGAGAGACTCTCGTAGGAACCTACGGGAGCCATGATTTCGATTTCGTCTCTGGATGGTTTCTGCATGGATGTCCGTTATGTATGGTGAGAGAGACGACGGGTGTGTGCAATCCCTCTGACCTTGCAAAAATAGGAAGAAAAAGGCAAAAAGGGATGACGTCGTGCATTTTCCGTCCTACAGATGGGTGGAGCAACTGGAAAAGTCGTATATTTGCGCTTTGCTACACGGCATCTATTCTGGGATGCAAATAAGAATGTAAAGAATGGAAACAAACTTATTGATAGATAAGATTATAGAGGGAATACAGGACGTCAAGGGACATGCTGTTAAGGTGGTGGATCTGAGAAGTCTCACCGAGCGTATCGCCGATGCGTTTGTCATCTGTGAAGGTAGTTCGACAACGCAGGTCAGTGCCATTGCCGACAATGTGACCGAGTACGTACGCAAGGAAACGGGAGAGAAACCGTGGAGCGTACAGGGACGCGAGAATGCAGAATGGGTGGCTTTCGACTATGGCAATGTGCTGGTGCACGTTTTTCTTCCTGAAGCGCGTGCTTTCTACGACCTTGAACACCTGTGGGCAGACGCTGAGATACGAGAGATTAAAGACGTGGATGACCTTTGATACAAACAGATGACATGGCAGACAAGAACAATGATACTCTGAATAGAAACGACCGCCAACAGCCGCAGAACAAGAAGGGCGGACGTTTCTTCCAACCTAACTTCAACTGGCTGTTTATCTTGATATTCGCTGTACTGATTGGTGTGAACTTCCTGAGTGACGGGAATACCAGCAAGCAGGTGAACTATACTGTCTTTGAGGGGATGGTTTCGCATAACTGGTTGCAGAACATCAAGATCAATATCGATAACAATACGGCTTCTGCCGAGGTGGTTCCCGACTCGATCGGCAAACTGCCGAAGTCGCTGGTACCGCCGCAGCAGGAGAAGGGTAAGAAACTCATGGTGGAGGTGATCACCCCTGGCGGCGAAGCAACCAGCAAGATGCTGAAAGACCGTGGTTACAAGGGAGCCGTCGAGTACGTCCGAGACGATAACTGGGTCGGTCACCTGCTTTGGACCTTCGGTCCGGTGGTACTGCTCGTCTTCCTGTGGATCTTCTTGATGCGCCGCATGGGTGGCGGAGCAGCAGGCGGAGGCATCTTCTCAGTCGGAAAGTCGAAGGCACAGGTGTTCGATAAGGACAACCGTGTGAATGTGACGTTCAAGGACGTGGCAGGACTGGCAGGAGCCAAACAGGAGGTAGAGGAGATTGTGGAGTTTCTCCGTAATCCGAAGAAATATACTGACCTGGGAGGTAAGATACCGAAGGGGGCTCTGCTGGTAGGCCCTCCGGGAACAGGCAAGACGTTGCTCGCCAAGGCAGTGGCAGGAGAGGCTAGTGTGCCTTTCTTCTCCATGTCGGGTAGCGACTTTGTCGAGATGTTCGTCGGTGTGGGTGCCAGCCGCGTGCGTGACCTGTTCCGTCAAGCGAAGGAAAAAGCACCGTGTATCATCTTTATTGACGAGATAGATGCCGTGGGACGTGCCCGTGGCAAGAATCCGAATATGGGTGCCAATGACGAACGGGAGAATACGCTGAACCAGCTCCTGACGGAGATGGACGGTTTCGGTACGAACAGCGGTGTCATCATCCTGGCTGCTACGAACCGTGCCGATATTCTGGACAAGGCACTCCTGCGTGCCGGGCGCTTCGACCGCCAGATCCATGTCGAACTGCCAGACCTGCAGGAACGGAAGGAGATATTCCAAGTTCACCTGCGCCCTATCAAGACAAGCGATGAATTGGATGTCGATTTCCTTGCGAAACAGACGCCGGGATTCAGCGGTGCCGACATCGCCAACGTCTGCAACGAGGCTGCCCTTGGGGCTGCCCGCAAGAATAAGAATGCCGTGGACGGACAGGATTTCATGGATGCGGTGGACCGCATCGTGGGTGGCCTGGAGAAACGTACGAAGATAATGACTAACTCGGAGAAGAAGGCTATTGCTTTCCACGAGGCGGGTCATGCTACAATTTCCTGGTTCCTGCAGTATGCGAATCCGCTGGTGAAAGTTACCATCGTGCCGCGAGGAGAAGCGCTGGGCGCTGCCTGGTATCTGCCGGAGGAGCGTGTCATCTCGAACCGTGAACATATCCTGGATGAGATGTGTGCTACGCTGGGCGGACGTGCCGCAGAGGAATTGTACGGTCATACTGCCTCTACGGGTGCCATCAACGACTTGGAGCGCGTCACCAAGCGTGCCTACTCGATGGTAGCCTATTTCGGCATGAGTGAAAGTCTGTCGAATCTTTCGTTCTATGACTCGACGGAGGCGCAGTACGGATTCACGAAGCCTTATAGTGAGAAGACGGCTGAACTGATTGACAAGGAGGCTCAGCGTATCATCAACGAACAGTACGAACGGGCGAAGCGCATTCTGAACGAACACGAGGAAGGACACCATCAGTTGGCTCAGATACTGATGGATAAGGAAGTTATCTACACCGAGGATGTAGAGAAAATATTTGGAAAGCGTCCATGGGAATCCCGTGCGGATGAACTGCTGGCGGACGAGAAAGCCGCTGCGGAGAAAATGGTGGAAGAGCGAGACCGTAAGAGGGAAGAGGAACAGAAAGCCCTCTCTGCTACTGAACAAGTTGAGGCTACGGTAACAGAGAGTAAAGAACCGAAGGAAGCAGACGGACAGCCAGAAACGGAAAAGACATCCGACAATGCTGACGTACAGACATCGGCGGAGCCAACGGCGGAGGAGAATAAAGAGCAATAAGGAATATCGGATATGACAAACCTGCAGCAAAGAACATTGACGGGAATAGCCTATGTGGCTGTCGTCATCGGATCCATTCTTCTGAATCCAATGACCGACGGTCTGTCGCTGGCACTGCTGATGCTGGTCGTGGCGGTGCTGTCCATGCATGAATATATCGGACTGGTGAATGCAAAATATTCACTGACGGTTTCGGAGCCTCTTTCGTATATAGGCATCGTACTGCTCTCGTTCCTGTTTCTCCTGCCTCCTACTATGCTGGGGCTGTTGTGGCCCTTTTACGCATTCTTCCTTGTCGTCTCGTTTGCGTTGGAATTGTTCCGAAAGCAGGAGCAACCAGTCCTGAACTGGGCTTGCTTCGCCTTCGGTCAACTCTATATCGCACTGCCGTTAGCACTGATGAATACTTTGGCTCAATGGTCTGCCGTGCCGCAGATACCGCTTGCCATCTTCGTCATTATATGGGTCAACGATACGTTCGCCTATCTGACGGGGCTGACGACGGGCAATACCATCGGTAATCATAAGATGTTTCCGCGTATCTCGCCTAAGAAGTCGTGGGAAGGACTGGCAGGAGGCTTCTTGTTCTCGTTGCTGGCAGGAGTGCTGTTCAACCAGTTCACAGAAGGCGGCACGTTGGCGTTTTGGCTTGGATTGTCGTTCGTGATAGCCGTGTGCGGTACGTTTGGTGATCTGGTGGAGTCTCTCTTCAAACGCACGTTGGGAGTGAAAGACTCGGGAACGATTCTTCCCGGTCATGGAGGCATGTTGGACCGTTTTGACAGTGTGTTGTTTGCCATAGTGGGAGCATCTCTCTACATCGCGTTTGTCTCGCTGCTGGTTACTCTCCAAATGCAGGGAGTCTTCGGCATCTTCTGACGCAAAGAACGTGAGTTGTAATTTTAAGTAAGAAAAACATAACGAAATACGAACTATGCATAGAATCAGAATACACAAAGAGGGCAGGGTGATTATCCTATCGCTGTTGGCATTGCTTTGCGTGCTGAACATTGTTCTGTGGTGGTTGTTGGACCATACGAATCCGCTATTGATCGTCAACCTCTGCATCAGTGTGCTGGCTTTTTGTTATTTCCTCTATTTCTTCCGTATTCCGAAACGACTGATAACAATCAATGACCCTGCTCTGGTCATTTCTCCGGCAGACGGGAAAGTGGTTGTGATTGAGCCTGTGGAGGAGAATGAGTTCCTGCACGAGAAGCGTCTGCAAGTGTCGATATTCATGTCGTTGATTTCGGTACATGCCAATTGGTACCCTGTGAGTGGCACGGTGAAGTACGTCTGCCATCACAAGGGGCGTCATCAGGCGGCATATCTTCCGAAGAGCAGTGAAGAGAATGAGCATTCGTCGGTGGGAATCCTCTCGGAGGGAGGGACTCTGTTATTGATGAAGCAGATTGCCGGAGCCTTGGCACAGCGCATCGTGACCTACGCAAAAGCCGAGAAGGAGTGCAAGATCAATGAGCAGTTGGGATTCATCAAGTTCGGTTCGCGAGTGGATCTCTTCCTGCCTCTTGACACGGAATTGTATGTGAAGGTAGGAGATAAGGTAGTGGGAAATGAAACCATCATTGCCCGGCTGAATGAATAGTTTTTTCCAAAGACAAGAACATGAATTTCATACGTAAAAACATTCCTAATACACTGACGTGCTGTAATCTGTTTGCCGGTTGCGTAGCATCGGTCTATGCTTTCTGGGGAGATTATAAGGTGGCGGCCTATGCTGTCATAGTCGCCGCGGTGTTCGACTTCTTCGATGGTTTTGCTGCCCGTCTCCTGCAAGCCTACTCTCCGATAGGCAAGGAACTGGATTCATTGGCTGACGACGTGAGTTTCGGTCTGGCTCCGGGTGTGGCGGTCTATAGTTATCTCTTCGGATGTCCTGCCGTACCATGGGCATGGTTGCCGTTTGTCGGTTTTTTGCTCTCGGTTTTCTCTGCTTTGCGACTGGCAAAGTTCAATATCGACGAGCGGCAGACCACTTCCTTCATTGGGTTGCCTACTCCTGCCAATGCCATCTTCTGGATGTTCACGGTGGCCAGTCTGAGCCATTACCACTTGTTGCTCGGTCGTTCGGGTGTGCTGACCATGGTCATTGCCGTTCTTGTGTTCTCATGGTTGTTGGTGAGTGAAGTGCCGATGTTCTCGCTGAAATTCCATGACTTCACAATGAAAAACAACACAGTGCGTTACTTATTTCTGCTGCTCTCGCTGTTGTTCTTGGTTACAGCCTTCGTCCTGCCGCAGTGTAGTGTGCTGCTTGCCTTCCCGATTATTATCCTGTTCTATATTCTGCTCTCCATCGTGCATCATATTGCTTCTAAATAAGAATGAAACGACTGTTTTTTATAGCGATGTCTTTCCTGCTGGTGATAGCTGTGACAGGATGCAAAGACGAATACGAAGATACGCGTGATGCGGGGTCAGCCTATCTCTCGCTTAATGCGAGTCAGGATGGAGTGGAGCGTCTGTCGAACGGTCTGCAATACAAGAAATACTATCCGGACAATGAGACGTGGCCTGCACCGCCTTCTCTACCGACATATGTCAATGTGAACTATACGGCGATGTTCATCAACGGAGATACGCTTTCGTCAGGAAATAACGTCACGATGGGCTATTCCGTCATGGTGAAAGGACTTCAGGTGGCTATCCGTCACATGCGTATCGGGTCCAAATGGCGTATCTGGGTACCTTATAACCTTGCTTACGGTTCTGACGGTATTGATGAGTCGGGTCTGAAGGTTGATCCGTACACGGCACTTATCTATGATTTAGAACTATTGGGTGCGAACTAACGAAAACGAGATTCATGAAGAAAAAAATCACGATAATCCTTCTTTTGGCGATAGTGTCAGTCGGGTCGGTATCTGCTCAGCGCATCGGCTTGGAAGGCAGTTACAATACAGGACTGTTGCATTCGAAAAAGTCGGGAGATGACAAGACAAATGCTTTCCATGGTTGGGATGCCCTGTTTCGCTACGAACAATTCTTGGACTCCGCGTCACACTGGTCGCTGAACATCGGTTTGGGCTGGCGGTATATTGCCGGTCGATACGGAGTGGAGTGGTATATCCCCTATAGCACCTGTACCCGTTTTACGCATGAAATAGTCGTTCCATTGGATTTGGCTTACTACTTCGACCTGAATGAGAAGAAACGTTTCCGCCTCAGTGTGTTCGGTGGTCCGCGTATGGGTATGGGACTTTTCGGCAGTTACGGCAACCATTATTACATGGCAACGCGAGAATATGACAAGGTAAATCCGTATAATGGATCGTTCCGAGGTGGAGAGATGAATCGTGTCTCGCTTGCGGTAGGTGCCGGAGTGGGCATTGAATGGTACGGTCTGATGGCCAAAGTAAACTACGACTTTCCATGTACGAACCTGGCGCACGATGGTCTGCCAGACGAACTATACCGTCATCAGTTCAGATTCACGGTCGGCTATATGTTAGATCTACGCCCGATAATCAAGAGACGCAGGGAGAATAAGATACCGATTTTCCAGCGTGAGAACCGCCAGATGTTCGGTCAGCAACAGACTCAGTCAAAAAGAAAAAAAGACAAGAAGGAAAAGAAAGAGGAACCTCGGAAGAGTGGTCCGCAGGTAGGTGTGACAACCGGATTGTAGAAGCAACTCCTGATCGTTGAAGAAAAAAAGCACCCGGAGACCGATTAGTCGGTCTCCGGGTGCTTTTATATGTTGAATAACATATTGATTTTCTTTATTTTTTTGACAAGTATTCGATATTTTTGAAATTATCAATTTGACAATTCTAAATAAGCAAACAACTAATCATTATTTTCATTCAACCATTAAATCATTCTTTTTATGAAAAAAATTCTATCATTAGCAGCCGCCCTTATGGCGACCTTGAGCATGATGGCGGTTGAGCCCACGTTTGAATCATACGACTGGGCATCTCAAGCCGATGCAGAAGCGGTCGCGGGTGATCACAGCGGCGTCGTTGTTTCCTATGCAGGCTTAGGAGGCATTGGTAATGTATCTGGTCACTATTACATTCCCAACAACACAAATCTCAAAAGGTCTGAGTCGCCGTGGAAATACTTCGGTGTGTCCGCATCCTCTCCTATCGACTCCATCGCAATTCTATATTGCCCGAATGGTAGTAATATGACTAACATTGCCTGGGTTGCATGGGGCGAAGGCGTGACACCAACCGACGAGGTCTTGGCATACGGTATCACGACAGGTACCACCTCTTCTAAAAGTTGGGATAATGCCATATGGGAGACCATTGATTTATCAGACATAGATGCGTACACCATCTATACAAGCCGTAGTGTACGCGAATTCAAGAAAGATGGTTCTGATATTCCTAATTTTGGTGGCGGTCAAACCATCAATATTCTTGGTGTCCGGGTTTGGGTGCGAGAAAGCACTCCTTCGACCGATCCAGTCGCAACGGTCAATATCTCCGGACCGACAGAAGGAATAAAAGACTTTGCCGCTTCCTTCTCCGCAACAACCGATATTAAGGCTGATGAGTACAAATGGTTTGTAAACGACGTGGAGCAATCCGGTGCCACGGCAAAGACGTTTGAGTTCACCCCGTCGGCTGCCGGTGACTACAGCATTGTATGCAAGGCTCGTAACGACAACAACGCTACTGGTGAATGGGTCGCTTCCTCCCCTATCGTCCTCAAGGCTCTCGGCTCTCTTTCCGGAGAACTGATCAAGGCAACACTTACCGATGGAATACATGCAACCGTGACCGGTCTCATTGGCGGAACGGCTGACGCGGGCTTGTCCAATAGCCGTAAGATGGATAAGGGCAAATACCTGGGCATTACACTTGCTTCCGGTGCCTTCGCGGAAGGTGACACCGTTATCATCTCACTGTCGGTGGCCGGTCAGAATTACCCGTGCTTGTTCGCTGATAAGGCCAAAGAGACGTTGCTCTTCCTGGCTGATGAGACCTCTTCTGACTTGGTGTACAAGATTGTCCTTCCTGCAGCTGCCAACGGACTCTCCTCGCTCTATTTCGTTCGTGATGCTGATGATGCAACTTACAAATGGAATCCAACCTTCTCTTCTGTGTCTGTAGTTCGTCCAAAAGCTATTATCTCATCCGTGGAGTCCCTGACCGGAGTGGCTGTCAATGGCGTAGCCATCTCCTCCGGTGACTTGACAACCCTTATAAATAACGGATCTGTAACCCTCTCCACTGGAACGTATGTGGATGCGCCTGAGGTTCAGTTTACGAAACACTGCGTGTATACCTACGAAGGTGATACACAGGACGAAAAGGATGTTGCTGTCAACGTTACGGCTAGTGAACTTTTAGGAGTGTGGAATGCAGAATCGACCATTGGCGAAGTTAACTACACCGTTGTTATGTCAAAAGCCGCTTCCAGTGTTGTGACTTACATGGATGGCGAGACCATCCTTGGCACGGAGAACGTAGCAGTTGGCGGTACTCCAACTGAGTATGCTCAATACCAGAACAAGAGCCTCTCCACCTTCGGTGGTTGGTTCACCGACGCAGAACTGACCAGTCCGGCTGACATGACGGCTGCGATTAGCACAGCTACGATTTTCTATGCTATGTTTGAAGACAAGACGGCTGAGTCCGTCAATATCGAGAAGGCCGTTATGGAGAACGGCAAGGGCTATGACATCATCGCTCAACTCGGAACGCTGGGCTATGCAACCAACATCACCGGCTCGCTCGACTCGCTGGCTGTGAAGGACGATGGTATGCGCAACTACGCTTACCTCGGCCTGAAGGTTAAGCAGAGCGGAGCAATGCTGAACTTCCGCTTGAAATCTGGTAGCACGGTTAAGATCAAGTTCGGTAACGTGGCTACAACTCCAAACGTGTCTATCAACGAAGGCGCTTATGCAGCCATGGAGATTACCGACAAGGTGTACACCTATACCGCTGCTGCTGACGAACTCATCAGCATCAAGATGATGGACGGCAATGCAGTTGTCTTCCAGCAAATCATGATCGATGAACCTCTGAATGCTCCTGAACTGTATGCAATCAACTGCGCTGAGGCGGTGAACGGTACTCTGACTGCTCCGTTTAAAATGGGTATCCCAGGCGAGACCGTTGATCTGACCGTTACACCGAATGATTCTTATGAGGTGGAAAGCGTAACGGTGAACGGCAACGTTATTGACGCTGTATCGGATGCTTACTCGTTCGTCATGCCTGCCGAAGATACCGAGGTGACCGCTACCTTTGTAGAGAGTATCGCATCCGCATTCAATGATGCAGAGATTGACGCGAAGAGACCGGTAAAACGCTTGGTAAACGGATATCTAATCATCGAGAAAGAAGGTGTCCTGTACAACGCACAGGGTACTGTTCTGAATTAAATTCAGTAATAAACAAAAAAGCAAAGCGGTTCTCCAAAGAGCCGCTTTGTTTTTTTATGGTTTCTTTGCTACCACATCGTGTTTCAATAAGCATTGACATAAGGGTAATATTTGACCTTAAGCCGAAGTTTGAGTAGGAATGGACGGAGGATAGCGACAGGATAGCTGTCAGCCGTTCATGAATAAGGTCAAAGGAAGAAGGATTGGATGGCTTGCTCTGTCTGGAGTGCCGTCCTGAGGGCTTGGACGTCGTGAGTGCGGATGATGTCGGCACCATTCCGTGCGGCGAAGAGTTCGGCGGCAAGGGTGGCGGCGGCACGACGACGGGCGATCGGAATGGAGAGGTCAGCATCGCAGTGCGAGATTCTTGCAAGAAACGACTTCCGAGAGACAGCGATGAGGACTGGCAGGTGGAAATGGTTCTTCAGATCCTGAATGTGCTGTAGTACATAGAGAGAGGACTCGGGATTGGAGCCCAGAAAGTGTCCCATGCCAGGGTCGATGATGATTCGTTGTTCGTCGATACCAGCCTGTGTGAGAGACAGGATTCGTTGCTCGAAGAAGCGCAAGATACCGTCGAATACCTGGATGGGATCGGTCTGAATCTCGGTTGCAATTCCCATGCGCTGCACACTGTGCATGACGATGAGACGAGCGGAAGAGTCAGAGAGTACGGGGTAGAGTTCGGGAAATGGAAATCCCTGAATATCGTTGAGACAGTCAATGCCTTTGCGGAGACAATGACGTTGGACCGCAGGTTTGAACGTATCAACGGAAACAGGAACGGACGGGTGTTCCCGTCTCAGGGAATCCAGAACGTCATCGAGTCGTCGTATTTCCTCTTCTTCGCTGACGGGTGAGGAGTGGATGTTGGAGGACGCTGCTCCGAGGTCAAGCATGTCCGCTCCATCGGAGATAAGCGAAGAGGCATGGCTGACAGCCGCTTCGGTCTGCAGGAACTGTCCTCCGTCGGAGAAACTATCGGCTGTGATATTGACGATACCGAGAATCTGAGGCATGTTCTATCGAGTGAACGTTACAATAACAGAATGTTATTTCGAATCTGAGGATGACTTGCCACGTTTATGTCTGAAATAGCGGTGGTGTCCGTTAGGTCCTCCTTCTTTTCTATTGTCGTGCTGTCCCTGTTGCCGTTCGTTATGATGGTGGGATTTGCGACGGTCGCTTCCGTGTCGTCCGGAGGAGTTGCGTGAGCCGGGATTCCACGTCGGACCTTCCATCCCATCTGGCAACGGAAGACGAGGTACCTGCATTTCGATGAGTTCCTCGATCCGTTGCATTCGTTGCATGTCGCGGGGATTGATAAGAGTGAAGGCATCTCCTGTAGAGGCGGCACGTGCTGTTCGTCCGATGCGATGTACGTAGTCCTCGGCATCGCGGGGAGCGTCGTAGTTGACGACGAGCTCGATTCCCTTGATGTCGATGCCTCGTGACATGATATCGGTGGCTACGAGCACCCTTATTCGGTGAGCCCGGAAGTCCATCAGTACCTGTTCCCGTTGTTGTTGGTCGAGGTTGGATGAGATCCCTGCTGCCTTTATCTTGTGTCGTCGGAGATCGGTGACGATGTCGTGTACCTTGGCTTTTGCAGAAGTAAATACGATGACCATCTGAAACTCCTCGTGAGTCTCGAGGATATGACGCAGAACGGCATCCTTTTGTGTATCGTAAACGAGGTAGAGATTCTGATTGACTCCGGCTGCCGGTTTGGCAATGCCGAGGTTGATCTCGAGCGGAGAGGACAGTATCTTCTTAGCCAGTTGGCGGATCTTGTCAGGCATGGTGGCAGAGAACATGAGTGTTTCGCGCTCCTTTGGCAGTGTGCTGACGATCTTGAGGATATCATCGAGGAAACCCATGTCCAGCATCTTGTCAGCTTCGTCAAGGATAAGATGTTTGATATGTTTGAAGTTGACATATCCTTGTGCCATGTGTGAGATCAGTCGTCCCGGGGTAGCCACAATGATGTTGCGTCCGTCTTTCAATGCGCGTTCCTGGTCGGCATAGGAAATGCCGTCTCCACCGCCATAGACGGCACAGCTTCCGACGGAGATGTAGTAACTGAGTCCTTGAATCTGTTGGTCGATCTGGATAGCGAGTTCCCGAGTCGGAACAATGATGAGCGTATCGGTATGTTCGGATGGATGTTGAGCGAGTTTGTGCAGAATGGGAAGGACAAAGGCGGCCGTCTTACCCGTTCCTGTCTGTGCGCATGCGATGAGATCGCGTCCGGCAAGGACATTCGGGATGGCTTGTTCCTGAATAGGTGTTGCTTCGTCAAAACCCATATAGGAGAGGGCTTCGATGATATTCTCATCCAGCCCCATTTCGGTAAACTTCATGGCCATATCGTTAATAATCGGTGTCAAAGATACGAAAAAAAGGGGAGAAGAGGGGGGAACGCAGCGATTGGCGGTCCCGTAGGTGTCCCGTGCAGGAAGAAATGATTATTTTTGCAACTATGCAAAAGGACCGAATAAAGATGAACATCCTATTTGTGACAGACCATAAGGTAACGCTGCGGAGTGGAGGGATAGAGCGGGTAGTACGTGCTCTTGGAGAGGCTTTCGAGTCGCGGCTGGGATGGTCGGTCTGTTACGCCTGCATTGAACCGTCGGAAGAGGGTGTTTCCTGTTTTGATTTCCTGTCTGCGAATCTGGAGGAGCGATTGGAGGATTTTCTGCGTGAAAGGAATATCCACTGTGTGATGGACGAGTTGATGGTCAGGGAGAATACGTTCGGGTTTATCCCGTCCATACATCGAGCCTGCCGTAATGCCTCGGTGCGCCATGTTTATTCCTATCACATGATGCCGAAGTACGAAATCACAGACACGGGAGATCTGGATTTCGTGTGTTATGCCCTATTGCATGGTCATAACATTCGTCATAACCTTCAACGTCTTCTGATGCTATCCTGGTTGCGAATTTTCGGAGAATCATTTTTTATGGCGAAGATGCGGCGAAAATACGGTGTCGCGTATGAGCATTCGGATCTGGTTGTGCTGGAGACGGAGAGATATGTGGATGACTACCTACGGATGTGTGGAGGTACGGACCGGAACAGGATTGCTGCTGTTCCGAATCCGTTGCCCTATGGAGAACAGGATATGCTGATTATCCCGAATGATGAAAAGAAAAAACGAGTCATGATGGTGGCACGAATGGAGGAGGACCATAAACGGGTGTGGCTGGCGCTGAAGATATGGGAACGGGTGGTCCGTCAGGATGATTTGCAGGAATGGACGCTGACACTTATCGGAGAGGGAAGCGACTGGGAGCTCTTCAAGCGCAAGGCACATGCCATGCAACTGCCACGGATAGAATTCCCTGGCAATCAGGATTTATCTTCTTATTATGCAAGCACTCCGATACTGATGATGACGTCCGCGTATGAAGGTTTGCCGATGGTATTGCTGGAGGCACAGCAGAATCGGGTAGTCCCTATTGCGTTTGACAGTTTTGCCTCTGTACACGACGTTATAGAGCGTGGAGAGAATGGTCTTCTTGTCAGGAACAACGATGTGAAGGCTTTTGCTGCTGCCCTGGAAGAACTGATGCGTAATCCCAGGAAACGGAAGCGATTCTCCGAGAGGGGTTTTGAGACCAGTCGAAACTTCTCGATGGACAAGATTGTACGAAAGTGGCAGGATATTTTATCGTAAAAGAAGACAAACACAACGGCAAAGACGGGAAGAAATGACTATCTTTGCCGTTTAAGGATTTGGTAATCCGCTCTTTTGTCTTTTTCGTTGGAGAAAGACCAGAGGGGTCGAAGCGTAAGCATATCAAACAAAAAAATGGAATATAATTTTAACGAAATCGAGAAAAAGTGGCAGGAGAAATGGCGAGAGCAGAAGACCTACCACGTGGAGATAGACAAGAACAAGAAGAAATGTTATGTGCTGGACATGTTCCCGTATCCGTCGGGTGCGGGACTTCACGTAGGTCATCCGCTGGGATATATTGCTTCGGATATCTACGCAAGGTATAAGCGTCAGTGTGGCTATAACGTGTTGCACCCGATGGGGTACGATGCCTATGGTCTTCCAGCCGAGCAATATGCCATCAAGACGGGTCAGCATCCAGCTGTCACGACGAGAAACAACATAGCCCGTTACCGAGAGCAGCTTGACAAGATCGGATTCTGCTTCGACTGGGACAGGGAAGTAAAGACCTGCGAACCTGGTTACTACAAATGGACCCAGTGGGCGTTTATCCAGATGTTCAACCATTATTATGACACGAAGGAGCAGAAAGCCCAGCCGATAGCGAAACTCATTGCGCATCTGGAAACGAATGGTACGGAAGGTCTGGATGCGGCTCAGACGAAGGAACTGCACTTCAGCGCCGAGGAGTGGAAGGGCTATGATGAGGCTAAAAAGAGTGAAGTATTGATGAATTATCGTATTGCTTATAAGGCAGATACGATGGTGAATTGGTGTCCAGGACTGGGTACGGTATTGGCGAATGATGAAGTCAGTGAGGGTTTGAGCGTACGTGGTGGATTCCCAGTAGAACAGAAGAAGATGAGTCAATGGAGTCTGCGAGTATCGGCCTATGCCCAGCGACTGTTGGACGGCTTGGAGACGGTGGACTGGACAGAGTCCTTGAAGGAGTCGCAGCGCAATTGGATTGGGCGTAGTGAAGGAGCTGAGGTGCGTTTCAAGATCAAGGGTCAGGAAGAAGAAATGGTCATCTTCACTACGAGAGCAGACACATTGTTCGGTGTCACCTTCATGGTTTTGGCTCCGGAGAGTGCGTATGTGGAGAAAGTAACAACAAAGGAACAGGGAAAAGAGGTAGAGAACTACATAGACTGGGTGAAGCACCGCACGGAGCGTGAGCGCATGGCAGAGAAGAAGGTGAGCGGTGTTTTTTCTGGCTCGTATGCTGTCAATCCGATTACAGGCAAGGAAATTCCTATCTGGATTTCGGAGTATGTTCTTGCTGGTTATGGAACGGGAGCCATCATGGCCGTTCCTGCGCATGACAGCCGTGACTACGCTTTTGCCAAGAAATTCGGTTTGCCGATTATTCCTCTGATTGAGGGTGCTGACGTGAGCGAACAGAGTTTTGATGCCAAGGAGGGAATTGTGTGCAACTCAGATTTCCTGAATGGACTGACGGTAAAGGAAGCCATTGCCAAGGCGAAAGTCTATATCAAGGAAAAGGGCATTGGTCAGGTAAAAGTAAACTACCGCATCCGTGATGCCATCTTCAGTCGTCAGCGCTATTGGGGCGAGCCTTTCCCAGTGTATTACAAGCACGGTATTCCGACGATGTTGCCGGAGGATAAATTGCCATTGCAATTACCAGAAATATCGAATTACCTGCCGACGGAAACAGGAGAGCCCCCACTGGGTCATGCTACGAAATGGGCATGGGATGAGCAGAAGCGGGAGGTCGTGGAGAACAGTCGGATAGACGATGAAACGGTATTCCCTTTGGATTTGAATACGATGCCTGGCTTTGCCGGTTCGTCCGCCTACTACCTACGTTATATGGACCCTCATAACGATACGTCGTTGGTATCGAAAGAGGCAGATGAGTATTGGAAAGCCGTAGACTTGTATCTGGGAGGAACGGAACATGCTACGGGTCACCTGATCTACAGTAAGGTGTGGAATAAGTTCCTGTACGATTTGGGTCTCGTCTGCGAGGAAGAGCCATTCAAGAAACTGATTAACCAAGGCATGATACAGGGTCGCAGCAATTTTGTGTATCGTGTAAAGGGCACGAACCGTTTCGTTTCGCTGGGCTTGAAGGATCAGTATGATACGCAGGCCATTCATGTCGATGTGAACATTGTCGAGAACGATGTTTTGGACGTTGAGGCCTTCCGTAACTGGAGTCCGGAATATAAGGATGCTGAATTTGAATTGGAGAATGGGAAATACGTATGTGGATGGGCTGTAGAGAAGATGTCGAAATCCATGTATAATGTAGTGAATCCAGATGATATTGTAGAACGATATGGAGCGGATACGCTCCGTCTGTATGAGATGTTCCTTGGCCCTATTGAACAGTCGAAGCCATGGGATACCAAGGGTATCGACGGCGTGCACCGTTTTCTGAAGAAATTCTGGGGACTATTCTTCGAGGGGGACACCTTCAGGGTTTCAGAAGAGGAAGCCACGAAAGAAGAGTTGAAGACCCTGCATAAAACCATCAAGAAGATTGGGGAGGATATCGAACACTTCTCATTCAACACATCGGTATCGGCCTTCATGATCTGTCTGAACGAACTGAAAGGCTGCGACAAACGTTCGGTATTGGAGCCTCTCGTCGTTTTGCTTGCACCGTTTGTTCCGCATATTGCAGAAGAACTATGGTCCAGGCTGGGGCACACGACGAGCGTATGTGATGCGCCGTGGCCGTCCTACAAGGAAGAATATCTGAAAGAGTCGTCGGTGAGATACCCTATCTCGTTTAATGGTAAGGTGCGGTTCAATCTGGAATTGCCGGCAGATATGAGTCGTGAGGAGATAGAGAAAACGGTGTTGGCCGATTCGCAGACTCAGAAACAGACGGAAGGAAAGACCATCCGTAAAATCATTGTTGTGCCAGGTCGTATTGTAAATATTGTCTGCTAAGAAAAGAGTCGGAAGGAGAGAGTCTGCCGCATGGAAGTCGGAAAGAACGACATAACGAACGTGTGCATCACATTCTCGTTGTATGGCCTGATGCAGTACCTTCTGCTGGTGGATGAAGACACGGCTCGCAGGCGGACCTTCTACTTCTTTGGAGATGGTATCAACAAGGCTATCCGGGACCGTTTGCCTTCGGAATATTTCAGCACGTGTCCATCGCCTGGACTGAAGGAGGCGGTAAAGCGCCGTTTAAGAAAAGCAGTCTTTCGCTGGCTGAAATACAGGCGGTATCCATTCCTGAAAACGGCAAAGTTGTATGCGCAGGACTGGTTGTATCCCTCTATGCTGATTGGCAGCCGATCGTACTCTTTGTTGTCGGACAGTCCTTTGTTCCTGGATTGGAACATGAAAGAAGATTGTCGGCTGTATCAACGGCAGATGAAAGAGAAGGAAAGCATGGCAGGCCGCATCAAGATGATGTTGTACGGTCCGTTGTCGGTGATGAACTATGGTAATAATAACCAGTGTCGTCGATTCTATCTCACGGCTCTCAACGACACACCTGTTCAGCAGGGGAAAGAAACCTGTGTACGCTCCTTGGAAGAGATGTGGGCATCGGCAGACGAGTCACATCGTCGTTTTGTCATGGAAGTGTTTGACATAGACGAGCACAGCCTGCCTCAAGACGAGGGAAGAGATATTCTGTTCATTACGCAGCCATGGGTCGATGACGAGATACTGACATTATCGGAGTGTCGGACGTTGACGGACCGTCTGATGTCGCACTATGACCGAAGCAGGGTCGTCATCAAACGTCATCCTCGCGACACGATGGACTACGCGTCGTGGTATCCGGACATACCGTGTCAGGACAAAGTGGTGAACCTCGAACTGTTGATGATGCTGGGTTACAGGCCGAAGAAAGTAGTGACCATCAGTTCTTCGGTAGTGGATTTTCTGCCCGAGAGTATTGAAGTGGACTGGTATGACACCCATGTGCATGAGAAGATTTTCCGTTTGTGCGGTAATACCGTACAGCCGAGACGCAGGGTGAACCGTGTTGCGTTGTAGGGCATGGGGACGAAATAATGTTTTGATAAAAAAACAGGTTATATGCGTATTCTATTTATCCGATACAAGAAGAGCAAGGGTGTGATGGAAGGTGGAGAGATGTGTTCACAGAAGAACTTCAACATCCTGCGGCGTATTGTGGGAGACGGAAATATCGATACGTATTATATCCACGATGAACAGCACCGGAATACCGTTTGGGACTATGTGCATGGTGTGGTGTCGATGATTGCGGGCGGTTATTACTTTGGTTTGACGGCACGTCGTACGAGGGAGATCGTAGATGTGGCATCCAAGTATGATTGTGTCTTTGTGGATCGCAGTGTTTTTTCCGTTATTGCCAAGTGTCTGAAAGAAACGGGATATAAGGGAAAGGTCTTTGTGTTCTTCCACAATGTGGAGACGCACTACTTCAAGGACAAGATAGCCTGGTGGAAGCCCTGGCGTTCGTTGGTATTGCATTGTGTGGACCGGAACGACCGTTACGCGTGTCGCTATGCGGACAAGATCATCGTGTTGAACGACCGTGACAAAAGGGAGATTGAGGAGCGATACGGTCGTCGTGCTGACATGACAACGCCGATAGCCATTGAAGACAGGGCCGAGACCGTCGAGGCAGAAGGTGCGGTCATGACAGTATCGCAACCCTCGTGTCTGTTTTTGGGAGCTTACTTTTCTGCCAATAACGAAGGCATATTGTGGTTTGTCGAGAATGTCTTGCCTGAGGTTGATATCCGTCTGCGCATTGTAGGGAAAGGCATGAGCCGTCTTGAGAGTGAAATAAGGTCCAAAGCCAGAGGCAAAGAGGTAGAAGTAATCAGTGATGCTCCTGATCTGACGCCGTATTTTCAGGAAGCGGACGTGGTTGTCCTTCCTATCTTCAAGGGAAGTGGAATGAAGGTCAAGACGTGTGAGTGTCTGATGTGGGGTAAGAATATCATCGGAACGAGAGAGGCCTTTGAAGGTTACCAGGTCGATTATGAGAAAGTGGGCGCATTATGCAATACGAAAGACGAATTCATCGCCTCCATCCGTCGAATAGCTGAACATCCGATTCCTCGATACAATCGATATGCCCGTGAGACCTATCTGCAGCATTACACGGAAGACGCAGTCCGGAAAGAATGGTTGCGTCTGTGGGACTGAACGTGCAGTGGCGACGGCAGGGTCATTCCGCCGACTTGTTGCGAATCATCTGCAAGGCTTCTGACATCACTTTCGAGCCGAGCAGGTACAATGTCCCGAAATAGAAGGAAACGGCGATAAAAACCTGCAGCAGGACGGGCAATGTTCTCATTCGCTTCATACTACGCAGTTACTCTTTGACCATCTTGCGGTTACCTCTTCTTCTTCCGTTTCGTTCCCTCAGCATAAAAGTCCATCAACTGCCCTGTCTTTCTGGAACAGAGGCGCAGACGGTTGTCTGTAAACTCAAAGAAGGAAAACACCTCCGGCTCTTCGAAGTCTGTCTTGATAATGATGTAGCCACCTGAGAATTTGTTCCCCATTTCCTCCTTCCTGAATTTCTTATGACCATATTTTCCGATATAGAATGGAGCTGCCGTTTCCTGCCATGCCCCGTTTTTTCTGACTGTGCAGTAGACCGAATCCCGAGAGAAGCGTAACCTTTGGATACCTTTCATGTTGTCGTAACGGCTCGATTTTGTCCGCATCCATCGTTTGTCAGAGGCAAGTCGCTTGGCGCTGACAATTTCTTCGGGCCAAGGTCTCCAGAATCGCATATCTATGCGAACAAAGTCAATGTCCTTTATTAAACAATCCGATAAGCAGGAAGACAGTCCGATATAGAAGTCTTCTTGTTTTTTTATTTTGGCACGTACGTTTTTCCAACACAAACTGTATTCTTGTTCATTTGGATAAGAATTCTCATCAAAGTAAACTTTAAGATCATAATCGCAGAAATGTTCTATCATCGTGGTGTCGTGACCGCGTTCCCTTCTCTGTTGTCTATATATTTCAGGCTCTGTATATAAAAAAGTTCCTACTATAATAGAACTTTTATAGTTTTTTCGTGGTTTGCTGTTTGACAACACCTTTGCATTATGCTCAACATCATTATAAAGAACTGAGAATTTTTTGCCTATGTAAAAATCCTTATGCTCCTTGAAATTGTAGTTGAAATATGCCACTGTATCCCCTTTGAATTTCTCCAATGGTCTGTAATACGGATTGCCGCTCGCCGGTTTGTAACTTTGACACGATGCCAGGACAGATAACAAGACTGCCATAAACAGATAGGTCGTTTTTATATGTTTCATAATCTTACTCACATTTGTTTTCTATTATTTCCTGACTGCCGTCCGGATGCGTTTCGATCCGCGCATCTACCTTAGTAAAGACATACCGGTCGCCTTCCAATGTGCCTTCCAGATACGATATGCCCATATCCATCTCATTATACATCGCTATCTTTGACATGAGGACGTTGTTATTAGTGATATTTTTTGCTTTTTCAAAGTTTTGTCCAGGTCTCGAATCATCTTTAAAATTGTCCCCTTCCAACATTTCTTTCAATTCCTCCACATCATCATGGTAAAACATCGCATTGTCAATCCGCAATGAATAGATCCGCTTGCCGTCCAACAGATAGATACCGGAGAAACTCACCCTGTTGGCAAACCCACTCCGTCGTTTTCCTCATCGGAATAGTCTGCATCGTCCTCTTCCCAACTGGCTTCAACAACCACTTCCGGGAGTTCGGTCTCAAAAGCAACGTCATCGGAAGAGTCCTCATTCAGCTCGGTTGCAAGGGCGGGAATACCCCATCCGACTAATAAACCTTCCGGTTCCAACGTCAGTCCTGCCGTCAGCATCAAAAGAAGCATCAGGCGGGGCAATGTTCTCGTTCGCTTCATATGCGGTTACTCTTTGACCATCTTGCGGTTACCTCTTCTTCTTCCGTTTCGTTCCATCAGCATAAAAGTCCATCATCTGCCCCGTCTTTCTGGAACAGAGGCGCAGACGGCTGTCCGTGAACTCGAAGAAGGAAAACACCTCCGGCTCTTCGGAGTCTGTCTTGATGGTGATGTAGCCACCTGATATTTTATTTCCCATTTCCTCTTCCTTGAATATCTTGTCTTCTCCAACGTAGTATGGAGCCGCCGTTTCCTGCCATGCCCCGTTTTTTCTGACAGAACAATAGACTGTGTCCTGTGAGAAACGCAATCTTTGGATGCCTTTCATGTTGTCGTAACGGCTGGATTTCGTCCGTATCCATTGTTTGTCAGAAGCAAGACGCTTGGCGCTGATAATCTCTTCGTGCCTCCAAAAACGCATGTCTATGCGGAAGAAATCGACATTTTTTACTATACAATCCGATATGCAGGAGGACATTCTTCTTCTTCTTTCCTCTTCACTTCTCTTTTCTGTATCTATTTCATTTTGACAGTTTAAGTATTTTCCAGCATCCATATAATTGGAATCATCAAAATAGGCAAAAAGGTCATATTCACAATAATTTTTTTTCATTAAGGTATCATGATAATGTTTTCTCCTTTGTTGTCTATATATTTCAGATTCAGTATATACATAAGCTCCATTCACAACTTCAACTTTATAATTATCCTTTAGAGGTCTTGTGCTTGGAAGAGTCTTCGCATTGTGTTCTACATCATTATAAAGAACCGAGAATTTCTTGCCTATGTAAAAATCCTTGTGTTCTTTGAAGTTGTAGTTGTAATACGCCACCGTGTCCCCCTTGAACTTCTCCAACGGTATGTAATACGGATTACCGCTCGCAGGTTTATATCTTTGACAGGATGTCAAAACAGATAATAAAGACACTGCTATCAAATACAGTATTCTTTTCATGATCTCACTCACATTTAAAGTCCATCAACTGCCCCGTCTTTCTGGAACAGAGGCGCAGACGGTTGTCTGTAAACTCAAAGAAGGAAAACACCTCCGGCTCTTCGGAGTCTGTCTTGATGGTGATGTAGCCACCTGAGATTTTGTTCCCCATTTTCTCTTCCTTGAATATCTTGTCTTCTCCAACGTAGTATGGAGCCGCCGTTTCCTGCCATGCCCCGTTTTTTCTGACAGAACAATAGACTGTGTCCTGCGAGAAACGTAACCTCTGGATGCCTTTCATGTTGTCGTAACGGCTGGATTTCGTCCGTATCCATTGTTTGTCAGAAGCAAGACGCTTGGCGCTGATAATCTCTTCGTGCCTCCAAAAACGCATGTCTATACGGAAGAATTCAATATCTTTTATTATACAATCTGACAGACAGGAATGCATCCTTCTTCTCTGTTCTTCTGTACTTTTCGCACTATCACGAATTTCTTGTCGACATAGCTCGAAATCTTGTTCATTAAGATAGTGTTTCTCATCAAAATAAGCAAAAAGAACATAATGACAATAATGTTCTGTCATCGTGGTATCGTGACCGCGTTCACGTCTTTGTTGTCGAAATATCCACGGCTCTGTATATAAATCAGCACCAATCACAACCTGAATTTTATAATTATCCTTTAGATGTTTTATACTTGGAAGAACTTTCGCATTATGCTCTACATCATGATAAAGAACCGAGAAATTTTTGCCTATGTAAAAATCCTTATGCTCCTTGAAATTGTAGTTGAAATATGCCACTGTATCCCCTTTGAATTTCTCCAATGGTCTGTAATACGGATTGCCGCTCGCCGGTTTGTAACTTTGACACGATGCCAGGACAGATAACAAGACTGCCATAAACAGATAGGTCGTTTTTATATGTTTCATGATTTTACTCACATTTGTTTTCTATTCCTATCGCTTATTTGCAAACTCTATCCAAAGCACGCCCAAACATACCCTATAACTTGCAAATTGATGTAGTCTTCGATTAAACAGAAAGCAGAACCATGCTTACTTGGATTATGCTGAGGTGAAGAAGATTCTGTCGACAAAACTTGACAAACTTTATAAGCAACATGACAAGCTCAAAAAAACTATTTGGGTTTGGCTGTAAACTCAAGGATGACATGATACGTTTCTGTCAGCACTTTCATTTTCTTCCCTGTAATTTCTATGATTTTTAATGTGGGCATGTTTTCTGTCACTATATATATACCATCATCGTTTTTCCCGATCTTATTTCTGTCAAAAACAGTGTCTGGGGTTTGAGAAATATAATACGGCAATGCAACATCAAATTGTCTTGCTCCGTTGTTAATATGACAGAATACAGAATCTCGTGAGTATATTTCACAAACGCTGCTTCCAGGAACATTATTATTGACGACGGTCTCCCACTTATATTTTGTCAAAAGGTCAATAACAGACTTTTGATCTTGTGCCCTACAACCAGCATTCAGGAATTGACACATTATGAGAATTAAAACTATTTGTATTTTCATTATTTATTGTTTTTGATTCCTATCACAGGAATGTTGTATGAATTGATAAAATTAGAATAATCTGCTACTCTCCAGTTTATATGCATCGGATCATAATAGACATATTCCTGAGAATTCGTATATCCCATTATGGCTACACTGTGTGTTCCATTGCAAATAGACGAAAAAACGACGGCACCTTCATCAATGGCTTCCTTTACATTGGAGTACCAAACCACCTCAAAATTAAAACAAATTAAATTCTCTGCCTCCTGAGGAGAGATTCCTCCCGATGTAAAAATAAATTTTGAGGTTTGATAAAAATATTGCATTTGATATACACCTTCGTTAATACTTCCTCCCAAAAGGTGATTGACATATTCTAACGTTGCGGGAAAACATGAAGATATAATCTGTGTTCCTGTTGGTTGGATATATTCCTTAGCCAATACGTCATCAGATGCTGGAATATAATCTTTCCCAACGTCATTAGAATATTGTCCCTGTCCCATGTACACATCTTCCTCAGATTCTCCGTCCTCCTCATCGTCTTCCGGAGGCGTATCCTCATCGTCAAACATATCCACTCCGTCGTTTTCCTCATCGGAATAGTCTGCATCGTCCTCTTCCCAACTGGCTTCAACAACTACTTCCGGGAGTTCGGTCTCATAGGCTACGTCGTCGGAGACGTCCTCGCCTTGCTCGGTGGCACGAACGGAAATACCCCATCCGACCAATAAGCCACCCGGTTCCAACGTCAGACCTGCCGTCAGCATCAAAAGGAGCATCAGGCGGGGCAATGTTCTCGTTCGCTTCATTTGCGGTTACAACGATAGACAGAATGGTTAGGAACGTTTTTTTCATTTGATTTATAGATAATTGATTGAGGAAACGAAAATACGAATAATTCTCTTAGTTTCTTCGCAACTCAAGCAGAGTGATTTGTATGATATGTGGAGGAAATTAACTCCTGCCCAACGCAGAGCTTTCGGAAATCACGAAAATACATATGCTTGCGCCCTCGGTTATGATGCTATGTATTGCGATGGACCTAATTACATAGTGATTTGGAATAGATCTATAATTGCGGTCAAGAAGAAATAAAAAGAAAAGCCTCATGCAATCGTGTGAGGCTTTTCTTTATGAACTTCAATCAAAGGGTTTTTCATCATCCACATCGTATTCGTCTATTTCTGCATACCATGGAGAGCCTTTATATTGAGGATGACGGTTAAGCCATGATTGCGCTTTATCTATCGTAGATGCGATATGGAATAATTTATCCCCTTCTTGCGCATCAATACTAATAACCAAATAAACCTTCATATCCATCAAGAAATTACCAATAAGCTACGACATCATCAATCTTTACATTATTGTCTATGATATTCAGAAGCCTCGCTTCATCATACATAAGAGCCATTCCGATATAGTCGGCAGAAAGTTTGGTCTTTCCGTCATCTGTAACGAGCCAATAGTTCTGAATGCGATATATACCATCGACTTTCTCTACACTCGCCCATATCTGACAACCCCAATGATTTTCTTTCCTGAGCTTGATAGCTGCCTGCAAAGCCTCTTTCTCACTCTTGAAAGAAGAGTGTTCACGAATCGCTTTCTTATGCTTTTCAGCTATTTCAGGATTGGCATCCATTCGAGCCTTAGCATTCTCGTATATACGAGCAAGGTCAGCTTGACCTATTCTGTATCTGTACTCCATATTCTTTTCCATTGTTTTATCCTCCATTGTTTATTGTTAGACCCCGAAGGGAGGTGTTGTCATGTTATCGCTTCATGCTGCCGCTTTCCACCCTTCTTCGCCATGGCATAGTGAGTAAACTTTCTCTGCTCATGGCTTAATCGAAAGGTCATTCCGCAGACTTGTTGCGAAGCATCTGCAAGGCTTCTGACATTACTTTCGAGCCGAGCAGGTACAATGTGCCGAAATAGAAGGATGCTGCCAGAAGAATCTGCAGCAGGGTCAGTGGCAGGTCGGGCAGGGGATGGGAGAGGGCGTGCAGATTGAGATAGCCGACAGCCTTGACCAGCAGGAACATGAGTCCGGAGATTAGCGCATAGGGTGCGATGTCTCGGATTTGCTGCAGGATGGAATAGGCGACCTTGTGTTGTGTGACGATCATGTCGGCAAGCCAGGAGACGACTCCGGCAACGGAGAATCCTATCAGCATGTATTCGATGCGCTGATAGAAAAGCAGAGTAAGCAGTATCAGTGCATTTTTCAGCATGTCCAGCATGAAGGTCGTGTGCGAGGCACCGCGGACCGTTATGATCGTGGCATTGAGGGAATGAAGCGGAAAGGTCAGCGAACCGACAATCATCAGTTGGAAATAGGGTACGGCGGGCAGCCATTTGTCGGTCAGCACGAGCGATACCAACGGGGCGGTGAGTGAACCCAGTCCAATCATGACGGGGAAGATGAGAAATGCGGTAATGCGCATCATCTTGCGCAGATAGGCAATCTGTCTGCGAGCGTCATGGTCGAGGCGTGCCAGAATGGGGTATGCCACACCGGATGTCGTACTGGCAACTACGGTGGAGGGGATCTGCTGGAACTTGTTGGCCTGGTTGTAGAACCCGAGCAGGGCGGAAGAATAGAATCGTCCGATGCATACGTTGTAGATATTACGGACAACGGTGCTGATGACGGTCATCATCAGCAGGAAGAAGGAGAAGGCGAATACCTCGCGTATGATATGGAAGTCGGCTCTGAGTCCAAACCTGTAATGGGAAAACATCCATAGCATCAGGGTCCGTACGGTGGGCTGAAGGACAACCTGCCAGGCGAGAGCCCAGTAGCCGAATCCCATAAGGGCAAGAACGATGGCGACGATGCCGGCAACGATGGCAGAGGAGAGGTCGGCAAGTGAGATATGGTGGAAGTCAACGGCTTTGGTCAGTACGATATTCTGTACGATGCCCAACGAATTGATGATTATGGCGAGAAAGAGAAACCGGGCAAGGTCGGTCAGTGGTGGTTTATTAAAAAAAACGGAGAGAGAAGGCGCGGAGATGTAGAGGAGCAGATAGATGATGATGGACAGTCCGACATTAAAATAGAAAATGGCGGCATAGTCAGCAGGTCGGTTCTCCTTGCGCCGAACGAGTGCTGAGGTAAACCCCGACTCCACCAGCGTATTGGAAAGTTGGGTGAAGATGGCGAGTGCCCCCATGAGTCCGAAATCGTCCGGAGAAAGCAGTCGGGCGGTGATGATGCCGACTAACAGTGCGATAATCTGAAAGCCTGATTTGTCCAAGGCATTCCAGAGAAGTGCTTTTGCCGTTTTATTTCTCAACTCGGAGGATGGCATCGTACTGCTGTTTATCGTTGAGAATCTCCAGTGTTTTCTTCAAGACAGGGTCCTCCTTCAGTGTGTATTGGATTGGTCCTTTCTGGAAGTAGTAGCGAAGGATGATTTCGGTATTGATGTAATCCAGAATATCCTTTTTGTTCTGTTCGAGATCGGTATCAACATCGACAGCGAGTTTTCGTTCCAATGCGTCGAATTCCTCTTTGGCACGTTGGTCATACCCTTCGTACTTGGCTATTTCCTTCAGGTGTCGCAGTGCATCGGTCGATTTCAGGTGATAGGAGAAACCCTTGTCTTTGACAAATTTCTTAAACTCGGTCCAGTCGTTCTCTGAGATGGAGAACTGCGAAGGTTCTGCGATATGCCTGTTGCGCTGGGCATACTCTGTCGCGAAGTCGAAGATATAGTGGCGAGCATACAATTCGTCGGCGATGTTGAGGTTGTGTTCGTTTTTCACTTCCACGTCGGGAGTGATACCACCTCCGTCCCGCACTTCGCGTCCGGCCCGTGTATGAAATACGCTTGTCAGCGAATCCGGTATGCGAGAGAGGGAGCCATCCTCGTTGCGGTGTGCATAGTCGATAGCCTGAATACATCTTCCAGAGGGTGTGTAGTACTTCGCGATGGTCAATTTGAGGCTACCGTCATAGGGGAGCGGGCGTGTACTTTGAACCAGTCCTTTGCCATAGGATCGTGTTCCGACCACGATGCCTCGGTCCAAGTCCTGAATGGCGCCGGAGACGATTTCTGAAGCGGAAGCGGAAGCCCCGTTGATAAGGACTGCCAGCGGCATATTCGGTTCGATAGGGTCGGATGAGGTGCGGTAGTCCTCGTCCATTTGTTTCGTCTTTCCTTTGGTGAACAAGACTTTTTCCTCCTTATTGACGAAGAGGGAGAGAATGTTGACAGCCTGGTCCAGCAGGCCACCAGGATTGTTACGCAGATCGAGAACCAGTTGTTTCATGCCTTTCCCTTTCAGTTCGATGATAGCGGACTTGATATGTTCTGCGGAGTTTTCGGTGAACTGATTGAGAAGGATGTATCCCGTATTGGCATCCACCATGCCGTACCATGTGACCGGATCGATATGTATTTTCTGTCGGACCAGTGTTCGTTTCACGGAGCCTGTTCCAGGTCTGTCCACGACCACGGTGACGGAAGTGCCTGGAACTCCACGCAGTTGTTCGCTGACGTTGGAGACCGTCATGCCGTCGGTTTTCTTTCCGTCAATAGACCTGATGATGTCACCCGCCTGCAGTCCTGCCTTGTGTGCGGGCATTCCCTCGTAGGGTTCGGAAATAACGATGTCATAGGTCTTGTTAGTGGTATCGCGGAAGTGTTGAGAAATGATGGCTCCGATGCCTCCGTATTCCCCGGACATCTGAAGTTTGAATTCCGACTGTTCTTCCTGTGGGATGTAGTTGGTGTAGGGATCCAGGGACACGAGCATGCCGTCGATTGACTTGCGGATAAGTTTCTGCGGATGGATGGAATCTACATAATAGACGTTGAGCGTCTTGAGGATGGAATTATAAACGTCCAGATTCTTAGAAAGTTCGAATCTCGTATCGGTCTTTTCGGACGTAGCTGCAATGGCATTGCCTATAGCAAGAGACAATCCCCAGAGCAGGACGGAAGTCAAAAAATATTTTCTGAGCATCATTTGTTTGTGATCAGTCGATAATGAGCATTGCATCGCCGTAGACGCCGAAACGGTAGTCCTGTTTCAGCGCCTCCTTATAGGCATTCATTACGTTGTCGTATCCTCCAAAGGCGCAGGTCATCATGAGCAGGGTGGAGTAAGGCTGGTGGAAATTGGTGACCAGTGCGGTAGGTATCTGGCAGACGTAAGGTGGAAAAATGAACTTATTGGTCCATCCTTGATAGGGTTTCAGTGCTCCTTCGCTGCCGACGGAAGATTCGACAGCGCGTAGTGTCGTTGTGCCGACTGCCAGTACTTGTTTCCCGTTTTCGCGTGCTTGGTTAACTCGGTCGGCCGTTGCTTGTGAGATCACAGCGGGTTCGGAATCCGGTTTGTGTTTGGTCAGATCCTCCACGTCGATTTCTCTGAAGTTGCCCAATCCGGCATGCAGCGTCAGATAGGAGAAGTCGATACCCTTAATCTCGGCGCGTTTGAGCAGTTCGCGCGAGAAGTGGAGTCCGGCAGCAGGAGCGACCACGGCCCCTTCGTTTTTAGCGTAATAGGTTTGATAGCGTTCGGCATCTTCCTCGTTCACTTCGCGTCGGTCCTTGATATAGTTTGGGATGGGGGTCTGTCCCATGGAGTAGAGAGTCTGTTTGAATTGGTCGTGTGGTCCGTCGTAGAGGAAACGCAGCGTACGTCCACGGGAAGTGGTATTGTCAATGACCTCTGCCACGAGGGAGTTATCTTCGCCGAAATAGAGTTTGTTTCCTATGCGGATTTTGCGTGCAGGGTCCACGAGCACGTCCCACAGTCGCAGTTCTTCGTTGAGTTCACGCAGGAGAAATACCTCGATTTTAGCATTTGTCTTTTCCTTATTGCCGTAGAGTCGCGCAGGAAAGACTTTTGTGTCGTTGAAGAGAAAGACGTCCTTTTCATCGAAATAGTCAAGGATCTCTTTAAAGTTCTTGTGTTCAATAGTCCCGTCTGACTTGTGAAGTACCATCATCTTGGATTCGTCGCGATTCTGTGCAGGGTACAGAGCCAGCCGTTCCTCATCGAGGTTGAATTTAAATTCGGATAATTTCATTACTCAGGTAGATATTGTTTTTTTTGTTTTATCAATGAGATTAAGGTAGAGAGCCTACTTCAAGTCGGACAAAGATACAACACCGATGTAGGGGTTGTCAAGAGTAAAAACGTGAAAAATATTGAAAATAAGATCCGATGTATTTTCGTCTGAACGGGATAAGGCCTCGGATATGGGGAATAGGCGGCTGGTATGGTGTGGGAGTGTCACCGTGTCCGTTTCATTCCGTCTGGTCTTGGTTGTGAAACGTGTGAGTATCAGTGAGCTGAGACAGGGAAAGGAGGAAATCGTCTATCTGTTGGCATTGTTCCACCCGAACCTCTCCAATCCGAGTACGTCGAAGCGCAGAGAGATAGGCACCACTGCCGAGAGAGCGTCCGATATCGCGAGCCAGAGCTCGGATGTAGGTTCCTTTGCTGCAGACGATACGGATGGTCAGGGATGGGAAACCCTGAGTCTGACGGTGTTCGGCGGCAGAGATGCTATGGGGGAATGATGAGTTGTTGCTATGTGTCGGGGGTTCTTCGTCTGGCATTACGGGCGTCACTTCTGTGGGGCCTGCCACGGAGGCTGGTGTAAAGTCGAGAATTTCCAGTTCATCGATTGTCAGCACTTTTTTCTTCAGTGGCACATCCGTTCCCTTACGTGCCAGTTTGTAGGCGCGGTCCCCGTTGACTTTGACGGCGGAATAGGCAGGCGGTTCCTGCTCGATTGTCCCGATAAAGTCCTTCAGTTTCTCTTCGATCCTATTACGAGAGATATGCTGGAAGGGATAGAGGCAGTCAATAGGGTGTTCGCGGTCGAAAGACGGTGTGGTGGCTCCCAGTTGCATCGTCGCGACGTATTCCTTGGTCTGATATTGTAATGTATCGATGCGTTTGGTCGCTTTTCCGGTGCAGACAATCAGTACTCCTGTTGCCATAGGGTCCAGTGTTCCGGCATGCCCGACTTTCAAGTTTTTCGGTCGTACGCCGAGGTGTTTGCATAGGGCGCGTCGCACCTTGTTGACCACATCAAACGAAGTCCATGTCAGCGGTTTGTCAAAGTAGAGAACCGTTCCTTGCTGAAAGTCCGTCACGTTATACAGAGAAAAAAGTTTATTTTCAGAAGCCGTTTTTTTCAAGGCAATGTTTAGGCACGTTTACCATTACTCTTTTGGCTTGCAAAAAGGTTGCTGAGGATGTTAAGGTCAGTCCACCATGGTTAGGGAGTGTCCTGTGCAGAGCAGGAACAGGATAATGCCCCCTACGATGATGCGGTAGAGACCGAATACCTTGAATCCATATTTGGATAGAAAGGCGACGAACCATTTCATGGCGAGCAGAGCCACAACAAAGGCTACGGCGCATCCGATAATGAGCATCAGGATATTGTGTGCCGTTGCCCATGAACTATCTTCCTTGAAGAGGTCCAGCAGATCCAGCAGAGTAGCTCCAGCCATGGTGGGTACCGCCAAAAAGAAGGAGAACTCCGCTGCTTTCTTGCGCGTAAGGCCTTGAGCCATACCTCCCACGATTGTTGCCATGGAACGTGACACACCTGGAATGACAGAGATGCACTGGAAGAGACCTATGCGGAATGCGCGTCGCTCGTTCACTTCCTTCTTTTCGTCTGGGTGGTTGAATATGCGGTCACAGAAGAGCATGAAGATACCTCCGACGACCAGCATGACTGCCACGACCTCAACTGAGTCGAGTAACCAATCAAGCAGTCCGGACTTCTTAGCCGCCATCCCGATGACTACGGCAGGAAGCACGCCGATGAAGAGGAGCCAGTAGAATCGGAACGAATGAATCAGTTTTCGGAAGCCATGGATTCCTTCTTTTGGCGGTTCGGGATTAGTAGAGAAGAAATGTCGCCAATAGAGAACGACAACGGATAGTATGGCGCCGAATTGAATGATGAACGTGAAAGCATGGACGAACTCGTCGCCGGGTTCGATGCCAAGGAGATTTTGGGTGATAATCATGTGACCGGTAGAAGAAACAGGCAGAAACTCTGTCAGTCCTTCTACGATAGCGATGATAACTGTCTGGAAAAGATCCATATCCGGCTATTGTTATTTGTCGGTTTTTTTCTTGTTTTTAGGTTTATAGAGGATGGCTCCGATCATAGCCAGGAATCCGAAGAGAGAAATCATAGGACCGAGTGTGATGCGTCGGAAGGAAAAGATGTCAGGATTGAAGGACTGTTCTGTCGTAGAACCGAGCATCAGGCAGAATCCAATAACGATAATGACGAAACAGATGGCAATCAAGATCAGATTGATGGGAGCGAGGGCGAATGACGGTTGATTGTCGGATGATTGTTTTTTTTCCATAGTCAGGGAACGTAAAAGGTCAGATGATATAGAGATCGTTGGTGTCGAGACGCAGGTATTTTCCTACGGCAAAGAGAGAGGAGAGCAGAGAGATAAGAATGCCGACGGTAAAGATAACGGCACCAGTGACAGCGAGGTTCAGCGGATGAACGAGAGTAAATATCTCAAAGCCGTAATAGTTCTGCACATAGAAGAGGATAACGAACAGAATGACACACGTAATGAGTGCTGCCAGAAAGCCATTAAGAACAGCTCGTAACAAGAAAGGTTTGCGGATGAACCAAGAGGTAGCGCCTACCATACGCATGGTATTGATGGTAAATCGTTTGGAGTAGATCTGCAGTCGAATGGTATTGTTGATCAGAGCGATGGAAATTAGTAGCATGATGAGTGCGATGGCAGCGAGGAATGCAGAGGTGATTTGCAGATTGTGGTTAACGTCGTTCATCATGTTCTTCTGATAGATGAATTCGTCGATATCCTTGAACTGTGCGAGTTCCTTTTGTATTCTGAAAATCGAGTCTGAATTGGCATAGGTAGCGGAGGCTTTCACCTCGATTGAAGCGGATAGGGGGTTGTATCCCAACAGGTTCTGAGGATCCTCTCCCAGTTCGTTGGAGAGTTCTGCCAGAGCCATGTCTTTTGAGATGAACTTTGTAGATTTGGTGTATGGAGCGTTTTTAACGTGATTGAGGAGTGATTGCAGTTCAGAGTTGGGCATGGAGTCGTTGATGACCACCGTGAACGATATGTTTTCCTTCACGTAGTTGCCAGTTTGCCAGACGACGAGCGAGAGGGTAGTGATGATTCCGACCAAGAAAAGCACTATGGCAATGGAAATCATGGTGGTCAGGTTCGAATTGAAGAACTTGGATGTCTTGACTTTCGGTTGTTTGCTCATGGTTTTTAGCACACAATAACAGAGAACTATCCTATAGGATAGGTAGAAAAATTCAGCATACAAAGATAGCAAAAAAACAGAAAGACAGAATATGGAGAAGAAAGGGAAAAGATAAGTCTTTGGAAAGAGATCGGAAAGATATGGATTTCAAGGAAAGAAAGTGGAATGTTTTTCTTTTTGTATTTCTGTTTATTCAATTATCAATCAGTAGATCGGCGATGGTTTCTTAATAATTGTACTGACGGCAGTCAGGCAATCATAGAAAAAAATGTGAGTGAATATGAGAAGGATAATTCGTCTCAGTTCAAAAAAGACGGGTCAACTGATGGATTTCTACGCTGAGGAGCCGAAAGAGAAGAGACGGAAGTAAAAGAAAGAGGAAGGAAGTATAAAAAAAAGAAGGACGAGGAGTAACCAAAGCCCGAACAATGCCGTTGCTTATTGGTATTTGCCACTGGAGTCAGTGGTCGTAAACGATGCGGAAATTGAGAGTATCAGCTTTTTTGAGATGGTAGGCGATGAGCGGTGCTTGTTCGGGATGTTTCCTGTATCGGATATTGGTAATGAAAGACGTGAGTCCGAAAACAGGAACAGGGAGGACCTTCTCGATGCCGAAGTTGGCTTGTCGCGCCATTTGTTCAACCTCTGAAATGGAAAAATCCTCCGGACACAGAGAGATGAACAACGAACCGTTCTCTACCAGCAGTTTATGGAACTGTCTCAACAGCATTATGGTGTCGGTGTTTCGAGAGAGACTCTGCCAAGCGGTTACGACCCCATACGAGAGTTCGTCAAGAGTCGTGAGTTGTTCGTCGGAGAGCAGGCTGAGAGCGAACATGCGTCGAGCCTTTGCCCGCAGTTCGTCGGACGGTTCGATGCCCTTGACAGCCCAATGTTCGTTCTGCATGAGGTGGATGAACTCTCCGGAGCGGGAACCATAGTCGAGCAGGAAATGGGAAGAGGAGCGCGTTTCGCTGATAACGAGATTTACTTGCCAGGCGAGTGTTCGGGAGTCGGGTTGTCGGACCATGAAGAACAGATTTTTATGATTACTTGACGGATGTTTTCCCTTGTCGTTTGCGTACATGCAGAATGACGAGTACGATGATTGCCAAGGTGAGCAGAACAGAGCAGACGCTACGGATGTAGTTGCCGATGGTCCAGGAAGAAGGCTCGAATCGGAATTCGATGTCGTGGGAACCCGGTTCGATGACCATGGCGCGCAGGAGGTAGTTGGCCCGGAAGTAGTCCGCCTTCACTCCATCGACATAGGCATTCCATCCCTTGTCATAGAAGATTTCGGAGAATACTGCCAGTTGCTGAGTCTTGGACTCGGTATGGTACTTCAAACAGTTCGGTTCGTAGGATGTCAAGTTGATGGTTGCCGAAGTATCGGCAGCGGGCAGGGTTGCTGGTTGTCCTTTCCTATTACAGAGAGCCGAAGGGATAAGTCCTGCGCAACGTTGGTCAACGACCAGTGAGTGTTTATTGTCCATGTGTCCGAGAGCGAGCATCTCCTCGTCTGGCGAGTCAACGACAACCGCTTGCTGGACGAACCATGCTGGTCCGTTGGCGAAAGGATTGACGAGAGGGTCAGCCTCCCGGTTGTAGATGACGTATTTCATGTTCAGCATGTTCAGTACGTGATTCTGTGCGAAGGTTGTGGAGAGTACCTGTTGCTGTTGTTCGGCGGGGGTGTGGTTGAGCACGTGGAAGGAGGCACCGATATTGGCTATTTCGCGAGAGAGGTGTACGTTGATGAGTTCCTGATAGCGTCGGAGTTTAGCCGCGTGGTATCCTCCGATGCATTTATGGAAATAGGCTGGGTGAGCCGAGTTGAAGACATTGACGGTCAGGTCGAGTACTCGATAGTAGGAAGGGTCTTTGAGCACCTGTTCGTCAGCATAGGACGGTTCGAAACGTGATCCGTATCTTTTTGCCGTGAAGTTGTCGTCGTTGAGATAGCGCCGTGCCACAGGTACGAGATCGGCGAGGATGAGGATTCCGATGATAATGAATGAGAGAGGAGATTGAGCAAGGCGTTTGAATCGCAGCGAGAGGAACAGAAGTCCTGCGGTCAGGGCGATAAAGAAGAACGATCTGAGCGCATCGGAAGAGAGCAGATCGGCGCGGTCGGCCTGCAGAGTAGAGACGAAGAAGTCCGGATAGCCATATTGGGTTAATGAGGTGTCGATAGAAGCCTTGAAATCGCCAGCGAGAGAAGGCACTAACCCAAAGAGGAGGCATACGAATGCCGTTATTCCGCCAGAGATAAGGAGTGCCCGTTGTTTCTTCTGCTGGGTCAGTTGTTCGTTGAAGAACCATTCCTTGAGCGCCAATGCCGCCAGAGCTGCCAAAGCGAAACATGAGATGACCAGCGTCATGGAGACGGTGCGGAACATATTGTAGAGAGGCACGTAGGAGATGAAGAAATCCGTCAGTGGCATGAAGTTGCGTCCCCAAGCCAGCAGTATTCCCAAGAGGAAGGCACCGAACAGCCACCATCGGTTGCGTCCTGGAACGATCAGCAATCCGAGCAGAGCGAGGAAGCAGACGATAGCGCCGGCGTAAACGGGTCCTGCGGTGAATGCCTGATTACCCCAATAGGTCGGCATGGGTGTTTCCTTCATCAGTTGAGCGGTGTAGGCATCGCCGCTGAGTTGTCGCAGCCGGGCGGCGGTATGTGAATCGACGGAGAGTTTCTGACTGGACGGTCCGCCCATGAAGTTCGGAATCAGGAGAGTCATCGTTTCCTTGATGCCGTAGCTCCAGCTAGTGATGTAGTCACGGTCGAGTCCATCCTCGATGCTGGTGCTGTCCACAGCTGCGGTCAGACCATTGGAAGGTCCTCGCATGGTGTATTTGCTATACTCATGCGTGGTCATGAGGCTGGTTGCATTCATACCAATTGCTACCAAGGCGGCTACGATCAGAATTCCGAGGGTCTTGAACATCTGAGGAAGGGTTTTCTCGCGGACGGAAAAGACAAGTTCCGAGATGCCGTAGCAGATGAGAATAAAGAGTGTATAGTAAGTAATCTGTAGGTGGTTGGACCTAATTTGCAATCCCAGAAAGATCACCGTCAGTACCGCTCCGACCCACCTATTGCGCCGGAAGGCGAAAATAACACTGCCGATAACAGCAGGCATATAGGCAATGGAGAGAGCTTTGGTATCGTGACCTACGGCCAGGATGATCAGGTTGTAGGAGCAGAAGGCGAAGGCTGCGCTCAAAGCCATGGAGAGCCATGGGTTCACGCGGAAGCAGAGCAGGAAGATGTAGAAGCCCAGAAGATAGAGGAATATGGTGAAAACGACGCGTGGAAGTTTGTAGAGCGTCAGTCCGATGGTATAGTAAAAGAAATCCTTCTTGGACTTATTGAGAATCTGGTAGGTAGGCATGCCTCCGAACATAGAGTTGGTCCATAGCGTTCCTTCGTCGTGAGAGTCGTTGAATACTTTTGCCTCCTGACTCATTCCCATCCAACTCTCGACATCGCTGCCGACCAGTTCCTTGTTGTTGAGAACGGGGGAGCAGTAGATGAGTGAGATTATCAAGAACGCAATGACTGCCACGATGTGTGGCAGATAGTGTAGGAACGGGGAGTTGGATGTCTGAGTATTATTCATAGTCAAGAAAACATTTTTTTGCATGGGTGAGAACCTGTGACACATGGAGGGTCAGAAGGTAAATTTCTTTTGCGCGAGATAGCTGAAGATGGTTGTCACAACTGTAATCAGCATCTTGGAAGGCGTTGGGTAGAAAGCAAGAACGTCCACCAGCAGTTTGAGTCCGAAGACGTTGATGCCCCAATTGGCGAATACGACGGTGACGTAGCGCCAGGCTTGTGTTCGTCGTCGGTGTGTGGATTGTCGGAAGGAGATATGGCGAGCCAGGTAGAAACCTGACGCAAGGGTAATGGGGAAGGTACAGGCAAAAGCCGCGATATGAGGGGCGAGAGTAAAGAGTCCGAAGTCCACGTTTTTGGCCTTGAAGGCAAAGTGGAAGAAGCAGAAATAGAGAATCCAGTCGAAGATCAGATTCGCCACTCCGCACGCTCCGTAGCGGAACATCTGGCGAGGCATCCATCGGCGAGCCAAAGGATAGAACCAGTCGATGCTTCGGAATATGTATTTGTCAAGAGTGCTCAAGGAAGAAGAAAAATGATGGGAGAATGATTCGGACAGCAGGATTAAAAACGGGAATGTGACTAAAAAAACACGGTAAGAAACCCTAAAAATGTGTATTTTTTAAATATTACCTTTAAATTTGTGCTCGGATAATGGAGACCGTGGTATCGGTTAGGATTATCCTGTCCATTTTGCAGGTTCATCAGGGAGTCTGACAGGCTGCAAAAAAATTGAGACAAAGATAAGAAAAAAGTTATAGAAGATGCAGGTTGAACAGGAAGAAGCCGATTTTAGGTTTTTAATTGTTCGGTCATTGCATCATTCAGAAATAAAAACAAGCTAATATGTCTGACGATTATCACCAACGCAGGTGACAGACACAGCCCTAAAAAATGCCTTGTGCAGTCTTCCTGCCCTCCTTTGAGCTCTGTCTGTCACGTCCATTAAGAAAAGCCCGTCCGAGAAAACGGAGGCGGACTGATGACGGCAGCATCCTTGAGAGGTGCGTCGGGAGAGTTTCCGAGTGAGAGGAAATCTATCCTGATCCTGTCCGGATGTTTATGCTTCGTCATCCAAAGTCGAAAGAGATACGAAGAAAAAAGCAGAGACATGATAACACAGGTAAGAGCCAAGAAACATTTGGGTCAGCATTTCCTGAAAGACCTTTCTATTGCCCGTCGTATCGCCGAGAGTCTTGAACTCACGGTGCCTACGGATGTATTGGAAATAGGGCCAGGTATGGGAGTACTGACGCAGTACTTGCTGAAAGATCCGAATGCAAGGCTCACGGCAGTAGAAATTGACCATGAGTCGGTGGACTATCTGCGTGAGTATTATCCTGAACTGCATCTTGTAGAGGGTGATTTTCTCCGTATGCGTCTTGAGGACCTGTATGGCGGTTCGTTCTGTGTAATCGGTAATTTTCCTTATAATATATCCAGTCAGATTTTCTTCCGCGTGTTGGACTACAAGGACCGTATCCCCTGTGTGGTCGGCATGTTGCAGAAGGAAGTCGCAGAGCGTCTTGCCGAGCCTCCGGGTTCGAAGACTTATGGTATTCTGTCGGTGCTGTTGCAGGCGTATTATGACATAGACTATCTGTTTACGGTGGATGAGACGGTGTTTGCGCCTCCGCCGAAGGTGAAGTCGGCGGTCATCCGCATGCGGCGGAATGGTCGGGTGTCATTGGACTGTGACGAGCGTCTATTTGTCCGTGTGGTCAAGACGGCCTTCAATCAGCGTCGGAAGCAGTTGCGTAATTCATTGCGACCCTTGATAGGCAAGTGTGACGTAGCGGACGGGAACGAAGAGAACAAAATATTGGATGACCGACCGGAGCGTCTGAGTGTGGAGGACTTCGTACGATTGACCCAATTCGTATCGAAGCACCTTGTAACCAGTGAGCAGTAATCCAAAAAGCAATGGCAGAAACACCGTCGGGTGGTGGTAAACGCAAGAGGCGGACGAGTCCAACTCGCGGTGTCTGCAAAACAAAGAGCAACCATGTCGGAACTCAAGTTATTTTATAAAGAAGACGGGCGCATCAAAATGTCGCGCAACATCGACCTGCTCAAGAGCATCCCTCTTTCGCAGTTCATCTGGATAGACCTGAACGACGTCAACGAAGAAGTGGAGGAGCAGTTGGAGGAGTTTCTGAAGATCTACATTCAGGAAGAAGAAGAAATTGAAGAAATCGAGTTGTCGGCGCGGTACATGCAGACGGAGGATACCATCGTAGCGAACTCCCACTTCATGCAAGACGACTATTCGATGGAGCCGGTGTCCTTCATTCTGAAAAACAATATCCTCGTCTCGGTTCGTTATGACAATCTGCGGGCATTTCACGAAACGGTACGTCGTATCTATGCGAATCCCCGCCAGTATTCCTCTGGTTATCATGTTCTTGCTTCGCTGCTTGAGACGCGAGTAGAGTTGGATGCGGACATGATTGAGGACATGACCTCTTACATCACGAATTTATCTTCGACGCTGAAGGAAGAGGAGGTGGACGATGACATGCTGATCAGTATCAAGAACCTTCAGGAAAAGACCATGCAGATACGTGAGAATATCATAGACAAGCAGCGGGTGGTGAGCAACATGCTGCGAAGTGATCTTTTCCCGGAGGAATTGCGAGGCAAGTTGAGCATGATCATCAAGGACATCAACTCGCTGATTGAGCATACGAACTTCTCGTTTGACCGTCTGGACTATCTGCAGGATACGTTCCTTGGTTTGGTCAATATCCAGCAGAACAAGATCATCAAGATATTCACCATTGTTTCGGTTATCTTCATGCCGCCGACGTTGATTGCATCGATGTATGGTATGAATTTCCAGTTTATGCCAGAACTGTCGTGGAGGTATGGTTATCTGTTTGCCATAGGTATGATGGTGGTCTGTGTGGCAGCCATTCTGTTCTTCTTCCGGAAAAAGAAGTGGTTGTAGGATCCGTAAAAGATTCATTATAGGCAGATTCATGTTATGCATGATTCTGCGCTTGGTTTGCACCATTGTCTTGCTGGCGCAAGACATTTTGGGCTTCACCTCGGGAAAACAAATAAATTTGTTCTCCTCTTGGTTTGCACCAAAATTCGGGACGGACGATGGGGTGGTGACGCTCCTATGGAGTTCTGATAGGAAGAGACGTTTATAACAGGGGTTCCGCTTCGCTCCACCCCTGCCTGTGTTATAACGTCCCTATGGGACTCTGCGTTTGTCTTGTTTCACAAGACATTTTGGACAGACGGGTGGGTGGTGCTTGTCTTGCTTTACAAGACATTTTGGGCGGCACCTCGGGAGAACAAATAAATTTGTTCTCCTCTCGGCTTGCTCCATTGTCTTGCTGGCGCAAGACATTTTGGGCTTCGCCTCGACAGAGTTCGAATAAACTCGACTCTGTTCTCGGCTCGCTCCAAAATTGGACGACGGAAAGGGTGACGCTCCTATGGAGTTCTATAAGGAATAATACGTTTTATACAGGGACTCCGCCCTACGGGCTTCATCCCTGCCTGTATTCTGTCGTCCCGATGGGACTATTTTAGAACTGCCGTTCTATGCAGGGACTCCGCTTCGCTGCATCCCTGCCTGTAATCTGTCGTCCCTACGGGACTTTTGTTTGTCTTGTTTCACAAGACATTTTGGGCTTCGCCTCGGGATAACAAATTTTATTGTCCGATAGCCTGTCGGTATTCCAGTAGTTTGTTTTGGTAGTCGGCGAAGGCATCGGTGCGTCGGTCGAGCGATTGTTGGTAGAGCAGTTGTGCTTCAAGGAGGTCGGTCATCTTTGAAGTGCCTGCCTGATAGAAATTACGGTTCAAGCGTAGATTTTCTTCAGCTTGTTCGATGCTACGTTGAGACAGAAGCAGTTGCTGGTAGGCTTCCTCGACGCCATTCCATGCGTTCTGCATATTGATCTGCAGCAGTTGAGCGTTCTCTTCTAACTGTTCTTGTGCCTTCTTCTGCTCCACCTTACGTCGTTGGATGGCATGGGAACCAGCCCACCAGTCGGAGATGGGCACGCTGACTGTAGCGAAGACCATGGCGAAGGAGTGATTGTTATCCAACAGGTTGTGGTAGTTATATCCTGCTCCTACAGCCACTGATGGCAGGTTCTGACCAATAGCCAGTTTCTTTTGCAGTCTGGATGCTTCTACCTGTTTGTCGAGCAAGCGATACTCTGTTGTTCCCAGTAGAGCCTGCTGATGGTTCTGTCTGGCAATGAGAGGAGAAGGAATTTCGGAACGATAGGATATGGCAAATGCGGTATCGTGGAAGCCGCAGTACTGAGCCAAGAGCAGCCGGACGACAGAGATTCCGTTCTGCAGTTTCAGACGCTGACTGGCGATGTCGTTCTGTCGCAGTTGAACCTGCAACAGGTCGTTGTGCATGGTCAATCCAGCCCGTACCGCCACGTTGACATCTTTGTGTATATCAGCGAGCAGGGCATCAACCGCCTCGATGGTCTTCATCTTCTCCTGTAGCGATGCTAATTGCCAGAAATACTGTTCTGCTGTTTTTTCGACCTGGTTTTGGGAGAGTTGCAGTTGCAGTTGGCTCACATCCTCGCCCAGTTTAGCAAGTTTATAGCCATTGACAATCTGTCCGCCAGCGAAGACGGGTTGTACGGCATGGACACCAGCTATGATGCCGTTCTTCATCATTGAGACGCCAACGGGATTGCTCAAGGCGGCGATATCCTCGGCAGACATGAGAGAGGGCAGAGAGGATGCCAACGAAGAGGGCAGCGATTCGGAAGGAGTAAATTCTGTCTGTACCATTCCTTTATTGGCATTGAACCAGAGTCCTGTTCCACTGACGTCAGGGAAAAATTTGGTAAAGACCTCCTTCTGTTGCAGATGTGCCGCGTCGATGTCGTAATGAGCATTACGGATGGCGATATTGTTATGCAGGGCGGAGTCCTTGATCTGTTGCAGGGTAAACGACTGCTGGGCTGCTACTGTAAAGAAACAGCAGATAAACCAGGAGATAATAGTTATTCGTTTTTTCATAAAACAAAAGTTTTGTCACGGAAGTCGGTGTCTTCCATATTTTGTCATGTAAAGCCTTTTCTTCTCTATGAGCAGAGTCCAAGAAACTCGTCTCTAAAAAAAGTTTTTCTCGGCTTATGTTAAAAGTACGCCTTGTCAATTATTACAGTAATCACTTCAAGGATACCTTCCAGTAGATAACGGGCAGCATGGTGACTACCATGATGAGCGATCCGATACCGCCAGCGAAGATGGTGACTCCAACGGGCATCCAGAACGAACTTTGTGCAATAATCATAGGCACTACACCGACTGCTGTTGTGGCAGTGGTGAGGAAAATAGGCACCATGCGTCGTTTGCCTGCCTCGTATGCAGCTTGTCTGACTGCTTCGTTATATTTCTGACGGTCAACGGTCCAGTCTCCGTGTTCGGATATGTATTTCTTTATCAGATCTATGGCATGTTCGAAAATAAGAATCTCGTTACGCATGATCATTCCCATCAGGGTAATGAGTCCGAAGATGGATGTGAGTCCGAGTGCACGGTTCATCAGTCCGAGTCCAAGCAGAGTTCCTGGAATCATCAGAGCGAGAGCAGCCATACAGACAGAGGTGACGCCGTACTTCTTGAAATTGAACAGCAGGAAGAAGAATACGATAACCACGGCGATGGCGATACCGCTAATGACCTGTGGCATTGCCTCGTCGCTATACTCCAGTTCTCCGCCGACCTCTGAGCGCACCCCTTGTGGCAGTTGTATTTCCTCCTTCATGATGCGAGCGATCTCCTTCTCGACGGCTGTAGTATAGACATTCTGGGCAAACTGGGCGGTCACTGTGATGCAACGTTCTCCACCACGGTGAACAATACGGCTTTCGCTCCACTTCGGTTCTACTTTCGCAATTTGTCGCAGTGGCACGGTCGTATTGGCTGAAAGTTGATTGTTCAGGTTTGAAATTTGTGATCCTGCGGATGCTGCCATGCTCACAGGCGTTGCGATGCCGAGATTCTCCACATCGCTAAATTTCATATCGGCATCGTCCTTTACCACGATGGGTACTTCGTAATTGTCTTCCCAGACTTCTCCCACGCGCAGGTCGCTGCAGGTAGCACCCAGAGCCAGTTGTGCGGAGGTGCGTGTAATGCCTAACTGTGCGGAAGTAACGGGGTCGATTGTCACATTGACAATTGGATAGGGTTGGAAAAAATCCGTGTGTACCCATTCCAACTCGGGCATTTCACGCATGCGTTCCATCAGTCGTTCTGCCGCCACGTGCAGCGAATCGAGGTTATCGCCGTAGAATCGGTATTCCAATTCATTCACCTCAAGATAGTCCAGTCTCTTGAACTTCACGTATGCATTGGGGAATGCCTCGCTGAGTCTGGGTTGATACGCAGACAGGAGGTCGAGAGTAGCATCCTTACTTTTGGTATTGACGATGAACTGAGCAAAGTTATCACCAGCTATCTGCGGAGCATAGACATCCATGAATCGTGGAGAGGAGCAACCGATGAAACCGGTAATGCCTGTGATGCGTTCGTCTTTCTCGAGAGTGCTCCTGACGGAATCTGCCACGAAACGTGTATCAGCCAAACCCTTTCCATCGGGAAGAAATATCTCAATGGCAAACTGGTCACGGTCGGCATAGGGGAAGAGTCGAACCTTGAGAGAGAAAACGAAGAGTAAAGAGAGCAGTATGACGCAGACGCCAGTTCCGACAGTCATCCAAGGATGGGAGAAGGTCCAGTCCAGCACTCTGTTATAAACATTCTGTACCCATTGAGTAATGGCATTGCCGTCGGTTTTTACCTTTTCGGGCTTTATGATGCGTGTTTCCAGGAATGGGATCACTGTGACGGCCAAAACCAAAGATACCATGAGGTTGATGGTGATGGTTATGGGGAAGTCCCTCATGGCATCGAGGAACATTCCTTTCAGTGTGAGGAGGAATGGATAGAAAATGGCGCAGATGCAGATGGTGGCAAGCATCATCGGCATGAAATACTGCCGTGCTGACTCGATGGCAGCATCGAAAGGTTTGAATCCTTTGTTCAGATATTCCAGGTAGCCGTCGATGACGACGATGGAGTTGTCGACTATCATTCCCAGCACCACAATGAGAGCTGCCAGCGTTATGATGTTCAGTTCAATACCCATGAGATACATCACGGCGACGCTGACGAAGGTGCTCAGCGGAATCGTTGCGGCAGCCACGATGGCAGATCGAATGGGAAACAGCACCATCATCACCAAAATGATGATAGCCATGGAAATGAGCAGGTCGCGCAGGAACTCGCTCACGCTCATAGCCACTACCTTTGGCTTGTCCGCAATGCGTGTCACGATTACATCGTCTGGCAGTTCGTTCTGTCGGAATTCGTTCAGGACCTTATCTACTTCCTGACCGTATTGCACCACGTTGTTGCCTGGTATCATCTCCATTGAGAGCAGCACGCACGGGTGTCCGTTCTGTTCGATGCGACTTGCCAAGGGGTCATACTCACGCTTGACTTGTGCCACATCCCTTACACGTACCATTTTACCTGAGGCGGGATCGTTGAAGATAATCATATTGGCGATTTCCTCCTCTGAATTTTCCGTTGCCTCTACGTGAATAGGCACCTGATGGTCGTCGTCGCTAATAGAACCACTCATTGTTGTAATCGCCTGTGCTTGCAATCGAGAAAAAAGCATTTGCTGTCCGATGCCATAGGCTTGCAACCGTTGGCGGTCTATGTAGAGCGATATCTGTTCCTTCTGTTCGCCGAACAGTTTCACGTTAGCGACACTGGGTATTCGTCTGAGACGGTCGGAGAGGTCGTCGCTATACTGTTTGAGTTCACGGTAGCTACGTTGGTCGCTCTCGATAGCGATGAGCAGTGCGGACGTGTTTCCGAAATCGTCATTCACAATGAGAGCGAGGACTCCACCCGGCAACTGTCTCTTGAATCCGTTCAGACCGTGTTTGATTTTGCTCCACACCTCGTCTTTATTGTTGACCTCGTCATTGAGTTTCACCATTACGATACACATGCCGTTCTGAGAGGTAGTGGTTGTTTTCAACCGGTTTACTTCATCGAAGGTAAAAAGGTAGCGTTCCAGCGGTCGTGCCACCTGCTGTTCGACCTCCTCACTGGTTGCTCCAGGATAGACAGCCACGACGACACCTTGTCGTATGGTTGCATGAGGGAACTCATCCTTCGGCATGACGTACATTCCGTAGATACCCAGAATAAACAAGATACATACGAAGAGCAGTGATATTGAGTAATGCTCCAAAGGCCATCGGAGCCAGTCCAACTTCTTTTCCATCATTCTAATTTCTTATTTCCTACAGTCATCAATAAACCACCTTGGTATTCTCGCTCAGTTTCTGCCAACCTTCAATGACGATGCGGTCGCCTACGTTCAGTCCATCGGATATATTGACATAGTTTCCTTGAGTCTGTCCTATATTCACTGTCTTGCGGTGGGCAGAACTATCCTTTGCTACCGTCCACACAAAGAGTCCATTATCTGTTTTCTCCTGCACTGCTGTCACGGGGACGTATATCTGTCCATCCGTTTGTGACTGTTCTGTTTCAAACTGAACAGATGCCACCATCCCAGGAAGCAACTTTTGGTTATTGTTAGCCACATTGATCCTGATATCGTACGTATGGGTAAGAGCATCGGCCTGTACTCCTTTTTCTATCATCCCCCCCTGGTAGATGCCATTGATGGCTTCGACCCGTATATTTGTCGGAGTCGTTGTATTGATGCCAGACAGTTCGGATTCAGGTACAGCGACCTTTACCTTGACGGTTGATATATTGAGGATAGTAACAACTGCCTGTGAAGGCAATGCTGTTTCTCCTGCCCTTATGAGTTTTTTCCCAATGATTCCGCTTGTGGGCGCAGTGAGTCGGCAGTCGGCGAGATTTTTCCTTGCCACTTCCAGTTGAGACTTAGCCTGCGCCACCTTGCTCTGTATTTCCACCCACTGGACTTCTGGCAGGGACCCGTTGTCGTGCAGCATTTTGTAGCGTGCCAGCGCATCGTTGGCTTGCGTCATCTGAGCCTCTGCCCCGGAGAGCAGGTTGCGTGCCTGAGTGTCATCCATCACGGCAATCAACTGCCCTTTTGTTACTGTTTGCCCTTCGTTTACCAATACGCGATTCACGACACCCATGCCTGTGAAACTCACAGCCGTTGCCTCACATTCTTCAATGATGCCCACGTATGAGAGGGCATCATCTGTCATTCCAGGAGCCACCACTTGAGTCAAAACCCTGACAGGGGCCTTCTCATTCTGTCCTTTCTTCTGTCCGCAACTGGTCAGTACGATTGCTGAAAGTAATATCCAAAAACACGTTTTCATCGCTATTCATTTAAATTTGAGGACAAAGAAAAGGCAAAATTGAACATTATTAATGTTCAAAATTACATCTATTCTTATTGATTTGGTATTTTAATTACAAATTGAATATAATATTTCCCAATTAAGACATGAAAAAAGAGCAATGATGACTACTTTTACACCATGAAACAGCGAAAAGAGATAACTGCACAAACATTGGCCAACAGCGAAGACATTCAGATTGGCTATTCTGACAATGATATAGTAGTGGTGGACAGTATACAGCAATTCACCGAAGTCAACAGTGCGCATATGACCATGAATGCCGTCATAATATGTACCAATGGGAAAGTACAGGCGCAGATGAATGGAGTGAAGATAGAAATGTGTAAGAACCAGATAGCCGTTGTTCCAGAGAACATAACCATCATGGACGTGATGGTCAGTCCGGACTTTGACTTTCGAGCTTTATTTCTTACCAATCGGATTTTGCAGAGTTTCCTACGTGAGAGAATGAACATCTGGAATGAGATGATGTACATTCTCCGCCGTCATATTGTGACAATGAACGAGGAAGAGTTGCGGTTCTATACCCATTTTTACGACATGCTGACCCTGACCATCCGGAATGGTGACGGCAACCCGTTCCGGAAGGACATTATCCAATCGTTGTTACGTTCCGCCATTCTTGCTCTATGTGGAGCCATGAAGCAGAATGCAGCCGTTGGCAGTAGTCAGAATTTACTGAACGATACAGGTTCCTTTTCATCAGGCAAGGGGCATTTTCAACGTTTTCTAGATTTGCTTCATTCTGCGGAGGTAAAACACCGTACGGTGGAGGCCTATGCTACAGACCTCTGCATCACGTCCAAATATCTTACATCAGTATGTAAGAAGAATTCCGGAAAGAGCGCCAGTGAGTGGATTACGGAACAGGTGCTTGAGGATATCCGTTATTATTTACGTCAGACGGATTTGAACCTCAAGCAGGTTTGTGACCGTCTGGGATTCCCCAATACTTCCTTTTTCGGCAAGTATGTCAAGGACCATTTCGGCATGACGCCGTTGGAATTCAGAAACAGTTAATAAGGAGAAAGAGTTGCCTGGGAGTGGGGATGTGTGCCATTCCAAAATGTCTTGTGAAGCAAGACATTTTGGGTGGACGAGAAGGGCGTATGGGGTAGGTTAATGTTGTCTGCCCTCCAAGGCATGAACCATGTGTACCATGAATTCTTCGGTCGGGACGGACAGGTTGTGTTCCTTTGCAACTCGGACGACAGTTCCGCTGATGACATCGACTTCGGTTTTGCGTCCGTTGCGTATATCGGAATAGATACTTGTCAATCCATCAGGTGCAGCCGATAGGTGATTGAAGAGTCTTTCGGTCTGTTCTTCGGCGGAGAAATGACATCCGATGGCGTTTGCGGTCATGCAGATTTCGTTGATGAGTTGTCTGCACAGGGTCCATGCATGAGGGTTAGACACGACGTAGCCTTGCTTCACCTGCAGCACTCCCGATAATACGCTGGAAGAGGCGTTGATCATCAGTTTGTTCCATATTGTCTGGCAGATATTTTCGCTGCTAAGACAAGGAAAGCCAGCCTTGATGAATGTCTCGACGAAGGAGTCTATGTTATCGAACTCAGGTGACGCAGCACCCAAGCATGTATCGCCCAGTCCGCTATGGACGACGGTATAGGGATTTTCCCTATATGCTCCTTGTGCTGTTGTTCCGATGAGGATATGTCTGTCATCAGTGAACCGGGAAATCACGTTCTCGTGTCCGGCTCCGTTTTGCAGGGTGAGGATTACCGTATTGGGTCCGATGACGTTCTTGTTTGCCTGAAGAGCCTCCTGTGTGTGGTAAGCCTTGGTGAAGATCAGCAGCAGATCCACCTGTTCGTCATAGGAACCGTTGAGGAATGCCGGCACGTCGCTGTGTCGTTCTGAGTCGGCACGTCGGACGGTGATGCCGTGTTGGTTGATCAGTGCTATGTTTTCCCGGTTATTGCCCAACAGGACAACGTCAGCGACCTGAGAGAGACCGGAGGCATAGAGGAGTCCCATGGAGCCAGGACCTAAGACAGCGATTTTCATAGATGGTACTGTATGTTTATCTATAGAGAAAGACTCCTTTTCGGAACGGTGTCGGAAAAGGAGTCTTTCTTTATTTGTCAGTCATGCGAATCAGTTTGCAAAGACGGCGTTGAGTCCGTTGTCCACTCCGCTGAAGCCCATGAACGCAAGTGAAAGCAGACCTGCGGTGATCATCACGATTGCCACGCCCCGAACTCCCTTCGGGATATTGACCAGTTCCATCTGTTCGCGAATTGCAGCGAATACGATGAGAGCCAGAGCAAAGCCGATGGCGGTTCCGATGGCGTAAACGATACCTTGAAGCAGTGTATAGTCCTTCATGATCACGTCGATTGCTACACCGAGGACGCAGCAGTTGGTTGTAATCAGAGGAAGGAACACTCCGAGAGCGCCATAGAGCGAAGGAGACACCTTTTTAAGGATAATCTCGAGCATCTGAACCAGCGATGCGATGACGAGGATGAAAGAGATGGTCTGCAGGTATCCCAGTCCGTAGGGGTCGAGCAGACATTTCTGGATAGCGAACGTGACGATGGTGGCAATCGTGAGTACGAATGTTACCGCCATGCCCATTCCGGTAGCCGTTGAGACCTTCTTCGAGACGCCAAGGAAAGGGCAGATGCCAAGGAATCGTGACAGCACGACGTTGTTCACGAAGATGGCGGCTATAAACATGATTACGTATTCCATAACTATAATCTTGATTTAATCATTAACAAATTTTACTGTTCGGAGACTCCTCGCACCTTGTTTACGGCTGCGATCAGGAATCCCAACGTGATGAAGGCTCCCGGAGGCAAGATAAAGAGCAGGGAAGCGTAGTTCTCGGGATAGATGGTCAGTCCGAAAGCGGTCCCTGCTCCGAAGAACTCGCGAAGGAGTCCGAGAGCCGTCAGAGCGAAGGTGAAACCGAGTCCGATACCGATGCCATCGCATATCGATGCGAGGGCATTGTTCTTGCAGGCAAACGCCTCGGCGCGTCCCAAGATGATACAGTTCACCACGATCAGCGGGATGAAGAGTCCGAGTGCCTTGTCGATTTCCGGCAGGTAGGCTTTCAAGATGAGTTGCAGTACGGTTACGAAAGTTGCAATCACGGCGATGTAAACCGGAATGTGCACCTTCTCGGGTGTGATATTCTTAATCAAAGAAACGACGAGGTTGGCGCAGATCAGCACGAAACACGTGGCGAGTCCCATGGAAAGTCCGTTGATAGCGGAAGAGGTTGTTGCCAGTGTCGGGCACATGCCAAGGAGGAGAACAAAGGTCGGATTCTCCTTGATCAGACCGTTTGTGATATATTCAAAATACTTGTTCATAATCTATTCTCCTTGTATTATTTTGATTTAGGTGTTTTTATGTCTTTCTCCTGCGTTTCCTTTTCGGGGGTGGATTTGGTTGCCCCTGTGGTGTCAGACACGACAGGCCCCTTTGGTTCGCAGGCAGTCTTGTAGGCGAGATAGCCCCTCTTGACAGCGAGGAGGAAAGCTCGGGAAGTGATCGTAGATGCGGTGATGGCATCGATTTCGCCACCGTCCTTGCTTACCTTGAACGCCTCGTCGTTCGGGTTTTTGCCAATGATATCGCCTTTTTCTCCTTTTTGGAACCATTTATCGGCTTTGGCTCCAAGTCCAGGTGTTTCTGTTGTCTTGAGGATGGAGTAGCCGAGGATATTGTCCTCATTGTCGAAGCCGACCAGCACCTGAAGATCTCCTCCGAAAGCCGTAGTAGTGCTTGAGACAGCCACGCCGGCTTTTTCACCCTCAGCGTTGTTGATGCTGTAGATGGTGAAAGCGGACTCCTTGTCCGTTCCCGGAAGCGTCATTGTGGTATCGATTGTCTGCGCCACCACGACGTCAGGGTCGTTCATGACGCTCTTGATTCCCTCTTCCAGTGCTTGTTTCTCGACATTGGCGATCGGTTCTTCGGTCATGTGATTAACGTAGGCAAGGATACCTCCCGTGATGACGGCAATGAGTGTCAGTACAACCGCCATGTTTGTCAATGAATCAGATAATTTCTGCATTTTTCTACCGTTTTAAAAAAGGTTGTACATTCATTTAGTTCTTTGCAGTCACCTCGCCGAAGCGTTTCGGTTTGCAGTAGTTGTTGATCAGCGGTGTGAACGCATTCATAATCAGGATTGCGAACGACATTCCTTCCGGATAGGCACCGAAATCGCGAATCATCAGTGTCAGGAAACCGATGCAAATGCCGTAGATGATCTGTCCTTTGGCGGTCATCGGAGAGGTGACGTAGTCGGTTGCCATGAAGATGGCGCCGAGCAGGAGACCACCAGAGAGGATTTCAGCCACTGGGTTCGCGTAAACAGGGTTAACGGCATGCATGATACCGGACAGGATGAATACGGTGGCTACGATGCTCACCGGTATGTGCCAAGTAATGATTTTCTTCCAGAGCATGAAGAGCAGACCGAGCACGAGAGCAGCTCCGCATACCTCGCCCAAACAACCGGCTCCGTATGCTGCGTCGGGATTGCCGAGGAACATCTGCAGAGAGTCAGGCAGTCTGTCGAGAACGCTTGCGTCGCCAGTCTTGATTGCGGTTTTCATGACGGAGAGCGGAGTTGCTTCGGTCTGGGCATCGATGTACCCCTCGATTCCCAATTGTCCGACGGTCGGCCATGTGGTCATCTGTACAGGGAAGGACACCAAGAGGAAGGCACGTCCTACGAGAGCAGGGTTGAACGGGTTGTTGCCAAGTCCTCCGAACGTCATCTTACCGACTCCGATAGCGACCAGAGCACCGATCAGAATGATCCATATCGGCAGGTTGGAAGGGAGGTTGAAACTCAGTAGAAGTCCGGTAATGATGGCAGAGCCGTCTGTTATTGTGGTACGTTCACGTCGGAGAATGTATTTCGTGATGGCCCATTCGAACAACAGGCAAGCCGCTACGCTGGTTGCACAGACAATGAGCGAACCGAGTCCAAAATAGAGGAACGAGACGATGAGAGCCGGGATCAGCGCGATGATCACGCCGTACATATTCTTCTCAACGCTGTCTGTTCCGTGGGCATGCGGTGATAATGAAACTATTAGATTAGCCATATTATGAATATAAGTTGATTACTTCTTTTTGTCTATTTGTTTACTTAGCCGCTTTCTGTTCTTCCGCAGCCTTTTTTGCTTCTGCTTCTGCCTTGGCTTTGGCAGCGCGTTCGCGGATGATGCCCATGACAGTCTGTTTTCCGGCACGGATATTATCCAGCAGCGGTCGGTGTGCAGGGCAGGTGAACTGGCAGGATCCGCATTCGATGCAGGAAACGATATCTTCCTTTTCGTCGCGTTCCCAATCCTGGTGTGCGGACAGAGTAGCGAGAAGATATGGTTCGAGTCCCATCGGGCAGGCGCTCACGCACTTGGCGCAACGGATGCAAGGGCTTGGTTCCTTGCGGTGTGCGTCGGCGTCGGTGAGAACGGTCACGCTATTGGTACCTTTAACGATAGGTACTTCGATAGAAGGCAAAGCCTTGCCCATCATCGGACCTCCAGCCAGTATTTTGTTGTCTCCTTCCGGCAGTCCGCCGCAAGCGTTGATCAGTTGTGACATCGGTGTACCCATGCGCACGAGGAAGTTGCCTGGGTTTGTCAGTTTCTTACCTGTCACGGTCACGTAGCGTTCGAAGAGCGGTTTGTGTTTCATGACTGCCTGATAGACGGCAAAAGCGGTGCCGACGTTTTGAACCACGGCTCCGACATTCACTGGAATAGCCGGAGGAGCGGGAACCTGGCGTCGGATGACGGCATCCACCAGTTGTTTCTCGCCACCCTGTGGGTATTTCTTATCGAGCGGTACGATCTGGATATGCGGGTAGTCTTTGGACTTCTCCTCGAGCAGTTCGATTGCCTTCGGTTTGTTCGTTTCGATACCGATGTACCCTTTGTCGACCTTGACGGCCTTCATGAGCAGGTCCACGCCTACGAGGATCTCGTCGGGGTGTTCCATCATCAGTCGGTAGTCGGAGGTGATGTAGGGTTCGCATTCCACGCCGTTGATGATGACGCATTCAGCCTTTGCCGTCGGAGGCGGTGTCAGTTTGATTGCGGTAGGGAAGCAGGCGCCACCCATTCCGACGATGCCGTTGTCGCGAACGCGTTTGACGATCTCTTCTGGAGTCAGTTCCGGATGTGCGGAGAGTTTCTCGAGTTTATCGCTACGGTCGATGCCCTCTTCCCATTCGTCGCCTTCGACGTTGATGATGATAACCGGTTTGCGGTAGCCGGAAGCATCGACGGAAGCGTCTATTTTAGCCACTGTACCGGAGACAGAGGAGAAGATAGGAGCGGAGACGAAACCTCCAGCCTCAGCCAGGAGTGTACCGACCTTGACTTTATCTCCTTTCTGCACTACGGGTTTTGCCGGAGCGCCTATGTGTTGTGACAAAGGGAATATTGCCTGTTTAGGCAGTTCGGCTTCTTTGGTAGGGATTTCTGCGGTGATTTTGTTCTCGTCGGGATGAACACCACCGATTCTAAATGTGAATGATTTCATGATATTCAAGCCTCCTTTTTAAGTTCAATTGGTTTCTCCGCTACAGCGTCGTTCTTCGGAGTTTCGGTTTTTGCGTCCACTGACGTTGAATTGGTATTGATCGTCTCCTTAGGTGCATTCTCTGCTGCTGGTTTTGCCAGAGTGGCCGGTTTTTCGGCTCCTGGTTTCTTTTTCTCAACCGGTTTCGGGAAGTTGATGTCGCGGATAGCGTCGCGCGGGCATACTGCCTCGCATGCGCGGCAGAGTTTACACTTCTCGGCATCGATATAAGCCACGTTGTTCTCTACCGTGATAGCGTCGAACTTGCATGCTTTCACGCAAGCGCCGCAAGCGATGCAGGAGACCTTGCAAGCTTTCAGAACAGCCGGTCCTTTTTCCTTGTTCACGCAACTTACCCACACGCGTCGTCCCTTGATACCCTGCGGTCGCAGTTCGATGATATTGCGCGGGCATGCTTTCACGCAAGCGCCGCAGGCAACGCACTTATTCTCGTCCACTTCGGGCAGTCCTGTTTCGGGGTTGATGTGAATAGCGTCGAACTTGCAGGCAGCCACGCAGTCGCCGCATCCGAGGCATCCGAACCCGCAGGCAGTCTCGCCCGCTCCGCAGGAGTTGACGGTGCGGCAAGTCTGCAGTCCGTCATACTTTGCGATTTTCGGTCGGTTGGCACAAGATCCGTTGCAACGTACGACTGCGACTTTCGGTGTTGACGCAGCCACAGACAGTCCCAGGATATCGGCGATTTGTCCCATGGCTTTCGGTCCTCCGACGGAACAATTGAGACCATCCAGGGAGCCTGATTCAGCCGCTTTGATGCAAGCGGATGCGAATCCGGAACATCCCGGGAATCCACATCCTCCGCAATTAGCCTGAGGCAGAGCCTCATTGATCAATGGCAGCCGAGGATCCTCCTTCACCGCAAACTTTTTGGAGCAGGCGAATAATACGACTGCGGCAATCAGTCCGATGGCTCCGAGGATAATGACAGGAGTGATTAAAAAATCCATAAGTTGATTGATTATTTAGTTTAAGTATTGATTTTTAGTATTCGTTCAGTAAATAGGGGTGTCAAGATTGCTTCAAGTGGAAGGCAAAGGAGCGTTCCAGTCTGTTGCGGAACAGGTAGAGTACGACATAATAAACGGCAACGCCAATCAGAGAGATCATGGCAGCCGAAATCTGAGACAGCGAAAAAAAATGGATTGAGACGATTAAAATGGCAAGGAGGATGAGCAGAGGGACGAGGAAAGCCAGCATGACGGCGTTCATGCCGGAGGACAACCGTCCTGTTATTGTCACAGCCTGTCCGACGTGGATATTGGGCGAACAGGCGACGTCGATGATTTGTTTTTTCCGGTCGATGGAGCAGAGTCCTTTGGCATGGCATCCGGCGCATGCCGACAGCCGTTCGATGCGAACGTGAGCGATGTTTCCCTCAATGCTTTCGACGATGCCCGAATGTTCTATCTTCTCCTCTGACATAGACGTTAATTTATTTATCAATAGAATTTTCCGATAGTGTGGAGTCCGAAGAAATTGAGACTCTGTTTCTCTGGCTTGAAGAAAGCGAGGTTATTTCCTATCACAAATTTAGTATTTTTCTAATAAATCGCCATTTTTTAGTCCATTTTCAACAGACTTTTTTTGTCAGGGTTAGATTGTTTTCTTTTTTTTTGTTTCAGGAAGAGTTGGAAATCCGCCATTGCTCCTTTGTCTTGCTGGCGCAAGACATTTTGGGCGGCGCCTCGGGATAACAAATAAATTTGTTCTCCTCTCGGCTTGCTCCAAAATTGGGGCGATGGGGTGGTGACGCTCCTACGGAGTTCTATAAGGTCGAACGTTAGTTTACAGGGATTCCGCTTCGCTTCATCCCTGCCTGTGTTCTGTCGTCCCGATGGGACTTTTGTTTGTCTTGTTTCACAAGACATTTTGGGCGGGTTGGAGGTGACGCTCCTACGGAGTTCTATAAGGTCGAACGTTAGTTTACAGGGACTCCGCTTCGCTGCATCCCTGCCTGTAATCTGTCGTCCCGATGGGACTTGCGTTTGGACTATGGATATTGTGTCATCCCATTGTCCTACTTCGCAAGACATTTTGGGCTTCGCCTCGGCAGAGTTCGAGTAAACTCGACTCTGTTCTCGGCTCGCTCCAAAATTGGGGCGGGTTGGAGGTGACGCTCCTACGGAGTTCTATAAGGAATATTACGTTTTATACAGGGACTCCGTTTTACTTCGTCCCTGCCTGTATTCTATCGTCCCTACGGGACTTTTGTTTGTCTTGTTTCACAAGACATTTTGGGCGGCACCTCGGGATAACAAATAAATTTGTTCTCCTCTCGGCTCGCTCCAAAATTGGACTATGGGGTGGTTTTGGTTGTGTTATTCTTCTGTTCTACTTTATAGGATATTCTGGGTGTTGTTTTTGTTTCTTTTGAGTTGGTAAAAACGTGTGTCAGTGAAATAAAAGGAGTATTTTTGTTCCCTGATTCGGTTTGATTATTCATTTAATATACGCAGGAAGAGCAATTACAGATGAGCAAGAAGGTATATATCAAGACGTATGGCTGTCAGATGAACGAGGCGGACAGTGAGGTTGTCGCGTCCATATTGGGCATGGAGGGTTATGAGCCGTGTTCGAGTGAGGAGGAAGCGGAGTTGGTGATTCTGAACACGTGTTCGGTGCGTGACAATGCGGAGCAGAAGGTATTGGGCCATATCCGGGAGTTGCAGGCCAAAGGGAAGGGGAAGGTTCGTCATATCGGAGTTATCGGCTGCATGGCTGAGCGCATGAAAGAGGAGTTGATAGAGAAGCATCATGTCGATTTCGTTGTCGGTCCGGATGCGTATCTGGATTTGCCCAACATGGTGGGTGCGGTAGAGAAGGGAGAGAAAGCCATCAATGTCACGTTGTCGAAAACGGAAACGTACAAGGATGTCGTCCCAGCGCGTCTGGGCAATCCCATGAGCGGGTATATCTCCATTATGCGCGGATGCAACAACTTCTGCAGTTATTGCATTGTTCCCTATACGAGAGGAAGAGAGCGTAGTCGTGACGTGCGGAGTATCCTGCGTGAGTTGGACGATCTCCGTGAGCGTGGTTATCGTGAGGTCATCCTATTGGGTCAGAATGTCAATTCGTATCATTATGAAACGGAGGAAGGTACGGTGGACTTCCCTGACCTTCTGGAACGTGTTGCCGAGGCGGCGCCTGACTTATGGATCCGATTTACGACCTCGCATCCGAAAGACATGAGTGACCGTACGCTGGAAGTGATCGCTGCGCATGCCAACCTATGTAAGAGCATCCATCTGCCGGTGCAGTCCGGCAGTGACCGGATACTGAAACTGATGAACCGCAAATATACCCGTCAGTGGTATCTGGATCGGATTGCCGCTATCCGTCGCATCCTGCCTGAGTGTACGATCAGTACGGATGTCTTCTGTGGATTCCATGGGGAGAGCGAGGAGGATCATCAGCAGACGTTGCGTCTGATGGAGGAGGTCGGTTTTGACATGGCGTTCATGTTCAAGTACAGCGAGCGTCCGGGCACGTATGCGTCGGAGCATCTGCCAGACGATGTTCCGGAAGAGGTCAAGGTAAGGAGACTGAATGAGATCATCGCCTTGCAGGGTCGTCTCTCAGCGGAGTCGAACAAGCGAGATATCGGCAAGACGTTTGACGTATTGATCGAGGGTTATTCGAAACGGAGTCGGGAAGACTTCTTCGGAAGGAGTTCGCAGAACAAGGCTATCGTATTCCCCAAAGAGGGTCTGAAGATCGGCCAGAAGGTAAAGGTAAGGGTAGAGGAGGTCACCTCTGCCACGCTGAAGGGACGTGTGGTCGGTCAGTCCTAACAGGGAAGTATTGAAAACAAAAAACCTCTTGAATTTCTTCAAGAGGTTTTTTTTGTTTTGTTGAAAGATTTTTACTTTCTCAATCCGAGTTTCTTAATCAACGCACGATAACGTTCGATATCGCGGTCTTTCAGATAGTCGAGCAAGCGGCGGCGTTTACCTACGAGGATGCCGAGCGCTCTTGAGGTCGTATGATCTTTGTGATTTGACTTGAGATGCTCAGTCAAATGGCTGATACGGTAGGAGAACAATGCTACCTGGGATTCAACCGACCCGGTATCAGTGTTGGACTTTCCGTACTCGCCGAAGATCTCCTTCTTTTTAGCTGCGTCTAAGTACATAGCGTTAAGTGATTAGATGATATAATTTGAAAAATCGGGTGCAAAGATAACAAAAAAACTGAAATGAAACGTGCGAAGAGAGAAAAAGGAGAATAAAATCAGAGGTGTCGTGCCAGATCCTGTGCTTTCTCGAACTCTTGTTTGTTGCCGATATCGATCCAGTAGCCGGAGAGCGGGAATCGTATAACTTTCCGTTTTGCCCGGATGAGTGCCTCGATGAGATCGGTGGCGTTGAAGAACGTATCCTTCGGGATGAAGGAGTCGATGATTTCCCGTTTGATGAGATAGATGCCGGCGTTTGCGTAATAGGTATAGGTCGGTTTTTCCATGATGCCGAGAATTTCCCTTTTGTTCTCGATCTGGAAGATGCCGTAGGGAACGTTGATGCTATAGGGCACGGCGGCAACGGAGAGGTCGGCGTCGAACTCCCGGAAATGGAGATAGAAATCCTCGAGGTTGATATTGGTAAAGAGGTCGCTGTTCATTACGAGCACGGTATCGTGATGGAACTCCTTGACGAAGAGCACGCTGCCAATGGTCCCTAAATAGTTCGGTTCGCGAACGGTGCGTACCGTTATGCCGTTGCGCGGTTGTTCATAGTGCTGTTCAATCTGTTCCTTCAGGTAGTTGACGGTCACGGAGATATGGTCAATGCCGCAGGAGATGAGGTTATCGATATTGTAGTCGATGATACATTTGTCGCCGACCTTGAGCAGCGGTTTCGGTGTTTTCTCGGTGAGCGGTCTGAGTCGTTCCCCTTTTCCTCCTGCCATGATGACGGCATCGATGGGCAGTCGTGTCCTGAACCTCTCGAGGTCGAGTACGTCGCAGATATGGTGATTCTCATCCAGAACAGGCACCAGTTTCATTTTTTTATCCCTCTGTTGCTGGATGTGTCTGACATCGTCGTTCACGCCCTGCAGCAGGAAGTTGAACTCCCGGTGCATGACCTTCTCGAGGTGATCGTCGAGCGAAGCCCCTTTGATGAGCGCGCGTCGGACATCTCCATCGGTCAGTGTTCCGACCATACGTTCCTCGTTGTCAACGACAAAGAGGACCAGCGGTTCTGGTGCGAGGTCGTTGATTTGTTTCAGTGCCTGAAGCAGTGAATTGTCTTGTGAAATCAGGTGGTTCTTCATACTAATCCTTCGTTTAACAGGAATTCAGCGAAAAGCCAGTCGATCGGAGTGTCGAGATCGACGGAATGGAGTTTGTCCATCACGTATTTCCGTTTTTGGGGGAATGCAGCCAGCGTCATTTTCCTGAGGCTCTGTGTATTGATAATATAGATTGCGCCATTGTATTCGTAGGCTTTCGGTACATCCTGGCGTCGGGTAAACGTTCCAGAATCCTTGGAGATGTGCAGAAACCCCTCGTTGTCCTCCTCGAAGCAATTATAGTAGGGGTTGCAGGATGCCTCGCAGACCGAAACGACCATATCGATATCGGGTGAATAGAGTTGCATTGCCTCCCTTACGTGTTCGGCGGTGCGGAACGGAGATGTATTCTGTAGCAGAACGACCGTATCGTAGGTCTTCCCTTTTGACTCGTAGAAATCCAGGGCATGGAGCAGCACCTCGTAGGTTCCAGCGGTATCGGAAGCCAACTCGGTCGGCCGAACGAAGGGAACGTGGAGTCGGTAGTCCTCGACGCATTGTATAATGGAGGGGTCGTCGGTAGATACGCAGATATTCTCGTCCGCGGTCAGTTCCCGAGCCACGTCGATAGTATAATAAATCAGGGGTTTGCCGTTCAGCGGTTTTCTGTTCTTGTGCGGAATGCCCTTGCTGCCGCCTCTGGCGGGTATGATAAAGAGGGAATTCATAATGGGATATCGTAGAAATGTTTCTGTCGGAGTTGATTTAGCGGGAAGTCGCGCAAGACGCGGAGGATAGCCAGAGCTGTTCCTTCCTTCTCATAGGGGTTGTGAACCTGTCTTGCCTGTTGTCGGAATTGAGGAGAGAGGATGGTATCCAACCCCTTTAGGATTGAGTCCTTATCGGTGAGGCAGTGGCAGACGCTCTCGCAGGCGATGCGTCCCTTCTGCCTGTCGCCGATATTGAGAGTAGGAATGCCGAACGAAGGCGTCTCGAGCAGTCCGCTCGAGCTGTTTCCGATAACTGCTCCCACGTGTCGCATAGCGGCAAAATAGCGTTTCTGTCCGAGTGACTTAAACGCTCTGGTCCGGTCCGGGTTATTCCGGACAAAAGACAGGATATTCTCTGTTATCTCGCGGTTGCCGGCATCTGAATTGGGGAGGGTAAAGATAATCTTGAGCTCCTTGCGTTGGTCAAGAGCAAGGAGGAAGTTCTGGATGTCGTCCTCGGGTGACGAGGAGCCCCAGGTGACGGGGTGATACGTAGCCAGGAGTGTCTGTCGGTCCAGCGGTAGTTGGACGAACTGTTCGACCTCTTCCTTTTTCGGCAGAGACAGTTTCCGAATATTCTCCACCCCGAGTGCACCGACGCAGAAGACGTGATCCGGTTGTTCTCCCATTTGAATGATGCGCTTGCGATACGCCTCGGTGGCGGGGAAGTGGAGGTGGCTCATCTTCGTGACGGCATGTCGTATGGCATCGTCGTATGCTCCCTCGGTCACTTCCCCTCCGTGGATGTGGGCGATGGGGATATGGAGAATGAGTGCCGCCGTTGCTGCCGCCAGTATCTCGTAACGGTCGCCGAGAACGAGCAGGAGGTCGGGCCGGAGTTCATCGAGCGCCTGTGCGAACCCATCCAATGCGCGTGAGACAGAATGGATTGTCTCGGAGGCACTGTCCTCCGCCGAGTCGTCGATGATGGGCACTTTGCTGTCTATCGTGAAGCCATCCGCCTCTATTTCCTTGTACGTATTGCCGTAGCGGGGGGAGAGGTGCATATTGGTTACGATGAGTTGCAGGCGCAAGAGAGGGTCCTCCTGAATGAGACGCATCAGTCGGCTCATCAGTCCGTATTCAGCCCTTGTACCGGTCACAACCGCTATTTTCCGTTCCATCAGAGTTCTATTAAATCGTCTTCATTGAAATCGTGTTTAGCCTTCTGTCCGATCACCTCGTTCCATCGCATGGGAGAGATGCCAGACCCGGGTCTCTTGACGGTGAGGTTCTGTTCGGAGAGGAGTTCGCCGGCTTTGATCCTCGTTGCCGCTACGATACTCTTGCGAGCGACCGCCATATTCTTGCGTTCGGAAGGAGAGATCGTCTTGTGTCCGTCGCCGAGGGCACTCTCGACATTTCGTATGGCGTTCACCATCGCCTTCAGTTCGTCTGGTTCAAGGCTTGCCTTGTGGTCGGGTCCCTCCATATTGCGGTCCAGCGTGAAATGCTTCTCAATGACGGAAGCGCCCATAGCGACGGCGGCGATGGGCACTTCGATGCCTTTGGTATGGTCGGAGTAGCCGACGGAGACATCGAAGCGGTTCCGGATCTCGATCATGGCCCGCAGGTTCACATCCTCATAAGGAGTGGGGTAGTCCGTATTGCAGTGAAGCAGTGTGATCTGTTCCTTATGGAGACCGTTGCCGAGCAGGACCTCCAGAGCGGCTTCGATATCATTCATTTCGCACATGCCAGTGGAGAGTATTACCTCCTCGCCGAACGAAGCCACCTTCCGAAGGTAGGGATAGTTGGTCACCTCGCCGGACGGGACCTTCCAGAGTCCGAGATGCAGGTCATGCAGGAACTCGATGCTTTCCAAGTCGAAAGCCGTGGAGAAGAAACGGATGTTTCTCTGGCGGCAGTGTTGAATAATCTCCAGATGGTCGGAAGGTGAGAGTTCCAGTTTTCTCAGCATGGAGAGTTGGCTGTCGTCCTGTTGAGACGCTCCGATGTTTCTCTTCTGATAGTCAGCCTGTCGGGCGTTTCTGGAGACGAGTTTCTCGGACCGGAATGTCTGGAACTTGATGATGTCCGCCCCTGCGTCGGCAGCCATATCCACCAATTGTTTTGCTAAATGGAGCGAACCATTGTGGTTGACTCCTGCCTCAGCTATGATCAGCGTATGATGTGTCATGAGCGTCGTATTTTCAGGATAGCAGGATTGCCGGAATAGATACCTGGTTTGAGCAGTGATTTCCGTACGAGCGATCCAGCTCCCACGATGATATTATCAGCGATGGAGATACCGTTAGCTAGAACGGATCCGCTTCCGATGAAGACCTTGTTCCCCACGTGGCAGTCTCCGTTGACCATGACACCGGTAGAGATATGGCATTGGTCGCCGACGGAAGCGTCGTGTTCGATATTGCAGAACGTATTGAGAATGACGTTGTTACCGATTACGGCACCTGCATTGACGAAAGCGCGGTGCATGATGACGGTTCCTTCGCCGATGGAAGCGTGGTCGGACACGTAGGCAGAGGAAGCGATGACGGTTGCCAGCCGTGCGCCACATTCCTTGATCCTGTCATAGAGTCGGACACGCAGGTCAGCCTCCTTGATGAACCCTACGGTGATGATGAACTCTGCCTTGTGTGTATAGGAAGCGATATCATCGTCGTTTCCGATGACGGGAATATTCAAAACGGAATCGCCGATGCGTTCCGGTCGGTCGAGGATGCCGAGAATCTGGCGCTGGTTTCCTATCGCCTCAATGACAGACTTACAATGTCCGCCGCCGCCAACAAGAATCAAAGGTTTACACATATAATCACTCTTTCGGTAAATCAGAAGGACGAACAGAACTCGGTATATTCACTACCCGGTCTGCAAAATATACAGTATTCTTCAATCCATCGTTCTCGCACTTCTCAAACATAGGAAGCCGGTTCATCAGTTCCCAGATAGGCCGTGTCATCACGCCGTTGTCGTTTGTCTGAGTCAGGAAGTCCTGTTGTGCCTTCTTATCAGGCATGATGACTACGTTGAGCCAGTAGTTAGAGCACGTATCGGTGGAATCCACGAAGAACTCAATGTCCGGGATATTCCTGAAGAACGCTTCGTATTCGGCTGCCACCCTGCGTTTGCTTGCCACGTAGTCATCCAGGTGTTCCAGCTGTGCGCAACCGAGAGCGGCATTGATATTAGGCATCCGGTAGTTGAAACCGATATGGTCGTGTCGGAACTCCCAACGGTGAGGTATCTTAGCCTGTGTGGTGATATGCTTGGCGAAGTCGCCTAACTCCTCATCGTTGAAAAGCATCATACCTCCGCCGCCTGTAGTAATCGTCTTGTTGCCATTGAAAGACAGCGCCCCGATTTTACCGAATGTTCCAGTGTGTCGGCCTTTGTACCTGGAGCCGATACTCTCAGCCGCATCCTCGATCAGTTCGATATGCCATTCGTTGCAGATGTCGGCAATCTCCTCTATTCGAGTGGGGTGTCCAAACGTGTGCATCGGAACACATGCCTTGATACGCCGTCCCGTATTCTTATTATAGCAAGCCAGGGTGTCTTCGCGAAACGCGAAATCGTGGTACTTATCCAGTTCGCCCAAGCGGGAATTCTTCCGCACCTCCGCATTCTTCCGCAGCCATTCCTTCAGTGCGTCGGGCGAAAGTCCCATTGTAGAGCGGTCCACATCCAGGAAAACGGGGTATGCTCCGATGTAGCTCAGGGCGTTTTCGGTAGCGATGAACGTCAGCGCCTGAGTCAGCACTTCGTCGTCACGCTTCACGCCCACGAGCAGCAGGCTCATGTGCAGCGCGTTGGTTCCGCTGACGCAGACCACGGCGCGTTTGCATCCCGTATAGAGCGCCATGTCGCGTTCGAATCGGTCCACGAAATTTCCGACGCTTGACACGAAAGTCGAGTCGATACATTCGTTCAGGTACTTCTTCTCGTTGCCGACGAACAGGGGCACCGACAGAGGGACGAAATCTGCGTTCCCGTACAGTTCGTGTATGAAGTCCGTAATTTTTCTGTACATCATCCTCTTCTAACAAATTTATAGCGTTCTGTATCTGGCCTTACATCTTCTGGTCGAGATTCTTTCCCTTCTCCTGGTGTTCGAAATTCGGCAGAAACGTCTTCAAAGCCATCACAACGTCCTCCTTCGTAAAGTCCGGCTGGTGGAACAGTGCCTCCAGTTTCCCGAAAAACTCGTTGACCTCCTGCAGCGGTCGTCTCTTGTTCTTCTCGATGACGCCGAGTGTCCGGAAGCGGTTCCTATTGATCTGTTCTCCCTCCACGAAGAACTCCTCGAAACTTTTCTCGCCGGTGGTATCGCTGCGTGAATAGACGACGGGGTAGGTATGGGAGTCAGGCGTCATAGAGGCGGCATAGTTTTTCGCCTCCTCGTCGGACTGGAAGACCCGTTTCTGGTAGCCGAGAGCGGCGATGAAATCATCGCATATCTCGGAGAACGTCTTCATCTGGTTCTCGTTCAGTTTCGGGAAGAAGATCTCGCCGCTCTTGCCCAAGAGGCAAGCGAGCATGCATATCTGTCCACTCTCGGCGGGCGAGACGAAATAGCGTCGGACGTCGGAGGGAGCCGCGAGCGGTTGTTTCTTCATGATGCGTTCGATCCATCCGGCAGGCAGGCTTCCGTTGCTGAAAGCGACGTTGGCGAAACGAGCGGTTGTCACGGGGAAGAGGTCGGCATAAGCCATGATGAGATCCTCCATGATTCGTTTGCTTGCCCCCATGATATTGACGGGGTTTGCCGCCTTGTCGGTTGAGACGCAGAAGAAATGTCGGGGTGGGAACTCGGTCAGCAGGTCGAGTAGTTTCTTCGCCTTGATATCATTGTTCTCGATCAGAGCCTGAACGGAATACTTATCCTTCTCGCTACGCACGTGTTTGTGAGCTGAGAAGTTCGCCACGATATCGAATCCGCCGTTTGCCCGGAAGATCCGTTCAAAGATCGGGTCGGCGAAATTGAGCGTATAAGTGCGGTAGTCCTGCGGGATGAAGAGTCCTGCGGAAGAGCGCAGATCTCGGGTAAGTTCGGCGAGTCCGTTCTCGTTAAGGTCCACGACGACCAGCTGTGAGGGTCGGAAGGGAAGGATTGCCTTAATAAAAGAGGAGCCTATGGATCCCGCGCCACCGATGACCAGCAGGGATTTCCCTTCTGTCTGTTGGGTCAGACGTTCAGCATTGTCCTGGATATCGTGAGCAAAGAGGCTCTCTTGACGTTCGGTTACGAAATCGTTTATGAATTGATTGATATTAATCATGGATGTATATCCGTTTTCTTTGGGATTAGTGTTCGGAGGGGAGACCTATGGTATTCCAGATTGTCTGCCACATCTCCTCTGTCTTTGAGTTGTTGACAGCAATCCTTTCGTTGAGTTTGGTTCTGATGTCGCGGTTGTTCTCGGGAGACAGCATTTCACGGATGCGCTGGCAGAGCGAATCGTTGTCGGAGGTATCCAGTACGCAGTTCTGCTGTTCATAGTCCTTGAACAGCATCTCGTACTTATGGCTCCAGCTGGTTGCGAGGCACGGCACGGCGGTATCGAGCGCGCTTGCCACTCCGTGGAAGCGAGAGGAGATGACGAGATAGGATCGTGAGATGAACCCTTTCGTCTCCAGAGCGTTGAGGTCGGATACCACCTCGACGTCCTGTTCCTGTCCGATCCGGCGGCACAGAGCGAGGTCTTCTGGTCCCTCGTGGTTGAGCAGGAATACCTTTCGTCCGTCTTGTTTTCCCTCGTGTATGGCAGAGACGAGGAACCGTTGATAACTCTCCGCCGATTCTCCGCCACGTCTTATCATCTGGCAGTTGGGGATAATGGTCAAGTAATCGTATTGGTCCTTGTATCTATCGGGAACGGTTCCTTGAACCGAGACGGTAAAATCGGGGTAGAGGAGCAGTTTCTCCTTGTTGAACCCGGCCTTGAGCGCATAGTCGTAGGACACCTCTTCTCGAGCGATGAGCAGGTCGGCATATCGGTTGATTGCCTCAAGCATCCTTTTGCTGTTGTTCTTTTCGAAGGGTCCCAGTGCCTGAGGCAGGAACACGATCTTGGTTCCGTTGTCGTGATGCCGTCGGAGATAGTCGGTAAACATCTCGGTGCGTTCGTTGGACCAATTCCATTTATCCGAGAACGCATAGCCCGACGCGTCAAAAAGAATCTTTGTGTTTTTTTTGATAATATAGTAATTGAATCTGGACCAGATTTTATGCAGTTCGCTCAGGATCTTTCTCATGTGCAGACTTTCTACGAGTCGGGTTCGTTGCCAAGGGATGAGAATTTTTTGTTTAGTGTGGAAATAGCCAGAATGGACGGGATCCCCGACGTAGCGAATGGCAGCGGAGGGGCACTTCTTCTCGAGTTCCTGGATGATGGCATAGAACATGAGTTCTGCGCCTTTATTCTTTTTGTTGGTACCGTCTATCTGGACAATCATAGGTTGCTTTTTCATCGTTTGAGTAGGGAATTTTTAACCGTATTTTTCAGTTTCATTATCTGATATTTCCGTTTTGTTTTCCAAGAGAATCTTGATTTCAAATCATACCGGATTCGTTTTCCTAATTCGAGTGTGTTGATCTCGTTCATTTCCTCCTCTGAGAGCGAGAAATCAAAGATGTTGAAATTCTCCTTGATGTGAAGTTCGTTCCAATTCGTTTGTTCTGAAGGGTTGTGGGAACTTGGATATGACTGTCACTTTCGACAAATCCACCTGTGCCAACCCTGCACCAACAAACTCCTCATTATGGTAGTTGTCAGACGTGTCTACTAAATTTACCCCTCCGTATTGCCTTTAGGATGCATTTTAATAGGTTTTTTTTGTGGGGGAATGTTCCGCCAATCAAAGGCAGGAATCTCCCGTTATTCAAATATATAATTTGGGAGGAAAGAGCATAATATTTAAGTCTCTCCTTTTTTGTTGCAGTCCCTAAGTAATCAATGAATTCCAGTTTGTATTTGGATACATCTATCTTATGAAGTTTACAGGACTTTCTAATAATTCTGTCTAATGTGGCATCATAAACAAAGTCAATGCCACGCTCGTAGTTGCGTTCCTTATAAGCGTTAATGGTCTTTTCTATGCCTGCCTGTAAATCATATGTTGTCTTGAAAGCTGGTACCAGCTCCTTTATTTTCTCATTACTGCATATCAGGTCATACGAACGTCCAAAGATCCTACCCTCTTTGTCTCCTGCCAGTTCTGTATACTCTTCACTGGTCATATCAAAGAAAATAGCTTCCTTATTGACCACCTTTTCTACACAACTTATCACTTCATTCCATGAGTAAGCATAATCACCACTTATATTATAAGCCTGTCCATAAGCCTCTTTGTTGCCTATGACTCCCACAAGTCCTACAGCAAAGTCCTCTACCCGCATCATATTCCATTTTGTAGTACCACCATTCCAGCGGATAATGGGTTTGCCTGCCAATATGCGAGATACTATAGTCCAATGATAGCCGTAAGGAGGTGTCATTCCATAAGGAATGCGAGAATCATCGTATGTGATACATGGCCTTATAATTGTATAGTTTATATGGAGTTCTTTTGCAATATCCATCAGACAACATTCGCTGACCCATTTATTGACACTATAACTCCACTTTTCAAAGACCTTATCGCTGTCTTCTTTTTTGGCTCCCGGCTTTTCATAGTTATACACACAAGCTGAGGAAATAAATACATACTGATCGCAATATTGTGATAATAGCCTCGCGCTATACTCCATCTGCTCTTTGTTATAACAGATGAAATCTATGGCTGCATCAAAGTGTAGCCCATGAAGAGCGGTTGTCATATTCTCCTTATTACGGAAGTCTGCTGTTATGACTTTCGCTCCCCGTGGCATTACTTTACTTTTAATGCCACGGTTAACTATCGTCACTTCAACAGCCTGCCGTATAGCCTCTTGGACAACAGCTCCGCTAAGAAGCCCCGTACCTCCTATTACTAATAGCTTCATCCTAAATTAGTATTTGCGTTTTAGTATTGTCAAAGTGGTTTCTGGCACATAATCACTTATGGCCTCAAAATCTCTCTCTTTAAGTAGGCGTCGTACTTCGGTAGCGTTGATGACGCGTTTCTCATCAAGAGCCAATCGAGGTATCTCACAAAACTCCATTCCGTATGTTGGCAGGATTCTCCGCATATTCTCATTATAATTTAGAGTAACGGGGTCGAATGGTTCTTCGCCTGCAAATCGCTTCTTAATGTTCAAAGGTGGCGCTATGTATTTACAGAAAGTTTCAACATCCATAGACACGTCGAAATTTTTCTCTTTTACATAGTCTTTCATAAAGTACTCTGGGAAAGTCAGAGATGAAATGATAAATTTTCCACTTGAAACTACCACGACATTTTTCAGGTCAGCAGTGCCTTGTTTCACCATCTCAAAACGGTCTTCATATTTGAAGAAAGACTTGTCTTCCTTAACAACAAATACATAAAGTCGTTCAACCTGTTTTGCCGCATATTCTATTAAATATCGGTGACCTTTGGTAAAAGGGTTACAGTTCATCACAATTGAACCACAAACCATCTTTTCATTTTGCAGCGGATATTCTTGCAGGATGGAAGATGTATATTCATTTACCTCCTTATAGAAATCAGAATTATTATTCTTCTTTAAATACTCCTTTAAATGTTCAGACTTAAAGGAGGTAAATAAAGAATCATCCACTTGCTTGCCCGCAAAATTTTGCCTAATCATGTCTGCAACTATGATTTCTGCCACATGCTGATAGCCTATATGATTCATGTGACCAGGCTTATCATAGAAACACCACTTGGCTTCGGGATACTCATGCCATTCGTGTGTAATATCCTTATACTTCACACCAGCATCTTCCCAGTGTTTGAGCAGTCTCTTGTCTATATGCATCATATAGAAAAGAATAATGTCGCCTTCTTTATAACCTACGCAGTCATTAAGAAAGTTATGCTCCAAATATTCATCCTCACCGCCCCACAATCCATGATTAACCACACGTATATCTGTAATTCCGTGATTATTCAGCTGCAATTGTATCTGGCTGGGAAGGCTGTTCTTGTCCTCAACAGCATAGCCAAAAGCTCCACACCGTCCATAGACATGGATTGTACGGGTAAATTTCTCTGGCTGGAAACAGACGATTCGTTTACCTTCTATCACATTGACATATTTACTTGCAAAATCCTCATGACAATAAATGTCTCCTTTAGCTATAACTTGTGGTATCTTTCCCAGTTCCGCAATATACTCCCGACTGTACAAATCCCCGAACAATTCCTTCAAATCATCCTCATACTGGTCAATATGTTCTATTAGGAATGGAAAGTTAATAGTATTTGCCATTCGTTTCTGTGCCGAATCTGAGTAAACAAAACATGTCTTTTCCTTTCCTATTCTGTTATAATAATATACAGGAACATTCTTCTTAGCCAATAAAACAAGGGCATCATTCATCGCCAAGAACAGCTCTGATGCTTTTTGTGCCTTTGATGGAATTGCCGTGGATTTTTTCATCAGACGGGAAACGATACCCCTTATATATCTTGATTCAGATAATACAACCACATTCTTTTTTAAAGCACCAATCAGCCCAAGAACATTTTTTACGTATACTGGCTTAAGGCCCATGTAATTATAATATTTTTCTATTGCAGTTTTATTCATACTTATATGAATTATGCTGTTTATTGCTTATATGTCAGTCAATTGACGTCTTTTTCCTATCAATTGGGGACAATACTTGTTAAGCAAGTGATTTAATATCGCATATAAAATCAATATAGAAACTAAACTGATTGTCAAGAACTCAAAATAATTCACAGAGGGATATATGTATCGTATTATTGGTTCTATCACCCAATTTAAAACTGGACGATGGAAGGCATATACAACGATAGACTCTCTACCTAAAAATAGCAGACCCTTTTCTGTTGAATTGTCATGTTCCCATAACTGAGATATGTACCACAAGAAAAAACAAGCGCATGCTGTATAAATGAAATTTACAATCCAATCCCCTTGAACAAGAAAGTTACGAACAAACTCTAATCTCTGTGGTGAAAATAGTCCAATAGTTAGGTATGTCACCAAGGCCATAACCCCGAATATCCAATTATTTAACCGTTCACCATAATGTCTCAGAAGATACCCAAAGTGAAAGAAAGTCAATCCTAATAATATGTTTCCATAACTCAATATCTGCACCTTGTTATGCGTGATGTATGCAGCAAGAATACATCCCAGGATGATGACGTTCTTAATTTTACCCCCCGTTTTACTCAATGCATAGTATATGATGTTACAAAAGAAGAGGCTAAAGAGGAACCATAAAGGTCCATTTTGACGGACACAACCAGTTCTAATAGATGCAAATAAATCCAAATCACCTAATTGTCCACTTGTCAGCAGACAGTACACTTCAAAAATGACAACACCCCAAATAGAGAATGTAACATAAGGTATGCCTATCTTCTTTAATTTATCACGAAGGAAGTTCCTGAAATCCTTTTTATCTGAGAAGAAATATCCTGAGCCGACATAGAATGTTGCCATGAAAAATGACATGAATGTGAATACAGATGCTCCTTCCTCTGGCTCTCCAAAGGTGATTTTACCATAGTTTAGACTTATATGATAAATCAGCATCCATAGTATCATCAACCCCCTAATCCAATCAAAGTAGTTGAGTCGTTTTTTAACATTTACTTGCTCCATAATCACTCCTTGCTTCCTTGGGTTAGATGAGTAATAATCCTTTTTAGCTTGCATACAACTCTTCTTATGATATTATTACTATTCCTTCTTATAATATACTTTTGAGCTGCCGCATAATAGCCCTTATCTTCAAATGTTCTAAAAAAGTTTTTCCTATCAGGATTTTCAAAGGGATGCTCATCCAAATGCCTGCAGCTCGCAAGTGCAAGAGTTCGTTTTGTCTCTTCAAAATCCATATAAGCAGAAGCATCTTTTAGAAGTCTCTGGCCTTTTTCGTTGTTAACTGTTATTAGTGAAACACCTAAATCGCACCCATTCTGTCTGTATTTTCCTTGATACTGCCAATAGTCAGCTAATGTTATATCTGCCACTCTCGGAATCGATGCAAATGGGCAGGAACCGCAGGAGGGTCTGTAGAAGAGTCCTTTGAGATAGCCGGCATGGAAGAGTTGCCGGGTGCTTCTCTCGGTCTCGACCGTCCCGTCGTCGTAGGTGATCTTGTATTGGTTATGGCTCCATCCCATGGACTTGTCCCGGAATACGAGCTGTCTTATCTTCTTGCCAACGGAGGCTTCCTTCTCCTGCCGGTATTTGCGCCAGACTTTGCGAGAGGGCACGCCGTGGCATACGACGTCGCAGGTAAAGAGCGCGTCGTAGTCTTTGCCGAGGAAGGTCCGGAGTCCGGCGATCTGGCATGCTGTTCCGCTATAGAGCACCTTTTTGCCGTCGAGTAAGTCACGCTTGACCTGTCGGAAAGTGAGGCGCGTGTCGCTCTGGAAATATTTAGACCGCCGCAACTGTTCCGCTTCCGAGACGGAGGATGCACGCATGTGGAAGATCGTGTCCACGTCGCGTTGTGCCGCGCCGAAGACGACGCCCTGTTGGCTGATGACGGCGCGTGCGAGAGCCCAGAAAGCGCCACCGGAAGAGACGGAGAAGAGGTCTTGCTTCTCCTTGAGTTGTGCGGCGAAGAACCGCGGATACGGATTGTCGCTGGCGTTGTCCTGTCCGGGATGGGGATTGACGAAGGGGCAAGCCTTCTCGCAGAGGTGGCATTCGATGCATTGATCGGTCCGGACTTGCGGATAGAGGAATCCCTCCCCGTCCTCGTGGAACGAGATGATGTCCTTAGGGCAGGCATTGATGCAAGCGCCGCAACCGGAGCATTTCCTTTTGTCCGTAATCCGAATCATCTTTTCAATTTCTTTGCGACAAATCTAATGAATTTTTCACGGTTCTTCTTCTCGACGCCGAAGGTCCAAACGGAAGCGGCGACGCAGAGGGCGGCTACGGGAGCCAGGAGGAGGGACTGTATGGTTTCGTTCTGAGAGATAAGGTCCCGATAGAAGAAGCAGAGCAAGGGGAGCGGAATGGCAATGAGTGTCACCTTGAGGCAGTCGAGGAACATGTTGAAGATGTCCGCCCATCTGTAATCGGCGATCCGGTGCATCATAACGGGTTTCTGGATGAAAGAGAGGACGGCGTCGATCAGCAGTGTGACCACAGCAATGGAAAGCGGTGAACAGCCCATCCGGAACAGGACATAGGCGATCGGCAGCACCATCATGGTAATGAGAGCGCCGGAGATGGCATTCCACTTGACCTTTCCGGTGGCGTAGATAGCGGTATAGAGGCTGGAGTTGAATACGTTGATAATTCCGGTGGCGATGGAGAGTTGGAAGAAGGGTACGGCATAGTCTGGCACCTGTCCGAGCCATAGCCAGAGGACGGTCTTGGCAGTCAGGATGAGTGGTAATCCGAACAGCAGCAGCAGGAAATACGAGTACTTGGCAGAGGCGAGCATCAGGGATTGGCTGCCGGAGAGGTTGCCGGCGGCATAGCGTTTGACAATCTGTGGATTGGCTGCGGTGCGGAAATTATTCAGGAAATAACTGAGCATGGTATACACCTTATTGCCCAGCGTCTGTGCCGTCACGACAGCGGGAGAGAAGAACATATTGAGGAGGACGACAGCCCCTTGGTTCTTGAGCGTGACGGTGATATTGGAGATGAGGTTCCAAGCCGAGTAGCCCAGTACCTCCTTCATGATTCCCTTCTCGAAGAGGAGGTGGAAATGGCATTCCTCATAGTGCCGAACGCAATAGAAACGATAGTAGAGAGCGATGGCGAAGTTCTCCAGCGCGAAGAGGAAGGCATAGAAGACGAGTCTGTCGATGGGTGCGAAGAAGAGGGCGAATACGATGGCGAGTTTGAGGAGGGCATCGGCGATGCTGACGTAGGCATAGACATTCATCTTCTCGTGGCTGACGATGGAGGCGTTGTAGGGGATCTGAGTGACGGTCACGAAACAGGTGAAGGCGGAGAAGTGGAGACACCATACGGCGGCGGAGATGCGGTCGGGCGGGATGGTGAGTTTGTTGTAGATAAACCAGAGGCCGACGGTCTCGCAGAGCAGCACGATGAGAAGTCCCAGCAGGATGTGGGCGGTGAGGAGGGTGGAGAACATCGCCTTGAGGCGCTGGAAGTTGCCTTTCCCGAGTTCGTAGGTCAGGAACCGAGAGGTCCCGGCAGCCAGCGCGCTGTTGAGGAAGGTCATCATCCCGACCACGCCGCCGATGGTGGCATAGATACCGTAGTCCTGGACGCCGAGCACCTGGAGGATGACGCGTGAGGTGTATAATCCGACGAACATAGTAAAGAGCATGCGGACATAGAGGTATGCCGTGTTCTTCGCGATGCGTTTATTGTCCGATTCTCTTTCCATCATTCAAAAATCCAGATTTTCGGCGGAAAAAATCCGCATGACACAACGGGGACATGGTCACCGGAATATAAATCATGTAAAGATACGAAGAAAATCGTGTATTACAGAAATAAGGATGGAGAAGGAACGTTTTTTTTACAGCGAAAGAGAGAAACGTCCGGTCGGCAATGCGTGCATGTGGCCTGTGGAGTAAAAGGGGCTCTGAAAAGGTCTTGTTCTTCTTTTTAATTGATTATCTTTGCAGAAGTTTTTTTGCAAGGAAAAAGTATCAATCAGAAAACAGAACAAGATATGGCTTCACAGGAAGAAGTGTTTAAGAAAATGGTGTCGCACTGTAAGGAGTACGGATTCGTCTTTCCTTCCAGTGAGATCTATGACGGATTAGGCGCCGTCTATGACTACGGTCAGAACGGTGTAGAGTTGAAGAACAACATCAAGCGTTACTGGTGGGAGGCGATGACCCGTCTGCATGAGAATATCGTTGGAATAGACGCTGCCATCTTCATGCATCCGACGACGTGGAAGGCTTCGGGTCATGTCGATGCGTTCAACGACCCGTTGATTGACAACAAGGACTCGAAGAAGCGATATAGAGCGGACGTGCTGATAGAGGACCTGTTGGCTAAGTACGACGAGAAGATCGAGAAAGAGGTGTCGAAGGCATCGAAGAAATTCGGCGACTCGTTCGACGAGCAGAAATTCAGGGAGACGAATCCGCGCGTTCTGGAGCATCAGGCGAAGCGAGATGAGATTCATGCCCGCTTCAAGAAGGCCATGAACGACAATGACCTGGCAGAACTGAAGCAGATCATCGTCGATTACGAGATAGTGGATCCAATCAGCGGTACGAAGAACTGGACGGACGTCCGTCAGTTCAACCTGATGTTCAGCACGGAGATGGGTTCGACGTCTGACGGGTCGATGAAGATCTACCTCCGTCCGGAGACTGCCCAGGGTATTTTCGTAAACTACCTGAACGTACAGAAGACGGGGCGCATGAAGTTGCCATTCGGTATTGCACAGATCGGCAAGGCGTTCCGTAACGAGATCGTGGCGCGTCAGTTCGTGTTCCGCATGCGCGAGTTCGAGCAGATGGAGATGCAGTTCTTCATCAAGCCGGGAACGGAGCTGGACTGGTTCGCGAAGTGGAAGGAGACGCGTCTGCGCTGGCATAAGGCCCTGGGACTGGGCGACGAGAAATACCGTTTCCATGATCACGACAAGTTGGCGCACTACGCCAATGCGGCTACGGACATTGAGTTTGAGATGCCGTTCGGATTCAAGGAGGTGGAGGGTATCCACTCGCGTACGAACTTCGACCTAAGCCAGCATGCGAAGTACTCGGGCAAGAAGATCGAGTATTACGACCCGGAGACGAACAGTTCGTACACGCCGTACGTGATAGAGACGTCGATCGGCGTGGACCGTATGTTCCTCAGTATCATGTGTGCGGCATACAAGGAGGAGGTGCTCGAGAACGGTGAGAGCCGTGTCGTGCTGAGTCTTCCCGCGGCTCTGGCTCCGGTGAAGGCGTGTGTGATGCCACTGGTGAAGAAGGACGGTCTGCCAGAGAAGGCGCGTGAAATCATGGCGGATCTGAAGTTCGACTATAACGTGCAGTATGACGAGAAGGACAGCATCGGCAAGCGTTACCGTCGTCAGGATGCGATCGGCACACCGTTCTGCGTGACGGTGGATCATGATACGCTGACGGACGGATGTGTCACGTTGCGTGACCGCGACACGATGGAGCAGGAGCGGATCAAGATCGCGGATCTGTCATCGCGGATTGAGGAGAAGGTGTCGTTCAAGGCGTTGTTGCGCAAGGTGGCGAACGATTAAGAAGATTGAGAATATACACCTGTCCGGGAAACGTGGCAGGAGAGAAGATGAAGCCGGATTTTTTCAAAAGAAAAGTCCGGCTTTTTGTGTCAAAAAAAGGGGGGATGGAGGGATGGAGGGGTGGAGGGGTGGAGGGGTGACGCTCCTATGGAGTTCTGAGCGGAAGATGTGTTTTATACAGGGACTCCGCCCTACGGGCTTCATCCCTGCCTGTATTCTGTCGTCCCATTGTCCTACAAGTTGGACATTTTGGGCGGCGCCTCGGCAGAGTTCAAGTGAACTTTTTATTTCATAAAGAACTTTTTCTTGCCATGGCAGAGCCTAAGCAAGCTTGACTCTGCTCATTTGGCTTATAAAAAGTTGACTCTGCGCTCGGCTTGCTCCAAAATTGGACGAGTTTATGGGTGACGCTCCTACGGAGTTCTATAAGGTCGAACGTTAGTTTGCAGGGACTCCGTTTTACTTCGTCCCTGCCTGTATTATAACGTCCCTACGGGACTCTGTGTGTATGGGCGGATGGGTATGGAAAGGAGGCATCGTTCCTGCAGATCCGGAATATTGTAGTGGGGTATGATGACTGAGTAGTTGAACTTTTCCAAGGCGGAAGCGTATGGTCATTATCGTTGAATCAGTAGGCTTTCTTGTCGCCGACGATGGTGAGATAGGCGGTACGCAGGATGATCTTGATGTCGAGCAGGAAGGACCAGTTCTCAAAGTAGAAGACATCGAGCCGAGCGCGGTCTTCGAGGTCCTTCTGCGTGGTGAGTTCGCCCCGGTAGCCGGAGACCTGGGAGAGTCCGGTGATGCCTGGTCGGTCGAGGTGTCGAAGCATGTATCGGTCGATGATCTGCGAGAAGTCCTCGGTCTGTTTGAGCATGAGCGGTCGAGGTCCGACGATGGACATATCGCCCAGGAGCACGTTGATGAACTGCGGCGTCTCGTCGAGATTGGTCTTGCGCAGGAAGGCTCCGACCTTGGTGACTCGAGCGTCACCTTTGGTAGCCATCTGTCTGTCGGCTCCTTCGTTGGGCCGCATGGATCGGAACTTCAGGCAAGAGAAGGTATGTCCGTCCTTGCCTGTCCTTTTCTGTCGGAAGAAGATGGGACCCTTGGATTCAATCTTGATGGCGAGGGAGACGATGAGGAAAATGGGGATGAATACCGTGAGCAGGAAAATCAGGGAGAAGATGAGGTCGAATAGTCGCTTGAGGAAGCGGTTGATCGGTTGTCTGAGCGGTTCGTGCCGCAGGAAGACGATGGGGATCCGGTCGATGAACTGCATGTCCACGCGCTGGTGGAGGAAGCGTTTGAAGTCGGGGATGAGCGAGAAGCGGATCAAGTGGTTCTCGGCGTAGTTCATGATGCGCAACGCCTTGCGGTCCTCACCGGAAGGGAGCGCGCAGAAAATCTCAAAGATATCCTTGTGTTCCTGAAGATAGGGGATGACTGCATCGGTCTTGCCGAGGAAAAAGGTATCGGGGTCCATAACCATGTTCTCCCGCGGTCGGTCGTCGAAGCAGCCCATGAGTTGGTAACTGTTGTTCTCGTTGCGGATGAGTCGGTTGTAAACCTCTTCGGCGAGTGTTCCCGTACCCAGCAGAATTACCTTGCGGATATTTCTCTTACGGAAGACCTGAAGGATGATTCGCAGGAACTGTCGCCAGAGTGTCGCGCCGCAGAGAGCGAGGAAGAGGTAGCAGAGAGCGAATTTCAGAGAGACAAGGTGCAGAGAGTCGGAAACAGAAAAGCAGACGAAGAGGAGGACGCTGTGGACGAGGATCAGGCGCAGGATGCGGGCGAGGATTCGTTCGAAGCGTACGTTGCGGTGGTGGAGGACGATGCCGTTGAGCGTGGCGGCAAGGTAGTAGGTGAGTCCGAAAATGAGGATGGAGGTCGGTTGTCGCAGGAACTCAAAGGAGGCGTCGTCGCTGAAGAACAGGGAGGCGAGGCAGAGGCAGCCATAGAGTACCGCCAACTCGCCTGTGAAGACAGCGAGTTGGAATGCTGTAAACTCCTTATCTGAGTAGCGAAGAGCCATATAGTCCGATGTTTTTTTTAGCCTTTTATTTTCTCCACGATTTTCTGCCAGAAGGACTTGCGTGAGCGGTTGTTGCGTGCGCTACTGTTGTAGTAGCTGTTGTACTCGCCGTAGTGGTAGCTACGGTAGTAGCCGCTAGAAGCGAAGTTGACACCGTTGAATACGATGTAGATATTGTTGAGACGTTTGGACTGGTAGAGCGAGTTGATGAACGAGACGCTCTCGCGCTGTGTTCTTCCCTCGCGTGTGACATAGACGGTGAGGTCGATGACACGGTTGATGAGCGCGGTATCGGAGACGATGCCGATCGGAGCGGTATCGACGATGATGTAGTCGTATTGCTGTCTCAGTTGTTCGAACACCTTGTCCAGAGCTGCCGACATGAGCAGTTCGTTCGGGTTCGGCGGAATGGTACCGCAAGGGAGGATATCGAGGCTGTCGGAGACGGAAGTCTTGCGAATGAGGCTATTGAGCGGAATGGAGTCATCGGCGAGGTAGGACGTGATACCCTCCTTGGCAGGCAGTCCGAATACGTCGCTGAGTTCGGGGTTGCGGATATCGAGTCCGACGACGATGACGCGTTTGGACATGAGTGCGAAAGCGAGAGCGAGGTTGGTAGAGATGAACGTCTTTCCTTCGTTGGTCATGGTGGAAGTGACGGCGATCACTTTCTTGTTGCTTCCTTTGGTGATGAAGGAGAGGGTATTGCGGAGCGACCGGAACTTCTCGACCTCGCCGGAGGTGTCGTCCTCGGCAACGAGGAAGGTGCTGGTCATGTTCTTGATGAACGGAATTTCGCCGATGATGTTCGGTATAGCGCGTCGTTCGAGTTCCTCCTTGCTCTGGATTGTACTCTTGAAATAGTCGCGCAGGTAGATGATGATAATCGGTATGAGTACTCCGACGACGAGGGCGACGAGGGCGTAGATCAACTTGTTCGGCGAGACGAACTGTCCGGTGGAGCGCGGCTGTACGACGAACTTTCCTTTAGGCGAGGTAGCGGCGAGAGTGAGGGATGTCTCCTCGCGTTTCTGAAGCAGGAAGAGGTAGAGTTGTTCCTTGATCTGCTGTTGGCGTTTGATTTCCAGGAAGTGTCGTTCGATGGTCGGGATGCGTTGGAGTCGGCTGGTCTCGATATTATTCTGTCGCGAGAGATTGTTGCGAGTGATGGTCAGGGTCTTGCGTACGCTGGAGATGCTGTTGCGGATGGCATGGTGCATCGAGTTGGTCTGTGCGGTGGCCTGAGCGAGAGCGGGGTTGTGTCCCGTGGAGGCATTCTCGAGTCGTTTCTTCTCGAGGAGGTGAGTATTGTAGCTGTTGATGAGGGAAGAGAGTCCAGGGTCGGTGATACCGAGGTTCGGGATGAGTTGGTTATCATTCTGAGGGTTATTGACAAAGTCCTCGACAAAGCGAATGATGCTGAGCTGGTTCTCGACGTTTTTGAGTTCCTCGTTGTTCTTGCCGTTCTGGGTGAGGTAGAGTTGTGCTTCGGAGGAGATGTCGGTGACGTTGTTGGACGTCTTGAAGCGTTCGACGTTGCCCTCGACCTCGGAGAGTTCACCGCTGAGGTTTTCGATGCGCTCATCGATGAATGCGGCAGTATTGCGTGCTATCTGAAACTTATCGTTGTTGGCCTGCGCATTATAGTTGTTGAGCAGTTCGGTGAGGAAGTCGATGCCGCTCTCCGGGCAGTTGGCAACGGAGGAGACATTGACGATGTGTGACTTCTTGCCCGAAGGGGTGATCTGAATCGTATTGGTCAGTTGTCGAGCGAGGATCTCGGAGTTGGAGTGTGTGATGGTCAGGGGTTTGGAGAATGAATTCTCTTCCTGACGGGAGAGTCGGATGGAGGCGTCGGGCAGTTGGATGGTCTGTGGAAAGCGGGAGAAATCGCCCTGTTGCTGGAAACTCCTGCCCAGGGAGTCGGCACCCGAGAGTTGGTAGTGGTAGGTCCCCTCCTTGTCGCTGACGGTCAGGGAGAAGAATTTCGGCTCTTTGGAGAACGAAGGAGAACACAGGACTGGGGACTGATTTTTGTTCAGGATGATACGGGAGAAGAAGGTCGGTTCGGAGTAGGAGATGTTGAAGAGAGAGGTCTGGACGGTTCGTCGCAGGAGGTCGGTGGATTTGAGAACCACGGTTTCGTCATCGATCAGCGCATCTTCGTTACCGAATCCGAGTACATCGAGTGCCTGGATGTGGTTGTCCTGATTCTCGATGAAGATGGAAGCATGGCATTCGTAGGTCTTTTCTTTCTTGAGATAGAGGTATGAAGCGACGAGCAACGTCAGGACACAGCAAAGCAGCATCCAACGCCAGTAGGAAAGGTAGTAGAAGATGTATTTACGGATGTCCAGTTCGTCCTCAGCCTTGTTGTTCTTGATGGAATCGGTCATGGTATCAATTCAGATTGAAAACGTTGATAATGAGGTAGGTGAGGGTAGCCAGCATGGAGACGATGGAGAAGGTGATGGTCTCGGAACTGGTGATGGCAGAGGTATTGCCCTTGTGCTTGTTGGGCGTGACGTACACGACGTCGTTCTGTTTGAGATAGTAGTAGGGGGAGTTGACGATGTCCTTGTTCTGGAGGTTGAGTCGTGCGGTGGTCTTGTTGCCCTTGGCATCCTCGCGCACGACGAGTACATTGTCTCGTTTTCCGTAGATGGTCATGTCGCCGGCATAGGCGAGTGCCTCGAGGATGGAGATATGGTCGTTGGTAATGGTGAAGTTGCCCGGGTTTTTCACTTCGCCGAGAACGGAGATCTTGAAGTTGGTGCGTCGGATGGTGATGACGGGTTCCTCGGTGAGGATACCGGGATAGAGTCTGGACTTGATGAGATCCTCGAGCTGGGAACGTTGCAGTCCCTCGGCGTGGATCTTGCCCAGGACGGGGAAGTCGATGTTGCCTTCTTCGTCTATCTGGTAGGTCTGGAGTCGTCCCTGTGCACCGGTAGGGTTGGGATTTCCACCGGAGAGGAGAGACGGCGTGGCCTGGAGGTTGAATGGTGCGGAGGCTTCGGGAGTGGGTGTGCCGACGGTGATGGTCAGTTCATCATTGAAGGTCAGTTCGGGTTCGGAGATAGGGTTGCTGGTCTGAAGCGTTTCGTTCTCCGCATCCTGAAAGTAGGGTACTTTCTTGTATGCGGTGCAGGATGCCAGCGAAAAACACAGAAGGCAGAGAAGGACTTTTACAAAAGGAATCTTGTTGATCAATACCATGACTTCGTTGTTTCAGAATATACAATTTGCAATATTACAAAAAAAAAAGGATTTGGCAAAAATGTGTGCAGAAGAACATAGAGGGTGGGGTAAAAATAACGAGTCGGACAGAGCGGTCTTTCCAGCGGAGTAATGGTGGAGTGGTAGTGGAGTAGTATTGGAGTAGTATTGGAGTAGTGGTGGAGTAGTGGTGGAGTAGTATTGGAGTAGTGGTGGAGTAGTGGTGGAGTAGTATTGGAGTAGTGGTGGAGTAGTATTGGAGTAGTGGTGGAGTAGTATTGGAGTAGTATTGGAGTAGTATTGGAGTAGTGGTGGAGTAATGGTGGAGTAGTGGTGGAGTAGTGGTGGAGTAGTATTGGAGTAGTATTGGAGTAGTGGTGGAGTAGTGGTGGAGTAGTAGTGGAGTAGTGGTGGAGTAGTATTGGAGTAGTATTGGAGTAGTATTGGAGTAGTATTGGAGTGGTAGTGGAGTAGTAGTGGAGTAGTGGTGGAGTAATGGTGGAGTGGTGGGTGAATTTTTGTTTTGAATGATCGGTGGAGTGTTGTCCGAAAAACAGGTGAACTGTCAGGCGAGGAGAGTGGGAGAGAAAAACGTAAATTATGGGAATAAAATAAAAAAAAAGAAAAGAATTTGACAAAGGCGGAGATTGTAAATATCTTTGCAAGGAACAAGGACTCTCGCAGGTCCGAAATCAAAGAAAACCATACGCATTATGAAAATAGCAGTCGCAGGAACGGGTTACGTGGGTCTGAGTATTGCCACGCTCCTCAGTCAGCATCATTCGGTAATGGCGGTTGACGTCGTACAGGAGAAAGTAAACATGATCAACCAGCGTCAGTCGCCGATACAGGATGACTACATCGAGAAATATCTGGCGGAGAAGGACCTGGATCTGACGGCGACGACGGACGGCGCGTCGGCGTACAGGGATGCGACCTTTGTGGTGATTGCCACGCCGACCAACTATGATCCCGTGAAGAACTACTTCGACACGACGCATGTGGAGGAGGTGATAGAACTGGTTATGAAAGTGAATCCAAATGCGTTCATGGTAATCAAATCGACGATACCGGTCGGATACACCGAAGGGGTTCGGAAACGCTACAACAGTGATAACATCCTCTTCGCGCCGGAATTTCTGCGTGAGAGCAAGGCCCTGTATGACAACCTCTATCCGAGCCGTATCATCGTGGGTCGTCCGGAAGGAGACGAACGATTGGACCAAGCGGCGCATGAGTTCGCAGAACTCTTGAAGGAGGGAGCCTTGAAAGAGAACATAGAGACGCTGTATATGGGTCTGACGGAGGCGGAGGCAGTGAAGTTGTTTGCCAATACGTACTTAGCGCTGCGCGTAAGCTACTTCAACGAATTGGACACCTATGCGGAAGTAAAGGGCTTGGATTCGGACAAGATTATCAAGGGCGTCAGTCTTGACCCGCGTATCGGCGACTTCTACAACAATCCGAGCTTCGGCTATGGCGGTTACTGTCTGCCAAAGGACACGAAGCAGTTGCTTGCCAACTACGCTGACGTGCCGGAGAACCTGATACATGCCATTGTGGACAGCAACAAGACGCGTAAGGACTTCATTGCAGATCAGGTGCTTCACAAGGCGGGGTATTACGACTATTACAACCGTGGGGACTACTCTGCGGCGGACGAAAAGGCCTGCACGATCGGAGTGTATCGACTGACGATGAAGAGCAACAGCGACAATTTCCGTCAGAGCAGCATTCAGGGTGTAATGAAGCGCATCAAGGCCAAGGGTGCGGTGGTCATCGTGTACGAGCCGACGCTGAAGGACGGCGATACGTTCTTCGGCAGCCGTGTGGTCAATGACCTGGAAGAATTCAAGAGGCAGAGCCAGGCGATCATTGCCAACCGCTATGACCGCTGTCTGGATGACGTAGCGGATAAGGTCTATACGCGTGACATCTTCCGCCGCGACTAAAGTCAGGTCGAACCGGATGTCAAGATCCGGAAAAAAAGGAGAGAAAGAAGCCGTCGGAGAGATTATTTCTCGATAATTCTTTTGCGGATAAAGAAAAATATCTATTTTTGCATTCGCAAACAAAACCGAAAAAGGGTCGGTTGGCCGAGTGGCTAGGCAGCGGTCTGCAAAACCGTCCACAGCAGTTCGAATCTGCTACTGACCTCGGAATGAAGGGCAAGTGTCAATGGAGACACTTGTCTTTTTTTTGTTTCCCGGCTTGCTCCATTGTCTTGCTGGCGCAAGACATTTTGGGCGGCGCCTCAGGATAACAAATAAAATTGTTCTCCTCTCGGCTCGCTCCATTGTCTTGTTTCACAAGACATTTTGGGCTTCGCCTCGGCAGAGTTCGAGTAAACTCGACTCTGTTCTCGGCTCGCTCCAAAATTGTCCAACAAGTTGGACATTTTGGGCGGCACCTCGGCAGAGTTCAAGTGAACTTGACTCTGCACTCGGTTTGCACCAAAATTGGACTATGGGGAGGTGACGCTCCTACGGAGTTCTGAGCGGAATAATACGTTTTATACAGGGACTCCGCTTCGCTGCATTTTGCTTCGCAAGGAATCGGGCGGCGCCTCGGCAGAGATTATGCAAGCTTGACTCTGCGCTCGGCTTGCTCCAAAATTGGACGATGGGGAGGTGACGCTCCTACGGAGTTCTGAGCGGAATAATTACGTTTTATACAGGGACTCCGCTTCGCTGCATCCCTGCCTGTATTCTGTCGTCCCTACGGGACTATTTTAAAACTGCCGTTCTATGCAGGGGTTCCGCTACGCTACATTTTGCTTCGCAAGGAATCGGGCGGCGCCTCGGCAGAGATTATGCATGCATAACTCTGCGCTCGGCTTGCTCCGACATCCCTGCCTATATTCTGTCGTACCGATGGGACTTTTGTTTGTCTTGTTTCACAAGACATTTTGGGCAGACGGGGGGTGGTGGATGGACGGGTTGGAGGGTGACGCTCCTATGGAGTTCTATATGGAAGAGACGTTTATAACAGGGGTTCCGCTTCGCTCCACCCCTGCCTGTAATCTGTCACCCCTACGGGGTTAATGTTTGGGCTATGGGGTGATGTTTGTCTTGTTTCACAAGACATTTTGGGCAGACGGGCGGGATGTATTTCGGGCGGAGGGTGAAGGCGGAGTGAATAAAAAGCGTATCTTTGCAAGTGTGCGTCTGAATCACAGCAGGCGTCGGGAAGTTAAGAAAAGACATGTCAGAGAAACAGCCTATTTACAGTAACGGGGTCATTGAGTTCGTCACCGTATGTGCCGAGACAATCCGATTTCTTACCTCGTCGGATGAGTACACGAAGAAGGACCTGGTAGACAGGGCGTTGAAACTGTTGCCGTTGGTGTATCTCAAGGTCACCCTGTTGCCGGAAACGGACCGGGTGCTGGAAGAGGAAGAGTTGGAGGACTTCGTCAGTGAAACGGAGTATGAGTACCTGCGTTCGTCGCTCGCGACTCGGTTAGGAGAATCGGACCGCTACCTGGACGTGGACGAAGAGGACGGAGGCTACGGGGAGGAGGTCCGTTCGGCGGACGTGAGCGAGGACCTGGCGGACGTGTATCAGGACCTTCAGAACTTCATGATGCGATTCCAGATGGGAAATGAGGCGGTGATGAACGATGCGTTGGCGGAGTTGACGGACCATTTCCATACCTATTGGGGCATGCGCCTGCTATCGGCACTGCGTGCGCTGCACCGGATCCGGTGGAGTGAGGAGACCGAATGGGAAGAAACGGAGAAGGCAGAGGAGGACGAAGCGGCGCTACTGCCCATGGGCGAGAAGCCGTTGCTGAAAAAAGACACGATGCGCGACAGGATATTGGACTACCAGAAGAAGCCGAAGAAGTAACCGTCCATCACCCGTGAGTCAAAAAGAGATACACCAAAGAAGAGACGTTCCATTGGAAATACAGGCAAAGATCACAAAGGAAGAGGTCAGCGCGTTGCCTCCGGTGCTTTTCGAGGGCAGGATTGTCCTTGTGGAGGACATGGAGGCACTGGGCAAAGCCTATGACCGCCTGTCGAAAGAAGAGGTGATCGGATTCGACACGGAGACGCGTCCGTCGTTCAAGAAAGGCGTGAGCAACAAAGTGGCGCTCATGCAACTCTCGACGGACGAAGTCTGTTATCTGTTCCGGCTGAACAAGATCGGATTTGCCGGTCCGCTGATCCGTCTGATGCAGAGCCGGAAGGTGAAGAAGATAGGGTTGTCATCGCAGGATGACATCCTGATGCTACGCAAGCGTGCGCAGTTCCGTCCCGCTGGCTTCGTCGAACTCCAGAAGCACGTGAACGAATACGGCATAGAGGAGTTGAGCCTGCAGAAGATCTATGCCATCCTATTCGGAAAGCGAATCTCGAAGGCGCAGCGCCTGACGAACTGGGAAGCGGAGAGGCTGACGGAGAAGCAGATGCGGTATGCCGCCACCGACGCCTGGTGTACGCTACGGATCTACCGGTACCTGAAGGAACTGAATCAGGGCGACCTGGATGGGTAAGCGAGCGAAAGAGACCGAGAACAAGAAGGGTGGGAGAGAAAAAATGACAAAGAATGGTGGACATTCGGAGGAAAAAATTATTTTTGTAGGATGAAGGAGGCAGGCGAACGCCGTTATTCGTCCTTAGAGAAAACAGAAAAAGGCAATAGAAAAATTATGGAAACCGAGGCTCTGGTATCGATCATTATCCCTACGTTTTCGCGTCCGCAGAACCTTGTGCGTGCGGTGGAGAGTTGCCTAAATCAGACGTACGGTCCGATAGAGGTCATCGTGGTAGATGACAACGGGGAAGGAACTCCCTATCAGCAAGAGACGGAACAGATCCTGAAAGAATACGTGTCGAACGGTACGGTGGTCTATCTCAAGCATGACGTCAACCGAAGGGGCGGAGCAGCCCGAAACACGGGACTCAAGGTATTCAAGGGAGCGTACTATACGTTTCTGGACGACGACGACTGTCTGTATCCGCAGAAGATAGAGCGAGAGGTGGAGCAGTTGCAGAAGCAAAAAGACCGTGACGTGGTCTATTGCGGCTACGAGAAACGATGCGGAGAACAGAGCCGAAGATTCGTCCCGACCAAGGAAGGAGACCTGCACAAGGACCTGTTGCTTCGTCAATGGCATTTCGGAAGCGGAAGCAATCCGCTGTTCCGAAGGGAAGTGTTCGAGGATGTCGGATACTTTGACGAGACGTTTGTCCGTCATCAGGACTTGGAATACATGGTCCGCGTGTTGCGGAAACACCGAGTGGCGGTGGTGCAGGACGTGCTGTTCACCAAATACACAGACACACAGACGAACCGTCCGAAGGCAGAGAACTACCTGCCCATCAAGGAGCAATTCCTGACGAAATACAGAGAAGACATCGAACGATACGGCAAGTCGGTGCAGTCCAGCATCTACCGCAATCACTGGTACGAGTTGGCCCAGATGGGATTCGGTGACCGGAACTACCGAGTGGGATGGCAGTGCTTGCGAAAGGCATGCGGATACCGATGTCTGACGGCAAAACAAATCCTGAAACTGGTGTATCAGACGGTAAGATTCAAAGAATACGGAAGATGAGCAAATGGAACAGAGAAGGGTAGAGTCGTACATATTGAATGCCTTCTTCGTCGCCTTTCTGTGTGCGTCGTTCGAGTTGGTCGTGCGAGAGTGTCTGCAGCTGCCGACCCTGCACCGCATCGTCATGACGGTGGATGAGGTCTATATTGTCCTCCTGACAGTATTCACGATACTCTATAAGAAAAAAGTCCGTCAGTTTCAATTTCTCCTGCTCCTGCTTGGATTTACCGTTACCGGAAGTCTGGGCGGGTACGTAAACGGCAGTTCGGCAACGGTGACGATCCTGGGCGGATTCAATACGGTGCGCACCTTGCTGTTGTACTGGTGTTTCTGTCAATATGACTTCACCAAAGAACAGTTGCTGTCGTTCCTGAGTCGGTTCAACATCATCTTCTATCTGTCGTTGGTAGGCTTCGTCCTGGACATAGTCTATCCCGACTTCCGGTCCATGCTGAACATGATCACGCAACACGAAAACGACGTACGACTTTTCGGACTGCGATCGATCGGCGGAATCTACAACCGCTTCACGTACGCCTCGTTCTTTGGTCTGCTCTTCTACGTCAACTATAAATACTACTTAGGCGGAGGGCGTTTCAAGCAGGCAATGTCCGCCCTAATGATTCTCCTGACGCTGAGGATAAAAGACATGTTCGGTTTTCTGGTTGCGTTGTTCTCCTCCCTGTTCAAACGGATCGGTCTGTCGATTTTTCTCCTGTCCGGGTTGTTAATCTTCGGACTTTTTGTCAGTTACATAACCCTGATGCCCGAGCACTATGAGAAATACTTCAACGCAGAGAACGACAATATCGCGCGTATCGTCCTGATGGAAACATCGGTGCAGATCGTGCAAGATAAATTCCCTCTCGGAGAGGGGTTCGGACGCTTCGCCTCGCCGATATCCATACAACACACGTTCAGTCAGAGCTACGCCAACTACGGCATTGACAATGTCTATGGCATCAATCCGGAAATGGGCGCATCGTTTGCCTACGACGGATTCTGGCCTATGCTAATGGGCGAGACGGGCTTCATCGGAACATTGCTCTACGTCTGGATGATGATGCTGGCATTCAAGGAACCGATTGCAGGTTACCTGAAAGACACGACGGACAGGCGCTATATCTATCCTGTATTCCTATTTATCTTCAGTTTCTTCGGGGCATTCGGAAAGTCAACCTTCACCGGACCGCCACACTCGCTGATGCTATGGGCGATGGCGGGTCTATTCTACAGCCTGAACCGTCAGGGAATCCAATGGACAAACACGGTCGGAGAGAAAGGCGAAGAGAAGTCGGAAGAGAGAGAAAGCGAAGAGAAGTCGGAAGGACTCCGAGTACGGACAGAATCACTGGAAACACACTAAAAAACGATGGAGAAGAGCAGCAAAAAAATCGGCTATGTGATGGCGTACGCCCGCAACCACAACAACTACGGAACGTCGTTGCAAGGCTATGCTCTGTTGCGGAAACTGCGTGACATGGGCTATGACCCGGAAATCATACAGTATAAGAAGCACCTGAGGCTATGGGATAAGGTGTACCTTACCATCCAGATGCTACGCTGCGGAGCGGTGGGCGGAAAGGTACGCGTGGTGAAAGAGCGAGTGAACAAACTGCTGCACCGAGGTTATGCGCATGACATAGACATCCGGACCCGAGCCGTGAATGCCTACAAAGAGGAGAAACTATGTCCCTACTTCAGAACCTATGACGGCTATGATGCGCTACAAAATGGATCGCAGAACTACTCCCGAGTGATAGTAGGCAGTGACCAGGTGTGGACGCCGCTCAGCCTCTACAGCCGGTTCTATAACCTCCTGTTCGTCGATGACAGGGTACCGAAGATTGCCTATGCCTCCAGTTTCGGTGTGTCAGAGATTCCGGACTTTCAGAAGTCGGAGACCGGCGGTTATCTGAACCGCTTCTCGAAGATCGGCGTACGGGAGAAGAGGGGTAAAGAGATTGTGGAGACCCTCTCTGACAGACAAGCGGAAGTGGTGGCCGATCCTACGATGCTCCTGACGCGGGAGGAATGGCAGGAAGAGATCGGAGAAAAAGAAACGGAGGCGAACGACCCTTATATCTTCTGTTACTTCCTGGGCAGGAATGAAGAGTGCCGCAGGGCGGCGCTACGCCTGAAAGAAGAGACAGGATGTCGCATCGTCACCATCCGTCACATGGACGAGTACGTAGCCCGGGACGAAAGATTCGGCGATGAGGCTCCTTATGCGGTCGATCCCAACGGATTCGTGCGTCTAATCAGTCAGGCGGCGTATGTGTGTACCGATTCGTTCCACTGCACGGTCTTCTCCATCCTCTTTCACCGGAAGTTCATGACGTTCTACCGTTTCCGCAACGGCAAGAACTCCCGCAATTCGCGCATCGACAGCCTGTTGGGTTTGCTCGGTCTGGGAGACCGCCTGTACGGTGGAGCGATAGAAGCCATGCGTACGGACATTGACTATGACAGCGTGGACCGCAAGCTGACGACGCTACGAGAGAACTCGCTGCAATTTCTGCAAAACAGCCTAAAACAGGAACCGTGATATGAAAAATCCCATCATCACCCAGCCACTAAGTGACCAAGTGCTCATGATCGGGGTGTACTACAAACACCACGCCCCAGGCGGAATGGCCTCGGTGGTCCAATATTATGAGCCATACTTCGAGACGTTCCATTACATTGCCTCGTGGCGATCGTCGAAGCGATGGTCAGTGCTCTACTATGCACTCACGGCGCTGGTAAAGGCCGTCTTCCGTTTAGTGACCGACAAAAGGATAAAGGTGCTGCATATCCACACAGCGGCAGACGGCTCGTTCTGGAGAAAATCGTGTTTCCTACGTATAGGGAAACGGATGGGGAAGCGGGTGATCCTGCACGTACATGCCTCCCGATTCAAGGACTTCTATGCCGAATCGAGCAAGAAAGAGAAGATATGCCGGAACCTGAACATGGCGGACAGGGTCATTGTCCTGTCCGAATCCTGGAAGGAATGGTTCGAATCCATCGGAGTGGAAAGCAGCAAACTGGTCGTCCTGCATAACATCACCGCCTATCCGGAAAAGACGGAAGATCGAGAGCAGGACGGTAAGGTACACTTCCTCTTCCTGGGAGAGATAGGAGAACGGAAGGGAGTGTTTGACATCCTGAGGGCCCTCCACATACACAAAGCCGAGATGGAAGGCAAGCTGGAGTTGCGAATCGGCGGCAACAAGAACGAAGAACTACTGATCAAAACCATCCGGGACTACGGACTGGAAGAGACCGTCCGATTCGAAGGATGGGTAGGAGGCGAGAAAAAGAAATCGTTGCTGAACTGGGCGGACGTGTATATCCTGCCCTCGTTCAATGAGGGTCTTCCGATCGGCATCCTGGAAGCGATGAGCTATGGGTGTGCGGTCATCTCGACTCCGGTCGGCGGCATACCGGAAGTGGTAAAGGAAGGGAAGAACGGGTGTCTGGTCGCTCCGGGCAATGCTGAAGAGATAGCCACTGCCATGCTCTCGTTCGCAGAAGACCGAAGCTTGGCGTCCCGATACGGTCAGGAGGGCGAGAAAGAAGTGGAGACCTATCTGCCAGCCCACGTCTTGCAGCACCTGAAAACCATCTATACCTCCCTGCTATGAAACCGTCGCGCATCCCCCTGTACGTACAATTGATCAGTGCCATCTTCGCGTTGTTTTTCAGTCCGTCCGTCGCGCAGGAAACATCGTTTGCCGAAGAGGCATACGTGCGGTCCTCCATGGTCCTGCCCGGGCATCCGCGTCTGATCTTCCAGCGGGGAGACGAGGCCAAGATCAGCGAAATGATACAAAAGGATTCGGTCTGGCAGAGCGTGCATGCCATCCTCCTATCCGAATCGGACTCCATCGTCACGAAGCCGCTGTCGAAACGTGTGTTGACGGGGAGAAGGCTGTTGCCGGTCTCGCGAGAGTCGTTCCGCCGAATCGTCTTCTGTTCGTACGCCTACCGCATGACCCAGGAAAGAAAGTATCTGCAATACGCCAAGGCTGAAATGCTCAATGTCTGTCAGTTCGCGGACTGGCATCCGGGTCATTTCCTTGACGTGGCAGAGATGACGGCTGCCGTGGCATTAGGCTACGACTGGCTCTATGAGGAACTGAACGAAAAGGAGCGTGGCCTGATACGCCGCGCCATCCTCCAGAAAGGTCTGCGTCCCTCGTTGAATGTGCAATACAACAAGTCATTCAATCAGCAGAAGACCAACTGGAACCAGGTGTGTCATGCCTCGATGCTGCTGGGCGCCCTTGCCGTGTGGGAGCAGGAGCCGAGGCTGGCTGTCGAGATCGTGAACCGCTCGATCAGCAACATCCGCCATTCGATGCAGAACTATGCGCCTGACGGCGCCTATCCGGAGGGTCCCGGATACTGGTATTATGGAACGTCGTACAACGTGTTGGAGATAGCTGCGTTAGAGACGATTTTCGGTACGGATTACGGTCTGTCGGAGTCGGAAGGATTCCTAAAGACAGGCGAGTATTACCTCCAGGTGTATTCTCCGTCGCTGAACTGCTTCAACTACTCGGACAACAGCAACGTCCAGCACTTCGTACCAGCCGCCTTCTGGTTCTACAGAAAAACCGGCAGGGAAGAGTTGTTGTACAACCAGATCAGAATATACAAAAAGAAAAAGGACGGCGTGGTGCGGTCGGACCGATTCGCACCTTTCCTGATGCTCTTCGGCGAGGGAGCCCGCTTTGACCAACCGAAGAAGCCCACCCAGAATGTGTGGACTGCGAACGGAGTCAATCCGATTGCGATCATGCGCAACGGATGGGAGGACAGCAAAGCCGGCTGTGTGAACGTCAAACTGGGAACGGCGATCGTGGGTCACGGACATATGGACGTCGGATCGTTCCAATACGAAAGAGACGGAGTGCGATGGGCAGAGGACCTCGGTGCGGAGAACTACAACAAAATAGAAAAACAGGGTGTCAGGATGTGGAAAATGGGTCAGGAGTCGGACCGATGGAACCTGTATAAATACGGGAACCTTCAGCACAACACGCTGACCTTCAACGGATCGAAACAATGGGTACGAGGAAAGGCGGAAATCTCGGAAGTGGTGGATACGGACACGTTGAAAAGTGTGGTTTCGGACCTGACACCGGTATATGAAGGTCAGGTCCGCAGGGTAGTCCGCAGGGTCACGCTGAAGGGCAACGGAGACTGTCAGACCGAGGACTCCGTCCGCAACGAATCGCGTCCGACGGTCATGACATGGACCATGATGACACGGGCAAAGGTTCAGAAAGTGGACGACCAGACGTTGCGTTTGCAGGAGAAGGGTAAATCACTATATTTGCATGTGTCGGGAGTGCGTAAGGCGACGTGGGAGATCAAACCGGCGACGCCGCCCACCGCGTATGAGAATCAGAACAAGGGCTTCACAGCTATCCACATCCATGCAATGCTGAACCCCAACGAAGAGACAACGATGCGTGTTCTTCTCTCCTCCCGGACGGAAGGAACAAGAAAAAGCGAGAAAGATGGGAAATGACCGAAAGAAAAAAATAGTGGCAGTCGCCTCCATCGGAGGTCACTGGATACAGTTGTTGCGCATCACCAGGACGCTGGAATCGGAATTTGACGTCTCTTACGTCAGTACGCATGAGAAGTGTGGTGTCATGGTCAATGGTCATCCTTACGAGCAGGTCGCGGACTTCAGCCGGTGGGATGCGTATAAGTTGATTCCCGCGTTCTTCTCTTATTGGAAGATCTTCCGAAAGATGCGTCCCGACGTCATCCTGACGACGGGAGCGGCCCCAGGCCTGGTGGCGCTGGCGGTCGGGAAGATGATGGGAATCAAAACCATCTGGGTTGACAGCATTGCCAATGTGGCTACGTTATCGGCCAGCGGGCGTGTGGCGGCGAAATTTGCCACCTGCGTCTATACGCAGTGGGAGGACCTGTCCTCGGACCGCATCCGCTATGCCGGGAATGTGTTAAATATCCAACAATAAAAAAGATCATGAAGCGGCTATTCCGATTCTTATTCCTGCATCTTCAGCACTTGCCGATGTCCGGTCATACGATGCGTCCGATATTGGTCAAACTGGGAGGAGTGAATATAAAAGAGCGAAAGGGAGTCTTCGTGGGTGAGCATGTCGTTTTTGACAGTCTGTACCCCGAGAAAATCGTTGTGGAAGAAGGGGTGCGGATCACTCAGGGAGTCAGTATCCTGACGCATTACCTGGATCCGTCAACCGGGAAGTACAAAAGCGGGAACGTCATCCTCAAGCGGAAGTCACATATCGGCTGGAACGTGACGATATGCAAGCCTATCACGATAGGCGAAGGGGCTATTGTCGGCGCCGGCAGTGTGGTAACAAAGGACATTCCGGATCATGAAGTCTGGGCGGGAAATCCGGCACGATTCATCAAAAAACGAGAGAAATGATATTCGTAACGATAGGAACACAGGCACCGTTCGACCGATTCATCGAGATGATGGACGAGATAGCCGGAGGCATGAAGGAAGAGATCGTAGCTCAGACCTGTCACGGCACCTACGAGCCGAAACACCTGAAAACGATTGACTTCGTACCGCCGGATGAGTTCGAGCAACTGTTTACGAAAGCACGGCTCATTGTTGCCCATGCGGGTATGGGAACCATACTTTCCGCCCTGAGCCGGAACAAACCGATCATCGTCTTTCCCCGCATAGCGGCACTGGGCGAACACCGGAACGAGCATCAGCTGGCCACGGCAAAAAAAATGAAGGAGCTTGGGCTGGTCTATGTGGCCTCGAACCGAGAAGAACTGGAGCAACTGATCAAAACGGAATCATTGGAAAGTCTTGCGAAAATAGGCGAAACAGCCTCGGAGAGCCTGACGGAATCGTTGCGAAGAGAGATCAGAAATACACCCTAAATGAAGATGAGAACGACTATTATCATAATGCTGATCGCAGTATTTGGAATGTCCTTACGCAGCACGGCAGAAATCATCAATGAGGACTTCACCGTGAACGGAGTGACATTCAAGATGGTGGCCGTGAATGGAGGTTCCATCCTGATGGGAGCTCAGAAGACAGACCCAGAGGGCGAAAACTACGACCCGATGGCCCTGCCGGATGAATCGCCAGTCAGGCGAGTCTGGATGGGTGACTACTGGATAGGAGAGACGGTGGTGACCCAGGATCTATGGGAGGCGGTGATGGGCAGTCAGGACACTACCTTCCTGAAGTACGGAGTCTGTCAGAGGACCCCCAAAGGAGACGCCTATCCAGCGCTGCATATCAGCCGAAAACTGGCTCAGGTGTTTGCGGACAGTCTGAATGTGCTCCTCGCTGAGAAGTTGAACGGCCGAAAGTTCGCTTTGCCGACCGAAGCGCAATGGGAGTATGCAGCCAAAGGCGGAAGGGAGAATCGCGGATATACGCGATTCGCAGGCAGTGATGACTCCACGTCCGTAGCCTGGACCCGGTCAGACAAGACGTGGATGGTCGTAGAGGTGCGTGGGAAACTCCCGAATGAACTGGGTCTGTATGACATGAGCGGCAACGTACTGGAATGGTGCAGGGACAGGTGGTGGAATCAATTCTATTCCGCGGACGGCAATGACGAGAACCCGATATGTCAGAAAGGTTTGTCCTATAACAACAGAGGCGGTTTTGCCAACTACTACGCAGAGAGATCGAGGGTCGCGCGACGTCATGCGGACAAGGATACCTATTATGGTTATGACATCGGCATGAGGCTCGTATTGGAGCCCGAAAAGAATTCGCTCTCGAACATACGGAAGTTCACGGTGGGAAAATGGAAAGCCGTGATTGACGGAGACCAGATAGTGCTACGTCTGCCAAAGGGTACGGACCTGACCAATCTGGAACCAATCGTCGGCATCTCGGACGGAGCGACCCTGAGTCCTGACGCCAGAGACTTCAGCAATCCGGTCGTCTATACGGTAACGTCGGAAGACGGCATCAACAGCAAGGAATACACGGCAACGGTCACCGCAGACCTGAATGACGAAGCGCGTCTGACCTCGATGACCGTTGACGGACATGATGCCGTGATAGACGAAGAGAGCAAGACCGTGACCGTCACCGTTTACAAGAACTCCGACCTGACGAATCTCGATATCGATTACACGACCTCGTCCGGAGCAACGGTCATCACTGACGGAGACGACTACCTGACCGGAGTCACCTACATCATCGAATCGGAAGACGGCATGCATCAGAGCGAATACCTGCTGACCGTAACGAAAGTGGACGAAGAAGAAACTACGGACATCGAAAACGAAGAGGCAAACAACCCGATTGTCAAGACGCAGTACTTCAACATCGGCGGCCGCAACGACATCGGAAGTTGCGGCGTTAAGGTCGATTTCTACAAGAACGGAAAGAAAAGGGTGGAGAAAATCCTATATTAACGGGGTAGTTTCCCGTCATGCATACCTTAGCCGAGAACCCATCCCTGACTTACGGGAAAGAGGAAAGATTCAATAGTTCTTGTTGTCGATATAGCTTTCCAGCAGTTTGGTGATTCCATTCTCGTTGTTGGGCGTCACGTCGAAGTCGGCGACGCTTGCGGGAATGAGGCAGCTGTTGCCTTCGGAGAGATGAATGGTACTGTTGAGAAAATCAGGCATGACGTCTTTCCCAAAGCCATGAGTGCTGCGAACGGAAATGTTACAGTCGCCGGCAATGCAGGTGTAGATTACAAAGGAATCGTACTTGAACAGTTTGCGATGGAACGGTCGGTCGGTCTCCAGGAGTTTGACGGTGAAGAAAGGAGAATCGATGAGCATGACCGGTTTGTTCCGTTGGCGGGTGTAGTGTGTCCGGTAATCGTCATGGACGGTATAGTCGATGGCGTCGCGTGCTTCCCGGACGTGAAGCTGACGCAGTTTGCCGTCCAAACCGGGGCGGTTATAGTCGAAAATGCGGTATGTAATGTCGCTGCTCTGTTGTATCTCAGCCAGCAAGACTCCTCCGCAGATGGCGTGGATGCGTCCAGCAGGAATGTAAAAGACATCGCCTTCGCGGACATCGATTCTGGTCAGCACCTCGCAGATGCTGCCGTCCTCGACACGTTTCTCATACTCGTACTTAGAGATCGACTGTGAGAGTCCCAGAAAGAGATGCGCATTCGGTTCGGCCTTCATGACGTACCACATTTCTGTTTTTCCAAAACAGTTGTGGCGGGAGCGAGCCATGTCGTCGTCGGGATGAACCTGGATGGAAAGGTCTTTGGCCGCATCAATGAACTTCACCAGCAGTGGGAAGTCGGTCCCGTATTTTCTGTGTACGGATTCTCCAAGTAGGAGTTGGGCATATTCCTGAGTCAGGGATATGAGGTCGCGTCCAGTCAAGGGTCCGTTCCGTACGATGGAAGAACAGGAAGGGATGGCGCTGACCTCCCAGCTTTCGCCTACCGGTTCGTTGTCGGGCGGAAGATTCTTGAAAGGCTTCAGGCGGTTTCCTCCCCACACCACATCGTGGAAGTTGTTTTCAAAAAGAAGTGGATAGAGTGTCGTCATAAGTCGCAGAGACAAAATGAGTATGACAAATGTAGTCAAGATTTTCCGTAATAGACCGTTTTCGTTTGTTTTATTCTTATATTTGTAGAAACATAATCAGAAAAGAGTATGGCAAGAAACGTGGCTCTGATAACTGGAATTACCGGACAGGATGGTTCCTATCTGGCTGAATTCCTGATAGAAAAGGGGTATGATGTGCATGGAGTGCTGAGGCGTTCATCGTCCTTCAATACAGGAAGAATCGAACACCTGTATCTGGACGAATGGGTGCGAGACATGAAAAGGTCTCGTCTCGTGAACCTGCATTGGGGTGACATGACGGACAGCAGTTCCCTGGTGCGAATCATCAGCGAGGTGAAGCCTACGGAAATCTACAATCTGGCAGCCCAGAGTCATGTGAAGGTATCCTTTGACGTGCCGGAATATACGGCGGAGGACGATGCGATAGGTGTTCTCCGTCTGCTGGAGGCCGTTCGAATCTGCGGCCTGGACAAAATGTGCAAAATCTATCAGGCATCGACCTCGGAGTTGTACGGCAAGGTGCAGGAAGTGCCGCAAAAGGAGACGACACCCTTTTATCCCCGTTCGCCTTACGGAGTGGCCAAACAATACGGGTTCTGGATAGTGAAGAACTATCGAGAGAGTTATGGAATGTTTGCCGTGAACGGCATCCTGTTCAATCACGAAAGCGAACGACGAGGCGAGAATTTCGTGACTCGCAAGATTACGCTGGCTGCCTGCCGCATTGCCCAAGGATATCAGGACAAATTGTATTTAGGTAATCTGGATGCCCGCAGAGACTGGGGTTATGCAAAGGACTACGTGGAATGTATGTGGCTTATCCTGCAGCAGGATGAGCCGGAGGATTTCGTAATTGCAACGGGAGAGATGCATACGGTGAGAGAATTCTGTACGCTGGCATTCCGTGAAGCGGGCATCGAACTGAGATGGGAAGGTAGCGGAGTTGAGGAAAAAGGCATAGACAAGGAGTCGGGAAAGGTATTGGTGGAAGTGGATCCGAAGTATTTCCGTCCGTGTGAGGTGGATCAGTTGCTGGGCGACCCAACAAAAGCGAAGAATCAATTGGGATGGAATCCGGTGAAGACGCCTTTTGCCGAATTAGTGAAAATCATGGTAAAGCATGACATGACGTTTGTCAAGAAACTGTACTTGAAGGCTCAGGTCGCAGAGTAAGGAGAGAAATAATCATGTTGAAAAAAGACAGTAAGATTTATGTTGCCGGTCATCATGGACTGGTGGGTTCTGCCATATGGAACAACCTGAAGCAGCGTGGATATGAGAATCTGGTCGGCCGCAGTCATCAGGAACTGGACTTGCTGGACAGCGTAGCGGTGCGAGCGTTCTTCGACGAGGAACATCCGGATGCCGTGGTGCTGGCAGCGGCGCATGTGGGCGGGATAATGGCCAATCTTCGGTATCGGGCAGATTTCATTTACCAGAATCTCCAAATACAACAGAATGTCATCGGTGAGAGTTTCCGGCACGGAGTAAAGAAACTGCTCTTCTTAGGGAGTACGTGTATCTATCCGCGTGAAGCGCCGCAACCAATGAAAGAGGATGTCCTGTTGACTTCTCCGCTGGAATATACCAATGAGCCGTACGCCATAGCGAAAATCGCAGGACTCAAGATGTGTGAGAGTTTCAATCTGCAGTATGGAACGAATTACATAGCTGTCATGCCGACCAATCTATACGGGCCGAATGATAATTTCCATCTGGAAAACAGTCATGTCCTGCCGGCGATGATCCGTAAGGTGCATCTGGCCAAATGCCTGAATGAAGATGATTGGACTGAGATTCGGAAAGATCTGGATCTGCGACCAGTGGAAGGAGTAAATGGGAAAAGTGAACAGACAGAGATTGTGGATATCCTAAAGAAATATGGTATCGAATCGGACTCTGTGACGCTATGGGGGACAGGAAAGCCTATGAGAGAGTTTCTCTGGAGCGAGGAAATGGCGGATGCCAGTGTCCATGTGTTGCTGAACGTAGATTTTGAGGATACCTATAAAAAAGGAGTCCGAGAGATCCGGAACTGCCACATCAACGTAGGAACAGGAAAAGAACTGAGCATCAGAGAAGTGGCGGAAAAAATAGTCAGAGAAATCGGATTTCGTGGTACGTTGAAATGGGATGATACAAAACCAGACGGTACAATGCGTAAGCTGACGGATGTCAGTAAGTTGCATTCTCTCGGCTGGCATCATAAGGTTGAGATAGACGAGGGAATCCACCGCTTGTACGAATGGTATAAAACAGGGGTTTGCATCAATCACCAACTCTCATGATCATATGGCAAAAGGTATGGATTGAGAAAAAAATATTCAAGAAAAAAGTATAGAGTGTATTTTGGTTTAAAAAAAATAATTATTTTTGCACCGATTTTAAGTTCTCATACTATTCAGAAATTAATAATTTCAAATAAAATCATGAAAAAAGTTACTTTTCTTTCAGTTGTCTTCTTGACAATTTTTGCATTCGGTGCTACAGCACAGCACTATGACCATTGGTCGATCATGGCCAAGGGCGGAACCTCTAAGGTTAGAGGTGGAGACTACAACCAGTCTTACGGCGCTCAGTTGGAATATGGCTTCAGCCCATACTTCGGACTCGGTGTTGAGGGTATGCTCTTCGAGACCAATCCAAAGGGAAATGGTCCTAAGAACGAATTCTGGGGAACACAGCTCTACGGTTCTATCAACCTGAGCAACCTGTTGAGCTCTACTCACAGAAAGATCAACTTCTTCCTGAACGGTGGTGCCGGTCTCGGATGGGGCGGTGAATGGAACTATGAGGATACAGATGACTGCATGACGTTCCTTACATCTCTGGGTCTTGCTGCAGAATGGAATGTCAGCAAGCACTGGGGTATCAATCTGGAAGGACGTTATGTGATGGTTACAAGCAAGCACATCTACGGCTTCGAGAATGAGAAAAATGGACTTTATCCACCTTATGGACTTTATGGTTTCTATGACTTCAACCTTGGCATCCGTTACAAGTTCACAGCATGGAGCCACGAAGGCTATCACGTAAGAAACGCAGACGTAACCAAGCTCAGAAGATTCTAATTCAGAATATTCATAAAAAAAAGAAGAGGCTCAGTAATCTACTGAGCCTCTTCTTTTTATTTATAATTGGAAAAAGAATCAGAGTTTGATTCCAGGAGGCATAAAAGACGAAACGTCTTTGTCATAATTCAGAAAGTCCCTCACAATGGTAGAAGAGATGGACTCGTATTCGGGTTGAGTAAAAAGGAGGACCGTTTCTATTCCACCTTCTTTTCTATTGATATCCGCAATGTTTTTTTCGTATTCGAAATCGTTGAAATTCCGTATGCCTCTGAGAATAAACCCAGCGTTTTCCTGTTTTGCAAAATCGATGGTCAAAATATTATATTCCTTAACTGTTATCTGGTCTTCGTCTTTAAATGCCTGACGAATCAGATCCAATCTTTTCTCAATCGGGAAGAATTGTTTTTTTGTTTGATTGATCCCAACGCCAATAGTGATATGGTCAAACAGTTTTAACCCCCTAAGAACGATGGAATAGTGTCCTATTGTAAATGGGTCAAACGAACCAGGAAAGATAGCTTTTTTCATAAAGACCTATTGTATATGTAATGTGCTTTACAAATTTAAGGAACTTTTACAATATGATTTCTGTGTATTCATGGTAATTTACAGAAATTAGTATGTTAAAAAACGAATTTTTTTTCTCATTTCGGTTCAAATATCATAAAAAAATTTAACTTTGCAACGATATTCTATCCGGAGATAGAACTACAAGGTGGTGAGAATGTCGTATGTCTCTGATTGTTTGACAGTATACAAACAGGTTTGGCAGTATGCGAGATTCTCTTGTAGAAAATCTTAATACTATGAAGAAAGTCCTTTTTTTATTACTCTCCTTGTTTGGTTTCAGTGCGGTGAGCGTCATCGCTCAACAGCGTCCAATCTACGACCAATATCATTTTAATTACTACTTGATTAACCCAGCTGTCGCCGGCGCAGACAAATGTTCCCATTTGATGGCAACCGGAAAACAGAGCTGGTTGGGGGCTGACGGTCCGTCAACGTATCTGCTTTCCTACCGTACAAGATTGAATTCCAAGAACATCGGTTTGGGAGGCTATATCTATAATGATCATACTCCACAGTTCAATTATATAGGAGGTCAGTTTACGTTTGCCTATCATATCCCGATGAGTATTGGCGGAAAGTACAGTCAGAAAGTGGAATTAGACCGTCAGTTGTCATTCGGAATCAGTGCCCGGGTGAAATATCTCAAATATGATGAGGTAGAGAACGTAGATGATCCAGCGAATATCAGTGAGGGCGAATTCATGCCAGATGTCAATCTCGGTGTCTATTATGTTTCTTATGGTTTTTTTGCCGGAGCATCTGCCACGAACATCATCAAGTTCCAGCCTGACATGCTGGGCGACAGTTATACGGATGAATATCTGACGGCATTTCTCTTTATGGGATATGATTTTGATTTCAGCAGAGAGCGTACGTTGGAGCCGTCTGTGAACTTCAACATTGATACGAAAGAGCACCGTCAGGCCGAGTTCAATCTGAAATACATGCAGAATAATTCGGATCTTGACTTTGGGTGGTGGGCACAATTATCATATCGCCATTGTCTGGACAAGGGGAATGCTCAACCATTGTCTTTGATCCCGATTGTGGGTGCCCGATTTGGAAAGTTCCAATTGGCGTATGCATTTAACCTTTCTCTGAACGAGATGGCATCGCACAACTATGGCACACATGAATTGATGTTGGCATATACCTTCTGCATACCAAAGCGTTTCTGTCGTTAAAGTCGAGTATTCCTGACAGCAAATGTGGCTTTTGTATAACATCGGTATTTATGTCTATGCATTCTTGATTTTCGTTGCAAGTTTCTTTGATGAGAAAGCAAAAAAACGTTATAGAGGACAGCGAGAATCGTTTTCTTATCTGAAAAATAACCTTGCGGGAAAAACTGGAATTCTTTGGGTTCATGCCGCATCCTATGGAGAATTCGAGCAGGCGCGTCCGATCATAGAACGAGTAAAGGAACGATATCCCCAGCGTAAGATTCTTCTTACATTCTTTTCTCCGTCAGGGTATGAAGCTCAGAAGAAATACAAGCATGCAGACTATATCTGTTATCTTCCATTAGATACGCTACCGAACGCTATCCGTTTTGTAAGATACGTCCAGCCCGAAATAGCCATTTTCGTCAAATACGAGTTTTGGCCCAATCTTCTTCGAAGGTGTAAGTCAAAGAATATCCCTGTCTATGTTGTTTCCGCACACTTCCGCCCCAATCAGGTTTTCTTCAGGTGGTATGGAAGGTCTTATACCCGGCTTTTAAAGCTTTTCCGCCGTATCTTTGTTCAAGATCAGCAATCAAAGGAATTGCTCCTGAACTCCGGGATTCAAAATGTATCCGTTGCAGGAGATACAAGGTTTGACAGGGTGGTTGAAATAGCGCAAAGGCGCAAAGCGCTTCCGGTCGTCGAATCTTTTGTCAGTGGGTCACGTATTATAGTAGCAGGCAGTTCCTGGCCCAAAGATGAAGAATTGCTCATCGCGTATGCTCATAAGCGAGGTGTGAAGCTCTTAATTGCACCGCACGAGATCAATGAATCGCATCTAAACTGGATCGAAGAGCAATGGAAGAAAAAGCATAGTCCAGACACCATAATGCGATATACCGAGGCAACGGAAGAAACCGTCAAAGACAAACAGTGTCTTCTGATAAACAATTTCGGAATGCTATCCTCCGTGTATTATTACGGACATGTGGCATACGTTGGAGGAGGATTCGGAGTCGGCATACATAATACGTTAGAGGCGGCAGTTTATGCAATGCCTGTAGTATTTGGTCCTAATTATCATGCCTTTAAGGAGGCTAAAGACTTGATAAAAGTCAAGGGAGCGTTTTCGATAAGGGACTATGAGTCTCTGGAGAAGGTGATGGACCAGTTGTTGGCCGACGGAACAGCAGAGGGTCAGCGTTCAGGTCAATATGTGAGTGAAAACAGAGGAGCAACGGACATGATACTGAAAGAGTTGTTCGCTTGATTGAAAAGACGATACTCAGAGAAAATCATTTATCTATGCAGAAAGTAGGGATACCCAAGGGTACACGAGATTTCTCGCCAGAGGAGATGGCGAAACGAAATTATATTTTTGAAACGATAAAGGGGGTTTATAAGCTGTATGGATTTCAGCAGATAGAGACGCCAGCAATGGAAAATCTATCCACCCTGATGGGAAAGTACGGAGAAGAAGGTGATAAGCTTTTATTCAAGATACTGAATTCGGGAGACTATCTTTCTTCAGCTGACACGGAACTGTTGACACGCAAAGACAGCGTCGGTTTGATTCGGTCTATCAGTGAAAAAGGATTGCGTTATGACTTAACGGTTCCATTTGCACGATACGTTGTACAGCACAGTGGCGAACTGACAATGCCCTTTAAGCGTTATCAGATACAGCCCGTATGGAGGGCAGACCGACCGCAGAAAGGTCGTTATCGGGAATTTTTCCAATGTGATGCAGATGTCGTCGGGAGTGATTCTCTCCTGAATGAGGTGGAGTTGATACAGATTGAGGACGAGGTTTTTGCCCGATTGGGAATTGATGTCGTCCTTAAGGTCAACAATCGGAAAATTCTTGCCGGGATTGCAGAAACTATTGGAGAAACGAACAGAATAGTAGATATTACGGTTGCAATTGACAAGCTGGATAAGATAGGTTTGGACAATGTCAATGCTGAGCTATTAGAGAAAGGGGTATCGAAGCAAGCCATTGAAAAGTTACAACCGATTATCCGAATAAGTGGAAGCAATGAAGAGAAACTGGAAGTCCTAAAGGAGGAACTGCAGTCATCAGAAATTGGGAAAAAGGGAATAGAAGAGACGGAGACAATTTTCGAATATCTGAAAAGTATTCCTCTGAAGTTAGATATCGAGTTAGACTTGACGTTAGCCCGTGGTCTGAATTATTACACGGGAGCCATTTTTGAGGTAAAGGCTAAGGGAGTTGAGATGGGAAGTATCTCAGGTGGAGGTCGTTATGATAATCTTACGGGAGTATTTGGCCTGCAGGGTGTTTCTGGTGTTGGAATTTCTTTTGGGGCGGATCGGATCTATGATGTCCTGAATGCCTTAGACTTGTATCCGAAGGAAACAGCAGAAACGACAAAAGTATTGTTCGTATGCTTTGGCGAGGATGAGGTTCGATATGTACTTCCGTATGTCAAACAAGTAAGAGAAGCAGGCATCTCTGCCGAAATATATCCAACGCCAGCCAAAATGAAGAAGCAACTTGGATATGCAGACAGTAAGCGCATTCCGTATGCGGCAATTATCGGAGAAGAAGAAAAGCGTCAGAACAAGTTCATGCTGAAAGATATGGAAAGCGGAGAACAGACATTGGTAACTTTACCGGAACTAATCGCAACCTTGAAATAGGATTGAATTTTTAATGTATCAGGTATGGGAGTTCGTTGATGGGCGGACTCCCTTTTTTTTTGATTCTCAACAGATTTTCGTAATTTTACACACATATAAATTAATCGTTTAATAATGGATATGCACACGAACGATAAGGATTTGGAAGAACTGGAAGAAAAGAAAGGAGATGATGCCAATAACGAAGATACGTCTATAGAGGATAAGAATCAAGACCTTATTCCCGATGAGGATGCTGATAATGAAAATGAGGATGACGGGAAAGTCGTGACACACCGAGGCAAGTACAAGATTCCTCCATTAAATACGGAAGAGACAAAACATTTTCTTTCTGGAATGTATCAAGAATGGTTTCTTGATTATGCTTCTTACGTCAATCTGGAACGTGCGGTGCCGAATATAATGGATGGTCTGAAACCCGTACAACGTCGCATCCTGTATTCGATGAAACGTTTGGATGATGGACGTTATAATAAAGTAGCCAATATAGTCGGCTATACCATGCAGTTTCATCCTCACGGAGACGCATCCATCGGAGATGCCCTGGTAACCTTGGGACAGAAGGATTATCTTATTGACTGTCAGGGCAACTGGGGTCATGTCCTAACCGGGGACAGTGCGGCGGCCCCTCGTTACATAGAAGCTCGTCTTTCGAAATTTGCCCTGGACATTCTCTTCAGTCCAAAGATAACACAATGGAAACCCTCATATGATGGAAGAAACCAAGAGCCAATCACTTTGCCGGTAAAATTCCCTTTGTTGCTCCTTCAGGGAACAGAGGGAATCGGTGTCGGGTTGAACTCCAAGATTCTACCCCATAATTTTAACGAAGTAGTGGATGCGTCCATATCTTATTTAAAAGGAGAAGATTTTGTCCTATATCCAGACTTTCAGACAGGAGGATATATGGATGTCTGCCGTTATGACGACGGACGACGAGGAGGAAGTGTCCGTATTCGTTCCAAGATTAACAAGATTGACAGTAAAACGCTGGAAATCGTAGAGATACCATACGGAACGACAACGGTCTCTTTGATTGAAAGTATATTGAAGGCGAATGAGAAAGGGAAGATCAAGATAAAGAAGGTTGAGGACAACACAGCAGAGGAAGCGCATATATTAGTACACCTACAGCCAGGAACATCTTCTGACAAGACAATAGATGCCTTGTATGCTTTCACGCAATGTGAAATGAACATATCTCCCAATTGCTGTGTCGTCAGTGACAATAAACCTTTGTTTTTGGGAGTCAGTGACGTTCTGCGAGCCAATGTCGATTTGACCCGCGAATTCCTATGTAAGGAGCTGGAGATAGAAAAATCGGAATTAGAAGAACGTCTTTTTTCTGCCTCGTTGGAGAAAATCTTCATTGTCGAACGCATATATAAGGATAAGGAATTCGAACAGAGCAAAACAATAGACGCTGCAATAGAGCATGTCAGCAGACGTTTAGAGCCATTCGTGAAAGATTTCATCAGAGAGGTGACTCGTGATGACGTTGCAAAATTGTTAGAAATCAAGATGGGACGCATCATCAAGTATCGTTCGGATAAAGCTGATGCAGACATTCAGGCATTGAACGATGCGATTGAAGAGGTAAAATATCATCTTTCTGACTTAACCAATTATACGATAGCGTGGTATGCAGGTCTAAAATCACGATATGGAACGAAGTATCCTAGGAAAACGGAACTCCGAACGTTTGAGACTATAGTAGCCTCAAAGGTTGTCGAGGCCAATGAAAAGTTGTATATCAACCGAGAAGAAGGTTTTATAGGAACGGCATTGAAGCGAGACGAGTACGTTTGTAACTGTAGCGACATGGACGATATTATTGTATTTTACAAGAGTGGAAAATACAAGGTGGTGAGGGTGTCAGACAAATTATATGTCGGGAAAGACGTACTCTATCTTTGGGTATTCAAGAAGAATGACCGGCGTACAGTTTACAATGCAGTCTATCGAGATGGAAAATCCAGTATTTATTATATCAAGCGTTTCTTTGTCACGGGTGTCACTCGAGATAAAGAATATGATTTAACCCAAGGAAAGCCCTCCTCACGTGTGATGTATTTTTCTGCCAATTCTAATGGAGAAGCCGAGGTTATAAAGATAACACATAAGCCAAAACCACGATTGAAGGTTCTTGTTTTCGAGAAAGACTTCTGTGAAATTGCCATTAAGGGAAGACAGGCCAGAGGTAATATTCTGACTCGAAATGATGTTTTTAAGATTGTCATGAAGCATCAGGGAGGGTCGACATTGGGAGGCAGGAAGGTGTGGTTTGATTCGGATGTCCTGCGGCTGAATTACGATGGGCATGGCGAATTACTCGGGGAATTCTTCAGCGGAGATCAGATTCTAGTCATTACAAAGTCGGGAGATTATTATACAACAGACTTTGAATTGTCAAACCATTTTGACCGCGATTTTCTACGCATAGAAAAGTATGATCCGAAAAAGATCTGGTCTGTTGCTCTTTCCGATGCTGACCAGCAAGGATATGTCTATCTCAAAAGATTTGTAATGGAATCATCCTCGAAGCACACACACTTCCTTGGAGAGAATCCGGATTCAAGGATGTATCTGATTTCAGACCAGGTTTATCCTCGTTTTCAAGTGATATTTGGCGGAACAGACAAAAACAAACCATCGATGGAGGTAGATGTAGAAGAGTTTGTCGCAGTAAAAGGTGTGAAGGCAAAGGGAAAGCGTATCAGTACCTTGAATATTGAAAACGTGGTAGAGTTAGAACCAACGCGATTCCCTGACAATACAGAAGACAGTCCTGACGAAGGGAAGGAAATGGAAAATAAAGAAAGTAATGAGGGCGAAGAATTGAGTAATGGCGAAGTTTTAGATGAACTTACAGGACAAATGAAACTCTTTTAAAGGTATAAAGGCGATGGGGAGGCATCGCCTTTATTGTTATTAAAATGAGTGATATGTACCTCATATCACTTAAATTACCAGGAGAAGAGTTGTGATAATTTTGAAAAGAGATATGGAATTACCCCCTTTTAACTTTAAAAATTTGTAAAATTCTATTTCTATTTAGTAAATTTGTAACTGGAAAAAACTACCATAAGATATCACATGAATGGCACGGGGATAAATAGGATAGATACACGTAACGTGATGAAATGGCTGATAGTTCTTTCTCTGTTTTTTGTCGGGTCGGTTGTTGAAGCTGCGTTTAATGCTGCGATTTCCATAGCAAAAGAAGTTACAGAATGTGGAGAATACGGAACTGGAAAGGTCTTTGTGATTGTCAGAGATGCGAACGGAAATAGTAAAGTCGTCTTACAACGCAAGAATGCAGCTGGAAATTGGGTCAGCGTCGGAACCGCTTCTAATGTTCCGAACAATGGTCAGGCTGCATTTGACAAGTTGGAGGGAGGCGTGTATCGTGCGGAGGTTCGAGACAAGGCAGGAGAAGGGACACTAATCTATTCAGAAGAAAAGAATGTTAAATTAAGTCCTACAGGATATATTGCCCATACAAAACGAATCTCCTGTTCGAAATTGAGTGATGGAACGCCAGGACACGACGGAGTGTTGGACGTTGCTTATGGTGGTGGAATGGAACCTCTTTCATTTAGATGTTACCAAACGGATGGAACAGAGTTTCCTATGGATGGGAATATAGCCAGGAATCTACCTGAAGGGGAGTATTATGTAGTTATTTACAATGCTGATGGTTCTTGTCCATTCACTACAGAAAAAAGCCGGATCTGGTATTCAAGTGATATAAGTATCTATAGAAAGAACACCGTAACCGCAGACTGCGAAGGAATGGGAGGATCCGCATCGGTTGTGGCTACTGGAGCTCTCTCAGATTCCTACACATACACATGGTCAGATGCTACAGGTGAAGTCATCAAGACGGAAACAAGAACTACTGCTATAGACGATGAGTCAACGCTGGATAATGTTCTTCCTGGAACATACAATGTCAGTGTGACAAATGATAAAAATTGTTATCCTGCTACTGATGTTCTCACTATCAAACCGAAGATGATTGAGGTAAAGGTGGAAGCAACACGTATACCAGAGTGTGAAGGGGAGGAAGCGCAGTTTACTGTTCGGAATCTTGCTGGTGCGTCTTCTTATTTATATAGTCTGGATGGAAGTTCTGCTAAATCAGAAGTAAAGCAAGGAGATGTTATAACTGTGACGGAATCCGTTCACTCAATAAGGATTGAGGATGCTTTAACGGCAGCTTGCTATTCTGATACAACAATCGATTTCACACACAAGGATAATATTCAACCATCCATCACGGTACAGGGGTTTACTGCAAATGTGGAGGAAGGAAAATGCGAGATAACGATTCAAGGAACATCGTATGACGCTTCAGCCACAGACAATTGTTCCATCAAGGATGGGTCTTTGAAATATACTGTATCAATTAATGGGACAGAACAGAGCGGGGTAACTTTGGATGGAGTTACATTCCCCAAAGGTGAGTATACAGTAGAATGGACAGTAGAGGATGTTAACGGAAATCAAACCACAAAAAGTCAGGCGGTAAGCATCAAAGATAATCAGAAACCGATCATTTCTGGCACAATAGAAAACCAAGAGTTGTCTGACGGAGCAAGCTGTTCGTTCACTATGCCTGATTATACGGGTCTAATAAAAGCTATTACAACGGATAATTGTGGTACAGATGGCCTGATCTTTTCGCAGACCCCTGCAGTTGGTACCCAATATACAGGTTCCGCTTCGCCACAGAATATTTTGGTAACAGTAACAGTGGCAGACGCATCTGGAAATTCGGACGGCACTTCATTTACGGTGACTATACCGGCGAAACCAACGGTGAAAGCAACTGTAACCAAACAAGTGACATGTGCTGGAGGAAATGATGGAGAAGCTCAAGCTGAGGGTTCTGGGATAGGGTTGTCATACTCTTGGACAGACGGTTTAACAGGAATTGCTGTTAGGGAACTTTATGCAAAGGAATATACGGTAGTAGCAACGGATGAAAATGGTTGTACTGCATCTTCTTCTGTAAAATTAGAACAACCAGAACCTGTTGTTGCAGCTCTTTCTGTGATTCAGCCTTCTTGTGCTGGCGAACAGGGAGTATTGACTTTTTCTTCTTTAACAGGTGGGAGTGCTAATTATTCCTATAGTTTGAATGATGGAGAATGGTTGTCTATTCAGCAAGGTGAATCGATTGCTATTGAAGATGGTCTGTCTTACAAAATAGATGTTAAAGATGGGAATGGATGCCCCTCTTCGACTATAAGCGGAAATGTTGGAACAATAAATAATACAGATGTTCAGGCACCTGAACTTTCTTGCCCGTCATCCGTTGAACTGTCAACATCTCTTGGTAGTTGTAATGCTGTCATATCGAATGAAACGTATGATGCAGTTGTTACTTCTGAGAATTGTTCTGTTGTGTCTCTTCGTCATGATTGGAATGCCAAAAATCCTTCGACTTTAAACGGGGCGGAACTTCCTAAGGGTGTTTCTTCTGTTACATGGACTGCAATGGATGGAAGTGGAAACGTAGCAACATGTGTATCTACATATAACGTGGTTGATAAAGAAGCACCGACCGTAGTTAACATGCCAAATCTTACAACCTACAATTGTGCAATTCCGAATATTGAACGTTTGGCAGAGCATATCCGAACTTATGCATCAGATAACTGTACAGAAACCTCTAAACTCGTATTCAGTAATCAAAGTATTTTGGCTGGAAAAATAATAGACGGAACGACAGCTCTTACCGTTGACGTAGCTGATGAAGCTGGAAATTCAATCACCGTCAGTGTGAATGTACAGTTGCCGGATGCTCATGATGCAATTAAAGCCACCCTTTCTGCAAATACAGATAAAGCCTGTCTCAACGGAGATGCAGTTATCCTGACCTTTGGACCAGTCCCATTGACATCCGATGCAGTAGAACATCTTTACGTGGACGGAAATCCGGTTTCGTTGAGTTCTTCATTTCTCCCGTCTTCCGTTTCCGTAGGCACACATAAGATAACGTATGAAATAGCAGCTTATGGGTGCACAAGAGACGCATCTGTAGTAGTGACTGTCAATCCTAATCCGTCAGTCAATTTAGTCGCGACAAATGCATGTCCGGGGAATCCAGTACGATTCGAAGTGACAACCTCAGCTACAGTACCAACAGTAGAGTGGATTGTAAATGATAATGTTGATGTAAGTCAAACGGGTCTATCTTATTCTCATGTTGCATCGACAGCGGCTGGAACAAGTGTGACAGCATCAGTGGTAGTTTTAGACAATACCAATGGTTGCAAAAGTTCTCGATCTCCAGAGACTCGAGCTGAGGTTTATAATGTTCCACTCTTGAAAGTGTCACCTGAGAAGCCGGCAGTTTGTGTCTATGAAAAACCAGTACATTTCACGACTTCGTTTTCTGATGGGTTAAGTTATGTTGTCAACTATAGTGGAGAAGGAGTGACAGGAGAAACCTTCGATCCTTCGATAGGATCAGGAAATCACGTGATTCATTATACATCACAACCTTATGGATGTAGCATAGATGGTACAACGTCGGTAATGGTTAACGAGCGACCATCTGCATCAATCACAACATCCGATGTCTGTGAAGGTGCGACTTTAGTTTTTGATATTTCAACGTCTGCTGTTTCTCCAAGAGTCGACTGGACGGTTAATAATAAGATGGATGGAACAGAAAGTAGCACGATTCTATCCATTCCGAATGCTTCAGGAATATATAACGTTATAGCTGTTGTTACTGACGATTTGACTGGATGTCTCAGCGAGGGTGTCTCAGCAGATGCCTCGGCCTTGACCTCACCGGAATTGCCGACTGTAACAGATTATGAAACTTGTCAGACGTGGGGGCGTAAGAGTTGGAATAGTTTGATAACTAATCTTCCTGAAGGTGCGTCTGTTTCCTGGTATAGTGACGAAGATGCAGTCAATAGAATCCCTGATCCGGGATATATAGATAATTCAAAGCCGCAACATACGACTTATTATGTTCGTACTACGCTGGACATAGGGTGTTTGTCTGCTGAAAATAGCCCGATCACGGCGATTGTTCATGAGAACCCTGTAATTCTTTCAGTAAAAAAGAATGATGATACGCAGGAGGTAGAGTTGACTGTTGATAAGGGTATGCCCCCATATCATTTTACTTATGGAAATGTTTCAGGAGATTTTACTGTTTCTACGATAAATCTAGGACGCTTGGCTGTCGGTACAAGAGCTTTGACGGTGACGGATGATTATGGTTGTAGGGTCGATACGGCCTATACAGTCAGCTCGGTGGAAATGGCGTCTCCAACATTTTTCACCCCTAATGGAGATGGTAACAATGATATGTGGATGTTGACAGGAATGAAGTGGTATCCCGATTCCCGTATCATTATCATGGATCGTTACGGAAAGGTTCTATTGGATAAGAAAGGACAGGAATTTGAAGGATGGGATGGTACTTATAATGGAGAACCAGTGGTTGCAGATACGTATTGGTATCTGATAGAAGCTCGAGAAACGGGTGAACGAAAGATAGGTCACTTCTTGCTAAAGAGATAGTCTTGAAAAACGTAAATACAGTTAGACAATGAACGCTATAAGAAAGTTTGGGAGTCTTCTTGCATTAGCTTTTTGCTTTATAGCAGGGCTTTTTGCACAGGAGTATCCGGTGAACAACCAGTATTACTTTAACTACTACCTGATCAATCCTGCAGTGGCAGGAGCGGCGAAGTGTCACTACTTCATGCTGACGCACAAGCAGCAATGGATGGGCATAGACGATGCTCCGTACACGACGTCGCTGAGCTACCAGGGAC